>WBZL01002939.1_pt1 | contig 16032 bp, 15 predicted proteins | sample 5204291 | NCBI WGS metagenome assembly WBZL01 (sample SAMN12344345, study PRJNA552823) | activated sludge metagenome | biome: Activated sludge suspended growth; feature: Nitrification reactor; material: Wastewater; isolation source: activated sludge from nitrification reactor of wastewater...
GTTCCTAGGCGCGGGGACGGTGAATGTGGGGCATCTGGTGTACAGTTTTGGGTTTATGCTGGTGGTGGTGGGGGGGGGGAGTGTGATCTTCAATCGTGTTGAGCAGACATTCATGGATACAGTCTAATTGTAGGATTGAGTGGATTGAGCATTATTGAGAAAAATGACCATTATTTCGGTTGAAGCTCTTTCCAAAACTTATCATCTGGGACAGATTGGGACCGGAACTTTCACAAATGACTTAAAGCTCTGGTGGGCAAGAACGCGGGGAAAACCTAATCCTTTCCTTCGGATTGGGGAGGCTGACCGACGCGAACGTTATGGAGAAGAACTTTGGGCTTTACGGGATATTACCTTTACGGTGGCGCAAGGTGAAGTGTTGGGGATCATTGGGCGAAATGGAGCGGGGAAGAGTACGTTACTCAAAATTCTTTCACGCGTCACAGCGCCTACTTCCGGGAAGATTAAAGTGAAAGGGCGTGTATCAAGTTTATTAGAGGTAGGCACTGGTTTTCACCCGGAGTTGACCGGACGCGAAAACGTGTTTTTGAATGGTGCGATTTTGGGGATGGAGCGAGGGGAAATTCGGCGGAAATTTGACGAAATTTTGGATTTTGCTGGGGTTGAGAAATTTATTGATACGCCGGTTAAACGCTATTCAAGTGGGATGTACGTGCGTCTTGCTTTTGCCGTCGCTGCGCACCTGGACCCGGAAATTTTAGTGGTTGACGAAGTGCTGGCCGTAGGGGATGCAGGGTTCCAAAAGAAATGCCTGGGCAAAATGAGTGATGTTGCTCAGGGCGGACGTACGATTTTGTTTGTTAGCCATAATATGCAGGCGATCCGCTCACTTTGTTCCAGGAGTTTATTGCTTGAAGAAGGAAAAATGATCTGTGATGGCCCGACCACAGATACGTTACAAACCTATAACCGTCGTTTGAGTGAGATGCGGGTAAATATGGAAACGAGTGTGCAAGATGTTAAACATCGGCGTGGCTCGGGACATATCCGAATTGCTGCGGTTACAGTAATAGACGCCAACGGCATGGAGCGTTATGAATATGAAATGGGCGAAACCATTCGTTTCCGGTGGGATTATAAAGTGTTTGAAGACATGTCCAGATTGACGGCCAGTATCGCGTTGCGCTCAGGAATAACCGGGGAATTAATTACTTCGGCCAGGCATGTAGTTTCCACAACGCCCGTTAAGGCAGGAACAAGAGGGTCTGTAGCCATTGATTTTCCTGAGACTCTCATCCGCCCGGGGGAGTACCCACTTTATTTTTCGATGGATGATTTTGCCCAGAAATATGATGTGGTAGATGATCTCACGCTCCCTTTGGTTGTCCGTATTGGGAAAAAACAAATTCAGGACCCTAATTTCTTCCCCAAAACACCTCCTGGCTACTTTTCTGTCCCGTCAGAACTGGCATTTAGTTCTTTCGAGGAGTAAATCTGGGGGAATGTAAATATCGTCGGAAAGTTGTGAAGAGATCAAGAAAATGTTTTCTTTCTTAAAAAGAGCTTTACGAAAAGTTCTAAAACTATTCAGACGCTTCTCTTTTCTTGTGCGCGAATCTTTAAAACTCAGGCGGAACTATGCGCTCATGAGCCAGATTACCAAACAGGCACCTCCCTTAAGTACCTCCGAGCAAACAATCCTTTTTTGGGTTCCTGGTGGAATGCCTTTGTTATTAGATGTGGAAGGGATGGTTGCGACTGCTTTGCGATTGCGCGGCATACCTGCCCATGCGGTGATTTGTGATGGTGCCTTCCGCGCGTGCATCAATCGCGAGGTGACAGATAGCGTACCTGTTTCTCGCTGGCATGAAGCCTGTGCAAAATGCAAAGCGAACACAAGTAATGTGCTTAAGACCATGCAGGTCCCTTATTCTTTTATTGGTGATTTTCTTCCAGCTAGTTTGCGCGCTGAACTATGGAATAAAACAGCAGGAATTACCTGGGAGCAACTGGAGCAATTAGAATATGAAGGGGTTAACTTAAGTAAAAGTACACGTTCTGCAATTGTGCGGTATTTGAAAGGAGAAGCCCTGGCAGGGCATGAAGAGATTGTCCGTGAGTATGCTTATAGTGCGTTGATGTGTGCCGCCGCTTCCACTTGTGCCATCAAACATCACACCGCTTCTCGGCTCTTTTTATCCCATGGGGTTTATGTGGATTGGGGGCCAGCTTTGTTAATGGCCCTGGCTCTTGGAATCCGTGTTTCGGGATGGAAACCCTCATACCTGTATTCACACTTTTATTTCCGGCATATTGAGGATGGTGCCCGCCTCGGTTTTCACCGCCTTAGTCAGACGGCATGGGAAAAACGTAAAGCTACCCCTCTTTTACCTTCACAAGACTCCCGTTTGGATACATTTATGATGAGTCGCTATAAGGGGCAGGCTAATTATGATTTGCGGGAGCGAAAACCGTACTACGGTAATCTTGAGCAGATACGAGAGAAGTATGTGGCCGATCCTAATAAACCCGTTTGGGGGATTATGTGTCATATCAATTGGGATAGTGTCAAAGATTATTCTCCGATGGCGTTTGACTCATTCAATGACTGGATGATGGTCACGGTTCAAGAAATTATAAATATTGAAAAGGTCAACTGGATCATAAAAATTCACCCAGCCGAAGCCCGTGACAAACGTTTATTGGGAATTCAGGACTTGATTGACACTCAATTCTCTTCGCTTCCGTCACATGTACGGGTCATTTCTGCCGAAGAGGAGATTAGCCCCTTGGAATTCTTCCAGTTGATTGATGGCGGGATTTCTGTGTATGGCACCTCTGGACTTGAACTAGCCTTGCAGGGAAAGCCAGTTATTTTGGCGGGAGAAGCTCACTATGGGGGGAAAGGATTTACCTATGAAGGCTTATGCCCAGAAGATTATGTAAATTTATTACACCGTGCCAGTTCCATTCCACGTCTTAGCGAAGCACAAATCGCTTTAGCCCGGCAGTATGCGTATAACTATTTTATTCAGCGTGAGATTCCCCTTGCCATTCTCAAGGACTCTAAACCAAATCCAAGATGGTTCAAATTTCAATATGAGAAGGGAAACCTTCTGCTTCGAGGGAATGACGCGTTTATAGATTTTATTTGTGAGCACATTTTGAACAACCAAGATTTTGTGATGGAAGAGAACCTTATCGAATTATCTCAGGGTGAACGGTAGGATTTGTCGAAGTTAATAGACCTCGGTTATATTTTGTGTTGAAAAATCGTGTGATGAGATGTGTGGCATCCTATTCAGTTTTGACCCCGAAATTTCTGACGAGAAATTCTTAAAAGCTCTTCAACTCCAACAACATCGCGGGCCAGATGCGACTGGGTTTGTGCGGATTGAGCATTTTCGGATGGGGCATAATCGATTAAAGATCCTTGATTTGGATGATCGCAGTAACCAACCGTTTTATTCGAGAAATGGGCGTTATATGCTGATCTTCAACGGCGAAATTTATAACTACCGGGAATTAGCGCTGGAACATGGGATTGAACAGTGGACGACTAGCGATACAGAGGTGATCGTCGAGTTATATGCTCGATTTGGGCCACGCTTTTTGCATTGGCTGAATGGCATGTTCGCGATGGTCATTTTGGATACGCTTACAAAGGTTGTGTTTGTTGCTCGTGACAGGCTTGGTGTAAAGCCGCTTTATATGTACCGGGTAGGAGACAGGTTAACGCTCGCTTCTGAAATCGCCCCTGTATTGGAATTGTCTGGGGTAACGCGTTGGGACGAAATTGGTTTGCGCCAATATCGGAAACTCAGAACATTTTTTAATGGGCGTACAGCTTATGCAGGGATCGAAATGTTTCCGGCTGGGCATTATATGTTGGATGGAGCATTAACCCGCTACTGGCAGTTGCCAGAGGAAGTGCAAGAGGCTCCTTCGGATGAAGAGCTAAAATGTCTGATTGAAGAGGCTGTCCAACAACGCCTCCTCGCTGATGTCCCGGTCGGCTCCTATTTAAGCGGAGGTCTGGACAGTACAATTGTGGCAACCCTGGCGCGGAAACCACATACCTGGACGGTAGGCTTTACGGAACAGAACGAGTTTGAATGGGGAAAATTGGCCGCAGAACATATTCATAGTATTCATCACGAGGTTTTTATTACTCCAGAGGAGTTTATTGAACTGGCGCGTGTCATGATCGATAAACGGCGCGAGCCCTTATCTGTACCTAATGAAGTGCTCCTGTATAAAATGACACAAGCCGTAAAACAGGAAAATACGGTTATTCTTAGCGGTGAAGGGGCCGATGAGTTGTTTTTTGGGTATGACCGGATTTTTCGTTGGGCGGCACGCACAAATGCATGGGATTCACAAACATTCACCCAGTTATATGCCTATGGTTCCCATGAGGATGATGAAGTTGTAGAAGAAGCATTATTGCCATTTATGCCGTGCGGGGATCCGCTAAACATTGTGGCTCGCTTCTTCCAAGTCGCACATTTGCACGGCCTGTTACGCCGGTTGGATAATGCGACAATGCTTTGCGCAGTGGAGGCACGCGTGCCCTTTGTAGATTATCACCCCCTGGTTGAACGTATGGCTGGGGTTGCCTTTGATTATCGGATGGCCAACGGGCAGGTAAAAAGCCCGTTGAAACGTGTCTTTCGAGAGGTTATTCCGGAGCCGATTCTTTACCGGGAAAAAGTAGGGTTTCCGGTTCCCCTGGCAAAACTTCCTTTCTCAGGAATCCAGGCCCAAACACCGATGGATAAATGGTTAGTATTTAATTTGACGGAACTTTGTGGCGCCGAAATCGCAATGGCGATAGAGGAAGGGGCGCGCGTATGATTATTGGATACACCGCAGGGGTTTTTGATCTCTTTCATATTGGGCATTTAAAGTTGTTGCAAAATGCCAGGGCTTTATGCGACAAACTTATTGTTGGGGTGACGACCGACGAACTGGTAGCCTATAAATTTAAAAAAGCTGTCATCCCCTTCACGGAACGTATGGAGATTGTCCGGAGTATTCGTTATGTAGATGCCGTGATTCCCCAGGAAACGATGGACAAGTTTGAGACGTGGCAGAAGTTAAAATTTGACGTTATGTTTGTGGGAGATGATTGGTACAACACCGAAAAATGGCAACAATTGGATGCGCAGTTTGCTCAGGCAGGGGTGCGAATTGTGTTTTTCCCTTACACCAAAGGTACGTCTTCGACCCTCTTAAATGATGTGTTATTGAAATTGCGGAGTGATAGTCTGTTGACTTCATGAACATTAAATCGCTTTTGAAGCGACAAACCTGGTTGGATTATGGGCGAGTAATATTCGTTTCCCTGCAAATGCTCATGGATAAATTTCAGGGAAAACGGGTGGTCATCCTGGACTTTGAGGAGAGCACTTTATGGCCTTTTTTACAACCTGTAGTTGTACATTTGCTTCAGACAACCGGGCAGATTTCTGTATATCTAGCTTACAAGACAAGTTTTCCGTCTGCTGAACAACTCTTCATATCGCCAGCGCATAGATTTTCCTACCGATTGGCGTCAAGGTTTCCCCTTGCCGATATGTTGCTTTCCCCACATATCTTTGGAACTGCCTCGTCTAGGACAATTAAAGTTCATATTCCTCATGGGCAACCTGTAAAGTTTACTTGTTTGCCCCAGAAGTATTTTGAACGGTATGATGTGCATTTTTTAGTGGGGCCATTGCACCGTGAACAAACAGAATTCACGATTGCCCATTACGGACTGCAAAAGCCAATAAAACTTTTCGATATCGGTTTGCCTAAATCAGACGCCTTGCTGAATGGAAAATATGAGCGGCAGACCGTTCTGGAAGAGTTAGGGCTGGATCCGGCGCGCGAGACCTTGATTTATGCCCCCTCTTGGGAAGAAGGTTTATCGCTTAGGGCTTTTGGGGAGAAGCTATTTCATCAACTGGCGTTGTTAGAACAGGTCAACGTCATTATCCGACTGCATCCCACCAGCATGGTTCCACGCAACCACCCGGATTTCACTTTCTACACGGGTGGGGTTGACTGGTACGAAGTGGTTCAAAATTATCTTGTGTCTCATGTTCGTTTTGTCCCCGAAGGGCCAACGGACCGGCTGTTGGCGGCAAGCGATGTCATGTTGACAGATATGAGTGGGGTAGCACTCGATTTTCTGGCCCTTCTAAAACCGGTCATCTATCTGGATTGTCCGGATTTCTTTGACAAGACTTTGCCGTCTTTGTATCAGGAATACGGATCCAATACGAAAGAAATCGTCTTAAATGATCCAAAGTCGAATGCAGGTCGGCATGTGGGGTATGTGATCCATGAGGTGCAAGCCTTACCACAAACCGTTGATTTTCTCTTGACGCACCCCTATAAGGTCGAAGAAAGGCAAGCTTTTGCCCAGCAATTAAGATATCACCCTGGGCATGCTTCTGAAGAAGCAGTAAACGCAATTTTGGAATTATTGTCTTTGAAATAAAATCTTGACGGTACTCTGTCCGGGTAGAGAGTCTATAGAAACCTGTTTACGCTTGACGTATATTCGTGTAGAGTTTTGGATGGTTGATGGGTCTTTTGTTTTCGTTTGTCATTCCGGCTTATAACCGATCCATCGCGTTAAGACGTTTGTTGGATTCACTGCTCAGTTTGGATTACCCCAAGGAGCAGTTTGAGATCATCGTTGTAGATAATTTCAGAACGTTTCAGACAAAAGACTGGCTTGTATCGTGGTATTCCGCTCAAGAAGCCATCCTGTGCCAGCATGAACCGCTTCCGGGGTCTCATCAGGCGCGTAATGCGGGAGCAAAAATAGCGCAGGGGCAATATTTGGTCTTTTTGGATGATGACTGTGAGACGACCCCAAATTTACTAACCGCCTATGCAGAGACTTTAGATATTTCAAGGGTAAAAATGATGGGGGGAAGAATCGAAATTAAATGGGATGAGCCTCCTGTAGATGAGGTGCGGGCTTTTGAACATTTAATGGGGAAGATTAATCTAGGCGACCAAAGAATGCCACTTCCCGCAGGAAAATTTCTTAATGGGGGGAATATGGTGATTGATCGGGAGCTTTTTCTTCGTCTAGGGGGGATGGAACCTGATCAGGTGGGAGGCCGCCTTGTGGGGAGCGGGGATGTGGGTCTGTGCCGGCGTGTGTTAGCGTTGGGGGAAGAGATTTTGTGGGTTCCTGAAGCCTTGGTTTATCACTGGCAAACGGCTGAGGTGAATGGCCGTCTGCATGACCTCATTCGGCGGGAAGTAAACAATGGCATCTGTTGGGCATATGAAGACGCACAACAACGCCGCTCCCTTTCAAAACGGGTTAGGCAAATACTTTCAAAAGGAAATAGCCTCCGAAAAAAACTATTCCAGTATTTGAAGAACTGGCTGACGAAACAACCCCGAACGCGCCTTTATGTGAATTTATTAGATGCGGCAAAAGTAGGTGGTTATTTATATTACTTGGCGCGATTTAGTTGGAATGAATCGAAACGTCCGCAATAACAGGAATATTTTTTAGGAAAAAGTTGATTTTGGATTAACCCGTACATGCTAAGGATATGAGTATGATCGAAACCATCACGCACCAAACCCAGGTCTTATGTCTGATCATCCGGCGGGATTATCTTCCGGAGCGTACCACCTTCCTGACTTCGCCGGAATATAAACAACAATTAGGGTATATTGTTTACCCGGCAGGCGGAGAAATTGCCCGACATGTTCACCGGCCTCTGGAACGCTATATTGTTGGAACTTCCGAAACCGTCCTTGTGCGGAAGGGACATTGTCTGATTGATATTTATAACGATGTGCGCGAGTTAGTCACGACTTGTGAATTGTCTGAAGGGGATGTCATGATTATGGTCAGTGGCGGGCATGGGTATCGGATGGTAGAAGATACTATCTTGATGGAAATCAAAACCGGCCCCTACACCGGCGTAGATGAAAAGGAACTGTTTTGATGCCGGACATTATCCCGGTGAATGAACCTTTCATTGGGGCTGAAGAAGCCCAACTGGTGATGGAGTGCCTCCAGACCGGGTGGATTTCTTCCGAGGGTCGGTTTATCCGCGAGTTTGAAGAGCGCTGGGCGCATTATTGCGGTATGGCTCACGGGGTGGCAGTGAGCAGTGGCACGGCGGCCCTCGAAATCGCGGTCGCTTGCCTGGATTTACAACCTAGTGATGAAGTCATCCTGCCTTCGTTTACGATTATTTCATGCGCGCAAGCGGTGACGCGGTATGGGGGGATTCCCCGGTTGGTGGATGCAGACCCGGAAACCTGGTGTATGGATGTTCAGCAGGTAGCGGAGAAAATAACTCCCCGCACGCGGGCGATCATGCCTGTACATATTTACGGACATCCAGTGGATATGGACCCGATCCTGGCCCTTGCTCGCCAGCACAATCTGGTGGTGATAGAAGATGCCGCAGAAGCCCATGGTGCGGAATATAAGGGCCGTAAATGTGGGGGACTAGGCGATTTGAATTGTTTTAGCTTTTACGCGAACAAACTGATCACGACGGGGGAGGGGGGAATGGTTCTTACAAATGATCTGGAAGAGGCAGAGCGCCTCCGTGGTCTTCGCAACCTCTGTTTTCAGAAAGCGCGCCGGTTTTATCACACGGAACTGGGCAATAATTACCGGTTAACCAATGTGCAAGCGGCAATCGGCCTGGCGCAATTCTCGCGAATTGAAGAGACCATTGCCAAAAAGCGTTGGATGGCCCAGGCGTACACGGACAGGCTAAGATCAATCCCTGGGTTACAGTTGCCCGTCGAAAAAGCCTGGGCGAAGAATGTGTATTGGATGTTCGGCCTTGTGTTAGACGAGGCGACGGGCCTGGACGCGAGCGAATTTGCCCGCAAATTGGCTGATCAAGGGATCAGCACTCGTCCGTTTTTTCTAGGGATGCATGCACAACCCGTTTTTCAACAGATGGGTTTGTTCAGAGACGAAAAGTATCCGGTCGCTGAACGGATTGCGCGGCAGGGCTTGTATCTTCCCTCGGGTCTGACGATTACGGAAGCCCAAATCGAACGAGTTTGCCAGGCGGTGGGGGAAGTGCTTTTATGAACCCTTTTGGGCAATATGCCGCCTATTACGATCTGCTGTATCAAGATAAGGATTATCAGGCTGAGGCAGATTATGTAGCCAACCATATGCGTCAGGTTGCGCCTGAGGCAAGCCACATTCTGGAATTTGGCTCCGGCACGGGACGGCATGGGCATTTGTTGGCTCAAAAAGGCTATCATCTGATGGGGCTGGAGCGGAGTGAGGAAATGCTTGCCCGGGCCCGCGAGAATCTTCTCTCTCCTTTGCCCGGTAGTTTTACCTGCCGTCTGGGGGATATTCAGGAGACCGCCGTAGACCAGACCTTTGATGCTGTGATTGCGCTCTTTCATGTGATCAGCTACCAGACGACCAATGAAGCGGTATTGGCGACCTTCCGCAATGCGGCCCGGCATCTCCAAAAGGGGGGTGTTTTTTTGTTTGACGTCTGGTACACCCCCGCTGTTTTGACGCAACGGCCTACCGTCCGGGTGAAACGAATCGAAAATGCCCAATTCCGTCTTACGCGGGTGGCGGAACCCGAGTTATTGCCGAATGAAAATATCGTGAAGGTACGCTACACGATATTTATGGAAAATAAAGGTACAGGCTTCCTTTCCTCTTTTGAGGAGACGCACCTGATGCGCCATTTCTCTCTCCCTGAGTTAAATTTATTCGCCGCAGAGGCCGGTTTTGCCCCACTTCACGCTGAAGAATTTCTGACGGGCGCTTCTCCGAGTGAGGAGACCTGGGGGGTATGGTTTGCCTGGAGGGGGCTTTGACCGGATCTCAGCTTAGGCGGATCGCCATTGTTTATCCATTTACCAACCTGGATACCGTCCCAAGTTTGTGTAACATGGCGGAAATTCTGGCGGATAATGGGTATCTGGTGGAAATCTTTACAAAATTTTCGCCGGAATTTTTGCCTCCGATTTTTGAGAATCCGAATATCTATATCCACATGCCTTACCCGCCCCGTTGGGAGCGGAAGGGTTTGCATCGGATTCTTCCAGCCCATTGGTCTCAATCTCTGACCCTCCATGCCCGACACAAGGAAGCTCCCTACCATGCGTTTATTGGGGTGGACCCGCAGGGTTTGATTCAAGCCGAACGGTTGGCCCGATTTAATCGTGCCCCTTTGATTTACTATTCCCTGGAACTCCTGCTCAATGATGAAGTGGGGGAGGGGGCGTACAAATCCATTAAGGAAAAAGAAATCCGTTTGAGCAGGCAAGCGGCGTTTATCATCATTCAAGATCAAGACCGTGCCCGGTTGCTTGCAAAAGACAATGTTTTGTCCATCGAAAAGTTTGTCTATGTACCGAATTCTCCCCTTGGTTTGGCGCGCCGCCAAAAAAACAGTTACTGGCACCAGAAGTTCGGGTTAACGCCCGAGACTAAGATTGTGCTTCACGCGGGGAGTATTGGCGAATGGACTGGAATTGATGGCATTGTGGAGTCGGTGCGGGATTGGCCGGAAAATTATGTTTTGGTGATTCATACCCGGTTTAGTCCAGGAACCAATTTCATGATTCAACTTCTTCAACAGCGGGCACTTCCGGGCAAGGTTTTCTTTTCACTCGATCCGGTTTCAAGACAGCAATATGATCAGGTGATGGATGGGGCTGACATTGGCATCGCGTTTTATCAATGGGTGGCTGGAAATGTGTATTTTCAACAAAATATATTCATGATTGGGTTGTCCTCTGGAAAAGCGGCCTATACAATGCGTGCCGGTTTGCCGCTGATTGTAAGTAAAGGGATTGGCCTGCCTGGATTGATTGAAAGATGTGGGGCTGGTCTAGTTGTAGAGAACTTTTCTCAGATTGGGACCGCGATCTCCCAAATTGATCAAGCTTATTACGAATATAGCGCCGCGGCTTTGAATTTATTTAACGCTCATTTGAATTTTTCGACAGCTTTCCAGGGGGTTTTGGAACGTTTGAATGGGTTGCTACCTGTGTGACTATCCAACGTGCTTACGAGTAATTTTTCTCGAATATTTTTTGTTAAGAAGTGTGTATGGGTCGTGTAAATTTATCCGACCTTCCTACTCCTGCTCCGGGTGTTCAGGGTTGGCCCTGGACAGATCCCTCTCCGCAGTTGCCGGAGTATCTACCTGATGGCTCACTCTGGCCGCGCATCAGTATTGTGACTCCTTCCTATAATCAGGGACAGTATATCGAAGAAACGATTCGCTCGGTATTATTGCAGGGGTATCCTAATCTAGAATATATCATTATTGATGGCGGTAGTACCGATCAAACTGTGGAAATTATTAAAAAGTATGAACCCTGGCTTACTTACTGGGAGAGTGAAAAAGATCGAGGGCAAAGCCATGCTATCAATAAAGGGTGGGCGCGTTCGACCGGAGAATTGGTCGCATATTTTAATAGCGATGATTTTTACATCATGGGGGCTTTGGAAAAAGTGGCAAAGGTGTATTGGAAAGATCAGAAAGTATCCTCGATCATTGGAAAGATTAATTACATCAATTTTTCCTCCAAAAAGCATACAACATCTATTAAGCCCTTTTTGCCGTCTCAAAATCCTTGCGATTTGACCCTATATGATCCGGATTTATGGTTTTTACCTCAACCGGCATCTTTTTGGACACGAACGGTTTTGGAACAGGTGGGAATGTATGTGCAAGAAGATCTACATTACACTATGGACCGGGAACTGTTTTATCGGACGACCAAGGTAGCAAAAATCGCGATATTGGATGAGGCGCTGGCTTGTTTTCGGAAGCATGGGCATAATAAATCAATCGCACAAATGTTGCCCATGTATAAAGAGGATGCCATAGCGTTGAATTATCAGGATGATGGGATCTTGTTCAACCGGCTGAAACGTTGGCGCGTGGCGCGTTGGTGGCGCGCACGGGGATATTATTATTATTCGAGCCATTCCAAAAATCGAAGGGCCGCCATTAAATATATGCTTTTAGCGGCTTTTTATAAGCCGGCTTATTTATGGCGAGCAACTTTCTTTAGAAAATTGGCTCGCTCGTTTGCAATAAGCCTTATGGCTTGATTGTTGTTTTTGGTTCTTCCACGATATGAGGGAGGAACTGCTAACATCCCTCTCGTAATTACCTGACGGCTTTGCTGTTATTCTATAATTGGAATCGTTATGCTTATATGAGGAGAAACCACTTTTTCTATCTGGAGTCTCTCAATGAGTGATTCCAGATAATATAAAAACTTGGCTCTTCCGTTTTTGATGGGAAAAGTGCCGAATTTTTGAAGGTGAAGAAGTTGTACATCCCCTTCACCTTCAAAAATTCTGGTTTCCATCACATTAATCCCGGTAGAACCAAAAACTTTTAGTGATGCCTAATTTTCCTTCTAAATCTTCCCCGATCCGTCCGATATTTATCGTTGGATACATGCATTCGGGCACCACATTGTTGCTCGACATTTTGAGCCGGCATTCAAACGTTTTTGCTTCAAAAGGAGAAACAAAATTCTTTGAGGTCTTGCCGATCATACAACATTTTTTTCCAGATTTAAACGATCCAAATACACGGGATAAATTTCTAATTTTTTGTCTGAATAATATCTTGTTAGGAGATCAGATCTTTATTGGAAATCCAGCTTTTCAAAATTCACCTATCTCGAAAGCAGAATTCAACGATTTGCTCCAAAAAACACAATTCCTCACTGAGCATATGGCAGTTTTTGTCTTAGTTTTTGAATATCTGGCTATAAGACAAGGCAAAACTTACTGGCTGGAAAAAACGCCGACCCATATTTTTGCGATTGAAAAAATAATAAAATATGCTTCATCAGCATTTTTTATTGAAGTTGTACGTGATCCCCGGGCGGTTCTTGCTTCCAAAAAAGTGCGGAGAGCTGCAGTAAGGACAGACCGGTACCCGGAAGCAATACGCCCAATGAAGAATTTTGAAAAAGCGTATGATCCTTTCTGGGACACGATGTCGTGGAAATCAGCAATTCGGGCTGGGGTTCGTGCAAAGAAATATTACCCCCAAAATATCATACATATTCACTATGAGGATCTGGTAACCCAAAAAGAAGCCACCCTTCAAAGGGTGTGTGAGTTTCTGGCTCTTCCATACGAGCCAACTATTTTAGATGTTTCGACAGGAAATACAGCGTACATCTCGGAAAAGGATTTTTCGGGTATTTCTGATAAGTTTGTCTCCCGCTGGAAGAATGAGTTGGTTTCCGGCGAAATCAATTTTCCTCAGCTGGTGGCGCGGTCTGAAATGCAATTACATGAGTATCCCATGGTTGCCACGTCTTTTTCAAGTTGGATTGTGAGTATTGGATACTTCTTTAAAAGTTTGTTTGAATTTTTTGTGCGTTTGTATAGGCGATACCGGTTAGGCGGGGCACAATATTTGAAAACGGTCATAAAGAATTATCAGTCCCGTTTCAAACAGTTATTTCTCCTCCTGATCGTTATTTCTATCTGTTTTTAGCGGGAGAGCAATTCGCGTTTGGCTAAACAGCCATGAGCGTTTCCAGATTTCCATTTTCACAATTGTCTTTTCCCCGAATTTGCTCTCTTTAATACGCTTGTTGTAAAGGGATCTATCCTCTAATAAATGTCGAAAACAAAGAATTATTTATCTGGCTTGGCGACAGGGTATACCGTAACGTTCGTGACTATATTTGTCGCATTGTGGTTGACCCCCTTTAGCCTTACTTTTCTGAATCGCGAAGAATACGCCATTTTTACCTTAGCGGGGGATATGCTCATGTGGTTGGGCTTGCTTGACCTTGGGATCTCCTCTGGGCTGAATGTGAAGGCGGCCCAATTGACCGGAAAACCCAATCAAGAACGGTTAAATCGTTTAGCCAGTACGGCATTTTTCTCTCAAAATTTTGTTTCCTTATCCATTTTGCTGATTGGGTTGGGACTGTCCTTCCTGTTCCCCAGGTTTTTTGATATACGTCCAGAATTACATCAAGAAGCGATCCAAATGATGGTATTAATGGTCATCGGGGTGGCCGTTAATATTTTTGTCCAAACGTTTTCTTCTTTGCTGATTGCCAACCAGCAAATTTATATGGATAACCTGATAAAGTTATCCCTGATTGTGATCCGGACCGCGCTTACCGTAGTTTTTCTCTTGTTGGGGTGGAAAATGCTTTCCCTGGCCGTAGCCAACCTGGTAGCGACGATTATTACTTCGTTTTTGGCGATGGTTCGCGTGCGTCATTTGTTACCCAACCTTCAAATTCGACGAAAATGGTTTTCTCGGGATGTCTTAAAGGAAATTGGTGCTTTAGGTATTTGGTTTAGCTTGGGCGGCTTGGCGGGGATGGTCATTCTCAATTTAGACCGGATTGTGACGGGAAAGTTGATTTCGGTTGAACTGGTGACAACTTTGTCCCTGACGGGACGAACGTATGCATTATTCGGAAGTCAGCTTCAGCAAATCACAAATACCGCACGTCCTATGTTGGGGCAGTTACTCGGAGCAGGAAAACTAAAACAAGCTTATCAACGATATCGCCAGATCTTTTTTGTTTCTACAGGGGTAACAATTGTTATTTCGGCCAGCTTGTTAGCGTTTAATGTTGGTTTTGTTCATTGGTGGGTGGGAGCCGAGAACTATGGGGGAATATGGTTAGACGCGGCCCTGGCGTTGAATATGGTTTCCAATGCATGGGTCTTACCTAATCGCGCGATTTTATCTTCTAACTTAATTGTGCGCCCTCAAACCACAAGTCGTTTAATCGAAGGGGCATTGAATATCACGTTGTCAATTTTGTTTGCGAAGTGGCTGGGTGTGGTTGGGATCGTGTTTGCAACGGCGGTGGCAGGGATTATCACTTCAAACTGGTATCTACCGTTGTTGACTTCCCGCATGTTTAACCGCCCTTATAAACAATTCTTAAAGGAGGATGCCTTTCGTTTATTTTTCTTCGCAAATTTTATGTTAGGCCTGGCATTAGGGTGTCGCCTTTGGCTCAACTTGAACGCAAACTTTCTGGCGCACATTATCTTAAGCGGCCTCGTGGGTATCCTGGGCGTGCTTCTCTTTTGGTTCGTAGTGTTGGAACCGAAATTTCGTGAAGATTTGATAGGCCAACTCACGCACATCCTGGCCCCTTTGCTGAAAATCAGCACCGCCCCAAAGTAAATTTGTAGATTGAAATCTTCTTCCCACCAACGTCTTCGATATATTGATATAGCCCGTGGCATTGGAATGGTCCTGGTCGTATTGGGCCATATCAAGTTCTCTTTTTATCAACTTAACTTTATTTACTTTTTTCACATGCCCTTGTTTTTTTACTTAAGTGGGATATTTCAAAAGCCAGTAGATTGGAAAACTGACTTAAAACGAAATAGTTGGGTCTGGCTAACGGTCTTAGTGTATGGCATGTTTTTTATAGGGGTAGAAATTTTGCTAAGTGGCCGTGTCGATGTTTCGAAGCTCTCTAATCTGTTATTTCTTACCCCCAATGGCATTTGGGATATTTCGTTTTTTGGGGTCTTCTGGTTTTTAGTTGCGTGGGTAGTCGTCAAGTTGTTATCAAAGGTGTTTCCTCCCAGGTGGATTTTTGTGGGAGTTGGGCTTTATTTTGTCGCTTACTACTTAAATTGGTTCACTCAAGGTGTGTTACTGGCTTTGCCGTTTTGTATAGGGCCATCTCTTTTACTCTTCGGATACTATCAAGCAGGAAGCATTACACACGAAGTAATAAAAAATCAGTATTCGGGAATGAAATTGTTAGGGGTTGCGCTCCTTTACCTCAGCGTATTTTTCTACCTGGTTAAGTTTTTTGATGGCGATCAGGAAAAATTGGTCAATTACCACCAAATGATCCTTTTCCAACCCATTTTTTCTTTTTTCATTGCCTATCTGGGCATTATATTTGTCCTTTGGCTGAGTATATTTATTGATCACACCTCTCGTACAAACGGTACCAGGGCACTTAAACGTGGTCAAGAAGCCCATTGTTGAGCGAGTTTCAACCTAGCCGCGGACGGTCTGCCGCGCTGACTGGGCATCGTCCAACGTGGGG
>WBZL01002941.1_pt1 | contig 16031 bp, 13 predicted proteins | sample 5204291 | NCBI WGS metagenome assembly WBZL01 (sample SAMN12344345, study PRJNA552823) | activated sludge metagenome | biome: Activated sludge suspended growth; feature: Nitrification reactor; material: Wastewater; isolation source: activated sludge from nitrification reactor of wastewater...
TGAAAAATTGCGCGGCATCGGCATTGCCAAGGGACATCCTCTTGTGCCGGGTCTGCTGGTCGCGTTCGATAATGCCCTGCTCAACCCGCGCTTGTTCGCTGACGCGGCTTCGATGAAATGGTCGAAGCTGTTGACGAACCTGATCGCCAACCCCACCTCCGCCATCCTCGATATGACCGCCGCCGAGATCCTTGCGAATAGAAAATTATATAAATTGGAAGTGGCAATGCTGAGCGAATGCCTCGCGGTGATGCAGGCGCAAGGCATTGCAGTGATTGACCTGCCTGGCACGCCCGTCCGCGCGTTGGCGTTTGCGACGAAATTGCCGTTGTGGTTATCCAAGCCGTTCCTCAGCCGGGCGGCTGGCGCGGGGCGTGGAAACAAAATGCCGTCCTTTCACATTGACTTGCGCTCGGGTCGCGGCAAAAGCGAAGTGGATTATCTGCACGGCGAGGTCGTCCGCGCGGGCGCACAATTCAACGCGCCGACGCCTGTGAATAAAATGTTGACAGAAACATTGCTCGCATTGGTCCGCAAAGAAATTCCGTTGGATGAGTTTGAAAAGAAGCCTGAGAAATTATGGTTGAAAGTTGAAAGCGCTGTCCTGAGCCTGCCGAAGGGTCAAAGGTCGAGTTGAGGTTTGACTTTCGACCTTTGACTGTAATGAAAGAAGAAAGATGAAAGAATTCAATCTTGTCTCTCCTAGACCTGAAGTCGAAATCCACCTCCCGGATGGGCGCGTGATCGCCGGTCCGCGCGGGAGCAACGTGGGAGATTTTCTGTCGGTGGTCGAACACGATTCACAGCTCGTTGGGGCGGTGGTCAACGGCAATCTGCGTGAATTAAGCTTCCCCGTCGGAATGGATTCGCGCGTCAGCCCGGTTACCATGTCTACGCCCGACGGGACGCGCATCTACCGGCGCTCCCTCACGTTTTTGCTGGAGATGGTGTTCGCGGATATGTATCCGCTGGCGACGTTGTTCATCGACCATTCGGTCGCCACAGGCGGATTTTACTGCGAAGTGAAGGGGCGCGATCCGCTGTCTGTTTCTGAATTGGGCGTGTTGAAGGTCTTGATGCAAAAGTTTGTCAAAGACGACCTGCCGTTTTTGCGAAAAGAAGTCCCGTTGAAAGAGGCGATGGATTATTTTCTGGCGCGCGGCGAGGAAGATAAAGTGCAATTGCTGAAATATCGCAAGAAAGCATATCTTACGCTCTATAGCCTCAACGAACGCATGGACTATCATCACGGCTATATGGTTCCGTCTACGGGATATTTGCGCTGGTTCGATCTCGTTCCCGCCGGCGATGGCTTTACCTTGCTGTATCCGAGTCGGCATAATCCTAATGAACTTTCGCCGACCTCCGAATACCCGAAATTACTGGCGACCTTTTTGCAATACGGCGGCTGGCTCGAAAAACTCGGCATCTCGAACGTTGGCGCGTTGAACCACGCGATCGAAGCGGGTCATGGCGATGAGATCGTGATGGTTTCGGAGGCGTTCCATGAACAGCGGCTTTCGCAAATTGCGGGTCAGGTTGCCGAACGGATCGACCGCGCGCATGTGATTCTGGTTTCGGGTCCCTCGTCCGCGGGCAAGACGACATTCTCGCGGCGGCTTACCGTGCAATTGCTGGCTCTCGGCATTTCGCCGTTCCCGCTCGAACTCGATAATTATTTTCTGTCGCGCGATCAAACCCCGCTCGGCGAAGACGGCAAGCCAGACTTTGAAGCCCTCGAAGCGCTCGACCTCGCGTTGCTTGCCGATCATTTGCAAAAATTAATTCATGGAGATGAAGTTCAACTTCCGCGTTATAACTTCAAGACCGGTCAACGCGAGGCAGGGGAGGTTATCCGACTCGCGCGCGGACAGCCGATCATCCTCGAGGGGATTCACGGACTCGACCCGCGACTCATCCCGGCGAGCCTCAGCGGCGAGGCGTTCCGCATCTACATCTCGGCTCTGACGCAATTGAACCTGGATCGCCATAACCGGGTCTCTACCACCGACACGCGCCTGCTGAGACGCACCGTGCGCGACGCGCGCGAACGCGGCTACACGGCAACGCAGACCATCTCGCGCTGGGAGTCGGTGCGGCGCGGCGAAGCGAAATATATCTTCCCCAATCAAGAAAATGCCGATGTGATGTTCAACTCCGCGCTGGTCTATGAAATGGCGGCGATCAAGTCTCTTGCCGAGCCGTTGCTCAGGCAGGTGCAATTCGGCACACCCGAATACATCGAAGCCAAACGCCTGCTTGCGTTCCTCGAATGGTTTGTGCCGCTCGATTTGAATCTCGTCCCTGAGACTTCGATCATGCGCGAGTTCCTCGGCGGTTCGATTCTGAAGGATTTTACGGTGTGGAAGAATAAGTAACGGTTAGCTCGTTTTGATTTTATAGATGTGTGAATTAATCGCAATCCCATAAAGCCAGATACTCTTGACAATTCAAACATTGAAAGAGATAGACACCGATTGAATAGGAAACTGATTTATCATCGGGTGAATCGGGTCGGATATTATCAAACCACTGCCAGAATTCTTCATCATCGCTAGAGAATCTTTCGTCTCTCGGATGGAAAAGCAAGTGCGTTCTGCCCTTAGGGGCAATTTCCAATATATCGGGTTTTCCTGCCTCTTTAATAAAACAACAATAATCGGCACAATGTATGGGCCAATGAAAATCTTGCCATGTTATTACAGTCGGTGTGCGATGGATTAATTCATCATCTTTAGCCTGCGCTAAGCGTTCAACTTCTAGAATACTTAAGTTTGGTTGTTTCTCTCGAATCTGTATTTTTAGTTCATGCAAATTGCCTGAATTAGTAAATACTTGTTTCTCAGCCAACTTGCCGTTAATAAGGCATGTTTCACAGACGAATTCGATGTCAATGTCTCCGTAAAATACGCCGCCTTGGTAACCAGAGGATAGATTGCCGCAAAGATCACACGTCCGCAACTCCTTTGAGTAGCAGGAAAAATCGTGGGGACTATGATGGTAGCGAAACAAGAAATCACTCATTGAAATTGCCTCAACTTTTCAATGCCTTAATGATGTAAAGTGACGGGCTAACTAGTGTTTATACCGTTAGTCTCATATAACTGCCTAAAAACAGACGTTTCCACCTAAACGCCTAATTCAATTAGGACATTAGGCGGTCATAGATTAATGATTGACGAGATTATAACCCCGCTCCCAACCCTCACAACAACTTACTCCCCAACGGCACGGACTTGTCAGGCACGCACAAAGCGACTTCGCCGTTTTCGTTGTGGAAGCCTGTCACCAAACATTCCGACATAAACGGACCAATTTGTTTCTTGGGGAAGTTCACCACCGCAACAACTAATTTCCCAACCAGTTCTTCTGGCTTGTACAAATGCGTGATCTGCGCGCTCGATTTCTTGATTCCAAGTCCCGCGCCAAAATCCACTTCAAGGATGTAGGCGGGCTTCCGCGCTTGGGGGAAAGGCTTGGCAGAGATCACCCGTCCCACGCGCAGTTCGACTTTGGCGAATTCGTCCCAGGTTATTGTTTCCATAAATTTCTATTTCACTGCAATAAGATTTTCAATCTCACGAAGCACGGATTCGAAATCAGGCAAACCTGCTTCAACAACGATTTCATCGGCTGTATGCTTATGGTGAGGCGCGGAAGAGAGATCGGGATAATGTGGGGAATTGTCGTAGCGGAAAATCATCGTTGCATCCCCTTGCTGATAGTGGTAGGAGTATGCAATTTTTACTGGGTTGCCCTGTCCTACAAACAATTCCCGAAAATGTAATCGGGAATTGTCAATGAAGTAAATGTCGCCGCGAATGAACCAGGCATCTTTGCGGTCGTCGAACGAGAGGAGCGGCTCATGCACGAAAGGAGATGCAGCAAGTAGAGTCTGCAACCTCTCGAAATACTCATTCAACTTGCGCCTCGCGCATAGATTGAAGTTGATTCTCAAGGTGGTGCATGGCTTCTACTTCCATCCACCAGTCGAGGAGGTCTACTGTTTCTTCGATTTCGCGCGCTTTGAACTTCCGCTCGAACTCCTCCGTGGTCATGTCGTAGCGTTTTTCGAAAGCTTCCAATGCGGCGCGTGTCCGCTCGACGGAATGTTCGAGCAGTTTCGCTTCGCGATCCATTGCCGCGCGAACTAAAGGTTTGAGCGCGTCTGCATTTTCAGTACGGATAACAATTTCTTGTAACATGCGGCTATCCTTTCTGCATGTTCGATATTATAAGCCAAATTCCTGTGGCAATAATTTCCCGTGACTCACCATCACCCTCGGCGTGGAGTGTTCGCGCAGAGCCTCCAGCACATTCGGCTGATTCAACACGACCAGATTCGCATTCCCTCCGACTTTCAACATTCATCGCCCTCGCCGCATTGACGGTTGTTGCTATTAAGAGAGTGTTTCTTAAGTCTGAATCGCGCGTACGAAAAGAGCATTCACCACAGAGAACACGGAGTCCACAGAGGATTCTAAAAGGTTTTCTCGGTGATCTCAGTGTTCTCCGTGGTAAAAAGCCTTTAAGAAACAGTCTCTAAGGCAGACACGCAGATCTGCCCCTACGTGTTCACATCTCCGCTTTTGATGCTGGTGTAACTGGATTTGAAATTCAGGAAATACGACTCATAATATTTATACGACACGCCTGCGAGGAGAACCGTCAACGCGAGGGTGAGGGGGTAGAGAAAGGCGTCCGAAGGCGCGCCCAGCCAGCCCGTCGTATGAAGCGCGAGGACGATGGCGATGGGATGGTACATGTAGAGTCCGTACGATATTTTGCCAAGATAGCGAATCGGTTTTTGTTCCAAAGAAATAAAAATGTTTTTGTTCGCGGCGAAATTCAAAATGAGGATGCCGAACCAGACCGAATAAAATTCCTTGTAGAGATAGGGGAAGGGAAGATCGTTGACCGTGATATGCGGAAAATACACGCCGCGATACAACATGATGGACGTGAAGACAAGCGCGAAATAAAACAAATAGTTGTTGAGAAAAATTTTCAGCGCGCGATGATTCGAGTGAAGCAGGAGCGCGAAGAATCCGCCGATCGCCATGCTGGGGATGTTGAATGATTGCCAGAAGGCGTTGATCTCGTATTTGTAGACGAGAAAATTCGTGCGGTCTGAATACAAGGCGCGGGCGAAGAGTAAATATCCGAACACGATGAGGAGCATCAACGCGATCCTGTAGCGCTTGATGAATTTCAGCAGGGGAGCCCAAAGGAGATAAAACTGTTCCTCCGTGCCGATGGACCAAGCCAGTGACGCATACGGCACCACGCCGAGAACGGCTGGGACAAGGTTGGGTAGAAAAAATATGTACAACAATAATTTCAGAGGCAGGTTTTCGTAGATCGTCGCGCGGTCATACCCAGGGAGGACGAAAAGGGGCAGGTTGGGGAGGACTGCAAACGCGAGGGCAACGATCAGAAAATAGAGAGGCCAGATGCGCAAAATTCTTCGCAAATAAAAATTTTTTATAGCGATTGTCTGCGTTCTGTTTTCCTCTTCGAGTAAGAGATACGTGATGAGGAATCCGCTCAGCACGAAGAAGAGGATGACGCCGAGTTCGCCGATGATCTGAATGAACGTCGAGGAGAAATTATTCGGCAATCCATAAATGTCTTTGATCTGCTCGATGTGATGCACAATGACGAGCAGCGCGGCGATAAATCGCAAGCCGTTGAGGTTGGGGAAGTAAATTCGGTCTTTGGTTAGCAAGGCGGTTATGTCTTTTGTTAGAGCAACACTTGCACCAGGATCATCACGCAGAACCCGATGATGAACGCCCAAGCCACTTTGATCGGCGTGGAGGCATGTAACGCCTCGGGGATCAGTTCAAGGATGACGAGGAAGATCATCGCGCCAGCGGCGAACCCCATCAGAACGGGCATGATGGGTTGAAATAACCACGAAACATACGCGGCAGGGACCGCGGCAATCGGCTGGGGCAGGCTGGTGAAGAACGCCGCCCAAAAACATTTCCAGATCGACGCGCCTGCCGCGCGCATGGGAATGGCGACCGCCAGCCCTTCGGGAATGTTGTGGAGCGCGATGGCGACCGCAATGTAATTGCCGAGGTTGTTTTCGTACACCGCCGAGGAGGCGTACCCGACTCCCACCGCTACGCCTTCGGGAATGCTATGGATCGCCATCGCCACGAAGATCAGCACCTGAGTTTTGTTGCCCCAGCGTTTCCAATTTCCTTGCTCAAGTCGCTCCGCTGAAAAATAGGTATCCACTTGCGAAAGGAACAATGCGCCGAGAACGATCCCGAACACCATCGGCAAAGCGTCGGCAAGTCCGATGTGACCGGAGGAGATGGTCAGCCCTGGCAAGATCAAATTGTAGACCGAAGCGGCGAACATGAGTCCGCCCGCCGCAGAGTAAGCGAGACCCGTATGCTTGCGAAGATCGAAGGCTTTGATCGCCAGCGGCAGCGCGCCCAGCCCGCAGGTGAAACTGGCAATGATACCGGCGACCAAGCTTTGCGTAATGAAAATCGGCATGTTTTTGTCCTGTCACAATTTGATCAACGATCCAGATTCATATCTTCCATCGAGAGTTCGTCTTCCACAGGTTCGAGATGCGTGAAGACCGTCACCGCGCCGCCGAGTGCGACGCGAATATCCGCTTCGAAATCCTCGGCGATGTGATGCGCGTCGTGCACCGTCCACTCGCCCGGCACGAGCATATGTACCGACACGAATTGTCGCGCGGCGGCTTGTCGCGTGAGCAAGGCGTGAAAGGTCACGCGCCTAACGCGATATTTTTCCATCACATCTTCGATCAGTTTAATTTCCCTCAGTGGCAGAGACGCGTCCATCAACCCGGCGACCGAGCGGCTCATGAGTTGATACCCCGTCCAAATGATATTCAACGCGACAAGGATAGCGATGAGCGGATCGAGGATCGTCCAGCCTGTGAGCGCGACAATTGCCACCGCTGCGATGATTCCCGCAGACGTCCACACGTCGGTCATCAGATGCTGCGCGTCGGCTTCAAGGGTGATGGACTTGCGCCGCTTCCCCTCGACGGTCAACCTGCGCGCCACTAGGAAGTTGATCACCGACGCCAAAACGGATACGCCCAACCCCAGCCCCAACTGTTCCAACGGTTGCGGATTCATCAACCGCGGAACCGCCGCGCTGACGATCCCCGCCGACGCGCCGAGGATGAGCAAGCCCTCTGTCGCGCTGGCGAAATATTCCGCTTTGCTGTGACCATACACGTGACTCTCGTCCGCCGGGCGCGCGGCGATGGTCAACATGCCCAGCGCCATCCCCGCGCCGACGAGATTCACCAACGACTCGATGGCATCCGAAAGCAGACCCACCGAACCTGTCAGAAAATACGCGGCGGTTTTCAACGCGATGGTCGCTAGCGCCGCGCCGATGGATAACCACGCAAACCGCGTCAACGATGCGCGGTTTTGCATCACGTCGTTATGTTCCGCTTTTTTGTGAGGCATGGGTAAATGATACTTGTGGAACGAAAAGTGCGTAAGGGACGAAAATCATATAACGATAGGACTTACGCAGTTGTACTGCCGCCGTACTGCAACTACGGCGAAACAGGTTCAATTGCGTAACTCCTAAACTATTAAGCCACCGATCATACGAATTGTCTCGGAATTTTTAATTAACGTCAATAATGGATAACAGAATCATGACATGCTGAGGGGCGATTTTGCCCCGAAGCATCTCGGAAAGGCTCATCCGAGACCCTTCGGTCGCTGAAAACCGCTCCCTCAGGGTGACATAACGGTAGTTTTGGTTTATCCATTGTTCAGGTTAATTATTGACGGACATTACGCAGTTGAAGTCAGGTTGGTTCTCGTAATGCGACATTCATGTCGCGCCTGCGCAAGAATGACTAGAAAAGCGAGATAAATCTCGCGCTACGATCTTTACTGCGTCAGGTGAGTTATTGATCTTGAATTGAGAAAATCGAAAAGCCAACCTATGAAACCGGTTGGCTTAATTCGTGTAAATCAGTGAAATCGGTGGCTAATTCAATCCGATGCCGCGCGCCATGAACGCCGCCGCGAGTAAGATGATGGCAAGCCCGATCACTTCCACCCAAAGGATCATGCGTGTCCGCTTGAATTCTTGGTCGCTGATCTCTGGCATTTTGTTCTCGTTGATTGCTTTATTCCAACGGATGTAACGGATCGTCGGGTCAATGGACAGCAAACCAACGATGAGGAACGCGCCCATCTTCACCCAAAAGAATGGACTCTGGCTGTAAAACGCCGCGCCTTTCTCAAAGAAGAACACGCGCAACAAGCCGACGATCAACAAAAGCCCCGCTGAAATCCCGTAGAACAAATCCACGCGCTGGATGAGGCGCGTTTCTTCAAGAGCGAGTCCTTTGCGATAGGCGATGAATTCGTACACCACACACGCCACCAGCGTGAACGCAAACAGGTGATGTAGAAATGCCATGAGTGCAGAGGTCATATTTTTATCGCGCCTTCCCTGAATTGCGTGGGCATCTCATCAAGTTTTGCCTGCAATGCTGTCAGCTCGTCAATGGATCTCATCCGACGAGTCATGGAGATACAATGGGAAGCCCATCCAAGGACTCGTTACACGTCAAATATTGTGGTGAACTGAAAACCCAGCTTTTGTTATTGTCGGCATCCACAGCGATCAAGAGCCAATCTCCATCCTCCGAACGACCGATGGGTTGAACTGTTTCCCCTGACTTCAAATAGACCGAGGAGGAATAATCGGTTCCGGGTCCGCTTCGCACGCGTAATGTCTGCGCTCTGACGTCGCAAATGACCACCAAGACAAGCGGCTTGACCGTCAACTCATCGAAGTGGATATGCACGGCAGTCACATCCAACGATTGGACGAAGAACCCGACCTCGCCGCTCGCATAATCCGCATCGGTCACCTGGCCGACAACCTTGTCGTTGATGCTGAACGTGAAGCTCGCTCCCTGCGCGTCCACTCGCAATACATCCTCCACGTCCGGATCGTGAATGCCATCGTCTGTCCCCTCCGCCAACACCGTCAATGCGGATGGCGTGCTTTTGAGAACATACCACTTCTTCGCGCGTTGTGAGATCACGAAAGCATAATACTGATCCCCCGAGCGACGGAACACCGGACCGAAATTAAAGTCACCAGTTTCAGCCGTCTTGCTCGCCGCGGCAAACGCTTTAACCTCTATGCTGACGTCGCCATAACTTTGCTTGCCGGGTTCAAATACGGTCGTCTTATAGTTTGGACTTGATATTTCAACGTGATAATACTCTGGCTCGTGATACCCGATGAAAAAATTGTCGAACTTCTCCTCGGGCCAACCCGTGGCAGGATTCGTAAAGTCATCGTGATAAAGTGCCGCTGTAGAATCTGGGGAGGCGGGGCCGGCAAATTTGCGAACCGTCAACTCATCGAAGTGGATATGAACGGCAGTCACATCCAACGATTGAACGAAGAACCCGACCTCGCCGCTCGCATAATCCGAATCGGTCACCTGACCGACAACCTTGTCGTTGATGCTGAACTTGAAGCTCGCTCCCTGCGCGTCCACGCGCAACACATCCTCCGCATCGGGGTCGTGTATGCCTTCATCGGTCCCCTCCGCCAACACCGTCAAAGCGGTTGGCGAACTCTTGAGAACATACCACTTCTTCGCGCGTTGTGAGATCGCGAAAGCATAATACTGATCCCCCGAACGGCGGAACACCACGCCAAAATTGAAGTCACCAGTTTCAGCCGTCTTGCTCGCCGCGGCAAACGCTTTAACCTCTATGCTGACGTCGCCATAACTTTGCTTGCCGGGTTCAAATACGGTCGTCTTGTAGTTTGGACTCGAAATTTCGACGTGGTAATACTCCGGCTCGTGGTACCCAATGAAAAAATTGTCGAACTTCTCTTCGGGCCAACCCGTGGCAGGATTCGTAAAGTCATCGTGATACAGGACATTACTATCAGCCACCGTCTCGCCGTGATCATGCTCAGGTGTAGGCGTGCTTACAGCCTCTTCTGTTGGAGTCAGTGGGGATGTTTGCGTGGCTTGTCCCTCAGGGGACGCTCCTATCGAACAACTTGATAACAATACTGCGATGATCAAGAGCGATGAAAGCCAGAAATACTTGTAGTGTACATTTCTTATCATAGTAGCACTCCGTTACTTAACTCACCTTACGCAGTAAAGGTCGTAACGCGAGACTGCGAAGCGCCTCGCGTTTTAGGCTGTCCTTGCGCAAGAGCGACATAAATGTCGCGTTACGAGAACTGAATTGATTTCAACTGCGTAACATCAGTTACTTAACCTGATCGGCGGCGCAACGAAAGCCGGCAAACTTTACATAACGCTCGTCATCCGGCAGGACCGATAAACGATATGCGAGGTCGAGGATCGGCAAACCGAATCGTCCCCCGCGCAAGATTTTCGAACCGGCGGGTGTCTCTGCATACGGTTCCCCAACCCATTCCCAGACGTTACTTGCCAAGTCATACACCCCAAATGGGCTTTGATTGAAGGGCATAGACCCAACTTCATAAGTATCCTGGCTGGGAAGGTCCAATACCTTACCTCCCGCGGTTGGATCTTCACCCCAGGGATATAAGCGCGGATTCGGACCGGACCCGCGTCCAGCCGCTTCCCATTCTGCCTCAGTTGGCAAACGCTTGTTCGCCCAAGTGCAATATGCCAATGCTTGATCCCACGTCACCCCGCGGACCGGTTGATTCCCGGCTCCAAGTATTTCTTGTGACTGCCCGTTTGTCGCGGTTAAGAATTGTGCGTACTGGTCATACGTAGTTTGATATTTGTCGATCCAAAACCTATCTAACAATACCTCTTTTGGAGGGCTGTGATAATCATCTCCAGCCAACGAACCGACCACATACGTGTCGGAGGGAATCTCCGCCATCCCTTCCGCGCTGGGAAGGTCCCCGGTTGCAGACGCTGGGCCGCTCACTGGCGTTTCATTGTTCACGGGAGTTTCAACCGCCCCGGTTAGCCGCGAGAATAAGAAGAACGCGCCGATCAACAGCGTGATCAATCCTATAACAAAAAAGGCTCCCACTCCGATCCATACATTCTTGCGTGAGGCTGTCATTTGAGCTTGCGGTGCGGCGATCTGAGGCGCTGATCCGTACACATTGCTGTGCACACTTTTTGCCTCTTCGGGGAGCGCATTGATGATCGTCTCCGCCTCTCGGCTCATGCCAATGGCAAGATAAAAATCAACTGCCATATTGCTCGACGTCGGATAACGGTCCTCGGGCTTTTTGGTAAGCGCTCGGTCGATCACTTTTTGAACGGCTGGAGAAATGCCGGAGATAGGCGGAGGCGGATCGTTGATCTGTTTGTAGATCACGGTCAATGAACTGTCTGCCTCGAACGGAACGCGCCCTGCCAGCATTTCATACAATACGATGCCCAGCGAGTAAATGTCTGTCCGGTGGTCTATCGAATCGCCCCGCGCCTGTTCCGGTGACATGTAAGCGGGCGTCCCGCTGACCATGCCTGAGGCGGTCTGAGAGGCTGAATTGGCAATGCGAACCAGCCCGAAGTCGGTGAGAATCGCTTCGACGTCGTTCGTGAGCGGTTGGTCGAGAGGAATCTCCCCCGTCTTTTTATGGAGGAGGATGTTCCCCGGTTTGATGTCTCTGTGGATCACGCCCTGCTCGTGCGCATAATCCAGCGAGGCGGTCAATGCCTTGAGGAGCCGTGCCACTTGATGAGGTTGAATCCGCTCGTTGCGCCCATGCAATTCACGCAGGTAGGATGCAAGCGTCGGTCCCTTCAGGTATTCCATGACAATGTAGGGATGCCCATCCACCGCGTCGAAATCGTAGATTTGAACGATATTGGGATGCCTCAACCCCGCGACAACTCTCGCCTCGCGGTGAAAGCGCGCCAGCAGGTCTGAGTTTTCCTCAATGTAGCTATGCAATACTTTTACGGCGACTTGCCTGTCCAGGGTAAGGTGCGTGCCAAGATACACCTCAGCCATACCCCCGTGCGCAAGGTATTTATCTATTCGAACTCTGCCAATCGTTTTGCCAAGCCAGTCTGGCATATAAAAGATTATACAGCATGAAACGGACTATTTTTGTCCGAAAAAATGGCAATAGAGTTCCAATTAGCGCGTGCTGGGCTGCTTAACAACCAAATGGAAATGCGTTCTGACATATAATCCCCGCAATGGACGAACACTACGACGCCATCATCATCGGCGGGGGAGTGGCAGGACTCACCGCCGCGCTCCACCTCGCCGAACGCGGACTCAAGCCGCTCCTCCTCGAAGCGGATGAACGCGCAGGCGGAAGATTGTCGGGCAAAGACGAGATCAACATCAACGGGTGGAAATTCCCAAACGAACATGGCGTGCATGGCATCTGGTCGTCGTATTTGAATCTCAAAACGATGTTGCGGCGGCAGGGGATCATTGACCGCCTCATCCCTGCCAACGACGAGCAATGGATCTATCGTCAAAACAATTTTATCGGGCGCGTGAATATCGGCTCGATGATTCGCAACAGCATCCTGCCTGCGCCGCTTCATTATCTGCCGTTGTTATTCCATCCAAAATTTATGTGGATGCTCAGCCTCAGCGATTGGGCGTCGCTGTTCCATGTGTGGGGCACGCTCCTCATGTCCATCGGCATCGATCCGTTCGTGGAAGACCAGCCGCTCGAAGGGCTCACGTTTGGCAAATCGCTCAAGCGTTGGGGTCCCGCATTCCGCGCGTTGTTCTTCGGTCTCACGCGCAACGGGCTCTCCACAAATCCCGACGATGTTCCGCTCGCGGGCTTCCTCGCCTTCCTCCGTTTTTACACGGTGATGCGGCGCGACGCGTGGCGCTTCGATTATCTTCCCAACGGCGGCGGCGACGTGTGCGAAAAATTGTCGGCGAAGATCATGCAACACGGAGGCGCGCTCAGGTTCAAGTCGCGTGTGAAGCGTGTTGAAAAAGATGATGATTGGATTACGCACTACGAGTCAGATGGAATCCCCTCTTCGACTCGTTCCCGCTTCGTCATCCTCGCTTCCGACTCCCCTTCGGCTGAATCGCTCATCCTCAACAGTTTCCACACTGACGGTTTGTTCTTCCCACATGGACTCGCCCACGTGGTGATTCGATTATGGTTTAGCAAACAACCGCGCAAACATCCCGAAGCGGGAATTTTCAGCGGCGACTTTGTGATGCACAATTTTTTCTGGCTCGATAAAATTTACGACGAGTATCGCGCGTGGAGCAACGAGACGGGCGGCGCGTGCATCGAAGTCCACGTGTACGGACCCGAGGACGTGTTGCAACAAACCGACGCCGTTCTGCTGACAACTGTGTTGACGGATTTTTATCGCGCGTTCCCCGAATTGAAGGGACATCTCATCAAGCCGCATCTGCAACGCAACGCCGCGACCCATACATTGCCCGCGTTGGGCGCGCGCGGCACGCATCTTGGTGTTGAAACGCCATGGGAAAATTTTTTCTGCGCGGGTGATTGGGTGCGGCATGAAACTCCCGCCTTCTTTTTAGAACGCGCCTGCGTGACGGGACTCGAAGCCGCGAACCGCGTGTTATCGTCCTGCGGAAAAGAATCGTTTGACGCGCAACCCTATCCGCCCGCCGAACCGCTCGCCGCATGGATCGAAGCGATGATGATGAGGGGGAGACGGCGTAAAAAACGCAGGTTGTAACTTTCCTGTTCTGCTGGCAGGTCTCTCCTGTGCTACACTGCGCCACATCCGGTCTATGGCAAAAGACAATGCGCAAGTCAACAAAATTATTAAATAGAATTTCTTTTCTGTTCGTTTGGTTTACGCTCATCGTTGGGCAATCTTGCGCCGCGCCCGCCGCGTTGGCGGCGCAGGACAAATGGACAGTGATGGTGTACATGGTGGGGGATAATGAATTGGAAGAGTATGTGATCCCGGATATTGAAGATGAACTTGCTAGTACAGGATCGAGTCAGGATGTCAATGTTCTCGTGTTGGCAGACCGCGCCCCAGGGTACGATATCAGTCAAGGCGATTGGCAGACAACGAAGTTGTTTTACGTTACACAAGGGATGACCGCAGATTCGGCGAACGCGGTAGCGGATTGGGGTGAGAGAAATATGGGCGACGCGCAAACTTTGATCGAATTTATCGCCTGGTCGAAAGCCAACTATCCTGCCGATCACTACGCGTTATATTTTTGGGATCACGGTTGGAGTTGGCATCCCGGCTGGGTTCTGATCGACGAGACGGACGGCGACACGCTCGATTACGACGAATTGAAAAACGCCATTCCATCTTTAGGCTTTATCGATGTGGTGGGTTATGACGGATGCAACATGGCGTCTCTTGAAATGTTGCAGGTTTGGCGCGGGTACAGCACAGCCCTGACCAGTTCGCAGGAATACGTGGAGGACTATGGAATTGAATATGATGTTCTCCTTGCCGAATTACTTGCCAACCCAAATATGAACGCCGATGACGTGGCGATTGCCACCAGCCAGAGCGCAATATACGATAAGACCTGGTCTGCGCTTGCTACTGATGCCCGTCTCGATACGCTTCTTGCCGCTGTGGACGACTGGTCTATCGCTTTGCTGAACGGATTGCCCGAGAACCGCGCGGAGTATCAACGCGCGTTCGAAGCCACGCAGTCTTTTTGGGATGCGCCAATGGACAAAGACTTGTATGATATGGCGTATGAATTGGAGCGTAATGTAGCCGATCGGGAAATAAAAACCAAGAGTCAGGCGGTGATGGATGCGGTCCGGCAGGTGGTCTTGTTTGAAAAACGCGCTGAAGAATATAGCGGCGCGAACGGCATCACGATCTATCATATTTCAACGGCTTCCGAAAAAGACCCCGACTATCTTTACTATCGTTCAATGATCGATCTCGCTATCCAAACCTCATGGGATGAGTTTCTAGACTCGTATGCAAGATAATTCTTGCGCGCGTACGTGCCGTCAGAGTAGGTAGACAGGTAAACAGGTAGACACGTAGACACGACCTCCGAGTTTTTGACTTGGAGGTCGTGTCCACTGATGACTGATAACTGATCACTTTCTCACCGACTCACTGAATCACTCCCAACCTCCTCCCAACCTTCGCGAACGCCTCCAAGCCTTGACCCAAGTCATCGCGGTCGTGTGAAGCGGAGATCATCACCCGAATCCGTGCCTTGCCCTTTGCCACCGTTGGGAATCCGATGGACATGGCGAACACGCCTTCCTCAAAGAGTTCGCGGCTGAATTGTTGCGCGAGCGTCGCTTCGCCGAGCATCACGGGTGTGATGGGCGTTTCGCTGACGCCTGTATCGAATCCCAGTTTTTTCATTTCGGCTTTGAAGTAGTTGGCGTTATCCCAAAGTTTATCCACGAGTTCGGTTGATTCTTCGAGCAGGTCAACCGCCGCGAGACATGCTGCCGCATCAGGCGCGGTGACTGCGGACGAGAAGAGGAACGGGCGTCCGCGCTGGCGCAGCCATTCGATGATGACTTTGTCGCCTGCGACGATTCCGCCGACGACGCCGAACGCTTTCGACATCGTGCCGACTTCAATGTCCACTTGACCGTGCAAGCCGAAGTGATCCACGATGCCGCGCCCGCCTTTGCCGAGCACGCCTTCGCCGTGCGCGTCATCCACCATAAATAAAATATCGTATTTCTTTGCGACCTCAACCAGAGCGGGGAGAGGGGCGATGTCGCCGTCCATGCTGAAGACGCCGTCAGTGATGATCAACGCGCGGCGGAAAGATGACGCGTGTTCTTTGATCTCGTCCTCCAACGCGCCCGCGTCGTTATGTTCGTACGCCACGATCTTCGCGCCAGAGAGTCGGCATCCGTCAATGATCGAAGCGTGATTGAGACGATCAGAAAAGATCACATCTTCTTTGCCGACCAGCGCCGAGATCGCGCCGAGATTCGCGGTGAAGCCCGATTGAAACGTGATGACATCCTCCGCGCCCTTGAATTTTGCGAGCCGCTGTTCGAGTTGCACATGCAGGTCGGTCGTGCCAGCGATCGTCCGCACTGCGGCGGGACCCACGCCA
>WBZL01002942.1_pt1 | contig 16028 bp, 3 predicted proteins | sample 5204291 | NCBI WGS metagenome assembly WBZL01 (sample SAMN12344345, study PRJNA552823) | activated sludge metagenome | biome: Activated sludge suspended growth; feature: Nitrification reactor; material: Wastewater; isolation source: activated sludge from nitrification reactor of wastewater treatment...
TTCCACGGTCACTGTGGCGGTACAGGTCGAAGCATTGCCGTTGTTATCCGTTACGGTCAGGGTCACGGTATTCGTACCCACCTCAGCACAACTGAAGGACTGCTGACTGAGGACTGTGGACTGAATTCCGCAAGCATCTGACGAGCCATTGTTCACCGCCGCTGCCGTAGTAGAACCCGCACCTGCCGCGTTGAGCTGGACGGTCACATCCTGGCACAAGGCAACCGGATCGACGTTGTCTTCCACGGTTACGGTTGCTGTACAGGTCGAAGCATTGCCGTGGATGTCCGTTACCGTCAAAGTAACCGTATTCGTACCCACCTCAGCACAACTGAAGGACTGCTGACTGAGGACTGTGGACTGAATGCCGCAGGCGTCGTTTGAGCCGTTGTTCACCGCCGCTGCCGTAGTAGAGCCCGTGCCTGCTGCGTTGAGCTGGACGGTCACATTCTGGCACAAGGCAACCGGATCGACGTTGTCTTCCACGGTTACGGTGGCGGTACATGTCGAAGTATTGCCATCGTTGTCGGTTACCGTCAGGGTCACCGTATTTGTACCGACATCGGCGCAATCAAAGTTGGTTTGACTCAAGGAAAGAGAGGTGATCCCGCAAGCGTCGCTGGAGCCGTTGCTCACTTCAGCTGCTGTAATGGAACCTGCACCCGCCGCGTTGAGCTGGACGGTCACATCCTGGCAAATGGCTACCGGATTGATGTTGTCTTCCACGGTCACTGTGGCGGTACAGGTCGAAGCATTGCCGTTGTTGTCGGTCACGGTCAGGGTCACGGTATTGGCGCCTACGTCCGCGCAACCGAAGGCCGTTTCACTCAAAGCCAGGGAAGCGATCCCACAGGCATCTGACGAGCCGTTGTTCACTGCTGCTGCCGACGTAGAGCCCGCGCCCGCTGCATTGAGCTGGACGGTCACATTCTGGCACAAGGCAACCGGATCGACGTTGTCTTCCACGGTCACCGTGGCGGTACAGGTCGAAGCATTGCCGTGGATGTCCGTTACCGTCAAAGTCACCGTATTCGTACCCACCTCAGCGCAACTGAAGGACTGCTGATTGAGGACTGTGGATTGAATCCCGCAAGCGTCATTGGAGCCGTTGTCCACTGCTGCTGCCGACGTGGAGCCCGCACCTGCTGCGTTGAGTTGGACGGTCACATCCTGGCACAAGGCAACCGGATCGACGTTGTCTTCCACCGTCACAGTAGCTGTACAGGTTGAAGCATTGCCGTGGATGTCCGTTACCGTCAGGGTAACAACATTGCCCAGAGAATTGCTGGTGTGACTGCCCAGTTGTGAACTGGTATTATTCGCGAATCCTGTCCATTCGGTGGCCAGGCTTGGGAATCCCAATGCATTATCGGTATTGCCGGAGGTGATATCGGCATTCCGGACCAGCGTGCGGTCCAATGTGGAATTTCCTCCGCCGGTCCATTCCGTACCCGGGTCCTGGCCGATTCTGCCGATGATGTCGATGGGCGTTCCGGATTTGGCCAGTACAATGGCGTCATCCCCATTGAAGAAGCTGGCAGCGGAGGCCAGATCTGCATTGTTGAGGAAATCAGCGGTTGCGCCGTCATCGCAAACGACGTATACATCCCCATTGTTGATCGTGCCGGTCAGGTTGATCGAAGTGCCGGCTGAGATGTTGCCGTTGAAATAGAACAGGAGTTGATAGCCGGTCAGGCTGACCGGCGCTCCGGTGCCGTTGAAGATCTCTATGCATTTGTTGCTGCCGCCGCCTTCGATGTATTCGGAAATGAAAAGCTCCGTTATTTGCGCGCCGGCAACGATATCGGAACAATCAAAATCCGTATTGTCGATGCTCAGGCCGGCAATGCCGCAGGCGTCACCGGAGCCGTTATCCACTTCCGCCGCCGTCAGCGTACCCGTTCCGTTTGCACCCAGTTGTACGGTCACATCCTGGCATACGGCAACCGGATCGACGTTGTCTTCCACGGTTATGGTTGCTGAGCATGTCGAAGCATTGCCGTTGTTGTCGGTCACGGTGAGGGTCACTGTATTGGCGCCCACATCGGCACAACCGAAGGACTGCTGACTGAGGACTGCGGACTGAATCCCGCAGGCATCGCTTGAGCCGTTGTTCACAGCCGCTGCGGTGGTCGAACCTGTACCGGCTGCGTTGAGTTGAACCGTTATGTTGTTGCAGTTCGCGATGGGGGCGATAAGGTCCTGAACCGTGACCGTTGCCGTACAGGTTGAGACATTGTCGTTGACATCCGTAACGGTCAGGGTGACCGTATTGACTCCGACATCGGCACAACTGAAGTTCAGCTTGCTGAGAACCAAGGACTGAATTCCGCAGGCGTCGCCGGAGCCGTTATTGACAGCGGCCGCTGTTGTCGTTCCTGTGCCGGCGGCATTCAACTGAACCGTCACATCCTGACATATCGCGGTGGGCGGCGTATTTTCTTCCAGGGTTACGTTCGCAGTACAAGTGGAAGTATTGCCGTTGTTGTCCGTCACCGTCAATACAACCGCGTTTCCGGGTACGCTGTTTACCGTATGGCTGCCCAATTGTGAACTGGTATTGTTCGCAAATTGGGTCCACTCCGTACCCAGGCTCGGGAAATTCAGCGCATTGTCCGTATTGCCGGCAAAGACATCCGGATTGCGGACGAGGGTATGATCGACCGTGCTGTTACCGGAGACATTCCAGTCTGTACCCGGATCCTGGCCAATCCTGCCGAAGATATCGATTGGTGTGCTGTTTTTCGCCAGCACAACTGCATCGTCGCCGTTGTAGAAGGTTACGGTAGAAAGCTGATCGGCCTGGGCGAGGAATGCTGCCGCGGCGCCGTCGTCGCAAACTACGAATACATCCCCGTTGGCCACCGTTCCCGACAGGTTGATGGTTGTGCTTACGGAACTGCTGCCGTTCACATAAAACAGGAGTTGATACCCGCTCAGGTTGACGGCTGCGCCGGTGCCGTTGTAGATCTCAATGCACTTGGTATTGCCGGAACCTTCCACGTATTCCGAAATAAAGAGCTCCGTAATGGCAGGGCCGGCAATATGGTCATTGCAGTCAAACGAACTTACGTCCAGGCTGAGAGAGGCGATCCCGCATGCATCGGATGAACCGTTGTCGATGTCGGCAGGTTGGATGCTTGCTGCGCCGTTGGCGTCCAGCTGGACGGTCGCATCCTGGCAGACGGCCGTCGGCGCGATATTGTCTTGAACGGTCACGGTAGCTGAGCAGGTCGAAACATTGCCGTGGATGTCCGTTACGGTCAACGTAACCGTATTTGTACCCACGTCCGCGCAACTGAAGGACTGCTGACTGAGGACTGCGGACTGAATTCCGCAAACGTCGGAAGAGCCGTTGTCGATGGAAGCCGGCGCAACGGATGCACTGCCTGTATTGTCAAGCTGAACGGTGAGGTCCTGGCAAAGCGCCGTCGGCGGTTCGTCATCAGTTACCGTCACGTTGAAATTGCAGCTTGCGGTATTTCCGGCAAGGTCTGTTGCCGTGGCAGTGACCGCGGTTGTCCCGACCTGGAAAACAGTACCCGGATCCTGGCTGTAAGCAACCGTAGCCGAACAGTTATCCGTTGCTGTAGCAGCCGCGAAAGTGACCAAAGCGCTGCAAAGGCCGGGGTCGGCTGTTTGAACCACACTGGCCGGACACGTAATGGTCGGATTGGTATTGTCCGAAACAGTTACCGTGAAGGTACACGGAACGGGCGTCGTATTGTCCGATGCGTCTGTGGCGGAATAGGTGACGGTCGTGGCGCCTACCTGGAAGAAATCGCCGGGGGAATGACTGGCCGTTGCCGTTACGCCCGGACAATTATCCGACGCGGTCGGCGGATTCCAGAAGGCGTTGGCGCCGCACAATCCCGGATTGCTGTTGACCATGACATTGCCCGGACAACCCGTCAATATCGGCGGTGTTTCGTCATTTACGGTTATGGTGAAGCTGCATTGAGCGCTGTTGCCAGACAGGTCGGTTGCGGTATACGTAACCGTCGTTACGCCGCCGGGGAATACCCCAAAGACCAGTCCGGGCACCGAAATGACAGAAACATTCGGACTAAGGGCAAAGGTCAGACTTTGAACCGAACAATTATCGCTGGCAGTCGGCGGTGTCCAGGATCCCAACGCACTGCAATCTGTTGTCAGTGTGGCCAGGACGATATTTGCCGGGCATCCCGCAATCACCGGATCAATGTGATCTTCAACGGTGACGGTAGCCGTACAGGTGGACGTATTGAGGTGATTGTCCGTGACCGTCAGGGTTACCGTATTCGGTCCGACCTCGCTGCAGTCGAAAGTTCCCTGGCTTAAGGACACCGATTGCACGCCGCAGGCATCATTGGAGCCGTTATTGATATCACCTGCCGTAAGGCCGGCGGCGCCTGTATTGTCGAGTTGGATGGTGACATCCTGGCAAACGGCGACCGGATCCACGTTATCTTCAACAGTAACGGTTGCCGGGCACGTCGAGACATTGTCGTTGATATCCGTGACGGTCAGGGTAACGGTATTCGGTCCGATATTCGAACAGGTGAAAGCGGAAACATCCAGACTGAGGCCGTCGACGCCGCAGGCATCCGACGATCCGTTGTTCACGGCTGCTGCGGTAGTGGAGCCGTTTCCGGTATTGTCCAGTTGAACGGTGACATCCTGGCAGACCGCGACCGGCGCGATGTTATCCTGGACCTTGACCGTTGCCGTACAGGTGCTGACATTCCCGTTGACGTCCGTCACGGTCAGGGTGATGGGGTTATTACCCACATGGCTGCAGTCAAAACCGGTCTGGCTGAGGCTCAGGGAGCCGATGCCGCAGTTGTCGTTTGAGCCGTTGTCAATATCGTTCGGCGTGATCGACCCGTTGCCCGTATTGTCGAGGTTGACCGTTGCATTCTTGCAAAGGGCATTGGGGTTGATATTATCCTGAACGGTCACGGTTGCCGTACAGGTCGAGGAATTGTTGTTGATATCCGTGACGGTCAGGGTCACGGTATTCGCTCCGACGTTGGCACAGCTGAAGGACTGCAGGCTGAGGACCGCCGACTGAATTCCGCAGGCGTCCGACGATCCGTTGTTCACCGCCGCTGCCGTGGTGGAACCGTTGCCGGAAGCGTCGAGCTGGACGGTCACAGCCTGGCAGAGCGCCGTCGGTGCGATATTGTCCTGAACGGTCACGGTGGCTGAGCAGGTCGAGGTGTTGAGGTTGACATCCGTAACGGTCAGGGTCACGGTATTCGAACCTACATGGACACAGCCGAAGGCCGTTTGCCCCAGAACCAGGCTCTGGATCCCGCAGGCATCGTCGGAACCGTTGTCGACCTCTCCTTCTGTCAGGTAACCGTTGCCGTTCGAATCCAGTTGGACGGTCGCATCCTGGCAAATGGCGGTCGGCGCAACCTTGTCTTGGACGGTCACGGTCGCCGAACAGGTGGAAGTGTTACCGTTGACGTCGGTGACGGTCAGGACAACGGGATTAGACCCGACATTGGCGCAGGTGAAGTCGGTGATGTCCAGGCCGAGGGAAGCGATCCCGCAGGCGTCATTCGAGCCGTTGTCGACGGCTGCCGGGGTAGTGGAACCGTTGCCGGAGGCGTCAAGCTGCACGGTGGCATCCTGGCAAATAGCCGTCGGCGCAACTTTGTCCTGCACGATCACATTGGCCTGGCAGGTGGAGCTGTTCCCATTGATATCGGTGACGGTCAGGACGACCGGATTCGATCCGACCTCAGCGCAGGTAAATGCGGAAATATCGAGGCTGAGGGAAGCGACCCCGCAGTTGTCGAAAGAGCCGTCGTTGACCGCTGCCGGGGAAGTTGAGCCGTCTCCGGCGGCATCGAGCTGCACGGTGACATCCTGGCAAATAGCCGTCGGCGCAACTTTGTCCTGCACGATCACATTGGCCTGGCAGGTGGAAGTATTGCCGTTGATATCGGTGACAGTAAGGACGACCGGATTCGATCCGACCTCAGCGCAGGTAAATGCGGAAATATCGAGGCTTAGGGAAGCGACCCCGCAATTATCGAAAGAGCCGTCGTTGACCGCTGCCGGGGAAGTGGAGCCGTCTCCGGCGGCATCGAGCTGCACGGTGACGTCCTGGCAAATGGCGGTCGGGTCGACCTTATCTTCAACCGTTACAGTCGCCGAGCAGGTGGAAATATTGCCGTGGATATCAGTTACGGTCAGTACAACGGGATTAGACCCGACATTGGCACAGGTGAAATCGGTGATATCCAGACTTAAGGAAGCGATCCCGCAAGCGTCTTTGGAGCTGTTGTCGACGGCCGCCGCGGAGGTGGAGCCGTTTCCGGCAGCGTCGAGCTGAACAGTGACATCCTGGCAAAGGGCCGTTGGTGGGATATTGTCCTCTACGGTCACCGTAGCGGTGCAGGTCGATTCATTGTCATTCACGTCGGTCGCCGTAAGGGTCACGGTATTGGCCGAGCCCACATTGGCGCAGGTGAAGTCGGTGATATCCAGAGCCAGGGAAGCGATTCCGCAAGCGTCACCGGAGCCGTTATTGACGGCATTTGCGGTGGTCGATCCGTTGCCGGCAGCGTCGAGCTGAACAGTGACATCCTGGCAAAGCGCCGTCGGAGGCGTCTGGTCTTCTGTTGTTACGGAGAAGGTACAATTGGCGGAGTTGCCCGATTGGTCAGTTACGGTTAAAGTCACGGTCTGAGAACCTACTGAAAGCGCCGTGCCGGGTGCGGGTGACTGCGTGACGGATGCCACGGTACAGTTGTCTGCAACCGTCATTCCGGTGGGCGCGCTGATGGTCGCTGTGAAATGCGTGTCGTCGCAGCCGGCATCGAATTTCGGATCAATGACAAAATCAATATTATCCTGTGACTGTACGGTCAGGGTGATGGAGTAGGGGACGCTGCTGCCCGGAATATTCAGGTATTCGTAAACCTGGGAGCCGTTCTGGAAAATGCGCACGTGGGCGCCGTCTCCGCAGCCGGTATTCCGGTCGTAGAAATCACCGGAAATCGTGACGGTTCCGTCGTAGTTGCTGCGCCAGCGGCGTACCGCCCAGGTCAGGTTGTCTACACCCGGATGTCCGCCGTTGGGATCGAGGAAAGGCGTGCCGAATGCCTGACTGCCGAACCAGATGGGGCCGAAATCCCCTGGGGAAAGCGGTGTGAAACCATTGGCGTCAAAAGCGAAATAATTGCCGTAGTACCATCCGTTCCGGCCTTGCGTACCTGAATAGTCGACACTGCTGTTCGCCAAAACTACATTGCCGGCCTGGGTGAAATCGGGAAGCAGGACCTGACAATTCTCGTCGGTCCCAAGTGTGATATCGGCGGGGCAGGTAATGGTCGGATCCACCAGGTCCTCCACCGTCACGGTTGCCTGGCATGTCGAAGCATTCCCGTTGCTATCCGTCACGGTCAAAGTAACCGTATTTGTACCCATATTCGCACAACTGAAGGACTGCTGACTGAGGACTGCCGACTGGATTCCGCAAGCGTCGGAAGAGCCGTTATTGACGGCCGTTGCTGTGGTTGAGCCGGTCCCGTTGTTATCCAGTTGGACCGTCACGTCCTGGCAAACAGCGACCGGTGCAACGCCGTCTATTACAGTAACGGTTGCGGTGCAGGTCGAAGCATTTCCGTTGTTATCCGTCACAGTCAAAGTCACCGTATTTGTACCCGTGTTCGCACAACTGAAGGACTGCTGACTGAGGGCTGCCGACTGAATTCCGCAGGCGTCCGACGATCCGTTGTTCACCGCCGCTGCGGTAGTGGAACCGTTGCCTGAAGCATCCAGCTGGACGGTCACATCCTGACATAAGGCTGCCGGCGCTACGCCGTCGACCACGGTGACCGTAGCCGAGCAGGCAGATGAATTGTTGTTGTCGTCTGTGACGGTCAGGATAACGGTATTGCCGCTGCCGACATTTGCGCAGGTGAAACCGGTATTGTCCAGGCTCAAGGCAGCGATTCCGCAGGCGTCGGAAGAACCGTTATTGACATCGCCGGCTGTGGTGGAACCGTTGCCGGTATTATCCAGTTGTACGGTCACGTCCTGGCAGACTGCTGCCGGCGCTATCACATCAACCACCGTCACCGTTGCGGTGCAGGTCGAAGCATTGATGTTGACATCGTTGACCGTCAGGGTGACCGTATTGGAGCCTATATTTGCGCAGGTAAAGGTCGAATTGTTCAGGCTGAGGGAGGCGATGCCGCAAGCGTCGGAAGAACCATTGTTGACGGCAGCCGCTGTGGTTGAGCCGTTGCCTGTATTATCCAGCTGAACGGTTACGTCCTGGCAGATCGCCGTCGGCGGCACCTGGTCAACGACCGTTACAATACTGATGCAGGCGCCTGAATTGCCGTTGACATCGGTGGCCGTGAGGGTAACCGTGTTATCCCCGGTATGGGCGCAGGTGAAGTTCGTCTGGCTCAGGCTCAGGGATGCGACCCCGCAGGCGTCAGAAGCGCTGATGGTTACGGCTGCGGCCGTTGTCGAGCCGTTGCCGGTATTATCCAGCTGGACGGTCACATTCTGGCAAAAGGCCGTCGGCGGCAATTTATCCTCTACGGTCACGGTTGACACACAGGTCGCCGAATTGCCGCTGAGGTCGGTCACCGTCAGGGTCACCGTATTCGGGCCGATATTGCTGCAATTGAGGTTGGTGATGTCCGGCGTCAGGCTGCCGATCGCGCAGTTGTCAGACGATCCCTCATTGAGGATATTTCCGGTGATGACGACATTTCCGTTAATGTCCAGTTGAACGGTTGGGTCCGTACAAATGGCAGTTGGGTTGATGTTGTCGACGACTGTTACGCTGAAGGAACAGGGCGTATCATTTTGTGCGGCGTCGGTGACGGTAACCTGTACCGGGGTGGTGCCCACCGTGAAGAAAGTCCCGGATGCGGGTACGCTGTTGATGGTCTCGCCCGGGCAGTTGTCGCTTGAGGTCACGGTGAAACTGACCAGGGCGCCGCATTGCCCCGGGGTACTGTTGACGGTAATGTTGGCCGGGCAATTGGCTACCGGGTCTTCCGTATCGTTGACGGTGACGGTGAAGCTGCAGGTGCCGGTGTTGGATGCGGGGTCAGTAGCAGAAAACGAAACGTTTGAAGTGCCGACCGGGAAGGTGCTGCCGCTGGATAAGCCGCCGGTTTGGGAAACAACCAGGTTATTTAAGTCAATGCTGAAATTGCAGGTCGGCAGCGTGATATTGGTGTCATTCACATTCCAGTTTGCCGCGTTGAAAACCGCACTTTTCAGTTGAACAACGGTGCCGGAGGTGACGCTGCAATTATAGGCAGCATTGTCAATTTCCGGGGAGATTGAAATGGAATTCACGCCGTCGGTGAAGGTTGAAGGTTTGGCGCTTGTATTGGGGTTGGAGGCTGTCGGGTCCCACCCGCCGTTCATCTGAATACCGGTGATCAGGGTCGGGGTGGCTAGGCTGCCCTGGAAAGCGAAAAGCTGGTCTCCGTCAGTAGCCAGGCTCACATGGGAGGACGGTGTTGTGCTTGTTCCTGTACTGGCGGTTGAGCCTGAAATGGTGACTTCCGTGCCGATCGGTACCAGGGATGTTGCTGTCCAGACCGTTTCTCCTTCACCCGGCCGGAAACCTCCATTGAAAAGCCACCCGTTGTCGGTGAACCGGATCTCCGTTCCCGGTGCAATGGCCACAAAGGTGACGAAGCTGAAACCGTCTGCACCGTCGCTTTTATACCCTGTGAAGGCGATGTCGCCCAGGCTCAGGGTAGAAACGGCATTTACAAAGGAAATGCAATTGTCAGTGACAACAGGATCGCTGAAATTGACAACCGCGCCGCAAACCCCGACATCATTGGATACGGTGATGGAGGCGGGGCAGGTCAGCACGGGGTTTTCATCATCCTCCACCGTGACGGTAAAGGAGCAGGTAGCGCTGCCGCAGTTGCCGGTAGCCGTAACCGTCACGTTGGTGACGCCTTTGTCAAAGGTGGACCCGCTGCCTGTGCCGCTGCCGCTCCCGGTTGTTGCACCGGTGAAAGCATAGGTTAAAGTCCCGTTAGAGGCCGTGACATTGTAAGCGACGATGGCCGAACAAACGCCGTTATCCGTCCCGGTGGAGATATCGCCGGGGCAGGCGGTAAAGGTAGGCGTGTCGGAGATCACGGTAAGGGTGACCACATCGCTGGGGCCGTTACAGGTCCCGTTACTGGAAACCGACCGCCGGAAATAGTAGGTGCCGAGGTTGTTGTAATAAGTTGAACTGATGTTCCAGTTCTGGGCGTCACCCGGGTTGGGGGAAACCGTGGAAAACGGGCCGGTCGGACCAGCGGTTGAAACCTCCCAGGTATAGGTCTCGCCACCTGGCGGATTGCCGCCGTTGATGGAGTTGGAATTATCGCCCAGGCAAATGGTAAGGGAATTGTTCTGGATATTGTTGTTAAAGCCTATATCGTTGTTGCTAATGACCGATACCGACAGGGTTTGCGGCGTACTCGAACCGCAAGTATTATCAGCGGTTACGGTTATCGAACCGTTGTCTCCGTTATTTCCTGCTGTCACTGTAATGGAAGTGGTGCCTTGGCCGGCCGTAATGGACCAACCTGCAGGTACGGTCCAGGTGTAGGACGTTGCGCCGGAAACCGAAGAAATGCTGTAAACATTATCTGTGAGGTTGGGTACGCAAATAGATCCGTCGCCTGAAATAGCGCCGGGTGTGGCCGGTACAGCCTGTGTAACGGAAATAGAAGCAGTGTTATTGGAGTTTACAGAAGAACTGCATCCATCGACGCCGCCCACGCTGGTGATCGTCAGGTTAGTCGCCCCGGCATTGTTCAGATTGGTCGTATTGAACGATCCGTTACCTGCGACAGAAACAATCATTTCGGCTGTGTTGCCGGTTGCTGTGTTTGCGCCGCTCAGGTTGTAGGTGATCGTATAGGTTCCCGCAGGCAGGGATGCCGCGCTGCCGGTTACCGATACGACGGAGGGGTTTCCGCCGCAGGACAGGTTGGTGGCAGCGGTAGAAGTGAGACTGTAAGTCGGGCAGGTGAAATAGAGTTGTACCTCGCCGCGGCCTCCATTACCGCCCGTATCGCTGGTGCTGCCGTCTTCTCCTGTCCCGCCGCCGCCCCCGCCGAGGTTGCTGCCGTTCGATCCGTCATTGCTCGAAGTTCCGCCAAGGCCACCGCTGCCGCCGCCGGCAGACCCACCGGCTCCACCACCGGTCCTGCCGGATCCATTTTGCCCCGGGTTGGCATCACCGGCACCGCCGCCGCCCCTTCCACCGTCAGCAGCTCCGCCTGAAGCGCCCATGCCGCCAGAATTGCCGCCGCTGCCGCCTGAACCGCCACCACCGGCTCCTCCGGCTCCTCCGGTAGTTCCGTTTATTCCGGTATTGCCGCCACCGCCGCCAAAGGCGATGATAGCAAAGCTGTTATAGGTAGCACTCGACAAACCGCCGGCTTCGCCGTCTTCATCATCCTGATCTGCTCCGATGCCTCCTTGGCCGACTACAATCGAAATGGTCTGGCCGGGCGTAACCGTGAAGGTACCTGTGCGGTATCCACCACCACCACCGCCGCCGCCGCCGCCGGATTGGCCGCCATTTCCGCCGTCCGAATGCCCCCCACCGCCACCTGCCCCCCAGGCTTTCACGGTCACGCTGGTTACACCCGGCGGAACGGTGAAATTATAGTTACCCGGAACGGAATAGGTTGCAGTTTGGCCGATGCCTTTGTTGGCCCAGCAAAGGATGAATGCAATGAGCAAGGGCATCGCCAGGAACAGGCGAAAGCCGTTTTTGGACATCAACTGTTGAGGATGAATGGAATTCGGCTGATATGCCGGGATCGCGCATTCGGACCCTTCGGACCCGGGGATCAAGTGTAGAGTTGTACCCATGAAAAGAGGTTGTTAATAGCAATTATGTAAAACCTGTCTTGTCTTGTTGTGATGGTCAGTAAGGTGGACTAAAGAAGGAGACGCCCTTTCGTCTGCCGTTGGACATGCGAAAGGCATTAGGAATGCTGCCTCCTGATGAAAACAAACCCTGAATTTTTCCAGTGTACTCCGGTGAGTACCAGTCTTTTGTTGTTGAATTATGTCCTTAGAAATGAATGTGTCAAAGGGATGTGACCAAATTGCTTAAAACGGAATTGAAAGGATATAATATTTTTGAATATCGTTATCGCTACAATATTACGCTGTTTTTGGAATTCAGGAAATAAAACAGGGAAAATTTATACCAATGTTCGGCGGGCTGCCCGCAAAAAAAAACTGCCCGGGAAAGACTGACTTTCCCGGGCAGGGCGGAGTGACCGGTTCAGGTAAGGCGCCGAGGGGCCCTAACCCGAAAGATTATGGCCTTGTCAGGATGAGGCGGAGGGTTGTCTGGCGCCCTTCTTCATTCCTGATCCGTACAAAATACAGACCCGGCGCTTCGCCGTTCAGGTCCAGGTTCAGTTGCGGACCGTCGGAGCTGTCCGGACGGATGGTCTTCACCTGGCGTCCGAGCTCGTCCATGACGGTGACCGTTACGTGTTCACCCCAGGCGGCATCCAGAGAGAGCGTGGCCTCACCGGCAGCCGGATTGGGCCAGATTGCCGCAGCTTCCAGGGTTTCTGTCTGCGGATTGACACCGGCGCCTGTCGCAGGCCTTCCGTTCTGTTGGCTGTAAGGCGGATCAATCACAACATGATCAAAGGTAGCCGTTATGGTAGCCAGGGAGTTGGTGCCCCAGGCGATCAGGCCGATCTGGATGCATTCCGCCATATTCACATTGACCGTAAAGGAATAGAGCCAGGTTATGCCGTTGGAAGACCGGTAACCCTGGAAGGTGTTGCCCGTACGGACGATCCGCAACCAGGTAGTGCCCGGCGCTGCCGGTATATAGGACGGGTAGGAAGCGCCGTTGGTGGTATACCGGACATACCGGCCAATGCTGCCCGCGCCCTGATAGGTCATAGCTACTTTCTTGGCGCCGGCGGCATCGGATTCCCGCATGACGATCCCGGCGTATGCCGGCAGGGTCAGGCTGGCAATACGCGCCGTGATCGAACCGTCGCCGCAGAGCGAAAACTTGATGAAACCGCTCTCGTCGTTGGTGGCGCTGGGCGTGTAGCAGCCGGATGCCGTCAGCGAGAAGGTTTCGGAGGGTACGTCGTAGTCGGCTTCATTGCCTTCCGTGCAGGCAATGCCGTTGGGCATCTGCATCCAGCCGCAGGGCAGGCCTTCAACGGTCACGTAGGAGGTGCAGGAGCTGGAATTCTCGCTGGGGTCATACGCCGTAACGGTTACCGGTACGACATTGCCGACCTCATAGCAGTTGATATGGTCCGGGTCGGACTCCAGGGCCACAACCGAACAATTATCGGAAGCCGTTGCCAGATCATCCGGGTCGAGCTCGATGCCGTATTCGCCGTTGAAGGTCACGGTAAAGTTGTTGCAGGTGATCCCCGGGTCGATATTGTCTTGTACGGAAACGGTTGCCGTGCAGGTCGAGCTGTTTTCGTTCACATCCGTCACGGTCAGGGTTACGGTTACGGCGCCGACTTCTTCGCAGCCGAATTCCGTTTGGGAGAGCTCGATGGACGCGATGCCGCAAGCGTCGGAGGATTCGTTGTCCACGTCTTCAGCGGTCGTGGTGCCTTCGCCGTTTTCATCCAGTTGAACGGTCACGTTCTGGCATTGCGCGGAGGGGGCTGCGTTGTCCTCTACCGTTACGGTGCCGGTGCAGGTAGAACTGTTCTCGTTTGCGTCCGTTACGGTCAGGGTAACGGTTACCTCGCCCACGTCTTCACAGCTGAATCCGCTTTGGGACAGCTCAAGCCCTGCAATTTCGCAGTTGTCCGTGGAGCCGTTGTCTACTGCCTCAGCGGCGATTTCGGCGTCGCCTTCCTCATCCAGTTGCACGGTCACATTCTGGCATACGGCTTCGGGTGATTCTTCGTCGGTGGCGCAGTCATCCACATGAACATTGGGATTCAGAATGGTCACATCATCGAAATAAATGTTTTCCGAGTCGCTGTCCGTCTTTGCGCATAACCGGAGGACCAGTTTGTTGCCGCTGCCTGCGGGGATGATGCCGCCGATGCCTTGTGCGAGGGCCCCGAAATTGCCGCTCCGGGAATCAGCCGTGACAAACGGCCCGCCGTCTATGCTGTATTCCATCTTGATGTAGTCGCTGCTCTCCAGGTTGCCGGTCTCCGACACCAGACAGCCGAATACGATCGGCGCTACTGCCTCGCTCATATCCAGAACGGGGCTTGTCCAGCAAATCTCGTTTTCGGTATCATTGATCCTGAAGAAATGGAATCCGAATAGATCCACTACGCCCGCGTAATCATTGCCGTCAAACCCGCTGAAATCGCCGGTCAGGGTCCAGTTGACGCCGCTCAGGTCGAGGTTGTCGCAGGTTTCGATCCCGGAGCCGGAACAGCTTGCGCCGATCAGCCCCTTATTGTTCTGACCAACCTCAAAACCTTCAAAATACTGGGCTTGTACAAGCGCGGGAATGGCCAGCGCGATAACGAAGAGCAACCGCCTGAAGACATGGTTGCACAGAATAGGTACATGTTTCTTCTTCATGATAAGATGAACTTACAGTGGTTAATGAAATGAATTAGGTTATGTTCCGAATGAAACATGCCTTGAGGAGCTGTAAGAATGGTGTACCTGTTCTGCGCCCGGATTGCGGTTGTCGATGGTGTGGGACGCTGGCTTAAAACGGTTTTAAAGTAGAATTAGAAAAGCCTCATTAAAGCAAATAAGCAGGTTCAAAGACATGGAAATTCCTTTAAACAGGGCAAATGTATAAAAAATATTATAAATTGAAAATAAAATTATATTATTAATTAATATTTATTTGTCATTTAAATGACCTGCCCCGCAAGGCGCAGCAAATCAGCGTAACTTATGCTTAATCAGAAAAAACGAGGAAAGAGATGGATGGCTGTTCAATACAGATACGAAAAGCGGCGGAAATGGTTGCAGGCAGCCATGAAATAGTTTTCCGGCGGAAGTCCGGCAAACCGGCGGCTATGCCGTATCCGCTACCGGTCCGCCCGGAATTTTCCGGCCCAAAGCGATTGGGTCTCGCCTTTCACCGACAGCCTCAGGTAGTAAAGCCCGGGTTGCAATTTGACGACCTCGTCAACTTCCAGCGCGTAATGCTTCTTGGCGGCAAAGGCGAATTTGGGATCCGCATCGGGGATCTCCTCCACTTTGACCGGCAGGCGGGACACCACCCGCGCACTGTTGTTCAGTACCGCGAGCTCGAAAACGGGCAGGGGGTCCACGGAGGTTTGCAGCCGGCCGTTGAACCGGATATTCCGGCCGCCCGCAGCGGGGAAGGTTTCCAACAGGGTGGTGTCGACCTTCAGATAGGCGTCAGGGGCCTGGTTGAGGCGTTTTTCCAATTCAGGATCGGGGACAAAGGCCTGCCTGGGATCCCGTTGGGCAGGCGTTTCTTCAACGGGTGTTTCTCCGGGCTCCGCAACCAGCGTATCCGCGGCTTCGATGGCGTTCGCTGCCGAACCAGCCGTATCCTGAGGGATAAGAAAAGTGGAGGTTTCCGTTTTTTTTGATCCCAGGCGGCTGAGGTCGTACCACCACCACAGCGCGACGAACAAGCCTGCCAGGATGAGCGGGAACCATCTGCGGAGATTGGGCCCTTTCCGGCCCGGCGGCGCTGAGAATTCCCCGGCCAGCTCGGTGAGTTTTTGCCGGAAAGCCAGTTTTTCCGGATCTCCGAGCGCTTTTGCCGCCTGCCGGTGCAGGGCGACTTCAGCGGCCAGGACCGGGTCTTCGGCCAGTTGTCGCTCAAACGAACGGCGCTCTTCCCCGGGCAGGTCGCCTGCCAGATAAGCTTCAATCTGTTCGTATAAGCGTTCCTTCTCCATGCTTAGCCTGCGTTCTGATAGTCATTGAATCTGGGGTCTGCCTTGACAGCTTCCAACAGGTTTTCCTTACAGAGGAATTTGCGCTTTTTGGCATACCCTACGCTGCTGAACTGCATGACCTCAGCGATCTCCTCCATGGTCTTTTTTTCAAAAAAAAGCCGG
>WBZL01002943.1_pt1 | contig 16028 bp, 13 predicted proteins | sample 5204291 | NCBI WGS metagenome assembly WBZL01 (sample SAMN12344345, study PRJNA552823) | activated sludge metagenome | biome: Activated sludge suspended growth; feature: Nitrification reactor; material: Wastewater; isolation source: activated sludge from nitrification reactor of wastewater...
AAGCAATCGTAGATTACACGAAGGCGATTGAATTAGGCCCCAATCTTGCTCAGGCTTATTTCCAGCGCGGCGTTGCGTCAAATGCACTGGAAAAATTCAGTGCGGCCATCTCAGATTTTACGAGTTATTTACGTTTAAGTCCGACTGACGCCACTGCGTATTATTTGCGAGGCAGTGCACATGAGTTTGAAGGAAGCGAAAAGGTCGCCATAACGGACTATTCAACGGCGATTCGACTGGACTCGACGCTTTCTGATGCTTACTACCAGAGAGGACATCTCTATATGACAAGTGGTGAACTTGTTTCTGCAATGAGCGATCTAAATACAGCGATACGATTACGGCCGGAGTTTGCTTTGGCTATTCACGATCGGGGCTTGCTATATAGTAAATTAGAAAAAAATGAATTGGCGATCGCAGATTTTACTAAAGCCATTCAGTTAAACCCGTTACTTCCCAAGGCTTTTTACAACCGAGGTGTTGTTTATGGGAAATTGGGCAACTATTCGGGAGCGATATTTGATTTCTCGAGGGAGCTTCAATTGCGTCCGACAGACGATGAAACTTATTTCGGGAGAGGAAATATTTATAGTAAACAAGGCTTATTTGACAAAGCTATAGCGGACTTTACCAAGGCAATTCAATATAATTCCGCAAATAAGGACTATTACTACAATCGTGGAATTGCCTTTTTGAATCAGGAAGAAGCTCAATTTGCTTTAGCGGACTTGTCGAAGGTCATTCAACTCGATTCCAAATATGCTGCAGCGTATGTAAATCGGGGCTTTCTTTTTCTCAAACAAAACGAGTTCGAGCGAGCCATACAGGATCTAACAATCGCGATACGAATCGATTCGAATTTATCCCAGGCATTCAGCAATCGAGGAATAGCGTATCTTTCACTAAAACAATACAACCTTGCAATTGCCGATTTCATAACTGCGATCAGACTTAATCCACAATTCACTGAGGCCTACATTAGTCGAGGTATCACACGTTCGTTAATGGGCGAGCATGACCGGGCAATAATTGACCTAACCAAAGGAATTCAACTGAGTCCGACAAATATCCGGGCAATTGCGATTAGAGCAATGGTCTACTGTCGAATGGGGAACAAACTACAAGCTTCGGCAGATGAAACGCGAGTGATCGAATTGGGTGGAAAATTGGCCACATCACCCTGCAAATAGATAATTGTTTGAATTTATTGAAAACGTAATCACAACAATCCTTAGAGTCATTTGGTTTGCACATGGTAACGGTTGAGTGTCCGATTTGAAATGTGTTTCTTTTCTGATCTTAAGCAAGCAATCTATTTTCGCGATGAATTTCGACTGGCCAGGGCAAAGGCTTTGGCGGATGGCGAAGGGTTCCAAGAAATACTTTTTAGTATTGAACGCTTGGGAGGAAGTTTGAATCCGACTGGTGGTGGTTTGGGTAATTATGAAGAACGTCTGACTCAATTGGCTAGAAAATCCTCTTTGTTCGATGATTCAATTCCTGGGAACATCTCATTTAGCATCCTATTTGGGATTGTTAGGGTTTCGAGAAATGATGCCATGCATCAAGGTGCATTTGCTCGGCACCTAACGAATAACGCTATAAAACTGGCTTTGATACTCGAAGATGCTATTGTAACTGAGGCACGACTTATGGATGCTCAACACTTTATGGTCTTAAATCCAATTTGTGCTGAATTATGGCAACCTATGAGTTTGATAAGACAAAAGGTTCTTGCAAATTCATTCACATATCTTCCATTTGAGGCTGAGGGGAAATGGAACTTCGTTTCGGATTACAGTATCGCAACGTATCTTCGTAATGGATTGAACAGAAAGGAGAAACTCGCTGAACGACTTGATGTGGCTATTAGGAATGGACTCCAACATGAAATCGCAGCGATGGTATTGACGACCGATTCGGTTGAAACCGTTCTCAAAACGGGACTGGGCAAGCCGGTCCTTGTCTTTGACGATGAGGCGTTTGAACACTTAGCTGGAATCATTACGCCCTTCGATGTGATTTGAAGGTTCATTTCTTGTTAGTCACCACTATGCATCGCATATCCTGTAAAGCCGCGTCGTTTACCGAGTCGGTCATCCGTGAGATGAGCCGTGAAGCGGTCAAGTATGGAGCGGTCAATCTGGGACAGGGATTTCCGGATTTTTCTGCCCCCGAGGACATCAAGCTCAAGGCCATCGAGGCGATCGCCGCCGACCACAATCAGTACGCCATTACGTGGGGCGTTAAGAGCTTTCGGGACGCGATAGCAAAAAAGACGATGTGGTTCCTGGGCCTCGACCTGGACCCTGAGGCGGAGATCACCGTCACATGCGGATCGACCGAGGGAATGATCGCCGCAATGATGGCGACCGTGGATCCCGGTGACGAGGTCGTCGTATTTGAGCCCTTTTACGAGAATTACGCTCCCGACGCCATACTTTCGGACGCCGTGCCGCGGCACGTTCCGCTTTATCGCACTGACAACGGATTCGTCTTTGACCGCGAGGAGCTTCGGGCCGCATTCAACGAAAAGACCAAGGCGATCATCATCTGCAACCCGAACAACCCCACCGGAAAGGTATTCACACGGGACGAATTGGAATTCATCGCCGATCTCTGTAAGGAGTTTGACGTACTGTGCTTTACCGACGAGATCTACGAACACATTATCTACGGCATTGACGAAGACGACCCGCTTTCGCACCAGTGCATGGCTAACATCGAGGGAATGCGTGATCGAACGGTCGTCGTCAATTCGCTGTCAAAAACGTATTCGGTCACGGGTTGGCGCGTCGGTTACTGTATCGCGCCGCCGGACATCACGTCAGCGATAAGAAAGGTACACGACTTTCTGACGGTTGGTGCGGCCAATCCGCTGCAGCACGCCGGAGCCTACGCTCTCGGGCTGCCGGCAAGTTACTATCAGGAATTGCAGGCCGAGTACCTTCGCAAACGCGACTTTATCGTACCGGTCCTGAGGAACGCGGGTTTTAAGTGCGACTATCCGGAAGGTGCGTACTACGTGATGGCGGATATCGCCGATTTTGGATTCGCTAATGACATCGAATTCACAAAACACCTGATCCGGGAGATCGGCGTCGCGGTGGTACCCGGATCGTCTTTCTATCACGAGGCGTCGATGGGCTCGCAGATCGTTCGATTTTGCTTCTGCAAAAAGGACCAAACCCTAGAGGCTGCGGCCGAGCGTCTGGCCAAGCTCAGGCTTGGCTAATGCCGATTGTATTTCCAGCTTTCCGCGAGGCAACCAATTGCCGACCTCAACGCAACAAAATTAGAAATTCAGCGTATTTTCTCCCAAAAACACGATTCTCCCCGTATAAATAAAGAAACCTGGAGGTACTATGTTTCAGAGATCATTCGTATTTATACTTACTGCCGCATGTGCGGTGTCGATCATCGGCCAGACACCCGAAACAAAAGGATCAAATGAAAAAGCTGCTCAGGCGATGACCTTTACGTTCGGCGGCTTCGGCAGTTATCTCGGTGTCCAGACGGCCGAGGTGACAAGTGAGAATTATTCAAAATTTGGCCTGCGAGAGGTTCGCGGTGTCGTTATTGAGAAGGTCATGGAAAATTCACCCGCTCAGGCTGCCGGCCTTCAGGCGGGCGATGTCCTGATCAGCGTGGACGGTGATGAGGTCACCGGAACGCGCAAATTGACACGACTGATCGGCGAGATCGCCCCCGACCACAGGACAAAACTCGTCATCTGGCGGAACGGCAGCGAGCAGGAGATGACCGCGACCATTACACAGCGGCCGGCCCCAAAATTCGAGAACGGAAATTTTGAATTCTCGTTCCCCGGCCCTGTCGGAAAGATCGCAATTCCCGATATGAAGGAGTTGCGCCAGCTAAAAGCGTTGCCGAAGACCGACGGTCCGCAGGTATGGGCTTCGCCTGACGGCCGCGGCGAAGGATTTGTGTGGCGCTCAGGCTCCGGCCGTCAGATCGGCATCGGCATTACACCTTTGACCAAACAGTTGGCCGACCACTTTGGTGTCAATGGCGGCATAATGGTCAATTCGGTCCGCGACGGATCGCCGGCGTTCAAATCCGGTATCAAGGCCGGTGACATAATCGTCGAGATAGATGGTAAGGCCGTGAATGGCGAATTTGACTTGCTCCGTACTCTTGGAAGCAAAAAGGAGGGTGATGTTCAGCTGACCATCGTCCGCGGCCGCGATCGCCAGACGATATCCGTCACACCGGAAGTGTCAGGATCGCCGGGTTTTGTTTTTGAAACGGACGAAGGCGGACCAATTCTGCCGGCGGCACCGCTGAAGATGCAGAAAGTACGGCCGTCGGCAGTTTCGCCCGCGATCACGCTGCTGACGCCCGGCCGCGTGCTCTAGGCCGCAATTTACTTTGTCAATTTCCGAGGCGGGACCTTTCCGCCTCTTTTTTATTGTCCCTGCTGCCGCTTTACGGCTTCTTTTGCAAGCTCATTGGCCCGGCTGCTGTAGTCGCGGGCATCTTCCATCAGTTTTCGGTAATTTTCACTTCGCGTCTTAAATTCCTCTTTGACCTTTTCGCGCATTTTCGCGTCTTTAGGGTCATAGCTGTCGCGTAGTATGCGTGCTGCCTGGCGATAGTTTTCAAAAGCCTCAAGCTGTCGTTTTAACGCCTCTTCTTTGAGCCGCAAATACTCGCGGTAGTCGTCATTGATCTGCATCTCCTGAGCTTTTTGGATCTTTTCGACGGCAGACTTGCCGTATGCCGTGCCGTCATTGATCAGGTACAGCACTTCGTCGGCGATCTTCTTCGCGGTCTCGGCGTCGTTCTTCTCCATCGCCGCCTTGAGGTCTTCGCGCTTTCCCTCGTTTTGTTGATACAGGACCTTTATCTTCGTCAGGTCCTTGTTGGCGTCGTCGACGATCAATGCCGCTTCGGCGGTTTCGTCCAGAGGGTTAAGGATGCTGATACCGCCGCCCGAACGTCGGCATGACGAAAATGCGAGTATTAACACGATCGCCATGACCGCGTAGAACTGCATGTTTGATTTTGTCACGAACAGCTTCAATTGCTTTTTAGATCAACTTTAGGTCAGGGTTGCCGCTCTTGCGCCAGATAAAACCATCGAGAACATAATGCGTCAGTTGCGGCAATGCGAGCAGCGGTACGAGCCACATCTTAAGATTGCCCCAATTCCAATCGCCGCCGAACAGCCATTGCTTTTCGTGCCAAACGCCGCGATGCCAGAAAAGCTCCTCGACGTAGGCGAGGGCCCAAAGTGACGCCAGAAAGACCAGCCAATTTGACGATAATGACCGGTATACCGGGCCGGCGGTGTCGCGTTTCATTCGGGCGTAAACATATATCAGCGCAAAATAAGGCACGCCGTGGATGATGACATTGGTCACCGTGAAAGCGTAGTCCGAATTAAAATATACGATGCCAACGTACCAGCAGATCGCCGTCGTAGCCACAACAATATCCTTGCCGATATTCTGAAACCCGTCGATCACGTATTGGTACATCGACTTGACCGCGTACACGGTCAATGCGGCGAGGTAGATCGGAAACATTACGGTCTCGACGATCGCCGGCAACCGCACAAAGTCGTTTTGAACGAACCATTCAAAATTTCGCGGCAGCTGCGTCATCCAGAATGCCAGCGGATAAAGACTGGCCATGTAGATCGCCGAAGCGTCGACCCACCATGTCCAACGCTCGGTTTCGCCCAACTTTCGGCGATAGAGATTGACCCACCCGTACTGCTGCCTTACAAAATGAAAGACTGCGATCGCGGCCAAAACTTTCCAAAACACCAACTCGCCCTCGGAATAAAGGGCGACGCCGATCGAATACCCAAAAACAGGTACGAGAAGGTAGAGCCAAAAGCGGCGTTTTAGTTCGGCCAGGTCAAAATAGACGCGGAAACTGGTCGACCATACATGAGCGACGTCTATCAGCAGGACCGCGGAAACCCATGTCCATTCCGGCGAATCGCCGTTTACGATCCCCATTTGCCATCCAACTATCAACAGCAGGATCGATAGGACAGCACTGCCCAGAAATACGGTGAGGTCGGTGCCGCGGGAGAAAAGCCATTTTCCGGAACTGCCCGGAACATCGGGCGACAACGGCCGGCCGCCTGCGCCTTGAATATTGATGTCGATCTCCGAGACTGTCTGCATTTCGCTGTGCGTTCACGACCGGGCGTTCATGACCTCTCCGGCCGCGCGCAATCCATGATAAAACGCTTCTTCAAAAAGTGCGACGCCGCTCAGGTCTGTGTGGGCAAAATGGATCTTGCGATAGGGTTTGACGGCCTTTTCGCGAATGCCGCTCCAGATAAAATTTGGCCGCGGACTGATCATCGCGTGTCCCCAACGCATTATGTCGATGCGCTCGGTGAGTTCGTAGATGTCGCTATGTGCCCGTGAAAGATCGGTCAGGCAAACATCGGCCAGTTGACGCCAATCATAGCTGAAGAGCTTCGTTCGGCCATCGGTCTCGTGGCACATCGGATAATAGTATGTGAGCACGGTCGGGCCGTAGTCGATGCCCTTTTGATGGGTTGCCGTCACATAGCCAAGCGACGGGCTTTCGTACAGAACATTATCCCACGAGAGCGGAAAGTCCTTTGCAAAACGCGGTTTCGGTCGATCTTTCAAAAACAGATTGGCCACAAACCACGCATTGTGCTGAAATTCGCCGGCGGCAAACGGCGGATCATCGCGAAATCCGCGAATGACGTACGGGGCCGTGAACATCGGCGATGCGTAGATCGCTCTTTCGCAGTGAATACCGCGTAGCTCGCCGCCATCGAGCGTAACGACGTCAACACCGCTGTCGGTCGGCACGATCGAAACGACCACCTGTGACCGACGAATGTTATCTACCGCAAGTGCGGCAAAATGGTGGACAAACTGGCCGTTTCCTTCGGGAACGGTAATAAACGGCTGTGATTCGACACCGCTTTTTCGCACCCGTGAACAGAAATAGAACAGGCCGACCCACGCCGACGTTTGATCGGCCTTCAGTCCGTAATCGTCTCTCGTCGCGTAGTCACAATACCAATGCAGCCTCTCGGATGTGAAGCCGTTCTGACGCAGCCAGTCGGTGAACGAAATGCGGTCGAGCGAGGTCACCGTTGCGTCGTCGGAACATGTTTCGAGCGGAACGGCGAAAGCGCGTCGTCCGCGTGCGTCCCGCCAGTTTACCCAGTCGTCGATCTTCCGTTGAAACTCGGCAAATTGCCGCTTGTCCTCGTCACCGGCACCGACATTAAGGTACAGCCCTTCATACCAGCGGCCCTTGAAAAAGACACGCTCCTCGGGTTCGCGACAAAGGAACTGCTCCTTGACGATGACCTCGCCCTGAGCGTCACGGCCCTCGGTGAGCGACATCTCGTCAAGCAGTGAGACGAGTTCGGTGTTTTCGGAAAACGGGACCGGCAGATAGTGAGCGGCCCACGGGTAACCGACCGGGTCGCCCTTGCCGCTGATCGATGTGCCGCCGACTTCCTTTTCCAGTTCGAGCAAAACAAAGTCGTTGAAATTCTGCTTTTTGAATTTCCAGGCGGCCGAAAGCCCGGCGATACCGCCGCCGACGATCACCGCCCTTTTTGTTTCCCAGCGGTCGGACGGAACCTCAAAAGTTCGGCCCGCGCGCAGAATGTGGCCGAGACCTGCCGATTGCCCGACGATCTCGCCCTCGGGAAAAATGCTCGGTTGATCTGACCGGCACGCCGCAAATGCGAACGGTGCCCCCAGAAACAACTTGAGTAAGTCGCGTCGGTTCAGATTCATTGCTCGAAACGGCGCCACTCGGCTTCGTAATAGCGGACCAGTGCCTGATTATCGAGGCGGTTTATCTCGAGTTCTTCGTCCGGTTTGGATGTGTCTGCGGGAAACTCAAACAGCGACGCAAACGTCTCGTTGTTGAGAAAGCGCATATCAATGCCTGACGGGGGCGATTGCGGTCTTTCGAACGGCTCGAGCTTGGCCAGGGCGTAACCCCATATACCAAAACTAGGTACGGTCGTCTGATACGGCTTTACCGAATAGCCGCTCGCCTCGAGCGTTTTCATCACGCACCAGAATGAATTGCGGGCGATCAGCGGCGAGGTCGTCTGGATCACGACCGAGGAATCCGGCTTGAGCTTCTGCTTGAGAAGATTGTAAAACCTGGTCGTATACAGTTTGCCGAGGGCAAAGTTGTTCGGGTCAGGAAAGTCGACGATCGCGACGTCGAAAGGCTCGGTCGGAACGTTGTCGAGCCAAACAAAGGCATCCGCATTGGTAACGTGGACACGCGGATCGTTAAGTGAATGCTTGTTGAGTTCGCCCAGTGCCGGCACGGCTGACGAGACCCGCGTCATATCGGGATCAAGATCGACCAGCTGGATAAACTCGACGGACTTGTACTTTTCGATCTCGCGCAGTGCCAATCCGTCGCCGCCGCCCAAAACAAGCACCCTTTTCACATCGCCTGAAAAAGCGGCAAAGGCGGGATGCACCAGCGCCTCGTGATAACGGTATTCGTCAAACGAATTGAACTGAAGATTGCCGTTCAGAAACAACGCATAGCCGGTTTTGCCCTTTGTAACGACAATTCGCTGATAAGCTGAGCTCTTGGCATATATGATGTTATCCACGAACAAAGCGTCTTCAGCGAGCGTCGTCAGTCGGTCTGCCTTTATGAAGGCAATGGCGAGTAACGCCAGGATCACAAATCCTTTGACGCGCATTATCGTCACGTTTCGTTTCAGAAGCGGCAGCAGCAGCCAGGTCCCCCAGATGCCGACCGCGGCGTTGAGCATTCCAAATATCAGCGATGTGCGCGTCAGCCCCAGTCTCGGGACAAAAAAGATCGGAAAAAGCAAAGACGCGGCCAACGCCCCGATGTAGTCAAACGCCAGGACGCGCGAGACAAGGTCCTTGAAATCCATCTCGTCCTGCAAGATGCGCATCAGAAGCGGTATCTCCAGGCCGACCAGCATCCCGATGATAAAGACGACGGTGTAGAGAACTACCGAAAAATACGAGAGATTTGCAAAAGTAAGGAAGAGCAGCGGTGCCGAAAATCCGCCGATCACGGCCACGGCAAGCTCGATATCGATAAACTTTTCGGCAACGTGCTTATCGATAAATCTCGAAAGCCACGAACCGACACCCATCGCAAAAAGATAGATGCCGATGATCAGCGAAAACTGTGTGACCGAATCGCCGAGGACATAGCTTGAGAGCGTCCCGGCCAGCAACTCATAGATGAGCCCGCAGGTGGCTATGACAAAGACGTTTAGAAAAAGCAGCGGTGCACGTTTCATACGAACGGAAAATGAAGTGCGGAAAACGGAAAACGAAATACACCTCGGTCATTTTCCATTTTCCACTTTCCGCCGTATGCAGATCAGTTGCCCTGGATCGCAGACGAGATTATCATCGCTACGCCAATGATAATGGCACCGATAATGATCGCGAGCGATACGTTCTGATCCTCTTCGATCTCCTTCTTGACTGAAAAAGGCGAGACGAAGACCACGATAACAAATGCGATCGCAAACACGATCAACCCGATCGCGACAAAGATCACTGTAGTCGTCAGAACCGGCAAAAGTTCTTCAAGCTTGACGATCAAACCGAGAAACGGGGCGATCGATAAAAGACTCATCATCATTTTCCTCCACGAAATCCTGAATAAAAGAACGGCACTCCCAGACGTGATTTGCTGCCGGCGTTAGCCAACTCCCAACCGAACCAGGCCGCCGAAGAGTATGCCAGCAGCACACCCACACCAAACACCATATAGAGCTTTTTCCACATATAGTTAACCTGCTATTCGTCGGAATCGTCCGATCCGCCTGTTGCCGTGGCCGAGAACATACTGTCCTTCCAGCGGCTTGATTCAAAACTGATCTTTCTGAACAAGCCGAGTATCGGCATTATCGCCAAAACGAGCAGTGCACAGCAAAAATTGACGCCGCGATTCACGTTTTGCTCGACCTTGACCGACACGGGCATCTGGGCCTGCCAGTTCTGCCATGTGCCTTCGACCCGCAGCGTGTACTTGCCGGCCGGCAGCGATGAAAGCGTCGCATCGCTCGATTTACCACCTTCGCTCCACGCCCCGTCGCTGTCAGACCCGGAATAATATTCGACAGGGACGTTGACCGACTCGACCTCCTGACTCTGATCGTTGATCAGATCTACGTCGAGGTCAGCCCACGAATTATCGACGTTGGCTCCGGCGGTGATCCGGACATTCCGATTTCCCTTTAGGTCAAAAGGCTGGCTGAACACGGCCTGGCCTGTCGTAGCGTTTGCCATCGGCGGCAACACCAGTTCCTGATTTAGAACTGTATTCGTCAAACCGCTGAGCGGGATCATAAAGATCGCAACGACAAACAACGCGAGCAGCGGTAACGCTCCCCATGTATAGTAAAAACGGCCCGTAAATGGCTGATTCGGAGCGACGCCCCACGGCCTCGGAAGGTCAGAGACACCAAAGGCCTTTTCGACCTCCTCGTTGGTCATGTAGGTTCCGACAGACCAATTGATCTCATTGTCCGACGCCTCACGAGAGAGCATCAGCGGTGCCGCGACAAAATCTGTTGCCCGAACCGTTTCGCCCTGCTCGACCCGCCAATAAAACTCGCCTTTTACATATTCGACGACGGCTGAGGCGTCCTGAAAGATCTTAAATGACGATCCGTTGTACTTCGCGACACCGCCAGCCCCGATGTACGAAACCTCGACCTCCGCAGCGTTGACCGGCTCGACAAAATTCCAATGATTGTCCGAGTGTACCAGCCAACGAAATCCGATCATCGGATTGTAGAGCAAATATTCGTGCCAATAGTACGTCTCGCCCTCGATCGTGACGCTGCGAACTGTGGCACCGATTATTTTGAACTTTACGTCGCCTGGAAAGGTACCCTCGGCGCCGATCGGCGCGACAAAGACCGGTGCATTCGGCAGCGGCTTTAGGGACTTTAGATATGTGAGATTGCCCTGATTAACATCGAGCAGCGAATCGCAGTTCAGACAGGTAACGCGCTCGGCGATGTCGGGCGCCATCAGCTCAAGCGGCCCTCCGCAGTTCGGGCATCCCATTCCGGCCGTAGAGACACGCCTCGCTTCACGTTCGACCGGTTTGGCGTCACCGAGCCCGATGTCGGCGAGAGTCACCTGTGTTCCGACAAAGACCCATGGCGGGTCCATACTATAGTCGATCGTGGCAAAGGCGTTATTCTTGCCGGCGAGGTCGGCGTACTCGAACTGCTCGCCGGGACTCAGTTTGTACGGGATCTCGCCCTCGGCGGCGACTGACGTTCCGCGGCCTTTTTCCTGCACCATCAACGGTGTCGGATTTGGTATCTCAGCGACTATCTGGCCGAGCTGCAGCCCGCTGAATGTCGGTAGTACCACCCCCTGCGGCAGCGGCTGGTAAAACGTCAAATAGAACTTGCCCTGCGCCTCGGCGAGCCAACCGACCCAGCCATTTGAGAATGTCGCGTACCACTCATCCCAAAATCCGCCGAGTTCGTGCCGAAGCTGTGCCCGGCCGGTAAGTTCGAACTTGTTGCCGTTAAAGCTGCCCTTCAGTCCGAGTTTCAACGGCGATTGCGAATCAGCGATCTCAGCAACCTTGCCCAGGTCCTCAAGCGACCGATCGGTCCGCGATATAGCCGATCGGCAAAAAGGACAAACGATCACGATCGTAGATCCGGCCTTGAATTCGATCGGCCCTGCGCAGGATGGACAATTTGCCTGAAGTGTACTCACGCTTCACCCCCAGCGGCAACGTGTTTGCTCGAAGAACTCAGCACCGGCGATTCTCCTCGATCGATCATTGTTACCGACACATTTATGGCTCCCAATGTAGAGGTGAGATGGCCTTCCCAATCCCATTCCGGCCGGGTGCGGCAACAATACAGATTAAATGTGGCGGTCCCGTATTCGGGATATGTGTGACACGCCAGGTGCGATTCGGTCAGGGCGATCATTCCGGTCACACCGCCTTCGCCGGGAAACTTGTGCCAGACCGAACCGACCGACCTCAGCCCGAGATCCGACATCACCCTGTCGAAGATCGAACGAATTACGGCCTCGTCGCGAAGTGCTTCAGCATCGCAACCAACCGCCTCGATCAACCATTCAGTGCCAACGATCATCGGTTCAATACAAAATGTACGTTATTGTTTACCCAATGTTCTGAACTAACAGCAAAATCCGAGCGTATTAGTCCACCAAGTGAGAATTGTATCGAAAAGAACTATAGCTAAATTTTTCGCTTTTGTCATTTCTTTTGTGGTGATTGCCGCAACTCAGTTTGCGTGTTCGTCGACCGGGCCCGATCGGGTCAAGCTCTCGTCCGCTCACCACTCGTTACCGAAGGTCGTCGGGAACATTCGCGGAGACGATATCAACGAGAGCAGCGGACTCTCCGCGTCAAAATGCTCGCCTAACATTTTTTGGACCCACAACGATTCGGGCGGCGACGCGATCGTCTATGCCCTCGACGGGACGGGCGGCAGGAAAGGTAACTGGAAAGTGCCAGGAGCCGAAAATGAGGATTGGGAAGACATCGCCGAGTTTAAGAACGGCAGCGGCAAGTGCTTTCTCTACATCGGGGACATCGGCAATAACGGGTCGAAAAGATCGGAGTTAACTATCTACCGCGTTCCCGAACCGATAGTTGCGGCTCCGGGTTCGCCGTCCGGAACATCAAACGTGACCGCGGCACCGGAACGGCTAACGTTCACGTACCCGGACGGGCCTCACAATGCAGAAGCTCTCTTGGTCCATCCGACGACCGGCGACATATATGTAATAACCAAGCGATCTGACGGCCCTGCCACAGTCTACCGCATTCCATCCAAGTTCGATGCCGGATCGCCGGTAGTTGCCGAACGGCTTTCGGAGATCAAGGTCCCGGCCGTTCCAAACGGACTGATCACCGGCGGCGACATCTCTCCGGATGGACGGCGGGTGATCATCTGTGATTATTCCGGGGCTTACGAATACCGTCTTCCGGACGGCACTGCTGATTTTGATGTGATCTGGCATCAGTTCCCTGACCCGGTCGATATAGGCGACCGCCTTGTCGGTGAGGCAGTTTGCTATGGCGCTGACGGCGGATCGATCTTTGCGACCAGCGAGAATGTGGGTTCGCCGTTCATACGCGTTGACAGCCTCAAATAATAAGAACGGCGGCCCGTTTCCGATGCCGCCGTTCTATTCCAAAGGGACTCAGGTTATTGTGTGATCGTGAATTTATCTTCGTTCTTGATCAATTGTCCGCCGACGCGGTCCTTGATCTCGATGCGAATATTGTATTCACCGGTCGGCATGTTTGTCGTCGGCAGCAGCCGGGCAAGGGTAAGTCGCTGGCCTGAGTCGCTCAAACCGGTCCAATCCTCGATCTGTCGGTGAACCTCCTTGCCATCCTTGGTAATGATGTACGTGACATCCACCGCCGGTCGCAAGGTCGTCTGATCGATCTCGGCGTTGTAAACCTGCAAATAGATACCGACATCTTGTCCCTGCTTATAAACGCCGCCAAGGTTCGGTACGACCTTCGAATTACCGATCACGAACATCTGTCCGATATCACGCTCATTGGTCGAACGCAGTTTCGATGTCAGCACGAGTGATGACGTCGAGAGCTTTTTCTCGTCATACCGCGGAACTGTGAATCCCATGTTCACGATGCCCTTGTTACCCGTCCCGACATCGCGGACGACTACGTCCACCTTGTAGGTTCCCGGCGTTAGGGCGATCGCCTTCTGATAGACGGACTTTCGGTCCATCGCGTCAGCAAGCTCAGTGGCGGTAGCGTTCGTCACGACCGAATCCTCAAATATGCCCGACCGCTTACCCGAGACCGCTGTAATGCGGCCGAAAATGTTCATTCTGGCAGTTTCGAGCCCGCCGATCTGCTCGAACTTCAGTTCGCGATTGCTGGTCTGTACCGTAAAGGCGGTGATGATGCGGTCGTCGGACTGACGGAAAAAGTCGACGCGAAGGTCGAACTGCAGAGGATTGTTGTCGATGACCGGTGAGTCGGTCAACGAACTTTGAAGGTCGCTGAACTTGACCGCCGGCGGACGCATCAGGCCGGTCATGACCTCAAGTCTGCGGAAAGGCGAATCTTGCTCACGGTAAAAGTTGTTTCCGGCGTTTCGATCGTATCCGGAGATGCGGTCGCCCTTTGTGGACATGCCCAACTGCTCGGCGGTCGTCATGCCGGCACCCGGGACCATCAACAATGCGTCCTTCTCGTTCGCGTTTCTGGCCATTCGATATTCGCCGGTCCCGGTAGGATCGACAAACTCGATCTCCAATCCGTCACCGACACCCTCAAGATGACGATAGAACCAGATCTCAAATGGATAGGTGGTCGTCGCACCGCCGCCCTCATAACTCGGGCGGTCGTACGACCCGCCGGACGGATGCGATTCGACCGAATCGGGTTTGCCCCACGCGATATAAACGCGGCCGCGGTCCGTTTTCCAGCCCGGGATACCTGACGCAAATTTCTCGTTGGCGTAGGCGATCCGCTCGTAATACTCTTCACGATACTCGTTCTCTTCGGTATCAGGGTTGGGATCGCGGCGGCGCCAGAACTGTTCGATAAAGTTCTCACGCTCCTCGTCGGTAACGAGAGCGTTGAACGCACGCTTTTCTTCTTTGGTAATGATGTAAGCCACATCATTGTTGATCCATTTTTTGTAAGCCTCTTTCAATTCCGGTTTGACGTTACGCGCCTTGTCCGAAATATCTTGACTCGGCTTGTTGCTGTCGGGCGGTTGGGCAATAGCCGCAATGGCCCCAAGTGACATCAACACAAATGTCAGTAAAAAACTACGAAAGATCCTGACTTTAGACATAAACGTAAAACTCCCAAAAAATGACCGGCCAACAGCCGGAAGGTCAACCAAAAATTTTATCTATACCGATTCTAGACAGTTATATCTATTTATACAAGATGAAATAATGCGGGCACGGGTTGCTTAACTGCCCGTTTCATCAGTCGTTCGGCGCTTTTTGCCAAAGAACCAGGCGATAAATATCGACACGATATAGAGCCCGATCATCGGCGTGGCGAACAGCATCATATTGGGCACATCGCCCGTCGGCGAGACGACGGCCGCAACTATGAGTATGACGACCAGCGATATTTTCCAACTGCGGACCAGAAGGCCGGCCGAAATGATGCCAATGCGGGCGAGGACATACGATATCGCGGGCATCTGAAATATTAGGCCCATCGCGAGCATTATGATGGTGATGAAATCGAGATAGTCGCTCGCCTTGAGCAACAGTTGAAAATCACCGCCGCCGAGCCCGAGCAGGTAGCGGGCCGCCGGCGGGAACAAGATGTAATACGCAAACGCTGCCCCGATCACAAATGAGACAGTTGAAAGGCCGATGAAAGGTGTGACATACGCCCGCTCATGTTTGTACAAGGCAGGCGAAATGAACATCCAAATTTGCCACAATAGCAGCGGGACCGACAACGCGATGGCGGCATACAACGAAACGGTCACGAACAGAGTGAATTGTTCGGTCGCGGTCGTCACGGTCATCCGCTCATCGGCATTTGGCTGATCTTTGGCAACCTCGTCAAACTCTACCGGCAGGCGAACGCCCTTTGGGACAACGGCGTTATTTGTGATGAGCGGTTCAGAGGTGAAAAGCCCTAACTTTCCCTCAGCGTCACGGGACACCTGAGCCAGGACCGACGTACCCGGCACGACGACCGTTGCTCCAAGCTTGGTCGATCGGTCAAAGATATAACGGCCGCCGTCGCCTTCACGAATCCCGCTTAATGGCAGCAGCTTTTCTTCGCCGGTAACTCCGCTGATCGGCAATTCCCTGCGAGCGGCCTCAGAGAGCGCCTGACGGATAGGCACGCTGAGAAAGTCGTAGATCCGGTCAGAAACAAACCAACAGATCGTAAATGCTACGACGACGATTATTACCGAATTGACGAGCCGTTTGCGCAGTTCATCCAAATGCTCAAGAAACGACATGTTAGCCGCGCGCTCGGGT
>WBZL01002944.1_pt1 | contig 16023 bp, 13 predicted proteins | sample 5204291 | NCBI WGS metagenome assembly WBZL01 (sample SAMN12344345, study PRJNA552823) | activated sludge metagenome | biome: Activated sludge suspended growth; feature: Nitrification reactor; material: Wastewater; isolation source: activated sludge from nitrification reactor of wastewater...
GGCCGGGGGCGGGCTCCATGCGCAGACGGTCGAAGTCGTAGTGGCGGCCGTGGTGCTCCACCCACCCGCCGGCCAGCAGCGCCCGGATCACCTCGATCTGCTCGTCGAGCCGCCGGCCCCGGGTGGCCATCTCCTGGCCCAGCCAGGCGAACTCCTCGGGCATCCAGCTCAGACCGACCCCCAGGGTGATCCGCCCGGGGAACATGGCCGCGGTGGATCCCACCGACTTGGCCACCAGCAGCGGGTGGCGCAACGGCGTCTTGAGCACGTTGGTGACGAAGCCGATGCGCTCGGTCGCTGCGGCCATGGCCGGGATGGCCACCAGCGGATCCACGAAGGGCGTGTCGGGCGCCCAGAACCGGGCGCCGTCGCCGCTGAACGGGTACGACCCCGAGACCTCCTCGGGGTAGAAGACCGAATCCGGCACGGCGACCGCGTCCCAGCCCGCGGCCTCGGCCGTGCGGGCGAGGCCGATCAGGCGCTCCGGAGGGCACATCGCAACGGCCAGGGTGAACTCCACGGCGGGAGTCTGACGCATCGTCAGGTCCACCCGCCACCGCCGGTCGCTCGGCAGCCGTGCCGTCCGGCGACGGGCGACGCGCCGGCCGGGCAGACCCGACCGTGTCGTGTCCACCCGTCACGGGGGTCCTCACCCCCTCTGGTGCCGCCGATGTGACCCACGCCCCTACCGGGGGCAGGACGGGGTGGGCTAGACGGTGCGCCATGGCCACGCTTCCGCCGCCGGGCCCCGCGGCGATGGTGTTCGACCACCTGCCCGAGGGTGCCGACGTGATCGTGCCCTTGGCCAACGGTGAGCCCACCCTGGTGCTCGACGCCCTCGAGGATGGCGTCGATCGGCTCGACGGGGTGCGCATCCACCAGATGCACGCGTTGCACGACCGGGCCTACCTGCATGCGCCGCCGGAAGACCGACGCCTCCGCCACGTGTCGTACTTCCTCTCTCCCGTCACCCGCCCGGGGTACTGGGCCGGCACCATCGACCTGGTTCCCAACCACTTCTCCGAGGTGCCGCTGCTCATCCAGCGGAGCACCCGGTGTGACCTCGTGGTCGCGGCGTGCTCCCCGCCGGACCGCCACGGGTACTTCAGCCTCGGCACCAACGCCGACTACGTGGCGTCGCTGATCGGGCGGGTGCCGTTCTTCCTGGAGGCGACCCCGCACATGCCTCGAACCAGGGGCGCCAACGTGCTCCACCACTCCCAGATCGCGGGCTGGTGCGAGTCGGACCGGCCACTGGTCGAGGTTCCCCGACCGGAGCCCGGTCCCGTCGACCGCGCCATCGCCGCCCACGTGGCCGAGCGCATCCCCGACGGAGCCACGATCCAGGTCGGCATCGGCACCATCGCCGCTGCAGTCCTGGAGGGCCTGCGCGGGCACCGCGACCTCGGGGTCCACACCGAGCTCCTCCACGACGGCATGGTCGATCTGGTGGAGTCGGGCGTGATCACCGGCACCAACAAGGAGGTCCGGCGAAACCGCATGGTCACCACGTTCTGCCTGGGAACCGAGCGGCTCTACCGGTGGCTCGACGACAACGCCTCGGTCGACCTGCTCGGCGTCGACTTCGTGAACGACCCCCGGGTCATCGCCCGCATGGCGCACTTCGCGTCGGTCAACGCCACCACCGAGGTCGATCTGGTCGGCCAGTGCGCGTCGGAGACGATCGCCGGCCGCTACTGGTCGTCGTCAGGTGGCCAGGCCGATTTCGCCCGGGGCGCCATGTACGCCGACCACGGGCAGGCCTTCATCGTCACCAAGTCCACCACCAGCGACGGCCGGTCACGCATCGTCCCAACGCTGTCTCCGGGCTCGATGGTGACCACCAGCAAGAACACCGTGGACCACGTGGTCACCGAACACGGCGTGGCCGAGCTGCGCGGCCGCTCGATCGCCGAGCGGGCCCGGGCCCTCATCGCCGTCGCCCACCCTGATCACCGCGACGACCTGGAGCGGTCGGCCCGCCAGTCCGGTCTGCTGCGCTGAGCTCGACGGCCGATCTGCCGGCGGCTGGTCAGACTCGGCAGCGGTCAGCGGACGATCGGTCGCCCGCTCAGGCGCCGGCGACGGGCAGCCAGTGGCGGGTGGCGGCGGTGAGAGCGGCGACGCCCAGCTCCAGGGTGGGGTCCGGCACCGGGGCGAACTCGGGCGAGTGGTTGCTGGGGATGGTGGCCACCCGTTCGGCGAACTGGCGGATGGTGGTGAGCCCCTCGAACAGCGCAGGGTCGGCGCCGCCCAGCAGCCAGTACACGCACGGGCAGTCGGCCGCCGTGGCGAACAGGCCCACGTCCTCGCTCCCCGGCACCGGACCGGGATCGATCACCAGCGCACCCGTGGACGCCAAGGCCGGGCGGGTGGCGGCACACGCCGCCGGGTCGTTCACCACCGGATCACAGCTCTCGAAGTGGTCGATCTCCGGCTCGCGGGGTGCGCCCGCGGTGACGGCCTCGCCCCTCACGATCCGTTCGATGGCGGCCAGCACCCGGGCCCGGACCGACTCCTGGTAGCTCCGGACGTTGACCTCCATGCGGGCGGTCTCGGGGATGATGTTGGCCTTGGTGCCGGCGTCGAGGCGCCCCACCGTGACCACCGCGAAGTCGGAGGGCGAGATCTCCCTCGACACCACCGTCTGCAGCCGCAGCACCGTGGAGGCGGCCAGCACCACCGGGTCGACGGTGGTGTGCGGGCTCGACCCGTGACCGCCCACGCCGTGCAGGGTGATGGCCAGGTTGTCGAGCGCCGCGAACGACGGACCGTCGTGCAGGCCGATGGTGCCGGCCGGGATGGGCGCCACGTGCTGGCCCAGCACCACCACGGGCGTGCCGTACCGCTCGTACAGCCCGTCGTCGAGCATCGCCCTGGCCCCGGCCCCCACCTCCTCGGCGGGTTGGAACACCGCCAGCAGCGTGCCGGCCCACGTGTCGCCCGTGGCCGCCAACTCCGCGCAGGCGGCCAGCAGGCAGGTGACGTGCACGTCGTGCCCGCAGGCGTGGGCCACCCCTTCGACCGCGCTCGTGTACGGCAGACCGGTGCGCTCGGTCACGGGCAGCGCGTCCATGTCGGCGCGCACCAGCACGGTGGGACCGTCGCCGTTGCGCAGCACGCCCACCACGCCGGTGCGGCCGACACCCGTCTCCACCTCGAACCCGGCGGTACGCAACGAGTCGGCCACGATCGCCGCCGTGCGCTCCTCCTCGAAGCTCAACTCGGGGTGCCGGTGCAGGTCCTCGTAGAGCTCGGTCCAGGTGGTGCTGATCGCCATGGGCCGAGCCTACGGACACCGCTCCCGCCGTGCCCTCGCCCCCGACCAGCTACGCCCACACCCGACACCCGACACCCGAAACCCGACACTCGACACTCGACACCCGACACCCGACACCCGACACCCGACACCCGACACCCGACACCCGACACCCGACACCCGACACCCGACACCCGACACCCGACACCCGAGCCTGCGTTGTCGCTCGTACATTGCACACCCCACCCCCAGGCACGGTCGCTGCGACGCGGCACGATGTCGGGCGGGCGAGCGGCCGGCGGCCGGATGCCGCAGGGAGGCGGCTCAGTCGGGCGCAGGCAGTCCGACGGAGGCGGCAGCGTGCGCGGCGCGCACGGCCTCGGGGATGCGTCCCCGGTCGGAGACGGCGAGCCCGTTGGAACGGGCCCACGCCCGGATGGCCGCCGCGTCGGGCGGGCGTGGGGCCAGCGCCACGGCCGAGGGCAACGCCACCACCCGCGGCTCGGCACCCTCGTGGTCGGCATGATGGGTGAGGGCCGCCCCCAGGAACCGGTAGGTCCACTCCTGGGCCAGGGGCCGGGTCTCGGCGAACACCACCGGCACCGACGGGAACCTCACCTGGACCTCGGCCAGACCCTCCAGCACCACAGTGGGCCGCACGTGGCTCAGCTTGAACACGGCCGAGTAGCGGTCCTCCACCACCAGCGCGGCGCGCGGCACGTCGCTCAACGCAGCCAGGAGGTAGCGCAGCTTGCCCGAGGTCATGGTGGACACCAGATCGGCCAGGCTCTTGCGTTCCACCACCGCCACGACCTCGCCGTCGAGCTCGACCGCGTAGTCGCCGGCGGCCAACCCGGCCCGCCGGGTGGTGGCCTGCTGGTTCGAGAACCGCCACGCGTAGCGCTCGTGGCTGTCGACCACGATCTCCAGCGGACCCGCCGCGCTCCGGGCCGTGGGCACCGCCACGTTGGGCCGGGCCTGGCGAGCGGTGCGGGCGCTCTGCCAGAAGATGACCTCGCGCCCGCGGGCGCGGGTGAACACGAACTGCGAGCGGTTCTCCCGGCCCCGATCCAGCACCAGGTCCACCGCCGCCCCTCGGCGCACGCACGACCGCACCGGCACCCGCTCCACCACCTCAGGGTCGCTCGGCCAGTCGGTGGAAGGGTGGCAGTACACCTTGGCCGTCCGGGGCCACGTGTCGCGCACCTTCAGCACCACGCCCTGGGGACCGAGCGGTAGACGCACCAGGTACGGCAGGGTGGAATCGGGATCGGGGTTCCGCGCCACCACGAAGTCGTCCATCGACCTCCAATCCTGGCCCACGGCACCGCCGGTCCGCAGACACCGCAGCCCGCTACGGCGCGGCGAGCGTGACGTCGGTGTGGCGGAAGTCGTCGCCCTTGCAGAGCAGAGGGCGCCCGAACGCCATGGCCAACGCGTACGAGAAGCAGTCGCCGTAGTTGAGTCGGGCCGCTGAACCCGAACCCCGTCCGAAGACCACCCCCGCCCGCCGAGCCAAAGCCACCTGATCGACACCGTTCCGTTGGTACCGTCCGGCGATGGCAGGCGACGAAGCGGAAACCGGACGACCCGGCGGCCATCCGGCGCAGGACGAGCGGTTCGTGCCGCCGTCGCCGGCCGAGGCGCTGGCCCGGCTCGGCATGCCGCTGGAGGAGGCCATGCGCACCCAGCGAGCCGTGCGCCGCCTGCACCTCGCCCCGGTGTCCCACGAGGTGCTGCTGCCGCTGCTCGACCTGGCCCTGAAGGCACCCACCAGCTCCAACAGCCAGGACTGGTGCTTCCTGGTGGTGGAGGACCGGGACCAGAAGGCGCTCCTGGCCCGGTCGTGGCGGCGGCTGTTCCGCGTGGTGAAGCGCGTCGAGGCCCGCCAGAACGCCGGCGACCCCAAGGCCCGACGCCAGAGCGCGCCCGGCCACTGGCAGGCGGAGCACTTCGAGGACCTGCCCGTGTTCGTGGTGGTCTGCTATCGCCGCGGCACCAAGCACCGGCCGGTGGGGCGGCCGCAGATCTCGGTGGCCTCCTACTACGGCTCCACGTTCCCGGCGGTGCAGAACCTCCTGCTCGCCTGCCGGGCCGTGGGCCTCGGCGCCTCGCTGCAGACGCTGCCCATCTGGAACATCCGCGCCACCCGCAAGGCCCTCGGTCTGCCCCGGGAGATGAACCCGGTCTGCATCATCCCCATCGGCTGGGCCCAGGGTCGCTACGGGCCCACCACCCGGCCGCCCGTCGGTGAGGTGGTGCACCTCGACCGGTACGGCAACCGGCCCTTCCTGGACCGGACCGACCGGCCGTGACCATCGTCCGCGACGCCGTCGAGGCCGACCTGCCCGCCGTGCTCGAGATCTACAACGGGTACCTGGCCACCACCACGGCCGCCTGGTCGGAGATCCCCCAGACCCTCGACGAACGCGTCGCCTGGTTCCACGATCGGATCGAAGCGGGCTTCCCGGTCCTGGTGGCCGTCGACGAGGGCGACGTGGTCGGCTTCACGTCCTACGGCACGTTCCGCGGTGCGGGCATGTGGCCGGGCTACCGCCACACCGCCGAGCTCACGGTGTTCGTGACCGAACGCCGCTGCGCCGGTGGCGTCGGGCGGCAGTTGCTGGAGGCACTGGTGGAACGGGCGCGGGCCGGTGGGATCCACGTGCTGGTGGCGGGGATCGACGCCGACAACGTGGGGTCGATCCGCTTCCACGAGCGGATGGGGTTCAGCGAGGTGGCCCGCATGCCCGAGGTCGGACGCAAGTGGGACCGCTGGCTCGATCTGGTGCTCCTGCAGCGCATCCTCGACTGACACCGCGACTTCGCTCCTCGGGGCCACGCCTCGACGATGCCGCCGTCGGTCAGCTGGTGGTGGGCTGGTCCTCGAAGGCGCAGAACTCGTTGCCCTCGGGGTCGGCGAGCACGGTCCAGCGGACCTCGCCGTCGGGGCGTCGCAGCACCGTGGCCCCCGCCGCCACCACGGCCGCCAGGTCGGGCGTGGTCACGTCCCAGTGCACCCGGTTCTTCACGGCCTTGGCTTCGGGAACCGGCACGAACTTCCAGGTGAGGTCACCGAGCCCGGCGCCGCCCACCAACCATCGCGGGTGACCGTCGGGGCCGGGCACGAGCTGGCCGCCAACCACGGATCGCCACCACGCCGCCGTCTCCACCGGGCGGGTACTGTCGACGCACAGCGCGAACGCCCGAGCCGGCGGCCCGGCCGGGGCCTCGCCTGCCGGCCGACCGGCCGGCTCGATCGACGCACAGAGCTCGTTGCCGTCGGGGTCCACCAGCACGGCCCAGTCCGGCTGGTCGTGGCGGACCACGGTGGCCCCGAGGGCCTCGAGCACCCCCAGATCGGCGACCTCCAGGTCCAGGTGCACCCGGTTCTTGCGGACCTTGGCCTCCGGCACCCGGTTCAGCCAGAGCGGGTGGAACCAGGGGCCGGACACGTGGGCGTCGCCGTCGTCGAGCGCCTCGACCGCCTGACCCAGTACCCGGGCCCAGAACACACCCACCGCCACCGGGTCGGCGGCGTCGATGCACAGGTCCTTGAAGCGGGCGAGCGGCACGGGGTGGAACCGGGCTCAGCCGGTGTAGGCCGGGCCGCCCGGTCGGGCCGAGGCCGGAGGAGCCGCCGGCGTGGTGGTGGGCGGCCGGGTCACGGGCGGAGCGGGCGGCTCGGGCGGGGCCGGGGGCGCCGCGGCACAGACGGGATCGGCGTGACCGGCACCCGGCGAACCGTCGGCCTCGAGCGTGCGGTGGAAGTTGTGCATCTGGATGCTGGAGCGGTGGGCGGCCGACGAGTAGGCGGGCACGCACACGGCCTCGGGACCTGATCCGTTGCGGGGCCAGGCCCGCACCGACGTGGTGCCCGGCGCCGGGTCGCCGGCCGGGATCACCAGGTCGATGCCGATCAGGAACGGCAGACCCGAAGGGGCCACGTCGGCCTCCAGGTCGGAGCGACCGTCGACCCCGCCGTCGTGCAGGAACACGCCGATGGTGCGGTTGCTGCGGGGGCTGTTGCCGGCGGTCAGCACGTCACGTCCGTTGATCGCCAGGCGGTCGCTGCCGCTCCCCTGGTCTCCCCACCACTCCTCGTTGCGCATCACCACCAGGTTCTGGGCGGTGGCGCTGGGCTCCCAGAAGCTGTTGGCCAGGCCGTCGGGCTCCGAGGTGAGGATCCGCACCCAACGACTGCTGGTCACGAACCGCTGGAGGTACACGTGGTGGACCGATTCGCCCGGGCGCACCACCGCGAACTCGTAGAAGTGCTCGCCGTCCACGTTCAGCGGCCCGAAGTCGCCGTCGCCCGAGAGCGCCACGGTGGCCACCGGTCCCCCGAGCCGACGACCGCTGGAGCCGTCGACCTCGTACACCTCGAGGGTGGCGTCGTGCGCACCGCGGTTCTCGGGGAACAGCACGACCCGACCGCTGATGGTGATGGCAGCGGCGGGTCCGCGCACGATCTCGGCGAACGTCGGCGCTTCGCCGAGGAGGAACTCGTACATGGCGCCGAACGTCTCCGGGGAGTTCACCACCTGGGTGTGGCCCTGGTTCGCGAACTGCACGTTGGTGGCACCCGGCATCTGGCGCTCGGCGCTGCCCTCGCCCCACACGGCCAGGGCGCGCACCGTCTCGGGCACCGCTCCGGGGAAGCCGTCGAGGTTCACGTAGGCCGCCACCCGGGCGGCCCGGGCCGGGTCGCTGTTGAGGTAGCCCTGCGAGACGCCGGTGCCCTGGGAGTGGCCGACCAGGTAGATCTGGTCGGCGCCGGACGCAGCCAGCAGCGCGTCGATACGGGCGTCGAGGCCCGCCCACACCTGGGCCTGGCTACCCGGGTAGGCCAACGAGTCGTGCTCGAACACGTCGATGAGGTCCGGCGCGTACCCGTTGCTGGTGAACCGCAGGGCCTGGGTCTCGAACTGCTGGCCCGACCCCATGAACCCGTGCACGAAGAGGATCGGGCGCACCGCACCGTCGCCCGACGCCTGGGAGGAGACCGGGGTCTGGTACCCCACCGCCACCGCGGCCAGGAGCACCGCTGTCAGCACGAACAACCTGCGAACCATCAAACGTCCCCTTGCGCGCGTCGAACAACCGAGCCTGCGGCACCTTAGGTCCACCTGGGTCGGGTCTGCCCCGACCCCGAGGACACCGCTCAGGGCATCGGCTCGATGGGTGGGAGCTGGTAGCTGCCGTCGAGGATCGCCGAGCCGGGGAGGTACAGGCGCACCATCAACACGAAGGGGCCGGCGGGCACGGGCAGCCAGTTGCGCGCATCGGCGGGCTCTTCGTGGGCCAGCACGATCTCCACCGATCCGTCGGGGCCGGCGACCAGCTCGGGGTCCTCGCTGCCGGTGGTGTAGCGGCCGGACGGATGCGCCGTGAAGAACATGTCGTCGCCGTACACGCTCAGCGACCAGAAGGCGTCCACCGGCGGGAGCCCACCGGGCGGGAAGGTGATGCGGTAGGTGTGCTCGCCGCTCAGGGGGTCGCCCGCGGCGTCGACCCGGCCCACCGGGTACACCGCCTCCTCGTCCACGTTGGCGCCCCAGCCCACCCGGGCCACCAGGGCCCGACCGAGCAGGTCGTCGCCGTAGCGGCCGATGTCGGGACGGACGGCCCAGCCGCCGACCGGGCCACCCTCGCTGTCGACCGCCTCGTCGATGCGCGCGTCGCCGGCCGCGGCGGCATCGTCGAGCACGGAGACCACGGCGGGGTCGCCCGGCACCGGACCACCCTCGGGCAGGTCGAAGCGCGTCGCCAGCTCGCGGAACAGGGCCGCCTGGAACGGTGTGGTGGGCGGGTTCACCGCCAGCGCCTCCAACAGCTCGTCGAAGAACGAGGCGTCGGTGGGCACGTCCTGGGCCGTCCCGGCCGCCGTGCCGAGCGCCGGGGGCACCCCGGGCGCGGGCTCGCCCAGCGCGCCGCTCAGCGGCTGCAGCGACGCCTCGGCCCTGACGGCGGCGATGGCCGTGGCGTCGCCCTCCCCCTCCACCGCCAGGCGGCCGAGGAGGAACAGCTGCGGCGTGGGCGACGCCACCTGCTCCATGCCCTCGGGCACGTTGCCGGTCCAACCCGGCGGCGTCACGATCCAGGTGCCGGCCCGACCCCCGGTCTCGCGGGTGCCGAGGTAGGCGAACGAGTCGGTCCACGCATCGAGGAACTGGTAGGTCACGTAGCGGTCGGTGATCTCGGGCAGGGTGAGCACCAGGGGCTCGGCCCGGAGGTCCAGCACCGCCACGGAGTAGAAGGTGTCCCGGTTGGGTGCGACGATCACCCGGCTGGTGGGCCCGGAGAGCTCCGTCTGCCAGAACAGCGCGTTGGTGCCCACCAGGGCGCCGAGGCTGCGGAGCGTCCGCATGGTGACGACCAGGGGGTACCCGCCCACGAAGGCGGTGGTCGCCAGCTCGGCGTCGTCCATGGCGGCCACGTCGGCGGGCGACGGGGCGGGCCCGGTCGGATCGGTGCCGTCGGTGTCCGAGGCTGCCGAGGAGGTCGAGGAGGTCGACGGGGTTCCCGTCGCCTCGCCCTGGTCGCCGTCGGGATCACCACTGCACGCCACGAGTCCCAGGAGCAGGGCGCCCACCGACAGCACCGCTGCCATGGGACCGGGGCGACCGGCGAAGGCGCGACGGGAGACGGCACGGCGGACGAGGGCACGACGCGGGCGGGGCATGGACCCAACCCTGCCACGGAGGGGGGCCGGATCGCCGGGCAGCCGACCCGCCCCAGCCCGCCCAGCCCGACCCGACCGGGCCCAGCGGGCCATCCGCGGGCGTGGTGCCTCAGGCCCTGACCGTCAGGCCAGCACGCTGGCCACCGACAGGGCCACGATGAGCAGCACCACACCGATGACGAGCACGAGCGCCGCCACCGTGGGGTGCTCGGGGCGGTCCGGCTCGAGTGGCGGTCGTACCCGTCGGGGGCGTTCGGGCGCGGGACCGGCGGTCGGTGGGGTCACGGCCGTTCCCCTCGGGCCATGGCGGCGGACTCCCACAGGGGGCGCACGTCGGCCAGCGACCGGAAGAGGTCGTTCAGGTGGGTGCACGTGCTGGTACCGGTGAAGTCGTCGCGCACCAGTGCCCGCAGGTCGTCGACCCGGCAGCCCACCAACCGCTGGGCGCTGGCTGCGGCCGAGGGGCACTCCGGCGCCGGCAACGGGCCGGGCACGGCCGTGGCTTCGGTGATCGTCCAGTTCGTCAGGTCGATCCGGGCCGTGAACGAGTACTCGTGCACGACCGTCTCGGCGGCACCCGCGCCGCCGGGTACGGACGGGTCGGCGGCTTGCGGGCCCGCCCCGGCCGAGGGGACGGGGCCCTCGCCGTAGGTGTCGCGGAAGCGAACGGTCACGCGCAGGGGTGCGGTGGCGCTCCGACCGTCGGGCCCCACGCCCCGCCAGAGGTCGACCAGGCGCCGCCGACGCATGGCGTTGGGGGGCAGCGGCTCCGCGGGGTGCCACGCGAGGGCGTCGGGCGTGCCCTCGGGACCGGTGTGGAGGTCGGGCGCCGGCGGCCCCCAGCCGAGCAGCGGTACCCCGGTCTCGGCCACGGCCTTCACGATGGCGCCGTCGGCCGCCCAGCCGGCGCAGATGCCCACCGGCATGGTGCGGCGCTTGGAGGTGGGAGCGGCCACCTCGACGGCGCCCGTCGGGCCTGTCGACCCGGCCGCAGGGGGCAGGGCCCGGTCGAGCCCGCCCAGCAGGCCGGCGCGCAGCAGCACGGAGCCGGCGATGAGCGCGGCCGGCGGTGTCTCGTCGAGGAGTTGGTGCACGAGCGAGCCGCTGCCCACCAGGTCCGGCGCCGCCGCAGCGAGGGCCCGCCGGAAGCCCGAGCCTGGGGCCTCGCCGACCAGGGCCTCGAGCTCGGTCGCCGCCGGTTGCACGGTGGCGGAGTCGGCGACCACCGCGGCCACGGTTCGGTCGGGACCCGCCGCCACGGTGACCGACGTGGCCGCCGCGTCGACCAGGTAGGGCTCGCCGTCGATGCCGGTGGCCAGGTCTCGGCCCGTGCCCGCGATCACCAACGGCCCGGTCAGCCCCTCGGGCCGCAGCATGTCCACGATCGTGGTGCGACGCACCGAACCTCGGCGCCGTCGGGGCGAGCCGCTCGCCGCCGGTTCGGTGCCGGGCCACTGCCGATGGTCGTCGTAGGGGGGCACCCGACCGTTCTACCGGGCCGCCACCCCGCGCCGCACCTCCGGCGCAGGTGGGCCGACGCGCCGGTGCCGGCTCCCGAGGGAGCCGGCACCGGTTCGGGGTACTGAGCACCTGGGCCACCCGGAGGGGGCCCAATTCGGTCAGCGCACGTCCACCGTGGAGGTGACGGTGCTGCCCTCCAGGTGGCTGCCCTCCACTGCCCGGACGAAGGCGGGGTAGGCCAGGATGCCCATCTCGGGGAGGTCCAGGCCCTCGATCTCGTCCTCGGCCTTGGAGCGGATGCCGCCCTTGGTCACCTTGTTCTGGATGAAGAAGAAGGCATAGGCGATGCCGCCCATGACGAACAGGATGGTGAGGGCGGCGATGGCCTGGGCGGCCAGCTGGCTGAGGCCGAGGCTGAAGTCGCCACCCAGGATCCCGGTGACGCCGGCGGCGTCGGCGCCGGGGCCGTCGGTGGTGAGGTTCCAGCCGGCGCCGTACTTGCCGTTGGCGAAGATGCCCACCGCCAGCACGCCCCAGAGGCCGTTGACGCCGTGCACCGAGACGGCGCCCACCGGGTCGTCGAGCTTCATCTTGCGCTCCACGAAGAACACCGACTCGATGACCAGCACACCGGCGACCGAGCCGATCACCGCCGCCGCCCAGGGGTCGACGAAGGCGCAGGGGGCGGTGATGCCCACCAGGCCGGCGAGCATGCCGTTGGCCATCATGCCGGGATCGGGCTTGCCCGTCCGCTTGGTGATCCACAGCATCGACACGATCGCACCGAACGCCCCGGCGATGGCCGTGTTGGCGGCCACCGTGGCGAACTGGATGTCGGTCACGGCGAAGGTGGAGGCGGCGTTGAAGCCGAACCAGCCGAACAGCAGGATGAAGGTGCCGAGCATGGCCATGGGGATGTGGTGGCCGGGCATGGCCCGGGGGGTGCCGTCCTTGGCGAACTTGCCGATGCGGGGCCCGATCACCTTCGTACCGGCCAGGGCGGCCACGCCACCCATCATGTGCACGATGCCGGAGCCGGCGAAGTCGACGTAGCCGAGGCCGAGGCCGAGGCTGTTGCCCAGCTGGGACAGCCAGCCGCCGCCCCAGGTCCAGGCGCCGAACAGCGGGTAGTACACGGCGCCGCAGAAGAGGCCCCAGACGCAGAACGACTTCCACTCCCAGCGCTCGGCCATGGAGCCGGTGGGAATCGTGGCCACCGTGTCCATGAAGGCGACCATGTAGAGGAAGAAGCCCATGACGGCGGCGATCGAGCCGCTCTTGCCCAGGCCGGAGAGGAAGAACCCGCCCTCGTACAGGAAGGTCCACTCACCGGAGCCGATGAGCGCCCCGCCCACGGGGGCGTCGTAGCCGATGAGGCTCAGCGAGTACCCGCCGAACATGAACGCATAGCCCACGGCGAAGAAGCCGATGAACCCCAGGCCGAAGACGGCGAAGTTGGTCGCCACCACGTGGGCGGCGTGCTTCGCCCGGCAGAAGCCGGTCTCGACCAGGGCGAACCCGGCCTGCATGAAGATCACCAGCACCGCCCCGAGGACCACCCACAGCAGGTTGACCTGGGTGCCCAGGGCCGTCACCTGGTCGGGGGCGGCGAGCGTCTCGTCCTGGGCCTGACCCAGGGCGGGAGCGGCCAGGGCCAGCACACCGAGGGCGGCCAGGCCCGCACCAGCGGCCGCCTTCCGACGCAGGCCGGCCCGGGCCGGCGCGGGCGCCGAGCCCGATCCCGACTGGAGCCGGGCCCTCAGACCGGTCGTACCGGAACCGGGGACGACCGGTGCGGGACCGCCCCTCCAAGTCCGTTCGTGGTTGAACATCGCTCCTCCTCGGGAGTCAGGGTGGCTGCCGGCCGGCGGGTGTCGGACCGGTTACTGACAGCGAGGACGGTACGGACGCTCGGTTGCACGCTCGTTCCCGCTCTGTGGCGCTTCGCCGTCAGCTTCCTGGCATGAATCTGAACAAAGTCCATCGGTCGCTGTCGGGAGCGCGGCGAACCGCGGCCCGGCCGTCCCCGCCCGGCCCTTGTCGCCGCCCACCACTTCTGACGTACCATCAGAAACCCAGCCCCGACCCGCTCGGGGACCACCGCCACCACCGGGAGCCGGCATGACCACCAGGACGCGCGTGCCCGCGCTGGGCGCCGAGGGGTGGTTCACCCCCGACGCCGACGAGCCCACCCTCCTCGGCCAGCAGTGCACCACCTGCGGCACCTACGCCTTCCCCAAGGCCGCCTACGGCTGCCCCAACCCGGCGTGCCTCGGCACCGAGTTCCACGAGGTGCCCCTGTCCCGACAGGGAACGGTCTGGAGCTACACCGACGCCCGGTACCAGCCGCCCCCGCCCTACGTGGTCCCCACCGCCGAGCACGTGCCCTTCGCCATCGCCGCGGTGCACCTCGCCGCCGAGGGGCTGGTGGTCATGGGCCAGGTGGTCGCCGGCGTGAGCGTCGACGACCTCCACGTGGGCCAACAGGTCGAGCTCGTGGTCGACGTCTTGTTCAGCGACGACGACGTCGACCACCTGATCTGGAAGTGGAAGCCGGTGAGCGGGACCGGCACCGGACCCGACGCCGGACCCGGCACCGAGGAGAGCAACTGATGGGCGCCAACGACATCGCCGTGCTGGGCGTGGGCATGCACCCCTGGGGCAAGTGGGGCCGCAACTTCGTGGAGTACGGCGTGGCCGCCGCCCGAGACGCCATCCGCGATGCCGGCATCGCCTGGACCGACGTGCAGTTCGTGTCCGGCGCCGACACCATGCGCAACGGCTACCCCGGCTACGTCGCCGGGGCCACCTTCGCCCAGGCCCTGGGCTGGACCGGGGCCCGGGTGGCCTCCAGCTACGCCGCCTGCGCGTCGGGGGTCACCGCCATCGAGGCGGCACGCACCCGGATCCTGGCCGGCCTCTGCGACGTGGCCCTCGTGGTCGGCGCCGACACCACCCCGAAGGGGTTCCTGGCCCCCAACGCCGGCGACCGCCCCACCGATCCGGACTGGTTGCGCTTCCGCCTCGTCGGCGCCACCAACCCCACGTACTTCGCCCTGGCCGCCCGCCGCCGCATGGACCTCTACGGCGCCACGAGCACCGACTTCGCCAAGGTCAAGGTGAAGAACGCGGGCAACGGGCTCACCAACCCCAACGCCCGCTACCAGAAGGCCGTCACCGTCGAGGAGGTGCTGGCCAGCCCCGTGGTGGCCGATCCCCTGCACCTGCTGGAGATCTGCGCCACGTCAGACGGCGGGGCCGCCATCGTGTTGTCGTCGATGGCCTTCGCCGAGCGCCACGCCGCCTCGGCGGGTTCGCGGGTGCGCATCGCCGCGGTGTCCACCGTGTCCCCCACGTACCCGAACACCGTGATCGACCTGCCCGACATGGCCACCGACTCCACCGCCGTCGTCGCCGCCCCCGATCGTCCGTTCAAGGAGTCGATCGCCCACGCGGCCTACGAGGAGTCCGGCATCAGCCCCGAGGACCTCTCGCTGGCCGAGGTCTACGACCTGTCCACCGCCCTCGAGCTGGACTGGTACGAGGACATCGGCCTGTGCAAGCGCGGCGAGGCCGAGCGGCTCCTCAACGACGGTGACACGTCACTCGGCGGCCGCATCCCCGTCAACCCGAGCGGCGGACTCGCCTGCTTCGGCGAGGCCGTCCCCGCCCAGGCGATCGCCCAGGTCTGCGAGGTCACCTGGCAGCTCCGGGGCCAGGCCGCCGGCCGCCAGGTCGAGGGGGCCACCGCGGGCATCACCGCCAACCAGGGCCTGTTCGGCCACGGCTCGGCGGTCCTGCTCACCCGCTGAGGGCTCGATCGGACGGGTCGCCCGTCGTCGCGTCGATGTTGGTTGGACCTCGGCTGGCGCCTCGGTTCACCCACCGTGCTTGTCTGGTCAGCTCGCCTGTCGGCTCGCCTCGATAGCGCCGCACCCCGCCGACTCACCCGCTCCCACTCCGCCAGCGAGCACACTGGCGGGGTGACGTGGTGGAGACGGTGGCCCCGGTTGGCGTCGGCCGCGCCCGCCCTGGCGGTCACGGCGCTGTCGCTGGTGCTCCACCTCTGGAAGCTCGGCCTGCGGCCACTGGCCCACGACGAGGCCATCGACGCCTGGTTCTCCTGGCAGGCCAGGGATCTCGCCGTGATGCGCTACGACCCCGTGTACCACGGGCCCCTGCGCTTCTACCTGGAGGGGGCCGTGCTCGACACGTTGGGCACCGGCGCCGCCCACGCCCGGTTGGTGGCGGCGCTCGCCGGCGTGGCCGCCACCGCGGTCATCGCCACCTCCACCCGGTTGCTGGGCCGGGTCGGCGCGCCCGTGGCGGCCGTGCTGTTCACCATCAGCCCCACGATCCTCACCGTCACCCGGACCGGGCGGGAGGACTCCCTGGTGGGGCTGGTGAGCCTCGGGCTGCTCCTGGCCGTGGCCCACGCCCTCACCGAACCACGGCCCCGGCACCTGGTGGTGGCCGGCGGCCTGTTGGCCGTCAGCTTCACCATCAAGGAGACCACGTTCCTGTTCGGGCTCGTGGCCCTGGTGTTCTTCCTCGGTGCCGGCATGGTGGCGCTGGTGCGGCCCCGGTCCGCGAGCCGGGCCGCCGTCGGGCGGCTGGG
>WBZL01002945.1_pt1 | contig 16017 bp, 7 predicted proteins | sample 5204291 | NCBI WGS metagenome assembly WBZL01 (sample SAMN12344345, study PRJNA552823) | activated sludge metagenome | biome: Activated sludge suspended growth; feature: Nitrification reactor; material: Wastewater; isolation source: activated sludge from nitrification reactor of wastewater treatment...
GGCCCGCACCGAACCGCTGGTGCCCGCCGACACGCTCGACACCCTGCGCTCCCACCGCACCTCCACGTTGGACCGGCTCACCCTGCGAGCGCTCCACGACCCGACGTTCCCCTCCGTCACCCGCTCGATGGTGCTCGACCTGCGCAAGGTCGCACCGGACCGGCGCCGAGCCGCCCTGCCGGCGGTGGCGGCGGGCCGCCTCGGCACCGGGTCGCCGCTCGGGGCGTTGGGCGCCGCGGCCCGGGCCACCCCGTCCTACGTCCGGCGTCGTCTGGCCCGATGAGGGTCAGGTGAGGGTCCTCATCACCGGCACCCGGGGCCGGGTGGGGCCCACCGTGGTGGCCGGGCTCCGGGCGGCCGGCCACCACGTGACCGAGCTCGACGCCCACCTCGGGCACGACATCCGCAACCGCCGGTCGGTGTACGCCGAGATGGCCGGCCACCAGGCCGTGGTGCACCTGGCCTCTGTGCCGTACAACGCGCCGTGGCGCTCCGCCCTGGCCACCAACACGTGGGGGACCCGTGCCGTGCTGGCCGCCGCCCGCCACCACGGGATCGCCCGTCTCGTGAACCTCAGCTCCCTCCAGGCCACCGGGCTGTTCATGGGCCACCGGGTACCCGACGTGGTACCGATCGATGACCTCCACCGCTGCCGGCCGCGGACCCCCTACGAGGTGACCAAGTGGCTCGCCGAGCGCGACACCGCCCGGATCGCCGCCCGCACACCCGGGGCCCGCTGGGTGACGGTGCGGGTGCCTGCGGTGTGGGACGACGAGCGGGTGCGGGGGACGTGGGCCCGCTGGGCGCACGACGAGACCCGTCAGTGGACACCGTTCTGGGAGTACGGGGCCTTCCTGCACGTCGACGACCTCACCGCGCTCGTGGCCGCGGCGCTGGAGGCCGAGCTGGCAGAGCCGCATGTGGTCCTCACAGCCGCGGCCGCCGATGTGGGCGCCACGTGGACCGTGGCCGACCTGCTGGCGCGCCTCCACCCGCAGGTGCCGTGGCGCCACGACGGCGACCGGCGGGCGTTCGAAGCCGACCCGTACCGGAGCCTGGTGGACTCGACGCGGGCCGAGGCCGTCCTCGGCTGGCGGGCCGAGCGCCGGTTCCGGCCGCGGCCCGCGTCGGTGGACGACGGGCCCGGGGCCGACTGATCCGCCGAGGGGGCGCCGTCAGGACGCGGCGGAGGTCCCCGACGCCTCGGTGGGTGCCGGCGAGGTCGGGGGGCTCGGCGGGTCGAAGCGCAGACCGTCGAAGCGGCCATCGGAGCGCCACTGGTCGATGAAGGCGAAGAACGCCACCGGCCCAGCCGGGTAGCCGCCGGCGTCGAGGTGCTGGCGGCGCCCGATGGGCTGGCCCTCGTTGTTGTAGTAGCCGGGGGTGCAGTCGGGGTTGCCCAGGAACCCACCCGTGCCGCCAGCCAGCAGCTCGATCCACGCCTCCTCGGCGTCCTCGGTCGCCTCCACCCGCGGCGCGCCGGTGGCCTCGGCGTGGGCCACGACCGCGGCGATGGTGGTGCCGGCCTCGGTGAGGTTGGAGGTGATGTTGGAGATCAGGTTGGCGCCCTGGGTCATCCCGATGATGAACAGGTTCGGGAAGCCGTGCACGTGGGTGCCGTGGAGCGTGCGCATCCCGTCGGCCCAGTGCCCGCTGAGGGTCTCACCGTTGCGCCCGGTGGTCTCGAAGCCCGAGCGACGGGCGTACTCGGTGCCCACCTCGAACCCCGAGGCGAAGATCAGGCAGTCCAGGTCGTAGTGCACGCCTCCGGCCCAGACCCCGGTCTCGTCGATGCGCTCCACGCCCTTGCCGTCGGTGTCGACGAGGTGGGTGCCCGGTTCGTTGTAGGCCTGCAGGTACTCGTCGTGGAAGCAGGGCCGCTTGCAGAGCTGGCGGTACCAGGGCTTGAGGGCTTCGGCGGTCGAGGGGTCGGCGACGACGGCGTCGACCCGGGCGCGGATCTCGGACATCTTCTCGTCGTCGCTCACCTCGAAGGCGTGCTGGACCGTCTCGGGGGTGAACGGCTCGCCCCGCTCGATCTCGGCCACGACCCGGTCGCGTATGCGCTGGGAGATGTCGGTCCAGCCGTCTCGCACCAGGTCCTCGTCGGCGAAGCCGCCCGTCTGCAGGGTGGCGAAGTTGAGCAGCCACTCCCGCTGCCAGCCCGGTTGGAGGTCCGCGAACCAGTCGGGGTCGATCTCGTGGTTGTTGCGCACGTCGACCGACGACGGGGTGCGCTGGAACACGTACAGCTCACGGGCCGACCGGGCCAGGTGCGGGATGCACTGCACGGCCGTGGCGCCGGTGCCGATGATGCCCACCCGCTTGTCGGCGAGGCCGGTCATGGGCTCGCCGGCCGGTCCCCCGCCGGTGTAGGCGTAGTCCCAGCGACTGGTGTGGAAGGCGTGGCCGGCGAAGGTCTCGATGCCGGCGATGCCGGGGAGCTTGGGCCGGTGGAGCGGACCGGTGCCCATGGCCACGTACCGGGCCCGGATCTCGTCGCCCCGATCGGTGCGGATGATCCACCGGCCGGCCTCCTCGTCCCAGTCGAGGCTGGTCACCTGGGTGGAGAACAGGGCGCCCTGGTAGAGGTCGTAGTGGCGGGCGATGCGACGGGCGTGCTCGTAGATCTCGGTGGCCGGCACGTACTTCTGGCTGGGCCGGTGCCCGGTCTCCTCCAGCAGCGGCAGGTAGATCATGGCCGCGGTGTCGCACATGGCTCCCGGGTACCGGTTCCAGTACCAGGCCCCACCCACGTCTCCCCCGCCGTCGATCAACCGCACGTCGGTGACGCCCGCCTCCTTCAGGCGGGCGCCGGTGACCAGCCCTCCGAAACCGGCGCCGATGACGGCCACCGTGACCTCGTCGGACAGCGGCGGGCGGTCGGTCCGTTCGGTCCAGGGGTCGTCGAGCAGGTGGGCGTAGCGGCCGGTGGGCTGCAGGTACTGCTCGTTGCCGTCCGGGCGGAGCCGCTTGTCCCGCTCGAGGCGGTACCGGGCCCGCAAGGCCTCGTGGTCGATCGGGTCGGTGGTCGGGTCGGTGGTCCCCAGGTCCGTCACGGCACCCTCGCTCATCGTGGCGGTCACCCCATCGGGACCGGCTGGCCCGAGTCTTTGCACGCGTCGTGCAAGAAGTCAAGGAGGTCGGGGGCGGGCCCTCGTCAGCGCAGGGTGAAGCGCACCGGGAGGTGCTTCACCCCGCTCACGAAGTGCGACTCCGACCACTGCGGATCACCGGCGAGCTCGATGGTGGCCACCCGCCCGAGGATGGCCGCCAGCAGGGTGCGCACCTCGCGCCGGGCCACCTGGGACCCCAGGCAGTAGTGCACGCCCAGCCCGAACGAGAGCAACTTGTCGGCGTCGGGGCGGGCGATGTCGAAGCGCATCGGGTCCACGAAGACGTCGTCGTCGCGGTTGGCCGACGGGTAGGAGGTGAGCACGGCCTCGCCCTTGCGGATGGTGACCCCGCCCAGCTCGTGGTCCTCCTGGGCCCACCGCATGAAGCTGCGCACCGGACTGGTCCAGCGGATCATCTCCTCGGCGGCGGCCCCGGCGAGCGACGGATCGTCCTGCACGGCCCGGAGCTGGTCGGGATGGCGCAGGAGCTGCTCGAACCCACCGGACAGCGCGAACGACGTGGTGTCGTGCCCGGCGGTAGCCACGATGATGTAGTACCAGAGCCGCTCGTCCTCGCCGAGGGGCAGCCCGTCGATGACCCCGTTGGCGATGACGGTGGCCAGGTCGTCGGTGGGGTGGGCCCGACGGTCTGCGGTGATGGCGTCGAAGTAGGCCTGGAAGCGGGCCACCGTCTCGGTGACGAGGGCCAGGGGGTCCGAGAAGTCGCCCAGGTACTCGGGGTCGGCCGCACCGAAGAGCCCCTGGGTGAGCTCCAGCATCAGGGCTTCGTCGGACTCCGGCACGCCGTAGATGCTCATGATCACCCGGAGGGTGAACGGCACGATGATGTCGGCCGCCAGGTCGCACTCGCCGTCGAAGGCCGCCAGGCGGTCGGCGAACTCCTCGGCGATGGCATCGATTGCGGGCTGGAGGCGACGCACGGCGGCGGGCTTGAACCACTCGTTGGTGACCTGGCGGTGCTTCTGGTGGACCTCGCCGTGGATGTGCACGAGCGTCTTGGGACGGATGCCCATGGCGTCGAGCACGTCGTACTGGATGTCGGGCCCCGGCGCGGACCGCCCCGTGTTGTGGAACACGTCGCTGCGACGGGACACCTCGAGCACGTCGGCGTGGCGGGTCACGGCCCAGAACGTGGGCCAGCCGTCGGACTCGACCAGGGCCACGGGGTTCTCCCGGCGGAGCTCGGCCGCGGTGGCGTGCCAGGCGTCCATGTCGGCGAAGGCCGCCGGTGTGATGAGGATCAGGCCCCGGGGGTCGGCGGTGGAGGTGGCGGTGGGCGACATGGGCGCTCCTTCACGGGTCCGCCCCGGTGGCGGTCCTTCGCAGGCAACCACGGTCTTGACCGAACGGTCAACTTCACGTCCACCGGACGGGCCCTCCCCGGAGCCGGGGTCCGTGCCCACCTGCTGCCAGACTGCCTCCACCGAACCGCGAACGAGCAGGAGACCCGGGTGGACGACGAACGGATGGAGGTCAGCCGCCTCATCGAGGCGACGCCCGCCGAGGTGTTCCGGGTGCTCACCGATCCCCAGGGCCACGTGGCCATCGACAGCTCGGGGATGTTGCTGGACGCCGAGGGCTCCCGGGTCGGGGCCGAGGGTGACACCTTCGTGGTGCACATGGACCGGGAAGCCCTGAACGACTACCCCCTCGGCCGCTACGACGTGACGGTCACCATCACCCGATTCGTGCCCGACGTGGAGATCGCCTGGACCATCGTCGGCCAGATCGAACCCCAGATCGGCCACGTGTACGGCTACCGACTCGCTCCCACCGCGGACGGAACCGTCGTGACCTCGTACTACGACTGGTCGACCATCGATCCCGTCTGGCGCCAGGCCGGCATCTTCCCCGTGCTCTCCGAGGGGGCCCTACGGGCCACCCTGGGGATCCTGGCCCGCGTCGTCGAACGCGGCTACCCCCGGGCCACGCCGTGACGCCCGACGGGTGAACCCGGGCCACCCGTCGCGCCGCCACACCGCGTCGACCACCACGTCGACGGCCAGGGCCACCACCCCGGCGAGCGCGATCGGGTGGAGCCGCTCCAGTTCGTGGACCCACTCCACCCCGGGAGCGATGTAGTAGCGCACCAGCAGAGCGAACCCGTACAGCGCGGCCGCCCCCACGAGCGCGGCGGGGAGCAGGGCCACGCCGATCCGGAGCCGGCGCCGCCGGGTTCCGAGTCCAGCGGCCAGGCCCAGCACCAACGCCACCACCGGTGGCACCACCAGGACGGCACCGATCGCCACCCCGACCCCGACCGCGAGCGCCACGGGCCGGACCGCGGGCCGACCCGCCAGGGGGTCGCGCAGCCCGGGCAGACCCGGTGGCACCACCGCCACGGCCCGGGGGCGCCGGGCCACCAGCACCAGGCACGCCGCCGCGCCCAGGGCCGACACGGCCAGGCCCACGTCGACCCGTCGCTGCGGGGCGAAGTCCAGGTCCACCGTGAGGGTGGTGGAGTCCGGCACCACCAGCCAGCCGTTGGCGAAGCCGTCGACGAGCTGGGACGGACCCAGGTCGCCGCCGGTGGCGCTGGTCGCCGTCCACCCGTCGGTGTGGCTCTGGCCCAGGATCAGCCACACCGGCTCGCCGGGCGTGAGGCCGTCGAGCGAGACCCGGACGTGGTCGGGGGCGGACGCCAGCACGGTCAGCTCGCCGGCTCCCTCCGGGTCCGCCTCGCCGACGCCCGCGGAGGCGGCACCGTCGGCGGGCTCGGCGGTGAGGACCAGTTGATCGACATCGATGCCGGTGCGCACACCGGGGCGGGCGTGCACCTCGTGGTCCCCGGCCGCCAGGTCGATGTCGGTGCCACCGCACACCTCCAGGCCCAGCGGCTCGCCGGCGAGGGCATCGACCGTGGACCCCACCACGCGCACCGACACGGCCTCCCCGTCGACGGTCACCAGATCGTCGCGGCAGCGGTCGTCGAAGGTCGGGGCGGCAGCCGGCACCTCCAGCCCGTCGATGCCCAGCTCGGCTATGGCGAACGGGTGGTCGATGGGCTGCACCGACGTCCAGTCGACCGAGCTGACCGTACGACTGCGGTCCACCTCCACCTCCAGGGTGGACCCGGTGGTGGGCGGCAGGTCCACGGGAACCGCCACCGTGTGCCCCAGCTCCTCGCCGTCGGCCACCTCGGGCAGCGTCGGAGTGGCCACCACCCGGCCGTCTACCTTCACCACCAGCGCGGTGGGCACCGAGTGCACGCCATCGGCCACCACCACCAGGTCGAGGTGGTCGAACACCCGGGGCTCCGCGGTGGTCACCGTGATCGACTCGCCGTCGGCCCGTCCGAACGCGCTGCGCCAGGACGTGGTGAGGTCACCGTCGAGCGCGGCGCTGGCCCGGTCGATGCGGCTCCCGCTCAGCCGGAGGCTGCTGGTCACCTGCAGGTCCGGTGAGGACACGCCGAGCACGTCGTCGAGGATGGGGTCCGCCGCCCGGCCCGAGAGCCGGGCCGTCCCGCTCAACGAGAAGGTCCGCGCCGCCGGCACGCGGAACAACCGGGCGATCCCGCGCTCCTCGTCCTCGCGGGTGCGGTCGGTGGGGTCCTGGCGGAGCCTGGTCATCACGTAGGTCAGCGCCGCAGCCCGGGCGGCGTCGCTGTCGGCCGCCTCCATCGCGTCGACGAGGTCGACCGGCATGCGGATGATCTCGTCGAGGACGGGGCCCGATCCACCGAGGCCGATGTCGGTGAACCCCACCGGGCCCGCGTCGCCGTAGCGCATCGGTTCGTTCAGGTTGTCGGCGAGGATCGTGATCTCGATCCGGCTCGTGGTACGAGGGCCGAGGTCGACGCGCTGGCCGGGGGGCAGGCGAGACGACGCACCGAGGTCGACCTCCACCGGTCGACCGTCGCCCACGTCGACCCGCACCCGGGTGATGGCCCGGGTCGTGCGCACCTCGGGCAGTTGGAACAGGTCGAGGTGGTCGAGGTCGAGTGGCTCATCGAGGGTGAGGACGATGCGCTCACCCCGGGCATCGCTGAAGGCGGCGGTGGCCCACGCCGTCTCCAGGTCGCCGTCGACCGCCAGCGCCGGCCGGCCGTCGGCCGCGAAGGTGATCGGGTTCCCGTACGACGTGGCATCGACCTGGATGCCTCCCCGCTGGATCGCCACCGTCTGCACGTCGGAGCCGGCGTCGGGGAACCGGGGCAGGCGGTTGTCGGTGAGGTTCTCGGCCAGCTGGGTCTCGTCGACCCGCTCGGTGTGCCCCCGGGTGTGGCGGAGCGACCCCCACCGCTCCCCCCGCTTCCGGTTGCCGTCGGTCACGACCAACGAGGCGCCCCGGTCCAGTTCGGCGGCCACCTCGTCGGGGTCGAGGCTGGCGCTGTAGCGGATCAGCTCGGTGCCGTCGATCAGCTCGGCCGCGGCCGCATCCACGATGCCCGCACCGTCGCCCGACAGCAGCACCGCACCCTCCGCCGGCTTGAGGTCGACGATCGTGGGCACGTCGTCCACGGGCACCACCGCCACGGCCGGGCTGTCGTCCAGCCCCTGCTCCTGGAGCAGCCAGACCTCGTCGTGCATGGGCAACCGCGCGATCGGTCGGTTCGCCGTGGGCCCGGTGAGCGGGATCGGCTCGGAGAGCCCGGGCGCCCGCTGCACGAGGCGCCACACCAGGCGTGGTCGGGCCAGGTTGTAGCGCTCGAACTGCAGATCACCGCGGATCACCAGGTCGCCGGCCCGCAACAGCCGGGCCAGTGGCGCGAGGGACTCGGGCTCGAGCGTGCGCTCCTGCAGGCGGAGGTCCAGGCTGTTCAGCAGATCGGCGGACATGGGGGTGCCGTACGGCACCAGCTCGCGGGCCACGTAGGGGCGTTCGACCAGACCGGGCGTGATCGGGTCGACGGTGTTGCCCCACCGGTACGACGCGAAGTCGCTCCCGGGGATCTCCAGGACCCGCGTGCCGTCGTCGCGCTCGTCGATCAGATCGGCCGCATCGAGCCAGTAGTCGGGCACCTCGCGACGCGCCAGGCTGTCCTGCACGATCGAGCGCTGCCACAGCGGCACCATGCCCAGGACCGATGCCAGGACCACCACGGCCGCCACCGGACGGGCCACCCGGGGGCGGCGTCCGGCGGTCCACGCCAGGGCCCCTGCCACCAGGGCAGCCGCAGCCAGCGCCACCAACGGCACGGCCCGGGGCAAGCTGCGGAAGGCGAGCCCGCGCTCGGTGCCCAGGAAGACCTTGATCAGCCGGCCGAGGGGCGAGGGGTCGCTCCACGGGTGGGCGCCGACGGCGAGGAGCACCCCGACCACGAACAGGCTGGCGAAGTAGGTGCGGTGGCGCCACCGACCCACGGCCGCGCCGAGCAGCGCGGCGACCGGCACCACGAAGGTGATGGCGAAGATCAGCGCCCGCTGGGTGTACTGGAAGCTGGGCTCGATCCAGAGCTCCAACTTGTCGCCGCCGTAGAAGAACCAGTAGCCGAGCCCCCGCACCACCTCGAAGGCGGTCGAGGTGCGCGCCACCACCTCGGCCGACTCGCTGTAGCGCACGATGTCGATGCCGTGGGTGGCCTGCACGGTGAGACCGGCCAGCCACCACGCGCTGGTCAGTGTGGCGAGCAGGCCGATGCGGGCGACCGCGCCCAGGATCCGACGAGGCGGCGCCTCCCGGCTGACGAGGGCGAACAGCACCCAGAGCAGGGGGGCCACCCCCACCAGGGCCAGCGCGGTGAGGTTCACGCTGCCCACCGTGGCCACCACCAGGGCGAACAGGGCGGGGTGGCGCCAGGACCGGACCCGGATGGACGAGATGGTGAGGCCCAGCAACCACGGCAGGCCGATGGCCGGCAGCAGCACACCCGAGAGCCGACCGAGGTAGGCCACCGCGTACGGGCTCAGGCCATAGGCCAACGCGGCAGGCCACACCGCCAGCGCAGGCAGCCGGAAGAGGCGCAACAGGTACGCAACCCCGCTGATGGCGGCGAACAGCAACGTGCCCCACCACAGGCGCTGGGCCACCCAGTCGGGCACCCCGAGCGCGTCGAACGTCCAGAACCACGGCCCCATGGGCCAGAGGTAGCCGATGGTCTGGTGGGAGACCGTTCCCAGACCCACGCCCGGGTCCCACATGGACCACGCCTTGTCGAGCAGGGCGCCGGGGTCCAGGTACAGGTAGGACTTGGTGTCGGCGCTGACCCAGCCCGGTCGGGTGAGCAGGAACGGCAGGTAGCAGAGCGCGGCCACCGCCCACAGCGGCCGCCACGAACCCGACGGGTGACCGGAGCCTCGGGTGGGGCCGGTGCCGTGGGGGGCGGTGGACGCCTCCGGCTCGGCGGGGGGCGACGGGTGGGTCACGGCGGGGTCACGGGAACGGGTCGGGCCGGCCGTGATCGACCGGACCGGCGTACGGTAGCGGTCCGGTGGTGGTCCAGGGTCGCACCGGCGGGTGTCAGTACACTCCGGCGGTCATGACCACACCGCCGGCTCGAGGTCGCCGCCCCTGGTCGGGCCTCGTCGACACGGCGCTGCTGGCGGTGCTGGCCTACGTCCCGTTCCTCGTCTCGGCCCCCGGCCAGCTGAGCTCGGACAGCAAGCAGGCGCTCTACGTCGACCCCGGCGGCTTCCTGCGCGACGCGGCGTACCTGTGGGACCCGTCGGTGGGAGCGGGGACGGTGCCCCACCAGCACATCGGCTACCTCTGGCCCATGGGGCCGTGGTTCTGGGCCTTCGACGCGGTCGGGGTGCCCGACTGGGTGGCCCAACGGCTGTGGCTCGGCACCCTCACCCTGGCAGCGGCCCTGGGCATGCGCTGGTTGGTTCGCTCCCTCGGCCTGGGACGCGGTGCCGCCCTCGCCGGGGCCATCGTCTACGCCCTCACGCCGTACCAACTGGCCTTCACGGCCCGTACGTCGGTGCTGCTGCTCCCCTGGGTCGGGCTGCCGTGGCTGGTGGAGCTCACCCGCCGGTCCGTCCACCGGGGGGGCTGGCGCCATCCGGCGGCGTTCGCGCTCGTCACGTTCTCGGTGGCCGGGGTGAACGCGGCGTCCCTCCTCCTCGTGGGGGTGGCGCCCCTGGTCGTGCTGGTCGACGCGGCCCGCCGGAACCGGGCCGGTCTCCGCTCGGCCACGGGAGCAGCGCTCCGCATCGGCGCCCTCACCCTGCCGATCTGCCTGTGGTGGCTGGCCGGTCTCCGCATCCAGGGTGCCTACGGCATGCCGGTGCTGCAGCTCACCGAGAACCTCAGGACCGTGGCCGAGCGGTCGTCGCCCGACGACGTGCTCCGGGGCCTGGGCAACTGGTTCTTCTACGGGTCCGACCGGGCCGGCTGGTCGCTCGACCAGGCCGACTACTACGAGAACCACCCGGTCGCGATCGCCCTGAGCTTCCTCGTACCCGTGCTGGCGCTGGCGGTGGCCACCGTGTTGCGGTGGGGCCAACGGGCCGTGGTCGTCGGTCTGCTCGGGGCCACCGTGGTCGCGGTGGGGGCCTGGCCCTACGACCATCCGAGCCCGGCCGGCCGCCTGTTCCGGGCGGTGGTCGAGGGCACCTCGGCCGGTCTGGCGTTCCGGAACCATCCGCGGGTGGTGCCGGTGGTGGTGCTGGCGCTCGGGCTGGTCCTGGCCGCCGGTGTGGCCGCGGTGCCGGGCCGGGCCCGGTGGGCGGCGACCGCGGCGGTGGTGCTGGTGGCGGTGGCCGGGCTGGCACCGGTCGCCCGGGTGGGGATGCTGTCGGACGGCATGAACCGGCCCGAGGACCTGCCGAGCTACTGGGAACAGGCGGCCGACCACCTCGACGCCGCGGGCTCGGGGACCAGAGTGCTGGAGCTTCCCGGTGCGAACTTCGCCGACTACCGGTGGGGCAACGCGGTGGAACCCGTCACCCCCCTGCTCACCGATCGGGCCTACGTGGCCCGAGAGATCCTCCCCTACGGCTCGCCCGAGTCCGCGCTGCTGCTCGATGCCCTCGACCGCCGGCTCCAGAACGGGGTGCTCGACCCCGCCGCGGTGGCGTCGGTGGCCCGGCTGTTGGGGGCGGGCTCCGTGGTCCTCCGCAACGACCTGCGGTTCGAGCGCTTCGGACTCCCCCGCCCCGACGCCGTGTGGCGCCTGGTGGTGGACCCGCGGGCTCCTGGGCTCGGCGATCCCACCACCTTCGGCGAACCGGTGGTGAACGTCGGCGACGCCACCCTCGACGCCGTGCTCCCGTCCGACCTCTCGGCCGACGGGGGCCTCGACCGCTCCACCCCGCTGCCGCCGGTGGCGGTCCTGGAGGTCGACGACGCCCGGCCGATCGTGCGGGTGGCCCCCACCGATCGGCCGGTGGTGCTGGCCGGCGACGCCGACGGCATCGTCGACGCCGCCTCGGCGGGGCTGCTCGACGGCCGGGCCCTGGTGCTCCTGTCGGGGTCGCTCACCGACCGCCAGCTCGCCGACGCGGTGGCGAGCGACGCGGCGCTCGTGGTGACCGACGGCAACCGCCGACGCATCCAGACGTGGTTCTACTCCTTGCGTGAGACCCGGGGTCCCACCGAGGAGGCGGGCGAGACCATGGTGGAACCGTCGGGCTACGACGCCCGCCTCCAGACCTTCCCCGACCCCTCCGACCGCACCCGGTCGGTGGTCGACCAGGTCGGGGCGACGGTTCGGGCCACCTCGGCGGGCGGGGGTGCCGCCCGGCCCGAGGATCGGCCGGTGGCCGCGGTCGACGGCCGGGTCGACACGTCGTGGCGCGTCGGTGGAGCGGACCCCACCGGCCAGCGCCTCACCGTCGAGTTCGACGAGCGCCGGACGGTGGACCGGGTGGTCCTGGTCCAACCCCAGGACGGCCCTCGCGACCGGATCATCACCCGGGCCCGTCTCCGCTTCGACGAGGGCCCGGCCATCGACGTCGACCTGGACCGCACATCCGTGCAGCCCGACGGCCAGGTGGTCGCGGTGCCCCAGCAGGAGGTGGGCGCGGTCGAGGTCGAGATCCTGGAGGTGTCCGATCCCGGGTTCGACCCGGGGCTGGCCAACGCGGTGGGCTTCGCCGAGGTCGGCCTCGGTGACCTCCGGGTGGAGGAGACGGTGCGCCTCCCCCGGGATCTCCTCGACGAGGTGGGCGAGGCGAGCCACGACCGATCGCTCGACCTCGTGCTCACCCGCCTGCGCACCGATCCCGACGACTGGACCCGCGGCGACGACGAGATGGTCCTCGACCGCTCGTTCGACCTCCCGACGGCCAGGTCGTTCACGCTCACCGGCACCGCCCGTCCGGCCGGCGGTGCCGCCGACCCCGTCCTCGACGGCCTCCTCGGCACCCGGGGTCCGGCGGTGATCTCGTCCTCCAGTCGCCTCCAGGGTTCGCCGAACTCTCGGGCGTCCCGGGCCTTCGACGGCGATGCGGCCACGGCGTGGACCGGTGCGGTCGATGACGAGGGGCCGTGGATCGAGGTGACCGGGGAGGAGGCCGTGGTCCTCGGCGACGAGCTCCGGCTCGACGTCGTCGCCGACGGTCGGCACTCGCTCCCGGCGATGGTGTCGGTCACCGTCGACGGCGAGGTGGTGGCGAACCACCTCGTGGGCCCCCTCACCGAGGGCAGCGAGCCCGGCCACCTGGTGCCCGTCACGGTGCCACTCGGGCCGGCACCCCGAACCGCCGACACCGTCCGGGTCCACGTCACCTCGGTGGTGCCCCGTCCGACAGACGCGTCGAAGGCCGCCGCCGTCCTCCCGGTGGGCATCGCCGAGATCGACGGCATCCAGGTCGCCGCCGCCACCACCGGCATCGTGGACCCGGCCTGCCGTAGCGACCTGGTCACCGTCGACGGGGAGGCGGTGCCGGTCCGCCTCGGCGACCCCTCCCCCGCCGGCACGCTCTCGGTCGAGGCCTGTGGCGACCTCGATCTGGCTCCCGGCCCGCACCGGCTCCGCAGCCGACTGGGCGCGGTCACCGGGGTCGACCTCGACACCCTCGTGCTGAGCTCGGCCCCGGGCGGCGACGTGGGAACCACCGCGGTGCGGGGCACCGGTGCCGACGACGCACCGGCCCGGGTGGTGTCGCAGGTCGTGGACCGGACCTCGGTGCGGGCCACGGTCGAGGCCGACGGCACGCCGTTCTGGTTCGTCCTGGCCCAGAGCGCGAGCGCGGGCTGGACCGTCGAGGTCGACGGGGGCGAGGTCGGCGCCCGCACCCTGGTCGACGGCTACGCCGACGGCTGGGTCATCACGCCCGACGGCCCGGGTCCGGTGACCGTGCGACTCACCTGGACCCCCCAGCGCACCGTGTGGGTGGCGATGGTCGTCAGCCTCCTCACGCTGGTCGTGGCGGTGGCGATCCTGGTGGTGACCCCGGCCGGCGGCCCCGTGCCGGCCGGATCGCGGCCCCGGTTCGCGCCCCTCCGGCCATCGGGGCGCCAGGCGGAGGCCGCGAACGCCGCCGGGCCCCGGGCCCGCCTGGCCCCGGCGGCGACCGCGGGCGCCGTCGCTGGCGGCGCGGCGCTGTTCGTGAGCCGGCCGTGGATCGCGGTGCTCGTGGGCCTGACGGCCGCGGCGGTGGCCCGCTGGCCCGTGCTCACGTGGTCGGTCGCCCCGCTCGCGGCCGCGGCGCTGGCCCTGGCCCGCCCACTGGACCGACCGGAGCTGGGTTGGTTGGCGGTGGGGTTCGTGGTGGCGGCGGTGGTGGCCGACGCGGTCAGGTCCCGAGCCGGCCCCGGGCGCTGACCTCGAAGTCGGCCGCGGGCACGGTGTCGCGCCAGACCAGTTCGTCGGGGATGTTCTCGTCGGGCCGGAAGGCCGTGCCCGGCAGCAGGGCGCGCATGGTGGGCCCGGACTGCACGAGGAGCTCGTACTTCAGCGACGGTGTGGCCCGGGCCTCCCCCGGGGTCGCTCCGAACCCGACCAGGACCTCGATGGTGGCGCCTCCGGCCGGCACCGCCAGGGCCCCTGGCCCGGCCCCGACCACGTCGGCCGCCACCAGCCACGAGGTCTCGACCACCTCGCCGGCGCCGGCATCGGCGGTGACGTCGCGCCAGTGGACCTGCTCGTCGATCACCAGGGCCACGCTCACCGCCCCGGCCCGCCCGGGCACGACCCGGACGGGGATCTCGAGGACGGGCCCCCGCACGATCTCCGCGGGCACCACCTCCACCTCGTAGGGCCGGGTGGTCTCCAGCGGCAGCTGCGCGGCGGTGGGGACGTCGGCCCGCTGGACGTAGGCCCGCCGATCCGGGTGGGCCTCGATCAGCTCGATGACCGAGGGGTGGGCGTCCGTGGCCCAGATGATGTCGTCCTCGAGGTCGGCGCCGTTCCCCGCTCCCGGGTTGAGGTACAGGAGGTAGGGGCTGGGCGAGAGCACGACCACCGCCGGGCCCTCGATGGTGGCGGTGGCGTCGGTCCACGCCAGCTGGATCCGGCTGAGCTGGCGGTTGAGCCCGAGCCGGCCGACGCCGACCGGGACGGTGACCACCAGGGCCGCCACGGCCAGAACCGACGTCAGACGCGGGTGGCGACGGGCCCCGAACACGAAGCCCTGGGCCATGAGGACGCACAGCGGCACGTAGACGGGGATGTAGTAGATCGGGCCGCTCAGGCGGCTGGTGAGCGCGGACACGTGCATGCCCCAGAACGAGAAGTACCCGAGCGGGAACGCGGCGCAGATCGCCACCAGCAACCACGTGGACCGACGCCGCAGGTGGCTCAGCACCCCCAGTGCGGCGACCGCGGCGCCGAGGTAGGCCCCGACCAGGAACCAGGGGAGGAAGAAGGCGTTCTTGAGCGAGCTGCGCACCGCGTTCCGGGGGGTGTAGTCCACCGTGTCCATCGCCGGCATGATGCGACGCTCGCCGAAGCCGAAGGTGTCCAGCGGGTCGGCGACGGTGATCGGGAACTCCAGCGGGTTGCCGCTGAGGTGGCGGTTGTGGAGCAACTGGAGCACCACCAGCGGCACCGCGGCGGCCAGGAACGGCGGAACCAGCCGCAGGTGGCGGCGCCACGCCCGTCGTTCGGTGACCAGCACGAAACCCCCCACCGCCGCGGCCCACATCACGGCGTCGAAGGTCCGGGTCATCACGATCCACCCGAGCAGGGCTCCGGCCACCATCACCCGGCGCCGGGAGCCCAGCCGGACGCCGGCCAGGAAGTTGGCCGTGAACAGCGTGCCCAGACCGACCGAGAACAGGTAGGTGAGGTACACGCCGCCCTGCACGGCCACGATCGGAGAGGCCAGGAACAGCGATGCGCTGAGCCCGGCCACGCGACGGTCCCGGGTGACCTCGTGGGCCAGGGCGTAGGTACCCACCACCGCCAATGCCGCCGACAGCGCCAGGGTGAGGGCCGGCCAGGCCAGCACCTGGCCCACGAGCAGGGCGAGGGGCCAACCGAGCGGGTACTGGGAGAAGAAGACGCCGTCGCGGTGCCCGGTGAGCCACGGCTGGAGCACCTCGGGGAACCCGAAGTCGCTCACGGTGATCTGGCCGTGGCGCAGCAGGCCGGACTGCCAGAGGTAGACGGGCTCGTCACGGTTCCAGGAGAAGCCCGGGTACACGTAGTGCTCCGACAGGAGTGCCACCACGGCGGCCACCAGGGCCAGCGCCGGCACGAGCCGCGGCGAGCGCAGCACGCCGTCCAGTCGTCTCAGGACCGAGACCGTCGTGAGCTCCCTGGGCAAGACGTCGAATGTACCGGGCCCCGCACCGGATCGGCGAGATCGAGCGTGGCCGGGGTCGGGGTCGGGTTGGGCCCGGGAGATGGTCAGGTGGGCACGGGGTCCTCGGCGGACACGCCCGGCAGCCGCCCGCTGCGCCAGCGGGTCTCGGTCCACCGGAAGGCCTCGCCCGTGAGGGTGCCCAGGGCGGCCCCGCCCACGACGTCCAGCGGCAGGTGGGCACCGACGTAGATGCGCGACAGGCCGACCAGCGAGGCCAGCACCAGGGCCGGGACCCGGTACCG
>WBZL01002946.1_pt1 | contig 16017 bp, 12 predicted proteins | sample 5204291 | NCBI WGS metagenome assembly WBZL01 (sample SAMN12344345, study PRJNA552823) | activated sludge metagenome | biome: Activated sludge suspended growth; feature: Nitrification reactor; material: Wastewater; isolation source: activated sludge from nitrification reactor of wastewater...
CACCGGGTACATTGAGGTGGAATTGCACCGTGGCACCCGTGAAGGCGTCATTGGTCGGCGTGAAGGCTCCAGCCAGCGGCAGCGTCGGCAGGGCGTTCAGGGTCAGGGTGGGGCTGGTCTGAGTGGCGCTTCCGGCGGTGTTGGTCGCCGCGACCTGACCGGTGTAGGTGCCCGCGGTGAAGCCGGTGGTGTCCCACACGAAGGGGTTGACGTTGCCGCCCGTGGTCACCGTCTGCTCCAGAGAGTTGCGCACCGTCCAACCGAGGGTCGGCGTCGGCGAGCCGGTGACGCTGTTGGCCGTGAAGGTCACCGGCTGGCAGACGAAGGCCGGGTTGGGGCTGACGGAGACGCTGGCGACCGCCGGCGCCGGATCGAGGACCGTGATGGTCTGCGTATCGCTGTCGGTGCCGAAGGCGTTCGTGCAGGAGAGCGAGACGGACTTCGTCCCGACCGAGTTGAAGATCACGCCGCTGGGGTTCTGGGCGGTGGAGGAACCTGGCGTCGCGTCCTGGAAGGACCAGCTCCACTGCGTCGGGGCCCCGATCGAGGTATCGGAGAAATTGACCGCCTGGCCGCGATAGACGGTCGAGGGCAGGTAGGTGAAGGAGCAGGTCGGCGGCCCGCCGCTCGTCAGCTGATGGATGTCGAAGATCGCGAACGAGGCGCGGTAGAGGTAGTTGCCGTTGAAGCGTGCCACCCGCGTGGCGACGTTGTTGAAGCCGGTCTCGTTGCGGCGATAGTAGTAGCCCCAATATCCCGCGGCGAATCCCCCGATGGTGCCGTCGGGCGGCGTGATGTCGAAAGCAGCGCTAGGGCTGCTGACGTCGTAGAGCCACTCGTTCTGCTCGAGGGTGCTGCAGCGGTTGAAGTTGCCGACGTGAACGAAGTCTCGGCTGCCGGTGCTCGAGTAGGTCAGGATGTTGTTCTCGGTGTCGCCCGAATGGTTGCGGGAGAAGACGGCCGAACCGAGGCTGCTGCAGCTACCGGAGGCGATGCAAGAGACGTTGAAGATCCTGAAGTTGGTGCCCGTGCGCACCGCCATCCAGTAGTTGGAACCGCTGCGCCACATCGCCAGACCATGCACGAACTCGGTATCGAGCGCGGTGAGGAGCAGGCTCGGGCTAGTCGGGTTGGAGACGTTCCAGATCTCAACGCCGCGCACCCCGAAGCTGCCGCCGGAGACGGCGATCCAGTGCTGGGTCGCCGCGGCGTTGCCAACGCCCGTCACGTAGTAGAGACCGGGGCGGCTGCCGATACGGCCGCGGTAGACGCCGCAGGTGGTGGTCGTCGGCGTGCTCTCGGTGCAGAGCGTCGTGAGCCCCTGCGCCGCCGTCAGGCTGTAGGCGAGAAGTCCCGCGTCCTTGGTGGCAGCGAAGACATAGTCGGTACCGTTGATCCGTGCTGCGTGTAGTTGCTCCACGGACTTGCCGCTGTCGCCGTAGCGGGCCGTCGGACTGTTCTTGTTGGCGGCGTTGAACACGGAAAGGCCACCGCCGCCGGCCAAGCCGACCGCGACGATGCCGTCGTTGTTCGGGGGTGCCGCGATCGCCCGCACCGGCAGGCCCTCGTGGGGATCACTCGGCCAGCTCGGGAAGGAGGCGCGGCCGAGGACCGCCGTCCGCACGGGCGCGTTGGGTACCGCGCCATTCCACACCTGCATGCCGTGGGAGATCGCGGCGAAGATCCAGTTGTTCTGGATGCTGAGGTCGACCCACAGGGGATGCGTCTCGCTGGGAGGCGGACCGCCCGGCACACCGTCGGGGTAGCTGGTGTCGTCACGGTCCGAAGGCAACTGTCCGGTATCGACCGGGCGCAGGTCCCCCCAGAGGTTCGATGGGACACCGGAAGCCGGCGACTTGCAGGTCAGGAACTGGCAGCTGGTGGTGTCGGAACAGACCGTCTGCTCCACCGCGCGGGCGCTCGAGGTGGCATCCAGGAGGAGCAAGAGCCCAAATAGGCTCATGCAGCATGAAGCTCGGCGAGAGGCGGTCTGAATCATCTGCGGGAGGCTCCTTTTCCTGGCCTTGGGGTCTGGACTCTGAAGGAGGCGCGTCTGCGTCAAGCGTCGCGTTCTGGGAGGCGGGGCCTGAAGCTCGCTCTCAGCCGCTGGCGGGCGGCTCTACTGCGCCGTCCTGCCGTTCCAAGCAGGTCCCTGGGGGAGCTGCTTGCAAGGGCGGGAGATAGAAGCGGGTGGGCCCCGAAGGACCCACCCTTGGTCAAGCAGACGTTCCGTTGCCTAGCTGCAGGCGGCCGGATCCGGAGCGCCGTCGCAGATCGGAAGAGAGATATCCGAAGCGGTGGCGGGATCGGTCACGTTGTCGAGCTGGATGGCGTCGAAGCCAACGCTGAAGCGGCCTTCGGCGCTCATCAGAGCCGACACCCAGTTCTGCATGATGGGCTCGAACGGAACCTGGCTGCCGGCAACCGTGCTGTTCAGGTTGAGGTAGAGCCAACCGAACGCATTGGAGACCGGGAAGTCAGGACCGTTGACCTGGGTGGACTGCGTCTCCCAGGGGAACGGAATCAGGGAGAGGCCCGGCAGCGGCGGCGAGAACGGGCTGGTCGCCGGCACTTCGGGGTTCTCTTCCTCGTCGAAGATCACGATCTGGTTCTGCGACAGCGGGTACGGGTTCGGAGCCTGCAGCGCGCAGGAGAACGGACCGATGGTCCGCTTGCTGTCACGCCACACAGCCAGGTTCGTGCCACCGCTGAACGCACCACCGTCCACGTAACGGACGGCGAAGGTCGAGCCGAGGCCCTCGCGCTGGTCGGCGCCGCCGCTGTAGCGACGGTAGAAGGTGTAGTTGCCGGCACCGAGGGCATTGCTGGCCTCGATGTGGACGAGCGTCTCACCCTGAGCGAAGTTGTTGGCGGCGTCCACGTAGAAGTAGTCGCCCCACAGCTGGTTCAGGTTGTTGGCAGCGCCCTGGCCACCGGCGATGAAGTAGCCGGTGTCGCCCGGGAAGTCGAGGGTGCAGAAGTTCACGCTGTCGACGGTGATGTAGCCACGGGCGATGTTGTCGCCGTAGTCAACGCCGGAGCAGAGGCCACCGAAGACGACCGGGGACGCCTGGCCGGTGTGAGCAGCTTGAATGTGGCTGAGCAGGGTCGGCGGCAGAGCCGGCAGCGGCAGCTGGCCGTTGCAGCTCACGGAGCCCGGACCAACACCCGAGATCGGGTTGGTGGTCAGCGAGAAGTCACCGACGTTGCTGATCGCCTGGTTGCTGTGCGAGGTCTGCGGCACCGTGCCGGTAGTGAAGAGGTCGCGGAGGTTGAAGGTCGCGACGTCGTAACCGGTCAGGTACACGTTGAAGTCGAGGGTCGGAACCGACAGATCGGTCCACAGGGTGACGTGGGCGATCGCCGGAGCGGCCGACGCGTTGTTGATCGAGAACAGAGTGGTCAGGTTGTTGGGATCGTTGAGGTCGACGACGAAGTACGGCAGCAGCAGGGTCGCTGCCGGCACATCGTCAACCGTGCCGATCTCCGCAATCGCCTGTCCGCCCAGGGCCAGGAGGCCCAGCAGGGCAAGGCAAATCGCAGTCTTCTTCATTGCGTACAATCTCCTCAGAAAGGAACACTTGGTTGTTTCCCGTATGGGAACGGGAACGATGAACTGCACCCACCCATCACACCCAGTCTAGGTCCTGCTTTCCCGTCCAAAGTGAGAAACATCACCTCCCGTTAAAAGGCTCTTAGGCTCTCTATGCTAACCGATGAGGGCTGTCAATGTCACGCCGGGGTCTAGCGAAGGGTCCTCATCGAGGGTTGCGCATCGCGTCTCGCCCTCGTGACCAGACCTCTCCAGACCAAATATGTCGGTACCCTATAGGGCGCCCGGCGCCATGTCAAGCTGCGCCCGCCTACTTTCCCTTAGCCACGGCCTTCCAGGCGCCGATCGCCCCGCCGTTGAGGCAGCGCTGTGGGTCGTAGTAGGCGTCGGCCTCGTCGGCGAAGTTCGCGACGATCTCGTCGCGGCCGTCTCCGTCGAGGTCGGCCAGCCGTACCCGGTAGGCGCGGCACTTGCCCAACGGGCTCGCCAACTCGGGGGTTGCCTCGCTGGTGAACCAGCCCTTGCCGTCGCCAAGGTAGATGGCCGTCGTGCCGTCACCATCCACGGCGACGATGTCCTGGTTGTGGTCGCCGTCGAGGTCGCCGGCGGCCAGGGCGTTGAAGGCCTGGCGACCAGGACGCGCGATGAGCGGGCGACGCTCCCAACCACCGTCTGGCTGCCCGAAGAGCACATCGACCCCGGATCTCCACTCGGCGAGCTCGAAGCTCAGGTACCCGACCACGACGTCCTGGCGACCGTCGCCGTTGAGGTCGGCGGCGGCGACCGCACGGACGTAGGCGTTGGGCCGCACCTCCGAGAGGATCTCGGCCTCCCAGTCCTTGCCGGCCTGGCTGAGGTTCAGAAGGTCGAAGCGGGACATGCGATTGGAGGAGGTGACGAAGTCCGGGTGTCCGTCGCGATTGAAATCGGCCACCGCGAGGTCATCACCGAAGATCTCCTGCGTGTCGGCACCGCGGGCGAGCTTCTTCCAGGTGCCGTCGCCTTGGTTCAGGAACACCACCGGCCCGTCAGCGACGAAGGCGACGCCGCCACCGATGCCGCGGGTGCGGAACTCGGTCGACTTCGCCGCACCCACGCGCGGCCCCTCGCCGAGAGCTAGGATGTCGGGCCGTCCGTCGCCGTCGAAGTCCACGATCCTCACCGCGCGCGACGAGAAGCCCTCGCCGTCTCCACCCTGACCAGGTACCTGGTAGTCGATGCCCTGTGACCATTCCTTGAAATGCCCCTGGCCGTCGCCAACGAGGGCTCGGAGTCCGCGCAGATGGATAGCGAGCACCAGGTCGGCATTCCCGTCGCCATTGAGGTCACCGACGGCGATGTCACCATAGTCGTATTGTGCCGGGAAGCTCATCTGCCGCCACGGCTTCCAGTCTCCGGCACCGTCGCCGAGGAAGACGACCGGATAGGGAACGCCCTTGCGTGGCGGCGCGTGCACGATGTCGAGGTGGCCGTCGCCGTTCAGATCGTAGATCTGGAAGCCGTTGCGCCACTGGCCGACCCGCGGCAGCCCGCTGTCGAAGCTTTCGAAGGTCAGACGGTCGCTGGGTGCTTCCTGGGCCACGTAGGTGGCAGCCACGGCCGCCTTCTCCTCGGCCGTTGGCTCGGCACGCCTCGCCACTCGATCCCAGTCCTTGACGCGGTAGACCTTGACGGAGAAGGTCTCCTCGTCGGAGTCGACGATGTCGACCTTGACGCCCATGTAGTTGATCCGATGGTCGTCGAGCCACTTGTACTTGCCCTCGTAGCGCGGCCACTTCTCGATGTAGAACTCCTGCCCTTGGTCGTCCTTCAGCCAGACGCCGTCCGGTGGCTCGACGCCCGCCCGGGGTGGTGGCGTCGCATTCGGATAGGCCCCCGAAGCGATCGACGCGCGGAAGGTTGGCGGCAGCTTCTCGAGGTTGCTCGCTGCTGCCGCCTGGTCGGATCCGGCGGCGGGCCTCGCTGTCTCCGCCCCGGTTCCTTGGGTCGCGCCGGCGGCCGCTGGCGGCTTGGCCGGAGTGGCAGCAGGGCCGCCGGCGCAGCCGGCCAAAAAGGCGACCGCCAGGGTCGCAGCAGGAGCGCCGAACCGCTGGCCGCACCACACCAAGAATGGCACTTGCATCGTCAGGGAACCTCCAATTGTCGCGGGATCACCAGGCGAACGTGACGAGCTTGTCGCGGTCGCGAGCCTCCACTCCGAGCAAACATCGGGCCAGTGGCGACGAATCGTCTCAGATCTCGTCCACGAAGGCAGGCGCCAGCCGGTGGAACGACCACCAGCCGAGGGCGAGGAGAGCCACGGCCACAAGCGCCAGCCGTGCGGTCCCAGGGACCCAGCCGACCTCGCCAGCGAGGAAGGCCTGCCGGTAGAGCGCCACCAGGGTGGTCAAGGGATTGAGCGCGACCCAGCCGCGCAGGCTCTGCGGCACCAGCTGCAGGGGGTAGACGATCGGCGTCAGGTAGAACCAGCCCTGGAAAGCCATCCCAAGCACCTGGGAGGTGTCGCGGAAGAAGACGTTGGTGGAAGCGAGCAACAAGCCCAGCCCCAGGGTGAGAGCCAGCTGCAACGGCAGGGCGATCATGAGCAGCGGCAGCCCCTGGAGGCTGAGATGGCCACTGGCCAGCAGGAAGACGAGGAAGAGGCCGGCGGCGATGGCCTCGTGCAGGAGGCCAGCGAGCACCACTGCGAGGACGAGGATCTGGGCCGGGAAACGTAGCTTCTTGACCAGGTTGGCGTTGTCGGTGACCGCGGTCGAGCCGCGCAGCACCCCCTCCTGAAGGGCCGTCCAGGGCAGGAGGCCACAGAACAGGAAAATCGCGAAACTGTCTGTCCGCTCGCCGGTCAGCGGTACCCGCATCACCGTGGCAAACACGAAGCCGAAAAGAACCAGCAACCAGAGAGGTTGCAGGAAGGACCAGAGAAGTCCCAGGAAGGATCCGGCATAGCGCCCCTGGAAGTCCCGGCGGACGAGCTCGCGGAGCAGGAACCACCACTGCCGCCATTGCGGCCGGCCACCGGCCGAATTGCCGGAAGTCATGCCTCGCTACTCGGCGGGGTGAGCTGCGGTTGTTGCTGGGCCACGGCCGGGCAGCCTATCAAAGGGAGAGCTGGCACGAAGAGCGCTCTTGACACAAGCCAGGGGCCTCCGTAGTCTTGGCGATCAGGGCCGCTGAAATGTCAATACGGCATTTCCCGCGGCCGGGGCAGGCTGTGGACGAGCCAAGATGACCAGCTCCTACAAGATCAGACCCGTTCGCCTGGTGGGGCGGAAAATCCGGCAGCTCCGCAAGGAGCACAACCTCACCCAGACCGAGCTGTCAGCCCGGATCGGGATCCAGCAGTCCGACCTCTCGCGAATGGAGAAGGGCGAGTACCGGGTCAGCCTCGACGCGCTCTTTCGCATCCTCTCGGAGTTTCAGGTCTCGATCGGAGAGTTCTTCGACTCGATGGCCAAGGACTCGATGACCGACCGCGATCTCGGCTTGCTGCGTGACTTCCAGTCCCTCGACGAGCCGACTCGGCGCGAGGTCGAGCGCCTGGTTTTGCGCAAGAGCAGCCGTCGTCGCGACGACCAGCCCGCGACGCCAGCCACTGAGACGGCTTCACCGCCGCGTGACGCTACCGGCGAGCGCCAGCCCCAAGAAGGTCCCTAGAACCGCGCAGCAAGCTCGGCCCCTGCCTGCTGCGACGCAGCAGGACCATCATCTCGGACATCTCGGAAGACTCCGTGGGAATGCGAGCCTGCTCGGTGACTACCGCCGTGCCGTCGCGACGTCTGCCTCGGCGGTCGGCACCGCAACTGGCAGGCTGGCGAGCTGGGCGCGGAGATCTTCGGGCAGGGGCCCGGGCTTGCCCGTCGACAAGCCCTCGCGCAAGGCGTCCCGCCAACGCAAGTAGGTGACGAGCTCGCTCGCACCCAGCGGCTTTGCCGGAACGCTGCCGATCGAGAGCGGGTTGATCCACCGATCGTTGAGCTTGACGCGGTAGTCGAGGTGTGGCCCGGTCGCGAGACCGGTCTGGCCGACGTACGCGATCACCTCGCCTTGACGCACCTGCCGCCCGGGGCGGACGCCGTCCGCAAAGCGCGAGAGGTGGAGGTAGTTCGTGATGTAGCCGCCGGAGTGCCGCACCTTGACGGTCCGACCGCCGCCGCCATCCCAGCCGGCGAAGACGACCGTCCCGTTGGCCGTGACCTCGACGGGTGTGCCTACCGGGGCCCCGTAGTCGACGCCATAGTGCGGCCGCATCGTCTTCAGGACGGGGTGGAAGCGCCGCATAGAAAAGCCCGAGGTGACGCGGGAGAAGCGCAGCGGAGACTTGAGGAACATCTTCTTGAGCGGCCGCCCATCCCCGTCGTAGTAGCCACCCTTGCCGTAGCGGAAGGCCTCGTACCAGTGATCTCGATTGAGATAGCGAAGGGCCACCACATCGCCTACGTCATGGAACTCGCCGTCGTGGTACACCTCTTCGAAGACGACCTCGAAGCGATCGCCTTGGCGCAGGTCGCGATTGAAGTCCAGGTCCCACTGCAGCACGTCGGCGATCTTGTAGGCGAGGGTCGCCTCGGCTCCTGCCTCGCGGACCGCCTCCTCGAAAGAGCTCTTCAGCTCTCCCGTCAGGATCCTCGCCTCCACCGAGCGCTCGACGGCCGTCCACTGTGCGAACCAGTGATCCGCCTGGCGAGAGAGAAGAGCCCGCCCGCGCCCCGGAACGGTCATCTCGAAGGCTCGCAGGCCGTCCGCGGGAGACATCTCGACTCGGTAGAGGTCACCGGGGCGGATCTTGCGGGGATCGACGTAGGCCCGCAGTGCATCGATGGCCGCCTGCGCGTCGCTCCCGCCAAGCCCCAGCTCCGCCATCACGCCTCCCAGGGTCTCGCCACGCCGGAAAGGCTTGGTAGTGACCTGAACGTCAGGCAGCGAGGCCAGGCGAGTGTCGGCGAGGGCAACTGCGGACGACTCTGCACTTGCCGCCGGGGCTGCCGGCGGGGCTGGCGACGACGACGGAAGGAGAAGAACGGTGAGACAGAGGGCGCCGAGCGATGCAAGTGCACCGATCCCCGTCCACTTGAGCCAACGCGGCCGCAGGGAGGGGGTCGACGACAACGCCATCAGGCGAGGAGCGACGGGGGATTGAGCAGCGGAAGCGTCGACATCGGCGCGCAGGTGGTCGAATTTCTCGCTCGAGCTTCGAACAACCCGTGGACGTTACCACAACCGGCGACGTTCCTGCCGACCCCGGCGCAAACTGGGGGGGGGCGGACAGCTACGCCGGTCCGCTGCCGGAGGCGGCAGCCCGGCGGCGTCAGGGGGCCAGGAGCTTGGAGAGGAGCTCTTCCGGGTTGTCGGGTAGCCGGCCGGCGTAGGCGACCTGCCCGCCCTTGTACACGATCAAGCCCGGCAGGAAGGTGATCGCGTTGCGTTTCGAGAGCTCGCCGTCAGCGTCGAGCACCGTCGGCACGTCCAGCTTCTTCCCGGCGAGGAAGCGGCGGGCCTCGTCGCCATCCTCGTTGAAGTTCACACTGTAGACCTTGGCGTCGCGCCCCCAACGGGCCTCTACGGCATTGATGCGCTCGACGATGTCGCGGCAGCGTGGCGACCAGGAGGCCCAGACCAGGAGGATCGCTGAGCCCTGCGAGAGCTCGCGGGCAGTGAGCGCAGGCCCGTCGAGCCCCTGCAACGTGCCCGTCTGCGCTCCTGCCCAGACGGGCATCCAGACGAGGGCCAGGGCGAAGCCCAAGAGAGCGAGCGAGCCACGAAAGCGGCGAGATGCGCGGGGCGGGCGCATGGTCGAGGGTCCAAGTGGAGAGGGAACGCCGTGCATCGCTCGGCCCGCTAGCTGAGGCGCTGCCGATGCGGCAGGCTGGTCAGAATCCGCACCCGTAGATGTTGCGGTGCCGTGGCACGGACGCAGTGCTGACGGACGAGGATCAGGACCCTGCGGGTATGGTCGTGCTGCCTGGCACAACAAGGGCAGTGCTCCAAGTGGGCCCGGAACGGCTGCTCAAGGCCCTCATCCAGCTCGTTGTCGAAGAACAAGAAGAGAGTCTCTGCGACCTGCTTACAGTCCATCCTCCGTCCTCCGCGACGCCAGGGGCGATCGTCGAAACTCTCAGGGCCCGTCGAGGCCACAGTGTCTAACCCTGGACTGGCTCGCGAAATTCCTCGCTCTCCGGCGCCACCGACGCGGTGGTGCCGGTGCTCCGGCTGCGCATCTTCGAGGGCTCGCCGCTGCGGATGTAGCCGTGGTCCCGGGCGTACTCGAGCATCCCCTTTTCGAGCAGGCGCCGACCCCGGTAGAGACGGCTCATCACCGTGCCGACCGGCACCTCCAGGATCTCGGCGATCTCCTTGTACGAAAAGCCCTCGAGATCGGCGAGGAGAACCACCATGCGGTAGTCGGCGGGCAGCGAGTCGAGGGCGTGCTGCACGTCTTCGTCGAGCACGTTTTCGAGAAGCTCCTCCTCCGGGCTCTTGATCTGGCTCGAGCTCTCGTGGCTGACCTGCGTCTCGAAAGACTCCTCGATCTCCGCGAAGTCGCTCTGCGGCGGGACCTGCTGCTGCCGGCGATAGTTGTTGATGAACGTGTTCTTCATGATCTTGAAGAGCCACGCCTTGAAGTTGGTGCCTTCCTCGAACTTGTCGTAGTACCGGTAGGCCTTGAGATAGGTCTCCTGGACGAGGTCCTCGGCGTCCTCGGAGTTGCGGGTCATCCGGTAGGCGGTGTTGTAAAGGGCGTCCACGAAGGGCATGGCCGCCGCCTCGAAGTCCCACCCCCGCTGCGCTGCCGAGCTGTCCGTCGTTTCGACCTGCATGACCGGCCCCCTCCTCGAGACACCCTCGAATACCGCCGTCTTGTACGCACACCCCGTGCCAATGGTTTAGACGCGGAAGAGCCACGGTCCGCAGCCCAGCTGCGGATGAGGCTCCTACCTCTTAGATGCCGGAGAGGGGGTGGTCAGGGAAGGACCGGGGCGATTTTCTGACAGAGCTGGAGAAGAGCGCCCGGCAGCAGGCCGAGCACCAGAACACCGACGGCGCTGGCGGCGACCACGGCGAGAGCTGGCCGCGATGGCCGCTCACGGGCAGCGGACTCAGTCTCGGGCTCGCGCAGGTACATCTGCGCCGCCAGACCGAAGTAGTAGTAGAGGGAGATCGCGCTGGTCAGCACACCGATCACCGCGAGCCACGTCCAGCCTCGCTCCACAGCGGCGGCGAAGACGTAGAGCTTGCCGACGAAGCCGCCTGTCGGCGGGATCCCGACGAGGGCCAGCAAGAACAGGGTCATGGCTGCAGCCAGGCCCGGTTGCCGACGTGCCAGCCCGGCATAGTCGCCGTAGGTCTGGCTGGCGTACGGCCCCTTCTCCAGCAGGAGGACGACGCCGAAGGCTCCCAGCACGACAAAGGCGTAGGCAATCAGGTAAAAGAGGACCGCTCCGGCCCCGTTGGCCCCACCGGCGACCAGGCCCACGAGCGCATAGCCGGCGTGCGCCACGGAGCTGTAGGCGAGCATCCGCTTGACCTCGACCTGGGTGAGTGCCGCGAGGTTGCCCCAGATCATCGACGCCGCGGCCACCACGGCCAGCCCGGTTTGCCACGGCAGGGCGACCAGGCCCTGACCAAAGATCCGTACCAGGATGGCGAACGAGGCCAGCTTCGAGCCGGCGGCGAGGAAAACCGTCACCGGCGTCGGGGCCCCCACATAGACGTCCGGCACCCAGACATGGAAGGGGGCCGCCGCCACCTTGAACAGCAGGCCGGCCGCCACCAGTACCCAGCCGACGAGCACAAGGGGGCTCGTACCGACGGCCCCCAGGCGACTGGCCAGTGCCGTGAGCTCGAGGGTGCCGGTGGCTCCGTAGAGCAGCGAGATGCCGTAGAGCAGGACACCGCTCGACAGGGCGCCGAGCACGAAGTACTTGAGCGCCGCTTCCGTGGACTTGCGCTCGTTGCGGAAGTAGCCCACCAGCACGTAGCTGGCGAGGGCCATCGTCTCGAGCGAGATCCAGATGCTCAACAACGAGGTGCCGCTCGCCATCAGCAGCATCGCCATCCCGGCGAGCAGCAGCAGGGCGTAGTACTCCCCCGCCCGGTAGCCGCCCCGGGCGAGGAAGCGTAGCGAGAGCCCGACGACAGCCAGCAGCGAGAAGAGCAGGATCAGCTTGAAGGAGAGTCCGTAGCCATCGATCACGAACATCCCGGCGAGGATCGTTCGACCGCCATCGAGCCCGCCCACCCGGAGCACCAGCAGCGCGGCGACGGCGACCGACACGGCGGACCAACCGGCTGCCAGCCGATGCGACAACCCGCGGCCGATGGTCGACAGAACGAGCAAGACCAGCCCCGAGGTGGCCAACCACAGCTCGGGCGCCAGCAGAGCGAGCTCGGCGGGATCGAAGCCGGCCACGGCTCAGTCTCCGCTCGCGGTGAGCGCCTGGGAGGCGGGAGAGCTCAGGGGCGCCAGGCTCGCGACCTTGGGCGTGGCGCTCGGGTCCACCTTCGCCGCCACGTAGGCGACCGGGGCCCGCATCACGTCGAAGAACGGCTTGGGATAGAGACCGATCCAGAAGCAGAGCACCACCACCGGCAGGAGATAGGCGAGCTCGCGGCGGGAGAGGTCTTTGAGACCGGCGTTCTCTCGCAAGGTGAGTGGCCCGAAGAACACTCGCTGATAGAGCCAGAGCATGTAGGCCGCGCCGAGGACGATGCCCACGGCACCGAAGACCGCCCACCACCACATGCGGTTGAAGGCACCGACCAGAATGGTGAACTCACCCACGAAGCCGTTCAGGGCCGGCAGGCCGATCGACGACATCGTGATGATCAGGAAGATCGTGGCGTACCGTGGCATCTCGGCCGACAGTCCGCCGAAGTCGGCGATCATCCGCGTGTGTCGGCGCTCGTAGAGCACGCCGACCAGAAGGAAGAGGGCGCCGGTCGACAGGCCGTGGTTGATCATCTGCAGCACGCCGCCCGAGAGCCCGGGGCCGTTGAGCGCGAAGAGGCCCAACATGACGAAGCCCATGTGCGAGACGGACGAGTAGGCCACAAGCTTCTTCATGTCCTTCTGGGCCATCGCGACCAAGGCGCCGTAGACGATACCGATGATGGCGATCCAGGCCATCCAGGGCAGCAGCCGCTGCGTGGCCTGCGGCAGGATCGGTAGCGAGAAGCGCACGAAGCCGTAGGTGCCCATCTTGAGCAGAACGCCGGCAAGGATCACCGAGCCTGCCGTCGGCGCTTCGACGTGGGCGTCCGGCAACCAAGTGTGGAACGGGAACATCGGCACCTTGATCGCGAAGCCCACGAAAAAGGCGAGGAAGATCCAGAACTGCAGCGCCGGCGGGATGCTGGCACCGATTTCGTGGAACTGGGTGATCGAGAAGGTCCGCGGGTTGCCGAGACCGGACCAGCCAAGCAGGCCACCGGCGTTGTAGAAGTAGAGGGCGAGGATGCCGAGCAGCATCAGCACCGAGCCCACCAGGGTGTAGAGGAAGAACTTGATCGCCGCGTAAAGCTTGCGCGGGCCACCCCAGATGCCGATCAGGAAGTACATCGGCACCAGCATCACTTCCCAGAAGACATAGAAGAGGAAGAAGTCCATCGCCATGAAGACGCCGAGCATCCCCGTCTGCAGCAGGAGCAGGAAGATGTAGTACTCCTTGACGCGCGTCTGGATGGCGGACCACGAGGAGAGGAAGGCGAGCAAGCCGAGGAAGGTCGTCAGCAGCACGAGGAGCAGCGCGATGCCGTCGATGCCCATCTGGTAGCGCACCCCGATCGTCGGGATCCACTCCAGGTCCTCGGTGAACTGGAAGAGCCGGCCGTTGCGCTCGAAGGCGAACCACAGGGGCAAGGACAGCAGGAGGTCGACGCCAGCGATCGCCGTGGCGAGGTTGCGGATCAGCTCCACCCGCTCGCGCCCCACCAGGAGCAGGAGGAGCGCACCGGCCAGCGGCACGAAGCAGATCAGCGACAGGATCGGGATGTTCTCCAGCATGAAGCCCCCTCAGAGCGCCAGGACCAGGCTCACCATCGCCAGGAGTCCGAGCGCCAGCACCAACGCATACTGCGACACCAGCCCGGTCTGAACCCGGCGCAAGACACCCGAGCCGCCGCGGAGCAGCGAACCCACCCCGTTGACGAGACCATCGACGAAGTACTTGTCGAAAAAGCCCGAGAGCTGGGCGAAGGCAACCGTCAAATGGCGGCTTCCCTCGACCAGGAAGCCGTCGATCACCTTGGAATCGAAGCGGAAGAGACCACGCGCCGAGGCCCAGAAGCCACGCACGATCGTGGCGTCGTAGATCTCGTCGACGTAGTACTTGTTGACCAGCAGGCGGTGGACGGCGGGGAAGCGCTCTGCCCAGCCTTCGCCGCCGGCAAGCCCGCGTGCACCGCCCCAGATCCGCCAGGCGACGAGGATGCCCAGGCCGGCGACGGCGATCGAGGCGAAGATCAGCGCCCACTCCGTGCCGTGCGAGAGCGCGTGGGCCGCGTGCTCCCCGGCCTCGGCGCCGTGGGCCGCGAGCGGCGCCGTCACCGGTGCCAGGAAGTGGTCGAAGCGGTTGAGCTCGGCGAGCACCGGCGGCAACCCCACCCAGCCCGCCACCACCGAGCCCACCGCCAGGATGATCAGCGGGATGGTCATCGACGGCGGCGACTCATGCAGGTGGTGCTCCTGCTCATGCGTGCCGCGGAACTTGCCGAAGAAGGTCAGCAGCACGGCGCGGGTCATGTAGCACGCCGTCAAGCCCGCCGTCACCAGGCCGATCACCCACAACACCTTCTGCTGCTCGAAGGCCGCGGTCAGGATGGCGTCCTTCGAGAAGAAACCGGCGAGGCCCGGCACCCCGGCGATCGCCGCGGTGGCGATCACGAAGGTCCAGAAGGTGATCGGCAGCGCCTTCTTGAGCCCGCCCATCTTGCGCATGTCCTGCTCGCCGCCCATGGCGTGGATCACCGAGCCGGAGCCCAAGAAGAGCAAGGCCTTGAAGAAGGCGTGCGTGCCGACGTGGAAGATCGCCACCGAGTAGGCCCCCAGCCCGGCGGCGAGGAACATGTAGCCGAGCTGCGACACCGTTGAGTAGGCGAGCACCTTCTTGATGTCCGTCTGCGCCAGGCCGATCGTCGCCGCGAAGACTGCCGTCACCGCGCCGATCACCGCCACGAACAGCCCTACCCCCGGCGCCAGCTGGTAGATCACGTTCGAGCGCGCCACCATGTAGACGCCGGCCGTCACCATCGTCGCGGCGTGGATCAGGGCCGAGACCGGCGTCGGACCCGCCATCGCGTCCGGCAGCCAAACGTAGAGCGGGATCTGCGCGCTCTTGCCCATCGCACCGATGAACATCGCGAGAGCGACGAACGAGGCGAAGGTGAGGCCCAGGTGGTAGGGCGCCTGGCCCAGGGCGGGCTCGGCGCGCAATCGCGTGAAGATCTCGCTGTACTCGAGGGTGCCGAAGCGCGAGGCCAGGGCGAACAGCCCCAGGACCAGCCCGGCGTCGCCGATGCGGTTGACGATGAACGCCTTGCGGCCGGCGTAGGGCGGGAACTCCTGCTTGAAATAGAAGCCGATCAGCAGGTACGAGCAGAGCCCCACGCCCTCCCAGCCGATGAACATCACAGCGTAGTTGCTGCCCAGCACCAACAACAGCATGGCGCCGAGGAAGAGGTTGAGGTAGGTGAAGTAGCGCTGCAGCCCTTCGTCGTGCGCCATGTAACCCACCGAGTAGAGGTGGATCAGGAAACCGATGAAGGTCACGATGAAGAGCATCACGGCCGACAGCGGATCGAGTTGGAAGCGCAGCGCGAGGTCGAACGAGCCCACCCGGCCGGCGGCCTCGGTGGTCATCGGGCCGGCGGAGATCCAGGAGTAGCCAGCGTCCTTCCAGGCCTCGCCCCGCGCCAGCTCGGCGCTGCCCAGATAGGAGCCGATCACGGCCACGGCCAGGAGACAGGCGAGGCCGGCCGCCGTACAGGCGATGATGCCGGCGGCGTGGCGGCTCACCCGGCGGCGCAGCAGCACACCGTTGGTGACGGCGCCGAGGAAGGCGATCAGCGGGATGATTCCCAGCAGGCCGCGCATCAGCCTTCGAGCTCCATGCCGGCGTCGAGACGGGTGGTGCCACGCAGGCGGAAGAAAGCGATCAGGATGCCGAGGCCGACGGCAGCCTCACCGGCAGCGACGGTGATGGTGAAGACGGCGAAGACCTGCCCGGTGAGGTTCTTGAGCTCGTAGGAGAAGGCCACCAGGTTGAGGTTGACCGAGTTCAGGATCAGCTCGATTGACATCAGCACGGTGATCAGGTTGCGGCGCAGCAGGATGCCCGCAAGCCCGATCCCGAAGACCAGCAGGCTCACGACCAGGTAGTGCGTGGTGGTGATCGTCATCCGAGGGTTCCTCCTCGGGCCGCTCGGGACGATCCGCGAACGCTTCGCGCGGACACGGGCCGGCGCGGAGG
>WBZL01002947.1_pt1 | contig 16015 bp, 31 predicted proteins | sample 5204291 | NCBI WGS metagenome assembly WBZL01 (sample SAMN12344345, study PRJNA552823) | activated sludge metagenome | biome: Activated sludge suspended growth; feature: Nitrification reactor; material: Wastewater; isolation source: activated sludge from nitrification reactor of wastewater...
CGCAGTGTCCCGACGCCCCGTGCGCCCGTCCAACCCCACAGGGGACAGGAATCAGCCGATCCGGCTACGCGGGGATGTGCGCGCTCTGCTGTGCGGTTCTCGCTCCACCCGTGCTGACCCCGGAGCGCGCGGGGTGGAAATACTGGATCGACTTACCCCTCGATCCAGCGCCTGGGCTCGCGCCTATGAGTGGGGTGCCGGTTGCCGCCCGGCGCCGGCTGCACCAGCACAAGGGCTGGAATCCGCCGGCGGCTTCCCATTGCTGGGGCTCGCCCTTGGGTTGTCTGGTTGCGGCGGCCGGCTTCGCTCCGGCGGACCTCCAGGGTATGAACCTGGCGCTCTACTTGACTGAGCTACGCCGCAGTGTGAACTGTGCAACGTTGGCGGCCTGTGCGCCAACCCTACACGGTGCGGTCAGCGCGAGCCCATCAGATTGGCCAGCATCCGATCTTCGCGCGGCGTCAGCGTCAGGATGTCGTCGCCAATCTCCAACTTTACCGAGCCATCCGGGATCACTGTCTTGGACATCGGCCTCGCCGGCGGGTGCTTCACCGCCGGCACAAACACTCCCCGCTCCACCCGGATAATGTCACCCTCGCCCACCAGTACATCCAGCCGGTCGTCAATGGTCGTCAGCTTCAGCCCCGTCAGCTCGGCCAGCGCCGCGCGTGTGACGATCTGCTCCTGAGCGTGCAGGTCTTGCACCGCCTCCAGCACCAGCATCAGGGTCGATTTCTTGGGTTCAGTCATGGGCACGCGCTCCTTCTTCACGGCTTCGGGGTGGGTTGATCGTTGTCTCTGATGGATTTCATGGCCTGCAGCCGGTCGTACTCGGCCCGCACCTCCCGATGCGAGGTCTGCCAGTCCGGCCCCAGCAGCTTTTCCAGCGCCGCCCAGCAGGCCCGGTGTCCAGCCGCTGGCGATCAGCACATCCGCATCGGTGCGCCGTTCTGACGTGACGGTCAAATCATCGGCATTGCCGGCGCTGGTGTACTGCTCTTCGATGGTGCGCGGTTCGTTCAAGTGATTTCCCCCGTCTCTGGATCAATGAATCTGTCCCGCCCCAGCGACGTTTCCGACCACTTCACGCCCTGCTCTGCCCCGAAGGCGTGACACAGTTCAATCACCGCCGTCATCTCCGAGATCGTCATGTCGCTGGTTGACCGGCCACGGTTGATGCTGATGAAGCCGGTTCCGTCCATGTTGGGAACCAGCTCCTGGCCGTGCAGATGGCCGGTGATGAAGTCTTTCCAGCCTTCCGGCGTCAGGTTCTTCCCAAACCACTTCACCTGCTTTGACAAGTCGGTCAGGCAAGACCACATGAGATTGTTCTGTGCCAAGCTCCGCGTCTCGCCGCGCGCCGATATGACCAAGCGATGCCCGGCCATCAGGAGGGGCTTTGCCCATGCCCACAGCTCCAACATAGATTGATGGGCTTGCTGGGCGCTGTACCAGCGAAGGGATAGGCGCTCAGGCATTAGCCGCCTCCCGCTTCAATTCCCGCGCCTTGGCTCGGTATTCGTCCCTGATGGCCTTCAATTCGTCGGCGGTGTATTTCTTCGCCGGGTGACAGCCTTCCAGCCAATCCACTTTGTCCTGGCCGATTTCCCGCACAAGGGCCTGGCGGAACAAAACCGCATTGCCGGACAAGTAGGTATTGCATGGGGCGCATTGGAGCCACACGTTCAAAGGCTCATAGCGAAGCTCTGGCCGCGCTCCAACACTCAGGTAGTGCCCAGCGTGCATCTGGCCTCGGTGATGCCGTCCGCACGATATGCAAGCCCTCCCCGCATCACGTAGGCGAATCCAGCTATTGAAAGCGGCCTGTGCTTCGCGTGCCAGGTCGGAGCGCGTCTTGAGCCTCTCCTTGCGCTCACGGTCTGCCTTGCGTTGTTTGATGGCGGCTTGCTTTTCAGCCTTGCCACGGACGGACACAGCAAGCGACTTCGCGCAGTCGATACCGCAGACAGCTTGCAGCGGCAGGCGCGGTTCAAATGGCGTGCGACAGACCTTGCAGCGCTTCACTCCGCGCCCTTCCATTCCGCCGTCTTGTGGCAAACCGCCGTCCCGCACACCCGCACCACCTTATAGCTGTGGCCGGTTTGCTCGGCACGTTCCATGGCATCGATACGGGCCTCTTCTTCGCTCACGTACTGCCTGTCGCCCACTGAATGGACGATGGCCACGATAACGTAGGGTTTCATGCTGTCTTCGGTCACTGTTTCGCCTCCACAATCTGCTCCTTGGTTGTCACCCTCTGCCCGCAGTACCCGCATTCACGGCGGCGGTACACGTAGCCTTTCCTCCAGCGCACGTCAGCGACGGAGCCGCGTTTCATTGGCTTGTGGCACTTGGGGCAGTTCATCGCGCACCCATCCCTGCCCATGGGCTGCTGTAGTCCTGCCACGTTTTGTACGCCCGAATGCGAATGGCTGTTGCCTTGGCGATTCCGTACCGGGCGCACTTTTCCTCAACTGTGCCGGGGCCGTGCCGTATGTCCTCGACTGCTTCCAGCGTCAGCTTGGCGCGCTTCCTGGCAGATGCACTGATCTTGGCCCTGCGGCTGATCTTGCTGGCAAACCCGGTGCGCTCTGCATTCAGCTTGCCCTGCTGAGAATGGTTCACAACCAGCACATGCTCAGGCGCGACGCACAGCCGATTCCCGCAGGTATTGGTGACGATCTTCCCGGCGATCTTGTGGCCGTGCAGTTCAGCGACTACGCGGCGCACGGTGATATTCTTTTGCTTGAATGCAGACATCTTCGGTGTGCCATTACCCGACACGCACCCGTCCCATATCCGGCAGTCGCCGTCTTCGTGGCTCAGGTTTTCTATCCTCTTCATAACTTCGTTCACGGCTCAGTCCTTGTCTTTCCTGCGCTGCCAGCGCAATGCGCTCGTCCAGGCTCAATTCGATGTGCCATTCCTTCGCTTCCTCGGGTGATGGCCGGAAGTCTCCCAGCAGCGCGCGTACCTTGCTCACGATCCCGGCCCATTGGCCAGAGTCGCAGGCTTCGCACTCGCGCGCGTAGTCCCGCGCCCACTGCCACCAGCCGGGTTCGCGGGCTTTCTGGGCTATCCATTGGGCGTGTGTGTCGCATTCAGAATCCCTCGTCATCTGGCAATGCGCTGAAGCCGCGCCGTGTCGTGCGGGTTGCTTTCACGACGCGCGGAGCCTCGCCGCCCCAGTTGTCGAATCGCGTCTGATCTCCCTGGTAGAACAGGCTGAGGTAGCCGCAGCGGCCCTGCCGGTTTTTGGCAACGGACAACTTCGCGTAGTGCGTCCATTCATCGCCCAGGTCGGGCTTCGATTGAATCGGGCGGTGCACAAACATCACTACGTCAGCGTCCTGCTCGATAGCCCCTGAGTCCCGCAGGTCGGACAGTGCCGGGGTAGCGTCGATGCGCTCTTCCACCTTGCGATTCACCTGTGCGAGACAGACAACGGCGATGTCCAATTCCTTCGCCAGCGTCTTCAAGCCTCGGCTGATTTCCTCAAGTTGGTAGGCGCGCGGCTGCTTGGAATCCAGCCCGTTCATCAGGCCGATGTAGTCCACGATCAGAACGTTCAGGCCATGCAGGCGCTTGAGGTTTCTTGCCTTCGCGCGGACTTGGTTGATGTTCAAACCACCTTGGTCGGACACGCGGAAGTTCAGCAGCTTTGCGCGCTCGGTGCCGTCAATCACACGATCCCAGGCCAACCCGTCGCCCTTGGTTGGCCGAATCACGCTGGAAAGCGGCACGCGGCCAAGCATGGCGGTCATGCGGTCACGCAGCTCCCGATGAGGCATCTCCATGCTGAGCATGCCGACGCTGTAGTCCTGCGCCATGTGCAGGCCCACGGTCATGCCCAGCGCCGTCTTGCCCATGCTGGGACGGGCGCCGATGATGTACAGCCCGCCCGGCCGAAGCCCACCTTCGAGATATTCGTCAAGGTCAGAAAGCCCCGTTTCCCATGAGCGGACGCGCCCCTCTGCGCGGTCTTCCAGCACCGCCGCGTGGTGCATCATCCCTTCGTAAGCGCCGATCCATTCGTCGCGTGGCGCATCGCCGATCAGCTTGGCTAGCTGGCCTTGCGCGGCCTCTACGCGCTCCGCAATGTCGCGGGTTGAGTCGTAGGCCAGCCCGTTGATTTCGACGGCCACAGCAGCCAATCTGCGGCTCTGGTGACGCTCGACAATGATGTCGGCATAGCGGTTCAGGTTGGCCGTGCTGGGAACGTACTGAGCCAGCTCATTCAGCTCGGTCAGCTCGACAGCGCCGGCCAACGCCTGAAATACCGTCACCACGTCGCAATCCTTACCGGACGATAGCTGGCGTGAAATTTCTGTGTACACGTCGCGGTGCATGTCGGACGTGAAATGCTCGGCCCGCAAACGGTCGCTCACGCGGTCAAACGCGGCGTTGTCCAACAGCAATGCCGACAGAACCGACGCCTCGGCCTCAAGGCTGGCAAGGGCGTGCATCGGGATCGGCGCGTTCATGCGACCTCCCGGTTTTCGTAGTTGCCCTGCACCACCTTGGCGAAGTTGTCGGCCTTCATCAGCCAGCCAAGGTCGCAGTTCGTCCACTTGCCGCTGCGCCCGGTCAGGAAGTCCGACCGTGAGACGTAGGCAAAGAACCGCGAAAACCAGTCCACAGCCTCAGCCTCCGTCACGGCGTAGCGCTTTCCGGCCTTGGTTTTTGCGGTAAGAACCCACTTCCACCGAGCGCGCATTGCATCGGCGTTCTTGCCCTGCCATAGCTCGGGTTTCGGTTGAGGCAAGTCCGGCAAGTGGTGGCCGAACAGCTCAAGCAGGCGAAGGTGCGGACAAGGCGGCAGCGATGGGCTGCCGACAACCAATCCGTCAGGATTGGAATACTGGCTACTGGTTACTGGCTTATGGCTAGGGTTTCGGTAGGTTTCATTGCCTGAAACCGTTTCGGTTTCTGGTTCTGAACCTTTTGGGTTTTCTGGGATAACCGAATCGGTTATGGCTTTCGGGCGTCCGCCCATACGGCCAAGTGCTTGATTTGTCTCGGCAATTACCTGTTTGCGATGGATTTCTTCATCGCACCGAGACTGATGCCAGCCATCAACGCCCTTTTCGAAAAATTCCTCAAGGATCGTCTCGACTGCTTCACGCTCTTCCTTCGATCTTGCTCCAACCAGACGCTGAACGGCACGCGTATCGACTGGCAAAGCCCTCTCGGACGTGTAATAGATATCGAGCAACATGCAGTACACGCCGTGCTCCAACAGGCTCAGATGCCTGGTTGCAGCGGCGTAGTCGCCTATGTGCCTTTTGTAGTAGTTCAAGACAGCCCGCGCTCCGCTTCCATCCGCGCCACCGTCGCCGGCTCGCGCAGGGCCACCAATCGAGCCACGTCGGACGCTGCCCGGCGTGCCTCATCGCGCCACACCTTCGCCATCTCTGGCATGGCGGCATCAGCCTTGGCTTTGAGCCTGAGAACGTCACCACTGCGCGACGTGATCAGGTCTTCCAGCTCCATTTCGCGGTCGTTCATCCAATCCCCCGGCTCTTGATGTGCTTGTGCCCGTCATTGCGCCGCCATTCCGGTGCGGGCTTGTATGTCTCCCGCTGACTGGCATTGGTGATGCGCCCAGGCAGATCAAATTCAACGCGGCCGTTGACGTAGTGGCGCGAGCGCTGGCGGGCCGTGATGGTGTCTATGGTCTTTTTCATGCGGCATCCAGCAAGTCGCCTTGTTTGATGGCGTTCTTGAGGTTCGCAACCGCCTGCCGGTAGTAGCTGGCCTTCAACTCAGCGCCGACGAACTTTCGGCCCATCTGGACGGCTACATAGCCTTCACTGCCGATGCCGGTGAACGGCGACAGCACTACGTCACCCGGCTTCGTCCAAAGCCGTATACCCCTGCGAATTACCTCAAGCTGGAGCGGGCAGATGTGCCGCTCATCGTCATGCTCGCGCGCGCTAGCGTATTGCAGGGTGTCATTGGGGTTTATGTCATCCCATACAGGGCTGGCAAGCTTCTGCCATTCGCTGACTGGAATTTCATCGCCGTGAGCAACCTTGTCTTGCACTTCACCCGGCGCGCGCATGGTCACCAAATAGTCGGCAATGCCCTGCCGGCTCATGGTGGCATTGGTGCGGACGGTCTTATGCAACAGGCCCAGCGCCTTGGTGCGCTGCATCGCCGTCACCGGGTCTTTCCAGATGGTGACTTCGCTGGCGTAGATGAACCCGTGTTTCTGGAACGCACGGATCAGGTCGCCGCGAAAATCCTTCAATCCGATGTAGCCGTCCCGCTCTTTTGAAGTCGGCAGCATCATGCAGTGAAAGCTGACGTTATGACCGGGCTTCATAACGCGAGCAAGTTCAGCAACCAGAAAGTCGAAGTGCTCATAAAACTCCGCATCGGTGCGGCAGTTGCCCATGTCGCGCGGACTGTTGCTGTACGTGTAAAGCGAAGAGAAAGGCGGGCTGAAAATGGAGTAATCCACGCTGCGCTCTGGCAGGCCGCGAATCACTTCCACACAGTCGCCATTCCAGACAGCCCACCCGTTTCCGGTCGATTGATCAATCACGTTCATGCCGCCTCCGTTTGAAGCCATGCTGGAACCTGCATGGCGCGCGTGTTGTTGTATGGATTGGTTGCACGCTGCGCGCCCAGCACTTCGGATCGAACTGCCGCGTTCGTCTCGGCGCTCAGTTCCTGCGCCATGGCGTCAGCAATGGCCTCTTTGCGGCGAATGTTCGCCACCACGCTGCCCTCTGACTCGGACGCAATGACGTGCACATTCACCGGCTGCGTCTGCCCAAAGCGCCAGCAGCGACGGACAGCCTGGTAATAGGCTTCGTAGCTGTCCGTCACGCCGACGAAAGCAACATCACGGCAGTGCTGCCAGTTGAGTCCCCATCCCGCGATAGAGGGCTTGGTAATCAGGACGCGAATCTTCCCGGCTGCAAAGTCAATCAGCCGCTGCTCTTTCACGTCTGCGTCGTCCGAGCCGCGAATCTCAATCGCGCCGGGAATGGCCTTGCGAAGATCGTCACCCTCGGCATTCAGATCGCACCAGACAATCCATGGGCGGTCGTTCCCATTCACCAGTTCGGCAGCGGCTTGCACGCGCAGACCAATCGACTGCCTGCGGGCATCACGACGAGCGGATAGATCACCCGCCTCCATGGGAAATAGGAACCCGGCTGCATTTGCCGATTCCATGCAAGACTCCACCGTGTGCTGGTGAACCTGCAACGGCGGCAGGTTGTACCGGCCGTCATCAAAGCCGAGATCCGAAGGCTTGCGAATCATTGCACCCCACGATGCCACCCAGCGCCAGAAAAGACTGCGTGCGTGGCCCTTTAGACGCCACACCTGCGTCTCGCCGCCGTCATGGCAGAAATACTCGGCCAGCATTTCGGCGCGCGTGCAGATGCCGAGAAACTCAGCGTGAGTGCCCAGTTCCGTCCAGTCGTTGGGGGCCGGTGTTGCGGTGGCGCAGAGCTTGTATGGTGTCAGGCGGAATGCATCAGTCAGTTGCTGGAACGTCTTGGCGTTGTGGTGCTTGATGACGCTCGATTCGTCAAGCACGACACCAGCAAACCGGCTGCAATCCAGCTTGTGCAGGCGGTCATAGTTGATGATGTTCACGCCGGGGCGTACATCGTCGGACTCGCGGCAGTGCGTGACGCACACGCCAATCTCGGCGCCTTCGGCCACCGTCTGCGCTGCTACGGCCAGCGGCGCCAGAATCAGCACATCCCGCCCGGTGGCCAGATGAACAGCATCCGCCCAGGCCAGCTGCATCCGGCTCTTACCCAGCCCGGTATCGGCAAAGATGGCTGCGCAGCCACGGCGCAGCGCCCATTCCACCAGCACGCGCTGATGGTCAAACAGGCCGCATTCGCGCGGCTTTACATCGAGGCCCGAGCGGGTAACTAGCGCCAGCTTGCGCCGCACGTAGTCTTCATAGTCTAGAATTCGATCAGCCACAGTCATTCCCTTTCAATGGCTCGTTTGGTTAGAAAGCCCGCTGTTTGCGCAGCGGGTTTTCGCTTTTTGGGGACTCAAGCGGCCCCATCGCTTTGCGCACGCTACGCGCAGAATAGAAAGACCCGCTGTACAAGCCGGGCAAAGCCGCGCCGCGCCCGGAGTCATGGGCGATTCGCACCCGTGATCCGCTGGGAGGAGAAGGAGGAAGCGCATTCAGGCCACGCGCTCGGGTTCGGTGGCGCGCTTGGCGACCATCACATCAAGCGTTACCGCGCCCTTTGTGAAGTCGCGCACGGCCGGCATGTACTTGACCGGCACGCCATCGACGGCGATCTGGCTCATACGTCCGGCGCTGATGCCAAGAAATTCGGCAAGCGCCGCGTACCTGCCGCGCTCCTGGTCAAGCCAAGTTTTTAGTTCCATAACGCCACTTTAGATGACTCTAAAGAGAAAGTCAAGCCCTTCGTTAAGCCGCGATCTTTAGCGCGGGACGTTCATCGGCAAGGGGGAAGACGGCTGATCTAGACCGACGCCACCCAGGCCGCCCGAGGGCTGTTTTTTGCGCCTTGCGAAAATTTCTTTAGAAAACACTTGACGGCGCATTTAGTTTGCTCTAAAGTTCACCCATGCCGCACCCAAAGCGGCACCGGGCCAAGCGATCGAGCCGAGCCCGGCAGCTCATTAAAAAAGCACTCCCCGGGCCTCTGATGGCAGGGCGTGAACCGCGACGAGAGCAGCGGGTGATGGGGCCGGCAGCCTAGAGCAGCAAGCCGGTGGAACGCGACTGCCCCGGGTGGGGATTGGAAGTCGCGTGAACACGGCGCAGATAGCGATCTGCAAAGCCCAGCCAGTGGGCAGCGGAAGCCGGCAGCGCCGGGTGATGTCCGCGAAGCCCTTCTCGGAGGGCGTAAACCTGAGCCGCGTGACAGGCGGTTGAGGTTTTCAACCACACACAGGAGAGAGACATGGAAGCAAAGCACACGACTGGGCCGTGGACAGTCACAGGTAGCGGAGGTCGGTGGGAGCAGCGGCTTTCTATCCGGGCTGATAACTGGGGATGCGTGGCACATATCGGCGTAGACCGCGGCCTTCCTCACTGGGATGAGCCGCAGCGCGCAAACGCCCGTTTAATCGCCGCCGCGCCCGAGATGCTGGATGCACTGACACGCCTGAGCGACCAGTGCGAGCGCCTGCGCCTACCGGGGCAGCGCCAGACGGACGCGGAGGCAAACGCCCTGGCGGTCATCGCCAAGGCCACCCAGTAACCCCCACTCCCCGGCAGTGCCGGGGGCCATCACACATGCGGATTGCGGCCCAGCAATGGGCGGGCCAGAAGGTTGCAACCCCGGCGAGGCGGCTTACTCCGACCGTAGTCCGCAGGTTTGATGGTGAAGCCGATACAGCGCCGCGAAGGCACTTTCCGACGCTTGGTTCGTTCCGCCTCGTGCGGCGCCCAGCATCCCTTGAAAACGGGTGTAGTTGGAAAGTTGAGCCGGTAGGTGCGCTCCCTTTCGATAGCCATCACGCGACTTAACCGACCTTCGGGGCGGGAGAACGGACGGAGCGAAATGCCGTCGCTGGATGCGTAACCAGCACCTATTCACACCCAGACCGCACCACGCGGGATTTTTTACGTCCGGAGGATTTGCCATGAACGACATGCACCCCGCCTTCGCCGCCGCGCTCGCGCCCTTCGCGCCACCCGACGCCTTCACCGAAGCGCAGCTACTGGAAGCCGACCGCTACCTGGCCGGCCCGGCGCGCGATCCGCAGTTTTTCAACCGGCGCACCGAGCTGTACGAACAGCTGCGCCAGAGTGAGGCCGAGCGACTCGAACTTCAACACCAGGGAAACAGCAATGATTGATCACGGAATACTCAATCTGCCGCTAGCCAAGCGCGGCAACCTGAACGCGCAGATGATAGACGCGCACAAGGCGGCGATTCAGCGCGAGCTGCGCCAGCGCGCGGCTCAAGACCACGCCGACCGCAAGACCGCACGCGCTGCTGTCGTTGCCATGAGCGACGAGCGCTGCGTAGAGCTGAGCAAAGGCACGCTGACTGCAAAGCAGGCCCGCAAGAAGCTGCTTTCGATGGCCCGGTTCACGCCCGCCGTAGTGCTGCGTGTTGCGGGAGGTGCGCAATGAGCCCCCTGCATAGATCGTGGCTGGCCGACCAGGCCGACGCCATCAAGTACCAGCGCGAGATGCGCGAGCTGGACACCTACGCAAATCCCAACCCAGCAAGCCAGCGCCGCCATCTCCAAGGCCACCGGGGGCGAAGCATGAGCGCCCTGCACCGCCAATGGCTGCAAGACCAGGCAGAAGCCGCCCAGTACCGCCGGCAAATGGCCGAGCTGGACGCCTATGCCAATCCGGCGCCCGAGAACGTCGAGGCAGCCAAGAAGCTGCAACAAACCCTTCGCGCCGCCAGGCTGGTGCGCGATCTGGACAACATGAGCAAGAAGGCCGCATGAACACCACACACGATCCCGCCCGCTTTGCGCGCATGAGCCGCGACACGGCCCGCGCCAAGCGCATCCGCGACGCCTACGCCATCGAGCGGTGCGCGCGCCCAGCCCACATCATCGGCAGCCGCGCGCTCTACGTGCTGGCCGCGCTGATCCTGATCGCCACGGTGGCGCTGCTGTGGGGCGTGTGATGAGAGCCATGCTCTACATGCTGGGCAGCACCCGCGCCGTGCTTTGGCTGATCGCCATCGCTGCAACGGCGCTGCTGCTCACCGCCTGCGGGCCATCGGACACCGAGGCGCTGCAGGACACCGCCGCCGACCTGCGCGATGCCCAGCAACAAGCTAGCGCCGAGTGGCGCGCGGAACTCAAACACGCCCAGGCGCTGGCGATGCTGGCGGCAAGGATCCACAAATGAGCCGCATCAAATCAGCCATTTTCGACGCACTTGTCGAGGCCGAAATGGACTCGCCAGACGGCGAAATCGACTATCAAAAATTGAGCAATGGGATTACCGCCTCCCTCAAGAGCGGCATTCAATCGAAAGGAAATACATCATGGGATTCATCGCATCAGACAACGGCGGCGGCAACTTCAAGCGCGTGCCAGCAGGCGTCCATATCGGACGCTGCTACAGCCTGATTGATCTTGGCACGCAACACACCAGCGGTCAATATGGAGACAAGTTCCAGCACAAGGTACGGATTGGCTGGGAACTTTTCGGCGAGGATGAAAACGGCCAACCCCTGACGGTTGACGTTGACGGCGCTGAAATGCCAATGACGATTAGCAAAAGCTACACCGTCAGTCTTCACGAAAAAGCCGGCCTGCGCAAAGACCTGGCCGCGTGGCGCGGGAAAGATTTCACTGACGAAGAAGCAAAAGGCTTTGACATCAGCAAGCTGATCGGTGCCTATTGCATGGTCAACGTGACTACAAGTGAAAGTAACGGGAAGACGTATTCCAACGTTGCCGGCCTGACGCCACTTCCGGGCGCACTGAAAAACAGCAAGCCAGCTCCGGTACACGAGCACGTCATTTTCAATCTGGACGAGCCTGATTTGCGTGTGTTCGACAAGTTTCACGAGAAACTGCAAGACGCCATCAAGCGCAGCCCTGAATGGGCTCAGAAATACGGCGGCGGGTTTACGGAGCCGGCGTCTTCAGTGGCATCAATCGACGAAGAAATTCCATTCTAGCAATGACCTCAATCACCCTATTCGACGCCGCCCAGCAAGTGCGCCAGCACCTGGGAGAGATTTATCCCGACACCGGAGAACTATCCGACGCCTTCACGCAGAGCCTCGACCTGTTTGAGCAGAAGGGCGCCGCCTGTGTGGCCTACGACATAGACGAAGCCGCTCACATCAGGGCCATGGAAGAAGCCTTGGCGCGAGCAGCCGATCATGTTAAAGCCCGCAAGGCACGTCATGAGCGATTCCGCGCCTACATGGCTGACTGCATGAAAGCCACTGGAACCAGCAAGCTAACAAGCCCTGACGGTCTGTTCACAGCCACGCTGTACCCGGATCGGGATGTGTCGATTGAGCTTGATGAAGGAGCCGAATTTCCGCCTGAGCTTTGCAACGAGCCGAAACCGCCGACGCCCAGCAAAACCAAAATCAAAGCAGCAATCGAAGCCGGCGAAGCCATCGCCGGCGCGCGAATTGTGCGCAAAGACAGGTTAACCATCAAATGACAATCATCCTACAAATCACCGCCGAGCTCATCAGCGCCGTGGCAGACGAAGGCCAGCGCACCGAACTGGGCCAGAAGTACGACGCCCTGCGCGGCGAGCTGGAGGCAGCATGACCGCTGACGCCGGCATTCATGGTCACGACCCGGCATGCGACTGCAAGCAATGCGTCACGGCGCAGCGCGAACTGCTGCGCCTGGCGATGATGGCGCATAACGCCACGAGTTCACCGGCTGCGAAGCAGTCCGGTGGAATGAATGGTTAGCGAACTGAAAGGATGAAGAGATGGACTTGGACGACGTAAAAGAAATCGTAGCCAGGGCGACTGACAACAATTACGAAGAAGTCGATATTGTGTGCCTCCAGTGGCTGGAAGGCATTACGTATGGTCATGGAAAAGATGGCGAGACGGCTCGAAAGTTGCTCGCTATTGTGCGGGAACTCATTGATATTGATGCAGGCTAACCAATAAGTTAACCGGCGCTTGCGTCCGGTTGAACTGGCGGTTAGACCGGGAGCAAAGCGAAAGGAATTGGTAATGCTGAAGATAAACGAGCCGCGCGAGACGTGGGCGTGGGTATGCCCGGTGACAGGGATGGTGCTGGAAGAGGCATGGGGTGCAACAGAGGGTTATGCGCGCCATAAGTCCGAGAAGTACCTCGGAAAGCGACGCGCAGAGTGCGGCGAAATGCGACTGTGCCGCGTGACAGTGACGCTGTGCACCGAAGATGAGGCCGCAAAGTACCGCGCAGAGTTTGATGCGTGGAAGGCCAGCAAGCAGCAAGGGGCCTAACGCCTGAGATAACCGGCTGGCTTGCCAGTCCGGTTGATGGACGGGTTAGAACCAAACCATTGAATAGGAATGATGATGGAAATCCAAAAAGCTACACTAGTAAAAGTGATGCCAACAAAAGTATGGATTGAAAGCGGAATGCTGGGGGAGCGTATCGTTGTGCTTCAGCATGAAGGGTGCGAACCGTTCGATTACGCTGTATTTCGCTACGACTACCGCTACACCAGCAATGCTGTAACACTGGCCGAAGCCGAAGAACTGGCGCGTAAGCTTGGTGCTACTGAGCCGATTGAGCACAAACATCGTGAATTGAAATTCCCAACTGCGGACGATTTACGAAAGCAGATGGCTGATATTCAATCGGCGCTTGAACTGCTGGAAGGCAATGCGCCTAACAAGAATTAGGCGACAAGCGCCAGCCCATCGCCACGAATTCAGCCGACGCCGCGTAGCGGTCGGCTGCGACGAAAGGTTAGAACCTATGAGCATGGAACAACGATACGCCGGTTTTCTTGAGCGCGAAAGCCATAACGCCAGCACCCCAAAAAAGGGGGAGGCAATGCGCCAAGCTGCAAGGCTGCTGCTTGAAAACGCCCGCGAAAACGAGCGAATGCGCAAGGAAATATATTCACTGCAAGAGGCGTTGAGTTTCTGGCTGTCGCGCGTCCCTGGGGTGCATTCTGAGCGTGACGAGCGGATTGCAAACGACGCCGGTTTGCTGGCTGGATTTGACGGCGACATTGATGGCACAGCAGAAAGTAGGGGCTGGATTGGATCATCGAGCATCGGGCCTACGTTGTGTCCGATCCAGACTGCTGTGACGGTTACTGGCTTAACTACGCGCGCCAGATTGAAGGTTTGATGCGAATGCTGGGCGCCCACACGCACGCAGTCAAAGCTCCTGATGGCGCGGAGTGCGCGAACTGCATCAATGAGGCAAAGGCGAAGGGAGAGCCGCATGATTAAGCTAGCCCTACAGCAGCGCAAGCGCCACCCGATGCACCGCGACAAAATTTTGCCGTGGGCAAGCTGCGCGCCATTCGTGGAGAACAGCCGTGGCGTGCTGATACACCGGCCACGCAGCGCGCAGACCATCACCATCCACCGCGAGCCTCACAACGCCATCCATTACTGGTGCGGCAACGGGGTCGCTGGCAAGCGCAACCTGACGTTTCTGGCCGCGCCGCCAGCCGACAAGCTGCTGTGCGAAGCGTGCGAGCGCAACGCCGTTCTCGCCGGCCTGCCGAGCGCCTACGAACTCGCGGGCCGGCATATCCACCTTGGGAAGCTCAAGGCAGTGCAAACGTGCTGCGTGGGAGAGCCATCATGACCACCGACACCAAACCTATGTCGCCCGCCGCCATCCGCGCAGGGGCGAAGGAGCCGAGCGATGCCTGAGATGCTCTACCGCAAGCGCGGGAAACGCTACGCGCCTTATCCTGAGCTTTCAGCGCTGGCGCCCTTCGCTGCGGTCGAAATGCTGATCTGCACCACCCGCTACTACACCGGAAGCAGAACCATCTCGGCATCCACATGGGCCGAGGACTTGGCGCGGCATTGGGCGAGCTTGCCCGAAGGTGCGCGCATCGTCATCAAGCGCGATCTTGAAAACGCATTTGAGCGCGACAACACCAGCCGACAAAACCGCGAGAAATACCACGCGCTGGGAGACGATTGCGACCGCGAGATGTGGGAAAAGGTGCGCGCGGCTTGGATGCGCGAGGAAGCGAAGGAGCCGAGCGATGGCTGAAAACACAAAAATCGAGTGGGCTGACCACACGTTTAATCCATGGACGGGCTGCACAAAGGTCTCGCCGGCATGCGACCACTGCTACGCCGAAGGCTGGGCCAAGCGAAGCGGTCATGTGAAATGGGGCAGCGGCCAGCCGCGCCGCCGCACCAGCGATGCGAATTGGCGCATGCCGCTCAAGTGGAACCGTGAAGCCGAGCGCACCGGCGTGCGCCCGCGCGTGTTCTGTGCATCGCTGGCCGACGTGTTCGACAACGAGGTCGATCCGGCATGGCGCGCTGACCTGTTCAAGCTGATCGCGGATACGCCGAATCTGAATTGGCTTCTGCTGACTAAACGGGTCGGCAACGTCATGAAGATGGCCAACGAAGTGGCCGACATGCCGCGCCTCGGCAGCCACACCGGCCACCTGATCGCTCACAAATGGCGGAACGGTAGCCCACCCAAGAACGTCTGGCTCGGCGCCACCGTGGTCAATCAGGAAGAAGCCGACCGCGACATCCCGAAGCTGCTGGCTGTGCCGGCGGCGAAGCGGTTTCTTAGCATCGAGCCGATGCTGGGGCCGATGCTGCTGCAGGAGCACGCACTCTCGCGCATCGACTGGGTAATTGTCGGAGGCGAAAGCGGCCCCGGCGCGCGCCGCGATCCGAACATGGTGTCGTGGGTAGCGTCCCTACGCGATCAGTGCGTCAACGCCGGTGTTGCGTTCTTATGGAAGCAGGACGTGATCGACGGAAAGAAGATTGGTGCACCACAACTGGAGGGTCAGTCATGGCAGCAGTTTCCCGCATGAGCAACCCCGAGCGCGTCGTCAAAACCGCTGTGCTGGCTGGCGTGCTCCGCATTGATGATCAAGGGCGCGTGTGGCGCAAAACCAAGCGCGGTGAGGTGCGCGCTGAAAAGAAGCTACCAAACGGATACCTGCAAAAAAACACCTGTTTTCTAGGTGCTTTCCCTAGGTTTCGTGGAAAGTTTGATCTACCGCTGCGCGCTTAAAACGACACGTTAAGTGCCTGCGCGCGCCCCTACTTCAACGCCGCTCTGGCGGCGTCGTAGTCCCGCTCGCAGCGCTGTCACCTGGGCAGCGCCCTCAACCCCAGGCCCACCGGCTCGGTGATCTTGCGCACGTAGCCCTGCAGGTACTCGATCTTGGCGCGGTCGAGGATCAGGGCTTCTCGGAGATCGAGAACATCGAGTCCAGCTGCTGGAGCGAGTTCGACGCCGGCTCCATCGCCCACGCTGCCGGCGGCGGCGGTGGCGGGCAGATCAGGGCTGGGGCAGCGGGCGGCGACGTAGCGCACCCGGACAGTGCCAGCAGCAACAGCAGGGCGGCGGCGGTTGTTTTCTT
>WBZL01002951.1_pt1 | contig 16002 bp, 11 predicted proteins | sample 5204291 | NCBI WGS metagenome assembly WBZL01 (sample SAMN12344345, study PRJNA552823) | activated sludge metagenome | biome: Activated sludge suspended growth; feature: Nitrification reactor; material: Wastewater; isolation source: activated sludge from nitrification reactor of wastewater...
TCCGGATCTTCTTCTGGGTAGGCCTCTTTGTCTGGCTCATCGCCCTGGTCAATTTTGCCAATATGAGCGCCGCCCTGACGATGACCAGAGGCAAAGAACTGGGCGTGCGCAGCGTATTGGGCGCACGGAAAGGGCAACTGGTCCTGGGCGCCGTTTCGGAAACGATCGTTTGGAGCTTCGCCGCGCTGGCTGCAGGCGCCCTGATCGCTGCGCTGGTATTTCCGGCCTTCACCCGCCTGACGGGCATTTCCATTCTTCCGCCTCTCCTGTTTTTGGCGCCGGTGTTGTTGGGCATTGCGATCCTGAGCGGATTGCTGGCCGGGGTTTTACCGGCCGTACTGGCGGCTTCCGTACGCGCCCTTCAGGTGATCCGGATGGGGCAAAACTGGACCCTGAGATCCGGAGCGGGAAGCATCAACGTCAAAAGGCTGCTGATCGCCGTGCAGTTTTGTGTGGCCATTGTTTTGATCGGCAGCGCCATCGTCGCTCATCTCCAGTTCCGGTACATTCAGGACCTCAACCTCGGCCTCAAACCCGAACAGATCCTGGCCATCTCCACCGTGCCGGATAGGGTAACGGACCAATACCTCGCGCTCAAAAACCGGCTGCAATCCGTTCCCGGGGTCACCGGAGTGGCGGCCTGCATGCAAACGCCTTCCACCGAGATCAGGGATTCGGGGCCCGTGCTGGTCAGGGGAGCCAATGAAGACCCCACCCAGGCGCCTATGATGGATATCCAGGTCATCGACCCGGATTTTGTGGACATGATGGGCCTGGAACTGGAGGCGGGTGAGGACTTTACCGCCAAGGTGAAATTGAAACCTGCCCCCGAATTCAACGAGAACCTGACGGTGAACAATTACCTGGCAGAAAGCCCCAAGCAATACCTGATCAATGAAACGGCGATGAAACAATTGGGCTGGCAATCGCCGGAAGAAGCCCTTGGAAAGGAGATCAATTGGTCGATCGGCGATTACAGATTGGCGTTCGGGCCCGTTGCGGGCGTCATCCGGGACTATCACCAGGAATCCCTGAAGAACAAGGTCGACCCGCTGGTCATGGTCATCGAGCCTATCTGGCTCCGGACGATCCTCGTCAAGGTGGACACCCGGGACCTGGAAAAAACCATGGCCGGGATTGAAGACGCCTGGAACGGCCTGTTTCCGTACGCCCTCGAATACGATTTCCTGGATGACCTGTTCAACCGGCTTTACGACCAGGATCGGGTGCAACTCAGGCTCCTGAGCACCCTGGCCCTGATCGCGGTGCTGATCGCCTTTCTCGGGCTGGTCAGCCTGGTGGCTTATGCCCTGAGACGGAGGTCGAAGGAACTGGCTATCCGCCGGGTGATCGGGGCCGACCTGGGGTCGCTCACCGGTTTGATGAGCCGGGAATACCTGGTGGTGCTGGCTGTAGCTGCTGCTGCGGCGGTACCGCTGAGTTACCGGTGGGTAAAGGAATGGCTGGAGAATTTTGCCTACCATATCGAGATTTCTCCCTGGGTGTATTTGGTTGCGGTTGCTTCGGTTTATGCCGCGTTGTTATTGGTGATCTACCTTCAGACCATGAGGGCCACGATCGCCAATCCGGTGAAATCCCTTCGGGAAGATTAGAAAACCAATAGAATGGGCAGCTGATGGCAAGATGTTTAAAAGGGTTGGTCGCCGGTACGGTGTTGCTGTGGTTGTTGGTTCAGTTTTCATCCTGTCGCCCTTCCCAGGCATCGGCATCGGACCAGGCTGATATGCTGTTTCAAAACGGGCGGATCCATACCCTGTCCGGACCGGACGAAGTCGTAGAGGCGCTGGCCGTGAAGGGAGAACGGATCTTTTTTGCCGGATCGGAAGAAGATGCGAAAGGCCTGATCGGACCCAAAACCAGGGTCATCGATCTGCAGGGTAAAACGCTCTTGCCCGGGTTTACGGACGCCCACGTTCATCCGGTTTCCGGCGGATTGGCGCTTGCAGGCTGCAACCTGGCCGATATCCTGGACAGAGATTCTATACTGACCATCATCGAACGATACGCCCTTGCTCATCCGGATAAGGAATGGATCCGGGCGGATAACTTCTGGCTGCCTGTTTTTCCGGATGGGAATCCCCGCCGGGAGTGGCTGGACAAGATCATACCCAACCGACCCGCGTACGTGACCTCTTCCGACGGCCACTCGGCCTGGGTGAATACCAAAGCGCTGCAATTGGCGGGCATAACCGCCGCAACGCCTGATCCGCCCAACGGCCGCATAGAACGCGATCCGGTGACCAAAGCGCCGTCGGGAGCCTTGCGGGAAGATGCCATGGACCTGGTTTCGAAACTGATCCCGAAGCCTGCCCATGAAGAACTGGTTGCCGCATTGAAGCGCTCCCTGCAGTTGGCCAATTCCCTGGGCATTACCAATCTGGTGGAAGCTTCCGCGTCAGAGGATTATATCGAGGCTTACCTTGAACTGGCGAAGCGGGGCGAACTCTCAGCCCATGTCAGCATTTCTATTTACGGGGATATTTCCAAAGGAAATGATGGCGCCGCAGAGGTTATTCGGCTGAATGAAAAGTACAAATCCAGGCTCAAAGAAAACCCTGAACCGGCGACCGACATCCGGTTTGATCAGGTCAAGTTGTTCATGGACGGCGTTGTAGAAGGCACCACCGCCGCTATGCTTGAGCCGTATTCGCACCAACCGGACAATAAAGGCATTGCCAATGCCGACCCGAAAACCGCAAATGAAGCCATTGCCGCTTTGGACAAGGCCGGTATCCAGGTCCACGTGCACGCCATCGGCGACCGCGGCATCCGCATGACGCTGGATGCCTTTGAACAGGCCCGCCGGGCAAACGGCGTTCGCGACAGTCGTCACCACATCGCCCATTTGCACGTGATCCACCCCGGCGATATTTCCCGGTTCAAAGCCCTCGATGTGACGGCCAATTTTCAGGCGCTCTGGGCGACTTTGGAAGACACCTATATGACCGACCTCAACTTTCCCTATCTCGGGAAAGAACGCAGCGAATGGCAATATCCCATCGGTACGATGGCCAGATCCGGAGCGCGGCTGGTTTTCGGCAGCGACTGGGACGTCAGTACCATGGACCCCTTCGATGCCATGCAGGTGGCGGTCACCCGCCGCGGCCCCGACAGCATTGAACGGGAACCCTGGACGCCCCAGCACCTGACCGATGTCCGGACGGTAGTTGAAGGCTATACCCGCAACGGCGCCTGGCTCACTTTTCGGGAAGCGGAGTGTGGAACGCTGGAACCCGGCAAATTGGCCGACCTGATCGTTTTGGACCGGGATATTTTTACCTGTTCCCGGTTTGAAATTTACAATACAGAAGTCGTGATGACCTTATTCAGGGGCAAGGTGGTGCATGAAAAGTGAACGATTCTATCCTTCCTGATCCAATCCATTTATGATTTTATAATAAGCCATTGGGAGAAAGATGGTTTTGCCGTTGTTTTCGGAAAGACAAGCTAGTGGCGCGAAATCTAGATACCACACAAGTTTCGCGGCCTCTTTTTCCGACATGCTGCGTTGCTCGGCGGTCACAGAGTCCCGCTATGCTCCCTTCTCGCGCCTTGCCTGTCGAAAAAATAGCCTCCCGAAACTATGGTGCTACTTAAATTTCGCGCCACTAGGGCAATTTTGAGAACCGGGGCATTAAGTTTCGGTGAACTGTGGGTTAAACTCAGGTGTCCGAACCTTTCAAAACCCGAGTTTTGGCAATTTCACGAAAATACTGGACCTTCACCCTCGCTAGGCAAGAAGTATTGAACAATGGAAAAGGAAGCAGGAAAAACCAAGTATTATATCGCCGTTGGCGTGGCAGGGCTGATCATCGGATTGACGGTCGGTTGGTTCCTTTCAAAAGAAGGGGTGAAAACCACCGATATCCACTGGAAATTCGGCGAAAATGAGCTCAGCATCAATATGGAACAGGATCTGGCCGATGCCCAAACCCTGTTGAACAAGATCTTTTCGGAGGATTTTTCCAGACAAGGCACTCTGGAGTGGCTGAAGTTGAACCAGAATTTATACAATCCGACCGACCCGGAGATCGTTCCTAAAATTTCGTCCCTGAAATACGACGACCTGGTCTCAAAAGAACTCCGCAACCTAAGCCTGAGCCGCGAAGGCCCGTGGGCTTACCAACTGGATACGGTCCGGATCGGGATACCGCCAGCCGAACTGCAGCCCAGAAAGGGGTATGCCAACGTCTGCGAGAACGGCAAGTATTTTACCCAGAAACTCCGCGTGTTGAGCCTCGACCTGGTGCAGTCGGTAGAGGTATCGGCAACCGGCCGTTATGAATGCCCTAAAAAGCTGAAATATCCCGATATCCAACTCAATGCCGAAGACGCGGCCAGGTTGCTGGGTACCGTCAATTTTTCAAAGTATGAGCAGGGGATGGCGCTGATTTTGAGCCCGCGGTAACCGGAATAAAAATTTCGAGCAGTAGAAAATAGGAAAACTTATGAATCCCGAAGTGAATCATTACATCGCCGCCTTCCCCTCACCTGTCCGGGAAAAACTTGAGCAGATCCGTGTAATCATCCAGGCGGCTGCCCCGGAGGCTGAAGAAGTCATCAGTTACGGTATGCCGGCTTACAAGCTGCATACGGTGCTGGTCTATTTTGCAGGCTATAAGGCGCATATCGGCTTTTATCCGACGTCTTCGGGCATTGAAGCTTTCCAGAAAGAGTTTTTGGGTTACAAAAGCTCGAAGGGCGCCGTCCAGTTTCCCCTTGATCAGCCGCTTCCCGCAGAACTGATCACGAGGATCGTTCAATTCCGGATCAAAGATGATATTCAACGGGCAGAAGCCAAAAAGAAGAAAAAATCGTGATCGGATCATTCAGGGCCCATCAGGATGGGAAACATGAGTCATCCCAAATTTTTACACTGAAAGATTTTTGACCACGACTTGTCCCGCTTTTTGCGGAATAAGTCGTGGTTCAATAAAAAACATCTCGTGCTTACCGTCCGTTTAGGTTTAAACCTTAAAAAGCGCTCAAAATCCCAACCTGACCCCGGCGCTCAATCCGTACAACCGGTATTTTTGCCGCAGGTCATAACTGTCCTCCGTGATGCTTTTGGGGAATAAGCGGGCAAATGGTGAAACGTGGATTTCCAGGTTGTCCGTTATTTTATAGGAAGCGGACAGGCCCAGGTAATAGCTCAAACCGATCCTGGTTTTGATGATGCCCGCATCTTCTATTTTCACAGGGGTAGATTCAGAATCCAGCACCTGACCGGTAGCCGTGGTTTTCAGGTTCAGGAACACCCCGGCGCGGACTCCGAATGAAAGATCGCTTCCGGAAGTGCGGTAACCCACCATTATTGGAATCTCGATCAGGTTGATGTGGTTATAATATTCTTTTCGGAAAGTCGTCGTGCGTTTCAGCGGCACCCCGCCGAAGATGGTATCGATCTCCCCGTAAAGGTTTCTCACCAGGAATTGGATGCCGTAAACCGTGTCCGTTTCAACGGATTCTCCCAGGTATTGAAAGCGTTCATTGATTCGGGTGTATTGAAGGCCTGCAGCCAGCTCAAATCCCGATCGGTGGCGGGCTTCCAGCATCACCCCCAGTTGGGTCGTTTCGAGCGGCCGTTCTGTTTTTTCGCGAAGGCTAAGCAAGTCCGTGCCGTGGGAATCAGCCCGGGGTTCCAATTTACGGTCGGTAAAGGCAATCCCTCCTTGCAGCGCGGCCGAAAATTGCCAGGCCTTGCGCTGAACCGGAGCGGGTGGGATCAATGGGTTGTTTTCATCTGTATTCGGGGTTGCCGGTGTATCGTCGTGGACATCGGCTATTGACCCGGTCGCCGCCGAATCAGTGACGGATGGTTCTGGAGCGGTTGAAGCGTTCTCGGCCGTCTCATCGGTGTTCTCCGGCTCAGCGATGGTTAAAGGCTCGCCGGATGGATCCCGGCCGGGGTTGACATCCGTGTTTGGTTCAGCGACAATAGGGGGGAGGAGGCGCGTTTCCTGGTTTTGATCCGGGTCGACAGACAAGGCCTTAGGGTTACCGGAATGATTATTATTGCTTACAGTTGAACGGGAGTCATCTTGCAGGGGCAGCACGGTGGCTGTTGCGGGGTGGCCCGCCTTAACGCCGTTATTTGAACCGCTTTGAGCCGTTTTTGATGGGGCGGTTGATGCGGAATCCGGCGTTGCGGTCGCACTGTGCCTGACAGATTGAACACCTGAACCTGAAGCCTGTACTTTTTGCTGTGTGTGACCGGCAACATCAGCCCGTTGGCTGCTCGCTTTGTTGTCGTCTTCAGCTTTTTTCTCCGCAGCTTCGGATTGGGAAGGATCGCCGGGTCGGGTATAGGTTTCCGATCCATTATAGGCCGGATCAACGATAGCATTGACAATCTGGTCGTTTGCTGTATCTCCGGGGAAAGCCGGCCGGAAAAAGTACCAATAGCCTGCAGTGGTGCCTGAAAGCAGCAAGGCGCCGAAGAACAACCAGAAGACAAACCTGCGTTTTTTCTTCTTGTTGTTGATCTTGTCCACGGCCGGTTCAATGGCAGCCCAGACGGCATCCGCGTCCACTTCAGCGCGGTGTGCCTGCATTTCTTTTCCGATCTTATTTTCGAATAGAGGCCACTTCATGATAGCCGTTTTTTTTGGATTCGCGTATTTTTTCCTGCAACATTTTTCGCGCCCGCATCAGCTGCGAGCGGCTGGTATTTTCGGAGATCCCCAGCATTTCGGCGATCTCCTGGTGGCTGTACCCTTCCACTGCGGAAAGGTTGAAGACCGTACGGAAACCCGGCGGCAGGGAATGGACCAGTTGCATGATCTCCTCCACCTCCATCCGGACGTACACTTCGGGAACCTCAGGCTCGTTATCCGGTAACGCATCCACCTGTTGTTCCTGCTGAAAGTGGACCTTACCCAGCCATTGCAGGGATCGCCGTATCGCTATCTGCCGCATCCAGGCCTCAAAAGAGCCCGTGGGCTGGTATTTGTCGATATGCGTGAAGACCCGGATCAGGGTTTCCTGCAGCAGGTCCCTGGCCATCGCCTCATCGCGTGCATACCGCCGGCAAACCGACAGGAGCATCCCCGAGTATCGCTGTACCAACAGGTACTGGCTCGATTTGACGCCCTTCCGGCAATCCTGGATTAACTGTTTTTCGGTCACGTAAACTTAGTTGATAGTCGTAAGTCGTAAGTCATAAGTTGAGTAAGACTACTTACGACTTATGACTTATGACTTACGACTTACGACTTACGACTAAAATATTATTGCTGCCGCCGTATCCTGAAATTCCCCGAAACGCTCACGTTTCCGGGCGGGTTGGCTGCATAGTTGTACATCGTTCCGCTGAAGGAGCCGATCACGGGCTCGCCGACTGCTCCGTAAGCGGTCACATCAAAATTTTCGAAGGAGCCGGATTCGAAGACCCAGCCTTTATTGGGATACAGCAGACGGTCAAGGCCGTTGGCTGATCCGCTGTAATCGCCTGTGGACTCTCCCAGGAAATAAAAACTGAAACTGTTATTTCCCTGGCCATAGTAGTAAATCAGGGTGCCTGCTCCACTTCCTGCAAGAGAATCAGTTTGAAGGAGATAGGCCGGATAAAAGACCTCTTCAACGCCGTCTACGACGAACCGGACATAATCCTCGAGGTCCTGATCGCAGGCGCTGATCTGGCCCAGGTCGTTTACTCCGGCAACCGGCGTTACCTGTACGGGATCCCCCGTTTTGAGATTGGTCAGGTCAACTCCGGTGATATCCATGGTTGTGCCGGGTGAATAGCAGATAAACAAAGCCTCCAGGTTTCCGTCATCGGTATATTCATAGACCTTGCCGCCGTTGTACTCAATAATGATCAAACCGTTGGTGACAGGTGCGTCGTCACAATCCACCAATGTGGCGGTTATGGTTGTCGTAATGATAGAAACGGTGATGACCCCCAGATCGGTATCCGCGGAAAACGGCCCGATATCCTGGGTATAAGCCACGCCGTTGCAATCTCCGTAAAACTCCATGACGAGTGCATAGTCTTTCGGGATCAGGCCGGTCACAACACCCTGGTCGCTGGTATAACCGTAGCCGTAAAGGCCCGTACCCGGTTGGCGAACGACGACTTTGAAATTTTCAAGCGGCGTACCGTCACTATTGACAAAGGTAGCGGAGAATTCGATAAGGGGGTCCTTGAAGTCGTGGTTCCAGTAGGTGAAATGGGAAACCTGGCCGACATAATTGTTGCCTTCCAGCACCGATACGCCTTCTTCGGCCCACATGCCGTGCGCTTCTGAATAGGACCAGTTGGGAACCTCGGCCGGTGCGTGGCCCGCCAGTTCGGCCGGTACCGGCATGGAGATCTCCGCGGTATGGCCTTTAAGGATGTTGAGGGGTTCGCCGGCGTCGCTTTCCAATTCCACGGCCATCATGCCCGCGGTGCGCAGGACGACCTCTTCGGCGAGTTTGTCAACCCCCTGGAGATTGCCCGGCATACGGTCGAGGGTGCGCTGGTCGGAAGGGTCGAGCCAGAATGCCGCTACCCGGACCGTGCCGTCATAGGACGTTCCGTCGGCTTTCCGGATTGAATTGGGCGAGAAGGAGACCTTTGCTCCGCCATTCGTTTCCACCACGCCGCCGGCATTGGAATCAAAACTGAAATCGAAGGATTTTGGGATCAACTGGATCTTTACCCGGTTTTCCGCATCCTGCTGGGCTAAAAACCGGCGGCTGCCCGGGAAATAGCCCTGTTTTTCCACCTGCACAAGGGTGCCTTTCCGGTTGAGGTTGGTGTTCTTGAAGAAGAAGTGGCCGTAATCGTCGGTAGTGGTCGTCAGGTTGCCCAACTTGACGTTGGCGGCCTTTACCGGCTCTCCCGTTTCATCGACCACAAACCCGGTGACCGACCCTTTTACGTTGACGATTTCTTGTTCCCATTGTTCCAATACCGGGGGGACATAAGGCGTCTCCGTGACGGTCACTTCGTCGATGTTCTTACGACAACCCAAAAAGGCCAGCGCCATCAGAAAGCAAAGGAATTTTATTTTGTTCATGTCTGCAACTTCATTTTGCCCGGCGAGGAACAGCCGGCAGTTTTTTAAATAAATCGGTCGGCGCCAACCAATATGAAAGTTTCGAAGCACAGCTGTTAGCTGCTGTTACCTATTAAATCGGCGGGAAATGCAGTTCGTTGCATGAGGATGAAAAAAGGCGGAATTTTTTTGGACGGCGCAATGATTCAGGTGTCGGACACTTCCGAAGTGTCCGACACCTGAATCATTGGCGCAATACCCGCCCTGAGCGTCGGTCAGCCAACCGGCCGTTGTCCAAAGCCACCTGCCCGTTCACAATCACCCGGTCAAATCCCCGGCTCAGGGCGTGGGGTTCCACGAAATCGGCCTTTGCCTGGATGGCGGCCGGATCAAAAATCAGCAAATCGGCTTTCCGGCCCGGCTGAAGGGTTCCCCGGTCTTTCAAACCCAGGGTTTCGGCCGGGAGGGCGGTCATTTTCCGGACGGCTTCCCGGAGGGAGAACAGGTGTTGCCGGAGAACGTATTCCTCAATGATTTTGGCAAAACTGCCGTAGCCCCTGGGGTGGTGCATGGTCGGGCTGCCGTCCGAACCAATCATGATACGCGGGTCCGCCAGGAGGGTGGTCTGCAGCGTATCGTCCATCACAAAATAGGCGGCTGAGGCGCCTCCGGGGCCGATATCTTCGAGCAGGACCTGTTCGAAGGGCTTGTTCAGTTCATCGCTGACCTGTTTCAGGGTCTTTCCCCGGTAGGGTGGGGTGCCGAGGAGGGTGGCTTCCGGCCCATTGCGCGACATGACCTTGTCGTGCAGGAAGTTCAGCAATTCGGTCCTGCGCGTTCGGGCCGCCTTTTCATAGTCATTCGGCGGTTTGGCCCATTGCGGAAAGACAATGCCGATGCCGGTATAACTGGCGGTGTAGGGATAGATGTCGGCAGATACCCGGAAGGGCCGTTCCGGGCCGCCGAAAAGCAGCTCAAGGATCTCTTGTGCCCGGTCTTTGCCCTTGCCGTAAACCACCTTGAGGTGGGATACCTGGACATTGCAGTAGCGGCCCTGATCCAGCAATTCCTTGAGAGAGGCTTCGATCTGGTCGTTGTCTTCATTCCGCACATGGCTCATGATGAGGCCGTTATTCGCACCGACCACTTTGGCCAGTTCCGCCATTTCAGGCGGCCTGGCGTAAATGCCGGGTGTGTACTCCAATCCGGTGGTCATGCCGAAGCAGCCGGCATCCATGGCTTGTTGGAGGAGTTGTTTCATTTTTTCGAGGCCTTCCGGCGAAGGATCGGGCTCATAACCGACGCCGGAAAGTTGCCGGAGCGTTCCATGGCCGGCGAACATGGCGATATTGACCCCGGGAACCGTATCGTTTACCCGCTGCATCCAGCCGGCAAGGTCTTCGGTTTCGGGGCTGTCGCCGTCCTGGCCCAGACAGATGGTCGTGACCCCCATGGCCAGGAAATTGGCAAATTCCGGCGTTTCCAGCGGATCGCCGTGCGCATGGGTGTCGATGAACCCGGGAGTGACGTATTTCCCATCGGCATGAATGGTCTTATCCACTTTTATTTTTGATGTGTCGACCGGCCCGATGTACAGGATCTCATCAGCCCGGATGAGGATATCGGTTTTCACGGATATCGTGTCGATCCCGTTGAGCACCTCGCCGTTGCGGATCAAAAGGTCAAATTGATGACCGTTTTCTTTCAAAAACCGGGTGAATTCCGGATTTTGCGGCCCGCAGCCCGCGATGGCCAGCATGGCGAGAAGAAGAATTGTTCGCATCAGATTTTATTTTCTTTTCCGTGCTGAAGATAGCGGCTGTTGTTAAAATAAAGTAAAGCGCTTGATAATAATTCCTGTGATCAACCCGGTTGGGCAACTATTCCCGGATCCGGCTGTTGTGAGATTGGAAGCTAAAGCAACTGTTCATGAAATACAACTTACTTGGCCAAACCGGCCTCAAAGTCTCCGAACTCTGCCTCGGCGCCATGACTTTCGGCGGCAAGGGATTCTGGACCGTCATCGGCACGCTCGACCAAAAACCGGTTGATGAACTGGTGAAGAAAGCCGTCGACGGCGGCATTAACTTCATTGATACGGCCAACGTCTATTCCGAAGGCCTGTCTGAAGAAATGACCGGGAAGGCTATTCGCAATCTCGGCCTCAAGCGCGATGACCTCATCATCGCCACGAAAGTGCGCGGCAGGATGGGCGAAGGTCCCAACGACATCGGTCTGACCCGCAAGCACATTCTCCAACAGGTGGATGCCAGCCTGAAACGGTTGAACATGGACTACATCGACCTCTACCAGATCCACGGTTTTGACGCGCTCACCCCGCTGGAAGAGACGATGGACGTACTCGACGGCCTGGTCCAATCCGGCAAGGTGCGGTACATCGGTTGTTCGAACCTCGCGGCCTGGCAACTTATGAAATCGCTCGGATATTCGACCTACAACCGGCGGTCCAAATTCGTTTCGCTGCAGGCGTACTACACCATTGCCGGCCGCGACCTCGAACGCGAACTGGTGCCCCTGTTGCTGGATCAAAAGGTCGGCCTGATGGTGTGGAGCCCGCTCGCCGGCGGTTTGCTGACCGGGAAATTCACGCGCGAAGGCGAGGCTTCCGAGGAAGGCGCCCGCCGCGTTGCTTTCGATTTTCCGCCTGTCAACAAGGAAAGGGCCTTTGATATCGTCGATGTGCTGCGCGGCATGGCGGAAGAAAAAGGGGCTTCGATCGCTCAGCTGGCCCTGGCCTGGTTGCTGCATCAGAAAGCCGTGACGACCGTCATCATCGGCGCCACAAAAATGAACCAGCTGGAAGACAACCTGAAGTCCGTCGACATTCAATTCACGGCCGACGAACTGGAAAAACTGGATGAGGTCAGCCGCCTGCCTTCGGAATACCCGGGTTGGATGCTGGCGCGGCAGGGGGGGGATAGGAAGGCTTGATGCTTGATGCTGGATACTGGATGCTTGATGCTGGATGCTGGATGCTGGTGGGCTGGGGAGCCGGACTGCCAACTGAAAGACTGCCACGCCGTCGCCTCAGGGCTATGGCGGACGGGGGAGGCTGCCACACTGAGGCGTGGTGGATACTAGATACTGGATGCTGGTGGGCTCGATGCTGGTAGGCTGGGGAACCGGACTGCCAACTGTCCCAAAGGGATTCCTATGGAGCCAACTGAAAGACTGCCATTGATCCGTATCGGATTTTGACCCTGGTCCAATCCTGAAACAACCGTCATAAACAGGAAACGGAAGACGCCGAAGCCGAACCGCCTCTTTATCCTTTCTACTTTAACTTTTATCCTTTTTTAAGCCTGCCGGCTGAAATGCTTCAGCATGATCACTTCCTGATCCGTCAGCGGGCGCCACCAGCCGCGTTTCAGGTCTTTTTTGGTGAGGCCGCCGAGGTAGACCCGGTCCAGCTTGGTGACTTCGTAGCCCAGGTGTTCGAAAATGCGGCGGACGATGCGGTTGCGGCCCACGGAGATCTCCAGGCTGATCTCCTGTTTTTTATCCGCCGACAGGTATTCGATCCAGTTGACCTTCACCGGCCCGTCTTCCAGTTCCAGGCCGTCCCGGACCTTTTGCAGGTCGGCTTTGGTGAGGGGGCTGTTCAGGGTGGCGTTGTATACTTTTTTCATCTTGTACCGGGGATGGGTCATTCTTTCGGCCAGGTCGCCGTCGTTGGTGAGCAGGATGAGGCCGGTCGTGTCGCGGTCGAGGCGGCCGACCGGGAAAACCCGTTCAATGACCTTGCCGGCCAACAGGTCGATAACTGTCCGCCGGCCCTTTTCGTCTTTCACCGTCGACAGGACGTCCTTGGGCTTGTTCATCAGCAGGTAAACCATACGGGTGGCCGGCTGCAGTTTGTTGCCGTCCAGGGTCACTTCATCCCCTTGCTGGATCTGGTACCCGGGTTCGGCCTGAACACTGCCGTTCACCGCAACGCGGCCCGCCTTGATCATTTCCGCCGCCTGCCTGCGGGAGGCGACGCCGCAATGTGCCAGGTATTTATTCAGGCGCATATCCACCTCTGAAGGGGGGGCGGGCGCGGATTTTGGCTTGGGACCGCGCGGGTTGGGTTTGCCGGATCTGTCCTTTTTAGGTTTGAATGACTTTGCCATATGGTGAATTAATACTGCAAAGGTAAGATTTTGGGTTATCTTCGCAGATCTATTATTGTTGACCAGCAGTTCAGCCTGACTGCAGCCCTGACCACTTGCCGGAGAAGATTGCTTAATTGTTGAATATGAAAGATCAGTTTGAATACGAAGGCGGCGCCGTCGCCTACTCGGTCAAGGGGAAAGGATTTCCCGTCATTTTCCTCCATGGATTTTGCGAGGACAGTACGATCTGGGATGATTTTGTCACCGGCATGACGGACGGCGGCTACCGGGTCATCTGCATCGATCTGCCGGGGTTCGGCCGGTCTGAAATCACGGAAAAAGGTTGTTCTATTGAGGAGATGGGCAGGGCTGTCCTGGCGGTGACCCAACGGCTGGAGTTGAAAAAATTTGTATTGATCGGCCACTCTTTGGGTGGGTACGTCGCCTTAGCGGTCGCGGCTCAGGCGGGTGACCAGTTGGCAGGGCTTGGGCTTTTCCATTCACACCCTTATCCCGATACCGACCAAAAGAAAGCCGGACGAGACAAAGGCATTTCCTTTATCCGGCAACACGGTCACCCCTTGTTCGTCAAGCAGCTCATCCCGACCCTTTTTGCGCCGGAATTCGCTGCCGGAAACGGTTTTCTGGTGGACAAGATGGTCTTCAAAGCGGCGCAGTACCGGGAATGGGGTATTCTCAACGCCCTTGCAGCCATGCGCGACCGGCCCGACCGATCGGACGTCCTGTCCGGGATCGCTTGCCCCGTCCTCTTCATATTGGGCGAAAAGGACCAGGTGATCCCCCGGGAAATCGATCATTTGCAAACCACGCTGCCGCAAACAGCCGTTGTACATACCCTCCCGAAAGCAGGCCATATGGGTATGCTCGAGGCGCAAAATGCAACACGGAAGTTTTGTATGGAATTTGTGGAATATTGCCGGCAAAAAGCAGGTTGACCCTTAGCGCTCCTGCCGGCAGGTCGAAACCCGGCCGAATCGTTATTTGAATACTCAAATCAACCACGCTTGCCGCATAGCAGGCCAAATCAACGAATCAACCTCCAACCGCCGACCCCGTCAGCCATAGGCGACTTCGTCGTCCGGAGGCTGAAGCTTCAGCGAAGGAGGTAAATCAACGAATCAACAAATGCCTTCCCATCCCTCCCTATATCAGATCAACACCCGGGTTTGGATCCGGCGATTCGGCCCGAATGCCCGGCTAAAGGACGTTCCGGAAGCGTTCTGGGATTTCCTCGCCGACCGGGGAATGGACTTCGTATGGCTCATGGGGATCTGGCAGACCCCCGATGAAGCCATCCCGCGCTACGCCTTTGAACCCGGCCTGCAGCAGGCTTACGCAGAGGCGTTACCCGATTGGAAGCCGGAAGATGTGATCGGTTCGCCTTATGCCATCGACCGGTATGTCATCCACGAAAAACTGGGGACGACCGCCGATCTGGTCAAACTCCGAAAACTGTTGAATAAAAAAGGGCTTAGGCTCATACTCGATTTTATTCCCAACCATTTTCACTCCGAAAGCGCACTCCACAAAGAACACCCGGATCTTTTCCTGCATGCCGGCGAAGAGTGGCTTCAGGCCGACAGCTTCACCTTTTACCGCAACCCCGCCGGACAGATCACCGCACACGGTAAGGATCCCTATTTCGCCGCCTGGCTGGATACGGCCCAGGTCAACTATTTCCAGCCGCAGGCCGTCCGTTTCATGACCGAACAACTGGTGCAGCTGACCGACGTCTGCGACGGTGTGCGTTGCGATATGGCCATGCTGGCGCTCAATGAGGTGTTCGGTCGTACCTGGGGGCATGTATTGGAAAACGCCACCTGGCCCCATTCGGAATTCTGGGAACAGGCCATCAGGGCAGTCCGGGACAAAGCGCCATCGTTCACCTTTATTGCCGAGGTTTACTGGAACCTGGAGAGCCGCCTGCAACACCTGGGTTTTGATTACACTTACGATAAAACCCTGATCGACCGCCTGAAAACCCGGAATGTGGACCCCATCCGCTGGCACCTGATGGCGGAACCCGATTACCAGGACCGGTCCGTACGGTTCCTCGAAAACCACGATGAAGAGCGGGTAGCCGGCATTTTTTCGCGGCAAAGGTCCGAAGCGGCAGCGGTAATAACGTCCACCATACCAGGTATGCGCTTTTTCTTTGACGGCCAGTGGGAAGGCCGCCGGATACGGTTGCCGGTACAACTGGGGCGCGAACCCGTTGAAGCGTGGTGCGGCTGTCTGACGGCGCGCAAACTGCCCTTGCCTAAAGAACCCTGGGTCAGGTCGGTTTGTCCGTGTTCCTGGCATTTTTACGAGGAATTGTGCCGGTTGACGAAGGATGAAGTTTTCCGGATAGGTTCCTGGCGCCAGCTGTCGGCAGAAGCCCTGACCAACGCGGCTTCCCTGCTGGTATGGGAGTGGCGCCTTGGACCGGCACGCCGGCTGGTGGTGACCAACTACAGCGAACACCTGGCGCAGGACGTCAAAGTGGTGTTGCCGGAAAAAGCTGAGCACATCACCTGGCGGGATACCCAAAGCGGGCAGTTGACCATGGATGGCGTACTTGGCGTGGTCGGACCGTATGAATACCGTATAATGGAAAGTGTGGGGGCGTAGTGTGGGGTGTTTGGTTTTTTATGGGGTTGTCAAGGGGCAACTTTTCGTTGCCGCTTGACTTGTAACCTTGTGTTGCTTTTGATCTTTTGGTTGATGAGGTTTTGATTTTCTGATAGTTGCTTCTGGTCTTTGTCCCTTTTTTGGCATTGCCCCAAAAAAGGAACCAAAAAAGCGCTAGGACAGCAAACTCGGGCTGCGCCTTTGGTCCACTGGACCAAGCCGGCGAATACTCGGTCACTGCTGTCCGG
>WBZL01002955.1_pt1 | contig 15997 bp, 12 predicted proteins | sample 5204291 | NCBI WGS metagenome assembly WBZL01 (sample SAMN12344345, study PRJNA552823) | activated sludge metagenome | biome: Activated sludge suspended growth; feature: Nitrification reactor; material: Wastewater; isolation source: activated sludge from nitrification reactor of wastewater...
CATTTCCAGGGCGCCCTGGGCCGTGCCGTCCTCGCCGCCCCGGCCGTGCAGGATCAGGAAGACCCGGGCGTAGCCCTCGGCCTTCAGGTCCGACAGGGGACGCGCCGCCGGGTCGAAGGCGTGGGCGTCCACGCCCCGGCTCCTGAGGGCCGCGAGCACCGCGTTGCCGCTTCTCAGGGAGATTTCCCGTTCCGCCGAGCCGCCGCCGAACAGCACGGCCACCTTGCCAAAGCGGTGAGGGGTGAGGGGTGAGGGGTGAGGGGTGTTCATGCCCCTTCCCCCTGCCCATCCATCAGCCCGCCATGCCGCGCTCCACGCGACATCCTCCTCACGCCTCTTCCCTCACTCCTCACAGCCGTTCTCCGATGATCCTTACTTCCGTGATCAACTCGATGCCCGATTGCCGCGCCACCCGGGAGCGGGCCTCGGCGATCAGCGCCTCGATGTCGGCGGCGGTGGCGCCGCCGGTGTTGACGATGAAATTGGCGTGTTTCTCCGAGATCTGGGCGCCGCCGACGCGGGTGCCCTTGAGGCCGCAGGATTCGATGAGACGCGCCGCGAAATCGCCGGGCGGATTGCGGAACACCGAACCGGCGTTGGGCAAATCCAGGGGCTGGGTGGCAATCCGTTTTTCCAGCAAGCGCTTGATCTCTTCCCGGGCCTGGCCGCCGTCCCCCTTGGGAAACATGAACCACGCCGCCACGAACCATTCCACTCGCGGTTCCCGGGGCGTCACGTGGCGGTAGGCCACCTGGAAATCCTTGGGGCCGCGCCGGTGGATCCGGCCCTGGCGATCGATGGTCAGCACCTGGGAGACGAATTCCCAGGTGTCGTGGCCGTAGCAGCCGGCGTTCATGGCCAGCGCCCCGCCCACGGTGCCGGGAATGCCGGCCAGGAATTCCGCGCCCACCAGGTCGTGGTTGGCGGCGAAGCGGGCCACCTTGGGACTGGCCACCCCGGCCTCGGCATAGATCACGCCGAATTTGCCGCTGTCCTGGCCGGCCCAGCCGTTCTGGCGGCGCTGCTCGATGGCGATGTTGCGCAGGGCGCCGTGGAGATGGATGACCGTGCCGCGCAGGCCGCCGTCCCGCACCAGCAGGTTGCTGCCCAGGCCGACGAACCAGACCGGCTCCTCGGGCTCGAGACCACCCAGGAAGGCGGCCAGGTCGTCCAGGTTGGCCGGGGTATAGAACCGGTCCGCCCGCCCCCCCGCCCGCCAGCTGGTGTGGCGGGCCATATCCGCGCCCAGTTCCAGGCGGCCCTGGGCGCCGGGGATGCCGGGCATCATGTAGGTGGGCGGCAGAGGGGTATCGGCCATCATTCGTTCCGCGAGGATCATGGATTCCTACCGTCGACAGTTCCCATGGCCGCCAACCTGGCGGGCACCTGGCCGATGGAGCCGGCGCCCATGGTTAGCACCACGTCGCCGTCCTGGATGAAACCCGCCAGGCTGGCGGGCAGGTCGTTCACGTCGGCGACGAACACCGGTTCCGCCTTGCCGGCCACACGCACGGCCCGGGCCAGGCCGCGTCCGTCGGCGGCGACGATGGGCTGTTCGCTGGCGGCGTAGACCTCGGTGAGCAGCACCGCGTCCGCCAGGGACAACACCTGGACGAAGTCCTCGAACAGGTCCCGGGTGCGGGTGTAGCGGTGGGGCTGGAAGGCCAGCACCAGACGGCGACCCGGGAAGGCGCCGCGCGCCGCGGCCAGGGTGGCGCGCATTTCCACCGGGTGGTGGCCGTAATCGTCGATGAGGGTGAAGCCCCGGCCATCCTCCAGGGTGATGTCGCCATAGCGCTGGAAGCGCCGGCCGACGCCGCTGAAATTGGCCAGGGCTGTCCGCACCGCGGCATCCGGCACCTGCAGTTCCCAGGCCACGGCGATCGCCGCCAGGGCGTTCAGCACGTTGTGCATGCCCGGCATGTTGAGGGTGATGTCGATGGGGGAACGCACGCCGTTGCGCAGGGCGGTGAAGCGCATGCGGCCATCCTCGGCGCGGATGTCGGTGGCCTGGATGGCGCAGTCGTCGGTGGTGCCGTAGGTCATGACCGGCTTGATGATGCGGGGCAGCAGCGCCCTCACCACCGGGTCATCGGCGCACAGGATGGCCATGCCCCAGAACGGCAGCCGGTGCAGGAATTCCACGAAGGCGCCCTTCAGGCGCTCGAAATCGTGGCCGTAGGTTTCCATGTGGTCGGCATCGATGTTGGTGACCACCGACACCACCGGCGACAGATGCAGGAAGGAGGCGTCCGATTCGTCCGCTTCCGCCACCAGCCATTCGCCCTGGCCCAGGCGGGCGTTGGCGCCGGCCGCCAGAAGTTTTCCCCCGATTACGAAGGTGGGGTCCAGTCCAGCCTCGTTCAGCACGCTGGCGATCAGGCTGGTGGTCGTGGTCTTGCCGTGGGTACCGGCGATGGCGATGCCCTGCTTGAAGCGCATCAACTCGGCCAGCATCATGGCCCGGGCCACCACCGGGATGTGCTTGTCCCGGGCGGCGACCACTTCCGGGTTGTCGTCCCTGATGGCGCTGGAGATCACCAGCACGTCGGCATCCCGCGCGTGCTCGGCGGCGTGGCCGTGGAACACGCTGGCGCCCATGTCCGCCAGGCGCTGGGTCACCGCGTTGCTGGCGCCGTCGCTGCCGGACACCTGGTAGCCCAGGTTGAGCAGCACCTCGGCGATGCCGCTCATGCCGGCGCCGCCGATGCCGACGAAGTGGATGCGGTGGACTTTGTGCTTCATGCCGTGTCTCCGACACGGAGTCGGCAGTAGTCAGTAGGCGGTAGGCAGCGAAAAGCTGACTCCATCTGCTTACTGTGTACTGTCGACTGCCGACTGGATTTCATCTCGCCAACTCCTTCACCACGCTCGCCACGGCGGCCGTGGCGTCCGGCTTCGCCAGCGCGCGGGCTTTGGTCGCCCGCGCCAGCAGCGCTTCCCGGTCCAATCCGGCCAGCCACTCGGCCAGCTTTTCCGCGCTCAGATCCTTCTGCTGCATCAGCCAGGCCGCGTCCCGGCTGGCCAGGAAATCGGCGTTGGCGGTCTGGTGGTCGTCCACGGCGAAGGGGAAGGGCACGAACAAGGCGGCGCAGCCGGCGGCGGCGATTTCCGCCACGGTGAGGGCGCCGGCCCGGCAGATCACCACGTCCGCCCAGGCCAGGGCCTCGGCCATGTCGTCGATGAAAGCCAGGCAGTCCGCTTCGACACCCGCCGAGCCATAGTTGGCCTTGAGGACTTCCAGGTGCCTGGCGCCGGACTGATGGCGAACCTGGGGACGGGCGGCCGCGGATAAACGGGCCAGGGCCTGGGGAATCAATTCGTTCAGGGCGGCCGCGCCCAGACTGCCGCCGATCACCAGCAGACGCAGCGGGCCGTCTCGCCCGGCCATGCGCGCTCCCGGTGTCGGCAGGGCGGCGATCGGGGGGCGCACCGGGTTGCCCACCCAGTTTGTGGCCACCTTGCCGCAGGGCATGGGCTTGTCCTTGCCGTGGCTGAAAGCCGCCGGCAGGCCCAGCAGAACCCGGTCCGCCAGGCAGGCCAGCAGGCGATTGGTGAGGCCGGCGATGGCGTTCTGCTCGTGGATCACCAGGGGCTTGCCCAGCAGGCTGGCCATCATGCCGCCGGGGAAGGCCACGTAGCCTCCAAGCCCCAGGGCCACGTCGGGCCGCACGCGGAAGATGGCCCTGGCCGCCTGCCAGAAGGCCGCCAGCAGGTTCGCGGGCAGCAGCAACTTGGTGAGCAGGCTCTTGCCGCGCACCCCAGCCACCCGCACCCAGGCCATTTCGAAGCCCTTCTCCACCGCCAGCCTGGCTTCCATGCCGGCTTTCGTGCCCAGCCAGACCACGCGCCAGCCCTCGCCGCGCAGGGATTCGGCCACCGCCAGGGCGGGCATGACGTGGCCGCCGGTGCCGCCGGCCATGACCAGGACGGTACGAGCGTGGGGAGTGGGGTTCCCACTTCCCACTTCCCACTTCCCACTTTCCCGGCCCGTCATGCCTTCTTCCCTCGCATCAGACAGCGATTCTCGAAGTCGATGCGCAACAGCACCGCCAGGGCCAGGCAGTTGGCGACGATGCCGGAGCCGCCGTAACTCATGAGGGGCAGGGTGAGGCCCTTGGTGGGCAGCAGGCCCAGGTTGACGCCCATGTTGATGAATGCCTGGGTGCCCATCCAGACGCCCACGCCCTGGGCCACCAGGGCCGCGAAGTTGCGGCCCATGAGGCCGGCCTGCCAGCCGATGGAGAAGGCGCGCCAGGTTAGCCAGGCGAACAGGCCGATGACGGTGATGACGCCGATCAGTCCCAGCTCCTCGCCGATCACGGCGAGCAGGAAATCGGTGTAGGCCTCGGGCAGGTAGAACAGCTTTTCCACGCTGTCGCCCAGACCCACGCCGGTCAGTTCGCCGCTGCCCAGGGCGATGAGGGCGTGGGACAGTTGGTAGCCGGCGCCGAAGGGATCGCTCCAGGGGTCCAGGTAGCTGACCACCCGTTGCAAGCGGTAGGGGGACAGCACCACCAGGAGCACGAAGCCGATGGCCAGCAGCACGATCAGGCCCACGAACAGGCGGGCGTTGAGGCCGCCCAGGAACAGGATGGCCAGGGCGATGGCGACGATGACCACGAAGGCGCCGAAGTCCGGTTCCAGCAGCAGCAGGCCGCCGATGCCCAGCATCACCAGGAACATGGGCATGAAGCCCTTCTTCAGGTTCTGCATGAAGGCCGCCTTGCGCACGGTGTAGTCGGCGGCGTAGAGGATGGTGGCGAACTTCATGAGTTCCGAGGGCTGGAAATTGCCCACGGGCCCCAGGGGAATCCAGCGCCGGCTGCCGTTCACCTCCTTGCCGATGAAAGGCACCAGCACCAGCAGCAGCAGCACGGTGCCGAGGATGAACAGGTAGGGCGCCAGGTTCTGCCAGGTCTGGCTGGGAATTTGCAGGGCGGCGTAGCCCGCGCCCAGGCCGATGACCAGATACATGGCGTGGCGGATCAGGTAGAACGCCGGCTGGTTGGCCGCCGACTTGGCCTCGGCGATGGCGACCGAGGCGGAATAGACCATCACCAGGCCGATCATGAGCAGGCCCAGGGCGGCGAAAACCAGCCCCCAGTCGAAGGGGGTCAGGGCGGTGCGTTTCAGGGCGGCGTTATGAAACATGGCCGTCCTTGCCCAGGGCTTTCACCGCCGCGATGAACACCTCGGCGCGGTGGGCGTAGTTGCGGAACATGTCCCAGCTGGCGCAGGCCGGGGACAGCAGCACCGCATCCCCCGGCCGGGATAGCCGGTAAGCCAGTTCCACGGCCTCTTCCATGCTCTCGGCGCGATGGACCGGGCATGCGTCGCCGATGGCCGCTTCCACCAACGGCCCATCCCGCCCGATCTGCACCACGGCACGGGCGTTTTTCACCGCGTCCCCGAGGGGGGAGAAGTCCTGGCCCTTGCCGTCGCCCCCGGCGATCAGCACCACCGGCACCGTGAAGCCCAGCAGGGCCGCCGCCGTGGCGCCAACGTTGGTGCCCTTGGAGTCGTCGTAGAACGCGCGCCCGGCCACCTCGCCCACCTTCTGCACCCGGTGGGGCAGTCCCTCGAAGGTTTTCAGGGCTGGCACCAGGCCCGCGTAGGGCAGGCCGATGCCGCGACACAAGGCCAGGGCCGCCAGGGCATTGGCGGCATTGTGCAGGCCGGCGATGGGCAGCTTGTCCACCGGCAGCAGGGCTTCGTCGCCTTCGCACAGCCAGAGGCGGTCCTTGCGGTTGGCGAGGCAGAAATTCCCAGGGGCAAGGGACAAGGAGCAAGGGGCAAGGGGGATATCGGCGATGCCGAAGGTCCACTGGACCAATTCCGGCCTTGCCATGGTCATGACCATCGGGTCGTCCCGGTTCAGGACCTGGATACAGGGGGTTTCCCTTGCCCCTTGCTCCTTGCCCCTTGCCCCTTCGGCAACGCCGAATATGCGCGCCTTCGCCGCCGCGTAATCCTCCAGGCCGGCATAACGGTCCATGTGGTCCTGGGAAATGTTGAGTACGGTGGCGGCGTCCGGCTTCAGGCTGGAGGTGGTTTCCAGCTGGAAGCTGGACAGTTCCAGCACCCACACGTCCGGGCAGCGGCCCAGGGTGTCCTGGTTGTCCAGGGCGTCCAGCACCGGCAGGCCGATGTTGCCGGCCACCACCGTGTCCAGGCCCACGGCGGCGCACAGATGGCCCACCAGGCTGGTGACCGTGCTCTTGCCGTTGGAGCCGGTGATGGCGATGACGTAGGCGGAACTGTCCTGGAGGGCCCGGGCGAACAGTTCCACGTCGCCCACCACGTCCTTGCCCGCCTTCAGCGCCCATTGCAGCTCGGGGGTGGCCAGGGCCACGCCGGGGCTGGCGACGATGAGGTCGGCCCAGGCGAAATCGGCCTGATCGAAACCGCCCAGGCGCAAGGTGGCTTCCGGGAAGGCTTCGCGGATGCGCTGGGCGTGGGGCGGCTCTTCCCGGGTATCCGTGGCGCGGACCTGGGCGTCATGTTCGATCAGCCAGCGCACGCAGGAGGCGCCGGTGTCGCCCAGGCCCACGACCAGGGCCTTGCAGCCGGCATAGTTGGTGATGGTTCTCGTCATGGCCGCGTCACCTCAGCTTCAGGGAGGCCAGGCCGATGAGCACCAGCATCATGCTGATGATCCAGAAGCGGACGACGACTTGCGTTTCCTTCCAGCCCTTCTTTTCGAAGTGGTGGTGGATGGGCGCCATGAGGAATACCCGCTTGCCGCGCAGCTTGAAGGAGCCCACCTGGACCATCACCGAGATGGCCTCGGCGACGAACACGCCGCCCATGATGAACAGCACGATCTCCTGGCGCACGATGACGGCAACCACGCCCAGGCCGGCGCCCAGGGCCAGGGCGCCCACGTCGCCCATGAATACCTCGGCCGGGTAGGCGTTGAACCAGAGGAAGGCGAGTCCCGCCCCCATGAGGGCGGCGCAGAAGATCACCAGTTCGCCGGCGCCGGGGATGTGGGGCAGGCCCAGGTACTTGGAGAACACGGCGTGGCCGGCCACGTAGGCGAAGATGGCCAGGGCCCCCGCCACCATGACCGTGGGCAGGATGGCCAGGCCGTCGGCGCCGTCGGTCAGGTTCACCGCGTTGCTGGTGCCGACGATGACGAAATAGGCCAGCACCACGAAGCCCACCGCGCCCAGGGGCATGACGATGTGCTTGAAGAAGGGCACGATGAGCTCGGTCTGGGCCGGCAGATGGGCGGACCAGGCCAGCCAGGCGGCGATGGCGGCGGCGATGACCGACTGCCAGAAATACTTCCAGCGGGAGGCCAGGCCGCGCGGGTTCTTCTCCACCACCTTGCGCCAGTCGTCCACCCAGCCAATGATGCCGAAGCCCACCAGGGTGAGCAGGGAGATCCAGACGTAGCGGTTGGTGAGATCGGCCCACAGCAGGGTGGTGATGATCACCGAGGCCAGGATCAGGGCGCCGCCCATGGTGGGGGTGCCGGCCTTGACCAGATGGGTTTGCGGGCCGTCGTCCCGCACCGGCTGGCCCACCTTCAGGGTGGTGAGCTTGCGGATCATCCAGGGGCCGACGATGAAGGAGATGATCAGCGCCGTCAGCGCCGCCAGCACGCCGCGCAGGGTGATGTAGTTGAAGACGTTGAACAGGCGGATGTCGTGGCCGATCCACTTGGCGAGCATCAATAACATTTGTGCGCCTCCATGAAGGATTGCACCACCCGTTCCATCTTCATGAAGCGGGAGCCCTTCACCAGCACCGTCACGTCCGGCCCCAGGGCGCACTCGATTTCCGCCAGCAATTCCTCGATGCGCTCGAAGTGCATGGCGCCCGCGCCGAACCCCTTTGCCGTATGCGCCGACATCTCGCCCAGGCAGAGCAGCCGCTCGATGCCGGTGGCGCGGGCCTGCTCGCCCACCTCCCCATGGAGGGCGGCGGCATCCGGCCCCAGTTCGCCCATGTCGCCCAGGACCAGGATGCGGGTGCCCGGCCGCTCGGCCAGCACCTGGATGGCGGCCAGGGTGGAATCCGGGTTGGCGTTGTAGGTGTCGTCGATGAGGGTGGCGCCCAGGATGCAGGGGTGGATTTGCAGGCGTCCCTTGGTACCGACATAGGCGGCCAGGCCCTTGGCCACCGAGTCCGCCGAAGCACCCAGGGCCAGGGATGCCGCCGCGGCCGCGGCGGCGTTGCGCAGGTTGTGCCGGCCGGGAACGCGCAGGGTGGTCTCGATAAGGCCGGCGGGGGTGGCGAATCCGCCCTCGCCGATACGCACGTCCGCATCCGCCGCGAAGCCGAAGCCCATCACCCGATGGCCGCCGGCCATTTCGCGCCACAGGCCGGCGTGGGGATCGTCGGCATTGACGATGGCGATGCCGTCGTCCTTCAGGCCGGCATAGATCTCGCCCTTGGCCCGGGCCACCGCTTCCACGCTGCCCAGTCCCTCCAGGTGGGCGCGCAGGGCGTTGTTGACCAGGGCCACGTCGGGACGGGCGAGTTCGGTCAGGTAGGCCAGTTCGCCGGGATGGTTCATGCCCATCTCGATCACCGCGTGGCGATGGGCGGGGGTGAGCCGCAACAGGGTCAGCGGCATGCCGATGTCGTTGTTCAGGTTGCCGGAGGTGGCGAGTACCGCATCCGCCCCGGCTTCCTCGGCCAGGATGGCGGCCACCATTTCCTTCACCGTGGTCTTGCCGTTGCTGCCGGTGATGGCCACCAGCCTGGCTGGCATGTTGGCCCGATGCCAGGCGGCCAGCCGGCCCAGGGCCAGGCGGGTGTCGTCCACCACCAGGGCGGAGGGAGGCGCCAGGTTCGCGCCGGCTTCCACCATCACGGCGGCGGCGCCGGCTTCCAGGGCCTTCGCGGCGAAGGCGTGGCCGTCGAAGCGGGGGCCTTTCAGGGCCACGAACAGGCAGCCGGCGGGCAGGTTGCGGGTGTCCGTGGAAACGGACGTGATTTCCACGTCGGGGCCGACGGCCTGGGCATTCAAGGCGCGGGCGGCCTCATGCAGACGCACGGGGATTCCCTTCGGTTGTCGAGGCATTTCGCGCGGCCAGCGCCAGGCGAGCCTCGGCGAAATCGGAGAACGGGTGTTTCACGCCGTGGATCTCCTGGTAGTCCTCGTGGCCCTTGCCGGCCAGCACGACGATGTCCTCCGGGCCGGCATCGAGGATGGCGGCGCGAATCGCGGCGCGGCGGTCCACCATGGCTTCCTGGCCGGGCGGCATGCCGGACAGGATGTCGGCGATGATGCGGGCGGGCTCCTCGTTGCGCGGGTTGTCGCTGGTGACGATGGCCCGGTCCGCCACCGCCGCCACCGCCGCGCCCATGAGCGGACGCTTGCCGGTGTCGCGGCCGCCGCCGCAGCCGAACACGCAGATGAGCCGCCCCGGGGTCAGGAGCTTGAGGGCCAGCAGCACCTTTTCCAGGGCGTCCGGGGTATGGGCGAAATCGACGATGACCGTGGGCCCGTCACCCGGCTCGGCCACGCGCTGCATGCGGCCGGCCACGGGGCGCACCGCCGACAGGGCGGCCAGGGCGTCGGCGAGGGGGACGTCGGCGGCCAGGAGGGCGCCCAGGACGGCGAGCAGGTTGTAGGCGTTGAACTCGCCCAGCAGGGGCGAAACGAGTTCGCCGCGCCCCCAGGGCGAGGCGATTTCAAGCCGCAGCCCATGACGGCTGGCCTGGCATTTCTCCGCGCGCAGTTCCCCGGATTTCAGGCCGTAGCTCAGCACCCGGCAGGCGCCGCCGCGAAGTTGCCCGGCCAGGGTGGCGCCCAGTTCGTCGTCGCCGTTGAGCACCGCCCATCGCAGGCCGGGCCAGTGGAACAGGCGGGATTTGGCGGCGGCGTAGCTGGCCATGTCGCCGTGGTAATCCAGGTGATCGCGGGACAGGTTGGTGAATACCGCCACGTCGAAGGCCACGCCCTCCACCCGGCCCTGGTCGAGGCCATGGGAGGAGACCTCCATGGCCACGCCGGCTGCTCCGTCATCCCGGTAGCGGGCCAGGAGCCCCTGCAGGGACACGGCATCCGGCGTGGTGTGGCTGGCGTGGAGGAGCGAGCCCTCGACGCCGCCCGTGGCGTCCACGAAACCATTGCCGACGGTGCCGATGGTGGCGGTCTTGCGTCCCAGGCCGGAGTGGGCGGCGGCCAGCCAGTGGGCGACGGAGGTCTTGCCGTTGGTGCCGGTGATGCCCGTCATCCACAAGGCCGTGGAGGGCTCGCCATGCCAGGCGGCGGTCAGCGGGGCGGCGCGTTGCCGCAGGCCCGCGAGCGGGAAATGGGGGGCGCGCCAGTCCGGGTTCCAGCTCCAGCCCTCGGGCTCCCAGACCACGGCGGCCGCGCCGGCATGGATGGCCTGGGCGATGTGGGCGCGGCCGTCATGGGTGTCGCCGGGATGGGCCAGGAAGATGTCGCCGGGCTCCACCCGCCGGCTGTCGGCGGTCATGCCCCGGGCGACGGGGGCCAGGGCGCGCAGTTCGGCGGCCATTTCCAGATAGGGCGCCATGTCGGGGAGCGCGCTCATACCGACTCGGGCACCACGGGCGTGGCGCCGGGTGGCGCGCTGCCCTGGTCGAAGGGGGCGTCGGGGGGCAGGGCCATGAAGCGCAGGGCGCCGGCCATGATGCGTGAGAACACCGGCGCGGCCACCAGGCCGCCGTAGTATTCCTTGCCGTTGGGCTCGTCGATCATCACCGCCACCACCAGGCGCGGATCGGAGGCGGGGGCCAGGCCGACGAAGGAACTGATGTAGCGATTGCCGGCATAGCTGCCATCCACGAATTTGTGGGCGGTGCCGGTCTTGCCCGCCACCCGGTAGCCCGCTACCCGGGCCATGGGGGCCGTGCCGCCGTCCTGGGTCACCCGTTCCAGCATGGCCAGGACCTGCCGCGCGGTGTCGGGGCTCATCACCCGGGTGCCGGTGGCGGCGCTTTCCCGGCGCAGGGTGGTCAGGCCGGGCATGACCCCCTCGTTGGCGAAGGCGGTGTAGGCGCGGGCCAGTTGCAGCAGGCTCAGGGACAGCCCATGGCCGAAGGACATGGTGGCCTTCTCGATGGGGCGCCAGCTGCTGGAGGGCCGCAAGCGGCCGCCGACCTCGCCCGGCAGGCCGGACTTGGGCTGGGCACCCAGGCCGGCGCGGGTGAGCAAACGCCAGTAATCCTCGCCGCGCATTTCCAGGGCGATCTTGGCCAGGGCCACGTTGCTGGAGACCTGCACCGCGTCGGATAGCGTCATGACACCCTTGGGGTGGGTGTCGGTGATGCGCTTGTCGCCGATCACGAACCAGCCGGGGCCGGTGTCGATGCGCGTTTCCGGATTCGCCACGCCGGCGTCCAGGGCGGCCGCCACGAACAGGGGCTTCATGGTGGAGCCGGGCTCGAAGGTGTCGGTGACGGCCCGGTTGCGCAGCCGCGCCGCCTCGAAGGTGGCGCGGCTGTTGGGGTTGAAGCTGGGCGAATTAGCCAGGGCGAGGATTTCCCCGGTCCTGGCGTCCAGCACCACCACGGCCCCGGCCTTGGCCTGGTTGCGGGTGATCGCGTCGGACAACTCCCGGTAGGCCAGGTACTGGATGTGCTGGTTGAGGGACAGGGCCAGGTCGCGGCCCGGCTTCGGCGCCTTGATGCGCTCCAGGATTTCCACCACGTTGCCGGGGCGGTCCTTCACCACTCGCTGGGCGCCGGGTTCGCCGGCGAGCCAGGACTGGAAGGCCAGTTCCAGGCCTTCCTGGCCCTGGTCCTCGATGTTGGTGATGCCCAGCACGTGGGCCGTGACCTCGCCGGCCGGATAGTAGCGGCGATAGGCCGGCTTGCCGTGCAGGCCGGCGATGTCGAGCGCCTTGGCCTGGGAGGCCTTGGGCGGTTCCACCAGGCGCTCGATGTAGACGAAGGCCTTGGACTTGTCGGCGAACAATCGCCTCAGCTGATCCGGGTTCTTCTCCAGGATGTGGGCCAGGGACTGGATCTGGGCGGCGCTGGGGTTGGCCTCCCGGGGGTTGGCCCAGAGGGTTTCCACCGGCGTGCTGACCGCCAGGGGTTCGCCGCGCCGATCCGTGATCATGCCCCGGTAGGCCGGGATGGGGGCGATGCGCTGCACCCGTTTTTCACCCTGGTCGGTGAGGAACTCGCTCTGCCAGACCTGGAGGTAGACCGCCCGCGCGGACAGGGCCGCGAAGCCGCCGAACAGCAGGGCCAGGGTCAGGCGCATGCGCCAGCGTTGCAGGTCCAGGTGCAGGAGGGGATGGGCGCGGTATCGCATCAGGGCAGGGCCTTTGCCTCGGCCGTCGTGTCGGCCCCCGCGTCATCGCGCAGCACATAGATGCGCGCCGGCTCGGGGATGGTCATGCGCAGGCGGCCGCGCGCCACCTCTTCCACCCGGTTGTGCATCAGCCAGGTGGAAATCTCCAGTTGCAACTGACCCCACTCCACGTCCAGATCACGGCCACGGGCCTGTTCGGACTGGAGCGCCACAAACAATTTGCGCGCCTGGTGGCGCGCTGAGACGACGGAGAGGGCGCAAGCGACGAGCACCAGGACGAGCAGCAGATTCAGCTTGACCATGCCGCCTCCATGCGCCCGCGCGGAGCGCCGGATTCGGAAGTTCTTTCGGCGACGCGCAGGGTCGCGCTGCGGGCGCGGGGGTTGGCCCGGCATTCCGCCTCGTCGGCCTTGCGCGCCTTGCCGATCAACTGGAGACGGCCGCCGCGCAGGGCGTGGGCGGGCAGGGGGATCTCGGGCGGTACCCGTTCCCCTTCCGCTTCCTCGCGCATGAACCGTTTCACCATTCGATCTTCCAGAGAATGAAAACTGATCACCACCAGTCGCCCGCCCGCCTTCAGGCGGTCGACCGCTTGCGGCAACGCCGCCTCGATTTCCTCAAGCTCGCGGTTAACGAAAATCCGCACAGCTTGAAAAGTCCGTGTCGCCGGGTCCTGACCCCGTTCGCGGGTGCGCACGGCGCCGGCGACAAGCGTTGCGAGCTGGCGGGTGGTCGCCAGCGGCGCGACTTCTCGCGCCTTAACAATCGCCCGCGCAACCTGCCGAGCAAACCGCTCTTCGCCATAGTCCCGGACAACGTGTGCAATCTCCTCTTCCGACGCCTGGTTCAACCAATCCGCCGCGGTCATCCCACGGCTGGTATCCATGCGCATGTCCAGCGGGGCGTCGAAGCGGAAGCTGAAGCCCCGTTGCGCCTCGTCCAGTTGCGGGCTGGATACCCCCAAATCGAACAACACCCCGTCCACTTCGCCGACGCCGCGCTCCCGCAGCGCCTCGTCCAGGCCGGAGAAGGCGGCATGGACGATGGCGAATCGCCCGTCGTCCCACTTCCTCGCCTCCGCCACGGCCGCCGGATCCCGGTCCAGGGCGATGAGCCGGCCGTCCGGTCCCAGCCGCGCCAGGATCTCCCGGCTGTGGCCGCCGCGCCCGAAGGTGGCGTCCACATAGATGCCGTCCGGGCGCACCGCCAACCCATCCACCGCGCCTTCCAGCAGAACGGAGACATGTCCGCCGGTCACAGCGAGAAGCCCTTGAGCTCCTCGGGCAGGGTGCCGTTCTGGACGGCGGCGGAAATCATTTCCGGCAACTGGGCGGCGGCATCCAGCCGGGCCTGCCAGGCCGCGTCGCTCCAGATCGCGAACTTGTTGCCCTGGCCCACCAGCATCACGCCCTTTTCCAGCTTGGCGAACTTGCGCAGCAGGGGCGGAATCAGGATGCGGCCGGCGCCGTCCGGTTCGATCTCTTCCGCCGAACCGATCACCAGCAGCTTCAGTTGCTGGGTCAGCGGGTTGAAGCCGGGCAGGCCGTTGATCTGGCGTTCCAGGATCTCGAATTCGGGATAGGGGTAGAGCAGCAGACAACCGTTGGTGGGATCGACGGTGAGCATGAGATGGCCGCCGCATTGGGCGGAAAGCCGCTCGCGATACTTCGCCGGAACGGACAAACGTCCCTTCCCGTCCAGCGCCAGTAGCGTCGACCCGCGAAACATCTCTTATATCTCCTCCGTGGTCCACTGGCCGACACCCGGCCACACAATCTCCCACTTGCTCCCACTATAGAGAACACAATTCCCCACCGTCAAGGCGAAAAAACAAAAAATTGCAATGGGTTCAAGGACTTACAAAACGATGCCGCCAGCCTAAATATGCTTTCTTATTCGTGTGATATGTAAGTAACTTAAAGTGACACTTTAAGTAGTGGGGCAAAGTGGGGCATAAATGGCGAGCGCGCTCGCTGGCGCACCGGGGGAAACCTGAGGGGTTGTACGGAAGGGGAAGTGGGAGCCGGCCGGTAAGCCGGGTTCTGTCGTGGACAGCCATTCATCTGGGACGATGGTCGCCCATCGCCTCGTGCAGCCTACCCGCAGACTCGGCGGGCCGCCTCAACGTCTGCCTATTTGGCCTTGCTCCGGATGGGGTTTGCCCGCCGCAGCCGTTGCCGGCGCGGCCGTGCGCTCTTACCGCACGATTTCACCCTTGCCTGTGCCCATCCCCTTGCGGGGATTCGCCATGCGCTGACGCGCATGACCCGTTCCCTTGGCGTATATGGCTTTCGCCACACCCGGGGGCATGGCTTGCGCCACACCCACTGAAAGGAAGGACTTTGCCGCTTGCGCGTCAAAGTCCAGGCCATCGGCGGTATGTTTCTGTTGCACTTTCCGTCGCCTTGGGTCGGGGACTCGCGTCCCCGGCTTATAGCGCCCAGGCGTTACCTGGCATCCTGCCCTGTGGAGCCCGGACTTTCCTCCGCGCGGTTGCCCGCGCGGCGGCTGTCTGGCCGACTCCCGGGCGGCAGTATAGGGGGCGGCCTTGTTTAAAGCGAACGGAGCTCAGAACTCCTCCCACTCATCCTCCGATCTGGATGGGGGCGGGGAAGCGATCCTGCGCATGGCGCGCTCGGGCGCGGGCAGGGCGGCGCGCTCGGCGAACGCCCGGCGCGTCGGTGGGGTCGGGGCGGCGATGCGGCCGCCGCCGCCGTCCAGCCTGAACACCGACACCGCCTGGGCCAGGGCGCCGGCCTGGTCCTGCAGGCTTTCGGCGGCGGCCGCCGCCTCCTCCACCAGGGCGGCGTTCTGCTGGGTGGTCTCGTCCATCTGGGCGATGGCCTGGTTCACCTGTTCGATGCCCTGGCTCTGCTCGGTGCTGGCGGCGCTGATCTCGCCCATGATGTCGGTCACCCGCTTCACGGCGTTGACGATCTCGTCCATGGTGTGGCCGGCCTGTTCCACCAGCCGGTAGCCGTCGGTGACCTTGTCGGTGGAGTCGCCGATGAGGCCCTTGATCTCCTTGGCGGCGGCAGCGCTCCTCTGGGCCAGGCTTCTGACTTCGCCGGCCACCACGGCGAAGCCCCGGCCCTGTTCGCCGGCCCGGGCGGCCTCGACGGCGGCGTTGAGGGCGAGGATGTTGGTCTGGAACGCTATTCCATCAATGACGCTGATGATGTCGGCGATCTTCCTGGAGGAGTCGGCGATGGCGCCCATGGTGTGCACCACCTGGCCCACCACTTCGCCGCCCTTGACGGCGATGTCGGAGGCGCCCCGGGCGAGCTGGTTGGCTTGCCGGGCGTTGTCGGCGTTCTGTTTCACCGTGCTGGTGAACTGGTCCATGGAGCTGGCGGTTTCTTCCAGGCTGCTGGCCTGGGATTCGGTGCGGCTGGAAAGATCGGCGTTGCCGCTGGCGATTTCCCGGGCGGCGGTGTTGATGGCGTCGGTGGCTTCGCGGATCTGGGCGACGATTTCGCTCAATTGTTCGCTGGTGGCGTTGGTGTCGTCCTTGAGCTGGCCGAACAGGCCCTGGTAGTCGCCTTCGATGCGCTGTCCCAGGTCGCCCCGGGACAGGGCCCGGAGCACGCCGGCGACGTCGTTCATGCCGCGTTCGCTGGTTTCCACCAGCTTGTTGATGCCTTCGGCCAGTTGCAGGAAGAAGCCATCCTTGCCATTCACGTCCAGCCGCTGGCTGAAGTCGCCGGCGGCGGCGGCGGTGACCAGGTCGGCGATTTCCTTTTC
>WBZL01002956.1_pt1 | contig 15991 bp, 7 predicted proteins | sample 5204291 | NCBI WGS metagenome assembly WBZL01 (sample SAMN12344345, study PRJNA552823) | activated sludge metagenome | biome: Activated sludge suspended growth; feature: Nitrification reactor; material: Wastewater; isolation source: activated sludge from nitrification reactor of wastewater treatment...
GCACGCGCACCGGCCCGCGAAGACCTGCGCGCGACGGTCGCCGGCTGATCGCGGAAACGCCGGCCAGGGGCCGGCGTTTCCAGCAAGCACGCATCGCGAAGGATCACCAGATCCGCACGCGGTCCTGCGGCTTCAGGTAGAGCGTCTCGCCTTCGGCGACCTTGAAGGTCTCGTACCAGGCGTCGATGTTGCGCACGGTGAGTGCGCGCCAGCGGGCCGGGGCATGGCCGTCGCCGACCACCTGCGCGCGCAGCGCGGCATCGCGCTGCTTGGCGCGCCAAGCTTGCGCGAAGGCGAGGAAGAAACGCTCATCGCCGGTCATGCCGTCGATCACCGGCGCTTCCTTGCCACCGAGCGACTTGTGGTACGCGGTGTACGCGGCCTGCAGGCCGGCGACGTCGGCGATGTTCTCGCCCAGGGTCTGCTTGCCGCTGAGGTGCAGGCCCGGCAGCGCCTCGTAGGCGTCGTACTGCGCCACCAGCTTGTCGGTCGCGGCCTTGAAGTGCGCGGCATCCTCGGGCGTCCACCAGTTGCGCAGGCGGCCTTCGGCGTCGAACTCGGAGCCGAGGTTGTCGAAGCCATGGCTGACCTCGTGGCCGATCACCGCGCCGATCGAACCATAGTTGGCGGCATCGTCCGCGGCCGGATCGAAGAACGGCGCCTCCAGGATCGCGGCCGGGAAGTTCATGGCGTTCTGCAGCGGCAGCTGCACCGCGTTGACCGTCTGCGGGGTCATCCACCATTCCTTCTTGTCCGGCGCTTTGCCCAGCTTGCCGGTCTGGTGGCGATACTCGGCCTCCTCGGCGCGCAATGCATTGCCGAGCGGGTCGTCGCGCTTCACCTCGAGCGAGGAATAATCGCGCCACGAATCCGGATAGCCGACGCCGATCAGCATGGTCTCGGCCTTTGCCTTCGCGGTCTTCTTCGTCTCCGGCGTCATCCATTCGAGCTTGTCCACGCCGTCGCGGAAGGTGGCGAGGATGTTCTTCACCATGTCCTCGACCCTGGCCTTGGATGAGGCCGGGAAGTACTGCTTCACGTACAGCTGGCCGATGGCGTCGCCGAGCGCGCCATCGGTCGCACCGAGCGCACGCTTCCAGCGGTCGCGCTGCTTGCCGGTGCCGTTCAGCTGGGTGCCGTAGAAGGCGAAGCTGAGGTCGGCATAGGCCTTGGGCAGCAGGCCGGCGCTGTGGTTGATCGCGTGGAAGCGCAGGTAGTCCTTCCACGCCTGCAGCGGCTCGCTGGCGACCAGCGCGGACAGCTTCCTGATCGCATCCGGCTGCCAGGCGAACAGGGTCTGCTGGCCGTTCAATTTCGCGGCGTCGAAGAACGCCGTCCAGTCGATGCCCGGCGCATTCTTCGCGTAGTCGGCGACCGCCCACGGGTTGTTGGTCTTGTGGATGTCCTGGCTGTCGACCACGTTGGCGTGCGCCTTGGCGATCTTCATCTCGAGGTCGAAGATCGTCTTCGCCTTCTTCTCCGCATCCGCGTCGCCGGCGAGCTCGAGGATGTCGGCGATATAGGCCTGGTAGGCCGCGCGATTCGCCGCCATGTCCTTGTCGCCGGCGAGGTAGTACTCGCGGTCCGGCATGCCCAGGCCGCCCTGCATCAGGTAGCCGACGTTCTTCGACGGATCCTCCAGGCCCTGCGCGACGAACAGGCCGAACAGGTTCTCGGTGTAGAAGTTGGTGGCGTTGAGCGGGTCGGTGTCTGCACGCATGCCGGCGCCGAGGTAGCGGGACAGGCTGGCGCCGTCGCTGATCGCGTTCACCGCGTCCAGCTTCGGTTGCAGCGGGGCGATGCCGCGCGCTTCGATGCCGGCCTCGTCCATGTAGGCCGCGTAGAAGTCGGCGATCTTGCGTTCGTTCGTGCCGGCCCCCGGATTGGCTTTCTCCAGCCCCTGCACCAGGTCGGACAGGCGCTTCTCCGCCTTCTCGAAGACGTAGAAGCCGGTGCTCAGGCTGGCGCGGTCGGCCGGGATCTCGGTGGCCCGCTTCCAGGCGCCGTTCGCGTATTCGTCGAAGTCGTCGCCGGGCTTGACCGCCTTGTCGATGCCGGCGAGGTCGATGCCGGAGGTCGCGGCCTTGGGTGCCTCGGCGGTCGCTTGCGCGGCAGGCGGGGCGGCGTCCGGCGCGCAGCCGGCGAGCAGGGTGGACACGGCGCAGAACAGTGCCAGCGCCAGCGGGGCGCGGCGGAGCGGGGAAGCGGTCATGCGGGCGGGCTCGTTGGGGCGAGCGGCCATCCTGCCGCGCCGGCGCCGGCGTGCAAGTGCCCGAAGTCAGGGCCGCCGGAACGAAAACGGGCGCCGGCATGCCGGCGCCCGCAAGGTCCCGTGGGGGCGGGGTGTCACTGGGTGATGTCGACGTCCTTGGTCTCGCGCAGGAACAGCGCGCCGATCACGAAGGTCATCAGCGCGATCACGATCGGGTACCACAGGCCGTAGTAGATGTTGCCGGTGGCCGCGACCAGGGCGAAGGCGATGGTCGGCAGGAAGCCGCCGAACCAGCCGTTGCCGATGTGGTACGGCAGCGACATCGAGGTGTAGCGGATGCGGGTCGGGAACAGCTCGACCAGCCACGCCGCGATCGGGCCGTAGACCATGGTCACGTAGATCACCAGCAGGGTCAGGATCGCCACCACCATCGGCTTGTTGATGCGCGCCGGGTCCGCCTTCTCCGGATAGCCCGCCGAGGTCAACGCCGCCTTCAGCTCCTTGCCGAACGCCTCGCCCTTGGCCTTGGCATCGTCGCCGGCCAGGCCCGCGCCCTCGTAGCTGGCGACGTCGGTGCCGCCCACGCTGACCCTGGCCACGGTGCCGGCCGCGACCGGTTCGATGGTGTACGGGATGCCGGCCTTGGCCAGTGCTGCGGTGGCGATGTCGCAGGAGTTGGTGAACTTCTTCTTGCCGACCGGATCGAACTGGAAGCTGCAGGTCGCGGGATCGGCGTGGACCACCGCCGGTGCGCTGCTGCGGGCTTCCTCGACCGCCGGGTTGGCGTAGTGGGTCAGCGCCTTGAACAGCGGCATGTAGGTCAGGGCGGCGACCAGGCAGCCGACCATGATGATCCATTTGCGGCCGATGCGGTCCGACAGCCAGCCGAAGAAGATGAAGAACGGGGTACCCAGCGCCAGCGCGGTGGCGATCATCAGCCAGGTCGTGGTGGCGTCCACCTTGAGCGACTGGCTGAGGAAGAACATCGCGTAGAACTGGCCGGTGTACCAGACCACCGCCTGGCCCGCGGTCGCGCCCAGCAGCGCCAGCAGCACGATCTTGCCGTTCTTGGAGAAGAAGCTCTCGGTGATCGGCGCCTTGGAGGTCTTGCCCTCGGCCTTCATCTGCTGGAACAGCGGCGACTCGTGCAGCTGCATGCGGATCCACACCGACACGCCCAGCAGCACGATCGACAGCAGGAACGGAATGCGCCAGCCCCAGGCCTCGAACGCCTCGGTGCCCAGGTAGGTGCGCACGCCGAGGATCACCAGCAGCGACAGGAACAGGCCGATGGTCGCGGTGGTCTGGATGAAGCTGGTGTACAGGCCGCGCTTGCCGTTCGGGGCATGCTCCGCCACGTAGGTGGCGGCGCCGCCGTACTCGCCGCCGAGCGCGAGGCCCTGCAGCAGGCGCAACGCGATCAGGATCGCCGGCGCGGCGAAGCCGATCGATGCGTAGCTGGGCAGCACGCCGACCAGGAAGGTCGACAGGCCCATGATCACGATGGTGACGAGGAACGTGTACTTGCGGCCGACGATGTCGCCGAGGCGGCCGAACACGATCGCGCCGAACGGGCGCACCGCGAAACCGGCGGCGAACGCGAGCAGCGCGAAGATGAAGGCGCTGGTCTCGTTCAGGCCGCTGAAGAACTGCTTGGCGATGATCGCGGCGAGCGAGCCGTACAGGTAGAAGTCGTACCACTCGAAGACGGTCCCGAGGCTGGACGCGAAGATGACCTTCTTGTGGCCCTGGGTGAGCGCGCCCGCGGGTGGCGAGCTGGCGGTGATGGTGGACATGGCGTGCTCCTCAGAAGCTGTACTTGACGGTGGTGTGCAGGCGGCGCAGGTCGCCATCGGCGCCGCTTTCCACCTCTCGGTTGCCCCAGATCAGCTCGGCGCCGATGTCCAGTTTCGGGAACGGGCTGTAGATCAGGTTGGCATGCACGGACTGCGCCGATTCGGTCACTCCGAAGCCGGTCCAGTCGGTGTCGTTGTCGAGCTGCGCGCGCGAGAACATCAGGTTGCCGCGCAGCTTCGGGTTGAACACGTGGCGCCAGGACACGAAGCCGGCGAGCACGCCGATCCCATCGAGTTCGCCGCCGGTGGCGTCGAGCACGCCGTCGGCGCCGAGCCCGAAGGCCACGTAGCGGCCGATGCCGCGGCCCGCGGTCAGCATGTAGCGGACATCGTCCGACTTGCCGAGGTTGTACTTGCCGGAGACGCTCACGCCGTAGCCGGTGTCGCTGGCGCTGGTGGTCGCGGTGTCGTGGCGCAACTGGCGGGCGATGCCGGCGACGCTGACGTGGCCCCAGTCGCCCTTCGTGGTCCAGCGCGCGGTGAGGTCGGGCAGGCTGCCGTCGTCGCTGATCGTGCGGGTGGTCGAGCGGTAGCCGTTGACCAGGGTCTGCGGATTCTCCAGCGCCACCGAGAACGGGCCGCTGGTGTAGCGCACCTGGGCCTGGCGCACGAAGGTGGTGCCCTCGGTCGGGCCGACGAAGTCGACCGCGTCCGGCAGCGCCGCGACGTCCTGGAAGTTCGACCAGGTCTGGCCGGCCAGCCACTTGTCCCAGGTCACGTAGGCCTGGCGCAGGGTCACGCCGTGGGTGTTGGTCGAGGCCTGGTTGCCCAGGTTGCTCATGCCGCCGCCGAACAGGTCGAACTCCAGGTAGGCGCGGGTCTTGTGGCCCTGCACCTCGCCGTCGGAGGCGAACCAGAAGCGCGAGAACATCGCATGCGTGTCGATGTCGGCATGCGCCTCGTCCACGCCGCCGACCGGGATCGCGCTGGGCAGGTAGAACATGCGCCCGGCCGAGCCGTCGGCGATCTCGCCGGCGTTGGTGTCGGTGAGCATCGCGTCGAGCTTGACGAAGCCGCCGAAGCTGAAGCGGCCGCCCGGGTTGCCCGCGACCAGGATCGGCGAGGACTGGATCTTCGGCTTGCCGTCGTCGGGCGCGGCCTGCGCCACCTTCACCTGGTCCAGCTGCGTCTGCGTCTGCGCCAGCGTCGCCTGCTGCTGTTGCTGCGCCGACAGCAAGGCCTGCACCTGCGCCTCGAGCTGGGCGATGCGCGCCTCGAGTTCCTGTTCCTTCTTGGTCTCCGCCAGCGCGGTGCCCGGCAGCAGCAACGCGCACAACAGCGCGGTGGCCAGCGGGCGGCGTCGACCCAGGGTCGTCTGTGTCTGCATGGTTCCCCCTCCCAAGGGCTGCGCGGCCGGATGCCGTGCCGGGCGACCTTGCGCCGGGGTGCCGGGAGGCGTCGATTCGCCTTTGGTCGAAGTCGCGCCCGCTTGCGACCAAGGTCTAACGCCGGCCGCGCGGGCATGCGGCACACTGGCCCCAACGTCGTCCTCGGAGGCATGCCATGACCGAAGCCAGAGACCGCTACCACGTCCCCGCCGCGTTCGCCGCGCACGCGAACCTGCGCCACCGCGACTACGTGCGCGAGTACCAGGCCTCGGTGGAGGCGCCGGAGGCGTTCTGGGGCCGCATCGCCGAGCGCATCGACTGGATGCGCGCGCCGACCCGCATCAAGGACGTCAGCTTCCACGAAGCCGACTTCCGCATCCGCTGGTACGACGATGGCGAGCTCAATGCCAGCGTCAGCTGCCTGGACCGCCACCTCGACGCGCACGGCGACCGCGTCGCCATCGTGTTCGAGCCCGACGACCCGGCCACGCCGGCCGAGAGGATCACCTACCGCGAGCTGCACGCGCGGGTGTGCAAGCTGGCGAACGCGCTGCGCAACCTCGGCGTGGCCAAGGGCGACCGCGTCACCATCTACCTGCCGATGATCCCCGACGCGGCGGTGGCGATGCTCGCCTGCGCGCGCATCGGCGCGGTGCATTCGGTGGTGTTCGGCGGGTTCGCGCCGCAGTCGATCGCCGACCGCGTGCAGGACTGCGGCAGCAAGCTGGTGATCACCGCCGACGAAGGCCGCCGCGGCGGCCGCGCGGTGCCGCTGAAGGCGAACGTGGACGCGGCGCTGAAGATGCCGGGCACCAACAGCGTCGAGACCGTGCTGGTGGTGCGCCATACCGGCGGCGCGGTGGACATGCAGATGCCGCGCGACCGCTGGTTCGACGCGGTGGTCGACGGCCAGCCCGACACCTGCGAGCCCGAGCGCATGAACGCGGAGGACCCGCTGTTCATCCTCTACACGTCCGGCAGCACCGGCAAGCCCAAGGGCGTGCTGCATACCACCGGCGGCTACCTGGTGTGGGCCAGCTACACCCACGAGATCGTGTTCGACCTCAAGCCCGACGACATCTACTGGTGTACCGCGGACGTGGGCTGGATCACCGGCCACAGTTACATCGTGTACGGGCCGCTGGCCAACCGCGCCACCACGCTGATGTTCGAGGGCGTGCCGAGCTGGCCGAACGCCTCGCGCTTCTGGGAAGTGGTGGACAAGCACCAGGTCACCATCTTCTACACCGCGCCGACCGCGATCCGCGCGCTGATGCGCGAGGGCGACCACGCGGTGAAGCGCACCTCGCGCAAGTCGCTGCGCCTGCTGGGCAGCGTGGGCGAGCCGATCAACCCCGAGGCCTGGCGCTGGTACCACGACGTGGTGGGCGAGGAGCAATGCCCGATCGTCGACACCTGGTGGCAGACCGAGACCGGCGGCATCCTGATCTCGCCGCTGCCGGGCGCCACCGATCTCAAGCCGGGATCGGCCACGCTGCCGCTGCCGGGCGTGCAGCCCGCGCTGGTGGATGCGCAGGGCAACATCCTGGAAGGCGAAACCTCCGGCAACCTGGTCCTGCTGGATTCCTGGCCCGGGCAGATGCGCACGGTCTACGGCGACCACCAGCGCTTCATCGAGACCTACTTCAAGGCCTACCCGGGCATGTACTTCACCAGCGACGGCTGCCGGCGCGATGCCGACGGCTATTACTGGATCACCGGCCGCGTCGACGACGTGATCAACGTGTCCGGCCACCGGATCGGCACCGCGGAGCTGGAGAGCGCGCTGGTCTCGCATCCCGCGGTCGCGGAGGCCGCGGTCGTCGGTTTCCCGCATGACATCAAGGGCCAGGGCATCTACGCCTACGTGACCCTCAAGCAGGACCAGGAGCCGAGCGAAGCGCTGGCCAAGGACCTCAACGCCACGGTGCGCAAGGAGATCGGGCCGATCGCCAGCATCGACCACCTGCAGTGGGCGCCGGGCCTGCCCAAGACCCGCAGCGGCAAGATCATGCGCCGCATCCTGCGCAAGATCGCCGAGGACGCGCCGGAGCAGCTGGGCGACACCAGTACCCTCGCCGACCCGTCCGTGGTGGAATCGCTGGTCAGAAACCGCCGCATGACCTGAGCGCCGCATGCCCCAGCTGTTGATCGCCGACGACCACCCGCTGTTCCGCGAGGCCCTGCGCGGCGTGGCGTCGCGGCTGCTGCCCGATGCCGCGATCCACGAGGCCGAGGATGCGGCCGGGCTCTACGCCATGGTCGATGCGCACCCCGATGCCGACCTGCTGCTGCTGGACTTGAACATGCCGGGTGCGCAGGGCTTCTCGGCGCTGGTGCACCTGCGCGCCATGCATCCGCAGCTGCCGGTGGTGATGGTCTCGGCGCGCGAGGAACCCGCGGTGGTGCGGCGCGCGCTGGACCATGGCGCGATGGGCTTCATCCCGAAGTCGTCCGACGCCGCGACGCTGGCGGGTGCGCTGCGGCAGGTGCTCGATGGCGAGCGCTGGGCACCCGAGGCGGCGCTCGATGCCGCGCCGATCCCCGACGAGGAACGCGCCATCGCCGCGCGGGTGCGCGAACTGACGCCGCAGCAGTTCCGCGTCCTGCAGATGCTCGGCGCGGGCCTGTTGAACAAGCAGATCGGCTACGAGCTCGGTGTCTCCGAGGCGACCATCAAGGCGCACATGAGCGCGGTCCTGCGCAAGCTCGGCGCGACCAACCGCACCCAGGCGATCCTGCTGGCGGGCAAGCTGGCGGTGGAGCCGGACGCGGTGGTGCCGCCGGAGGCGGAAGACCTCCCGTGAATTTTGATAGTGAGCACGAACCACGAGGTCGTGATCACGGCGCATCGCACGGTTAGGCGCGAGCCACGCGCCCACCGCACTGGTTGGCCAAAAAAAAGACCGGCCCCTGGTGGGGCCGGTCGAGACGTCGCGTGCGTGCGTGGATAGTTCAGAAGTCGTAGCGCACGGTGAAGCGGACGCTGCGCGGATTGGTGTAGTAGAGCACCTGCTCGTAACGCGGATTCACCGTGGTACGGCTGCTCGCCGAGCGCTCGTAGTAGCCGGTCGCGGTCTGGGTGTTGAACAAGTTCAACACATCCATCGAGAGGGTGAGGCCCTCCATCCAGTTCGGCATGTACGAGATATTGGCATTGAACGTGGCCGTCCACGGGGTTTCACCGATGCTGCCGCGCGGCGAGTACACATAGTCGGAGTTCGGAACCACGTTCGGGTTGTTGACCGCGGTCTGCGCACCCGGCACGCCGCAATAGCTGTAGTAGGCGTTGTTGTAGAGCCCCGGCTTGGCGTACGGCCAATAGCTGTAGCAGCTGCGCGGCCGGCCACTCTGCACGATCGCGGATCCGCCCACGCGCCACTCGTCTGCAAAGCGGTACGAGCCGATCATCTTGATCTGGTGGGTGCGGTTGTTCGGCAACGAACCACTGACGCCGTACATCAGTTCCGGCAAGTCCCAATCCTGGGTCACGGACACGTCGCCCTGCCCACCATTGCCGGTGTCGACGGAGGAATTCAGCTGGCCTTCGGCGTTGCCCCAGTTATGCGACAGGGTGTAGTCGACCTTGCCGAAGAAATCCCCTTTCTGGTACTGCGCATACATGTCCAGGGCAAGGTACTTGCGCTTGAGCTTCGGGAATGCGGTGCCGAAATCGTCTTCGAAGTTGTGCGTGACCTGGACCAGGTTGCCGGTGCCGTCGTCTTCCCAGAAGGTTGCCTCGTTGGTGCCCGCGTTGAAGATGAAGCACTCGGTCGGGCAGATGTCGTCGATGGCGTTCTTGAGGTCGCGGTACGTTGCCTTTGCGCCCCACGAAAACGAGGGGCTTTCCGTGCGCTCCATGCCGATGATGAACTCATCCTGGTAATGGGGCTTCAGGTCGATCTGGGCAATGGTGCGCGGATCCTTGTCGTAGCCGCATTCCACGTTGGAGGACATGCCCCCGTTTGCGCAGGTATACGGACTGTTGGGGTTCGTGTAGGGGATCGCGGTCAAGCCCGTCGGCGTGCCGTCCGCGGCGATGCCGGTGTACGTGAAGTACTGCGCGGAACTCAACGACGGGTTCGAGCCGCGCACCGAGACATTGTTCGGCAGGGCGAGGTGGTAGCGGCCCATGTTGCCGAAGACTTTGAACGTGGAATCGCCATTCACGTCCCAGCTGAAGCCCAGGCGCGGCGCCCAGTTGTTCTTCTGTTCGACGTAGGCCTCGCCGTTGCCGTTGTAGTTGGTGAACCCGTCGTTGCGCAGGCCGAGGCTGAGCAGGATGTTGTCGGTGATCTGCCAACGGTCCTCGATGTAGAGCGCCTTCTGCTTGACGGTAGTGAAGCCGCCATGCTCCGAGTAATTCTTGGTCACGTAGTAGCCCTGCGTACCAAGGCCGCCACCGGAAGCCGGCGACCCGACATAGTGGCTGGCGTCCAGCGCGGCGTTCGGATTGCTGGCCAAGCCATAGGACCAGTAGTACTGGTTCGGTCCCACGACGTTGTCGCCGCGGTAGGACACGGCTTCGAAATAGTCGTAGCCGGCCCGGAATTCGTGGTTGCCCCACGTGTAATTGATGTCGAAACGACGGGATTCCGTCTCGTCGGTGCCGACGTAGTTGTAGGTCGGCCCGTACTTCTGCGGATTGCTGATGCCGGCATATGCCGTGGGAACGACAGACGGCGAAATGCTCACGTACGTCTTGGTCGGGTCGTATCCGACGAACGGATTCGGCAGCGAATCGATGTCCTGCTTGCCCCACATCGCCGAGATGCTGAGGTTGTCGGTCAGGTAGCCGGTGTACTTGCCGACATAGAGCCGGGTATTCGTCTCGGTCAGGCTACCGTTGTAGCGAATGTAGTCCCGCTTGTTGGTCTGGTAGTCGAACCCGTAGTAGGAGGCATCCGTCGTGTTGTTGTCCTGGATCCCGGTGAACTCCAGGATGTGGTCGTCGTTGATGTTCCAGTCCAGCTTCACCGTCCAGCGCGGATCGGTGGAATTCGTCACGCCCCAGGCCTGGGCGCGGTTCGTGGCGCTGACCGCCGGAGCGCCCGCTGCCGTCTTGCCGGTCAGGTTGCCGACCACGCGCGAGCCTTCGCTGGCCGTCCTGGTCTGTTCGGCGTTGGCATAGAGGAACAAGCGATCCTTGACCAGCGGGCCACCGACGTAGAAGCCGACCACCTGGGTCGAGGACTTGTTCAGGCGATTGAGGTCGTACAGCTTGCCGTCCGTCCAGTTGGCCGGATTGTTGCCTGCGGACGTGTTGTAGTGGCTGTCTTCGCTCCAGATGCCGGTATCGGGGTAATAGATGTCCTTGTAATCGCTGCGCAGCGAGCCCGGGGTGTACATGGCATAGACGCCACCCTTCCACTCGTTGGTGCCACGCTTGGTGATGAGGCTGATCACGCCGCCGGTGCTGCGGCCGAACTCCGCACCGTAGCCACCCAGCAGGACTTGTTGCTGCGCGATGGAATCGAAACTGAGGGTGGTCGACCCGATGTTGGTGAGCGGGTTGGTAACCGGGAAGCCGTTGATGTAGTAGGCATTCTCGGATGCCGCGGCACCGCCGAAGCTACCCACGTTGGAGGAACGGCTGTTGTAGGCGGTGGAATTGATGACGCCGGGGGCGAGCAGGGCCACTGCGTTCACGTCGCGGGCGACTGCGATTTCCTGCAGCTGTTCGGCCGTGAACACCGTGCGGCTGTCGGTCTGCGAGACGTCGATCGCGGGGATCAGGCTGCCCTGCACGACAACGGCGCCCAGGTTGGTCGTACTGCCGAAGTCGACCTGGACGCCGGAGGCGACCAGCACCGTCACGTCGCGCGCGTCGGTACCCGAAGTGACCTTGTAGTGCCCGGCAGGTAGCGAAGCCGCGTTGTAACGGCCTGCGGCATCGGTGGTCACCGTGCGGGTGAGGCCGGTGTCGCTGACGATGGTGACCGTCTGGCCCGGCTCGGCCTTGCCGAAGATGCTGCCGGAGGTGCTTTGGGCGCTGACGCTGCCGGCGAAGCACACCCCGAGGGCCACGGTGAGCGCGCTTCGCTTGAGGCCTTTGCTGAAAGAACGAGAAGCCATGTTGAATCCCCGAGATATAGGTGTGAAGAGATGTCCAGTGCCGAGTCTGAACCTGTCCTGACGGACCAGACTATGGCGTATTCACAAGTCTTTAACAAGTCTGCCCAAAGGGCTGACGCCGAATCGAGGCTCTCAGCGTCTCAGCCGCGCACCGACGCCAGGAACGCCCGCAGCGAGGCCGGCCGGATCGGCTTGGTGAGCAACAGGTAGCCGCGCGAGGCCGCGGCGCGCTTCAGTGCGTCGCTGCCGTCGGCGGTGAGCAGCGCGCCGGGGACGGGGCCGCAGGCGGCACGCAGCGCATCCAGGGTGTCCAGGCCATCTAGCCGGTCGTGCAGGTGGTAGTCGACCAGCAACACCTCGGGGGTGGTGCCGGCCAGGGCCAGCGCGCCATCGACGGTGGTCGCGCAATGCGCGTCGACCTGCCAGCGGCCGAGCAGGGCCTGCATGCCGGCCAGGATCTCGGGGTCGTTGTCCACGCACAGCAGGCGCAGGCCGGCCAGCGAGGCGTCGGTCGCACCGATCCGGGGCCGTGCGGGCGGCAGCGGCAGGGCGCGCGCGGCGCGACCGACGCGGATCGAGAACACGCTGCCGCGGCCGACCGCGGAGCGCACGTCCAGCGGATGGTCGAGCACGCTGGAGATGCGCTGGCAGATCGACAGGCCGAGGCCGAGGCCGCGTTGGCCGCGCTCGCCGGGTTGGTCGTAGCGGCGGAACTCCTCGAAGATCTGCTCGAGGTGCGCGGCGGGGATGCCCGGCCCGGTGTCCCACACCTGCAGCAGGACCTGGTCGCCGCGGCGGCGCGCGGCCAGCAACACGCCGCCGTCGTGGGTGTAGCGCATCGCGTTGCCCAGGAAGTTCTGCAGCGCACGGCGCAGCAGGCGGCGATCGCTGCGGACGGGCAATCCCTCCGGCGCATGCACCCGCAACGACAATCCGCGCTGCGCGGCGGTCGGCGCGTACTGCGCATGCAGCTCGCGCAGCAGGTCCACCGCGTCGAAGTCGGACCATTGCGGTTGCAGCACGCCGGCGTCGAGGCGCGAGACGTCCAGCAGTCCGTCGAGGAGGTCCTCGGCTGCGCGCAGCGAGGCATCCATGCGCGCCGCCAGGTGCGCCTGCTCGCCGGCATCGCCGCTCTCGCGCAGGGCCGAGGCGAACAGGCGCGCGGCGTGCAGCGGCTGCAACACGTCGTGGCTGATCGCGGCGAGGAAGCGGGTCTTGGATTGCTGCGCGGCCTCGGCCTCGCGGGTCCGCAGTTCCACCCGCTGCTCCAGCGTCTCGTTGACCTCGCGGAGTTCACGTTCGACGCGCTTGTAGTCGGTGATGTCGCTGTAGCTGGTGACATAGCCGCCGCCCGGCAACGCGCGCCCGAGCATCTCGATCACCTGGCCGTTCGCGCGCACGCGCTCGAAGACATGCGGCGTGCCGGCGCGCAGGTGCTCCAGCCGGCGCGCGATGTGCGCCTCGACGTCGCCCGGCCCCATCTCGCCGCGCTGGGCGTTCCAGCGCATCAGGTCGGCGACCGGGCGGCCGACGTAGAGCATGCCGTCGGGGTAATCGAACAGGTGCTGGTAGCGGCCGTTCCACGCGACCAGGCGCATCTCGACATCGACCACGCTCACGCCTTGGGCGATGTTCTCCAGCGTGGTGGTGAGCACCTCGCGGTTGTAGCGCAGCGCATGGCTGGTCTCGTCGAGCAGGCTGACCACTTCGGCCAGCTCCATGCCCGAGCCGCGCAGCACCGATGTGAGCGTCGTCCGCGCGGAGGCGGCGCCCAGCGCGGAGGCCAGCAGGCGCTCGGTGAACTGCACCAGCGCGCGGTCTGCCGGCTGGGCCGGGTCCCATGGCCGCTGCTGGGCGGCGGCATGGTCCTGGAAGGCGCGGCGCGCGTGCTGCTCGCCGAGGATGCGTTCGGCCAGGGTCAGCAGTTCGCTGCTGCGGACCTTGCCGACCAGCATGCCCGGCGCGGTAACCGGGCGGTGGACGTAGGGATCGAGGTAGTCGGCGGCGGCCAACTGGTCCTCGAGCAGCGGCCGGTGCCGCACCGACATGAAGACGAAGGCGGCGACGTTGCCCAGCAGCGACCAGAACACACCGTGGGTCAGCGGATCCCAGCCGGACAGTCCGAACAGCGAGTCGGGGCGCAGCCAGGCGAGCCCCAGCGGACCGGCCTGCAACCAGCCGGCATGGGCGGGATCGCCGCGCAGCAGCGCCGGCAGCAGCAGGCACCAAGCCCACAGGATCGCCCCGGTGAGCAACCCGGCATAGGCACCGCGCCGGCTGGCGCCGCGCCAGTACAGGCCACCGAACAGGGCCGGCGCGAACTGCGCGACCGCGGCGAACGCGAGCAAGCCGTGTTGCGCCAGCAGGGCTTGGTCCAGCGCGCGGCGGTGGTAGGCGAACGCGACCAGCGCCAGCACCAGGATCGCGATGCGCCGCACCAGCAGCACCCGCCGCTCGATCGCCACTTCCTGCTGCAGCAAGCCGTTGCGCAGCAGCAGCGGCATCACCAGGTCGTTGCTGACCATGGTCGACAGCGCCACGCTGGCGACGATCACCATGCCGGTCGCCGCCGACAATCCGCCGATGTAGGCGACCAGTGCCAGCCACGGCTGGTCGTGGGCCAGCGGCAGGGCCAGCACGAAGCTGTCGGGCGACAGGCCCGCGGCCCCCGGCATCGCCTGCCCGGCCAGCGCGATCGGCAGCACCAGCGCGCAGATCAGGGCGAGGTAGCCGGCGAACAGCCAGCGCGCCGGTTGCAGGTCGGCCGGGTCCTGGCACTCGACCACCGCCACGTGGAACTGGCGCGGCAGGCAGACGATGGCGGTGAAGGCGATCAGGGTCTGGGCCAGGAAACCCGCCGGCAGCTGCGAGGTGGCGAACGTGCCCGCACTGTCGGCGATGCGGGTGGCGATGCCGCCGCTGCCGGGCAGATGCGCCAGCGCGAGCAGGCCGATCGCGACGAAGGCGACCAGCTTGACCAGCGATTCCAGCGCGATCGCCAGCACCATGCCGCGATGGTGCTCGGTGGCGTCGATGCGGCGGGTGCCGAACAGGATCGCGAACACCGCCAGCATCAGCGCCACGTAGAGGGCGGGGTCCGCATACCAGTCGGCGGCGACCGGCTGGCCGCTGAGCACGCCGACGCTCATGCCCACGGCCTTGAACTGCAGCGCGAAGTAGGGGATCGCCGCGATCGTCGCCAGCACCGCGACCATCGCCGCCAGGCCGCGCGCGCGGCCGTAGCGCGAGGACAGGAAGTCGGCGATCGACACGATGCGGTGGCGGCCGGCCGCCAGCACCAGCCGCTCGAGGATCCGCCAGCCGAACAGCAGCAGCAGGATCGGCCCGAGGTAGATCGGCAGGAAGCCCAGGCCGGTGCGCGCCGCGGTGCCGACCGCGCCGTAGAACGTCCACGACGAGCAGTACACCGCCAGCGCCAGCGCGTACACCGCGGGGCGCCAGCGCGGGCCTTGGCCGAAGCCCGGGTGGCGCTCACCCAGCCAGGCCACGGTGAACAGCAGGCCCAGGTAGGCCAGCGCCACCAGCATCAGGAGCCAGCCCGCCATCATCGTCCGCGCGTTCCCCGTCGCAATCCCGCGGGCGAGTGTGGTCGAAGGCGCGCGCGCGGTCGCGCTGCAACGCAATAGCGCGGCATCGCGCTACAGGAACGAATCGGCGAGCCGGGCGATCCCCGACAGGCTGCGCCGCCAGTGCGGGCGCTGGCGCCAGGCGGCGGCATCGAGGTGCTCGGCATCGGCGAGGCAGTGCGCCTCGATCCGCCGCAGTTGCGCCACCACCGCCGGGTCGTAGCAGAGCAGGCCCAGTTCGGCGTTCAGCGCGAACGAGCGGATGTCGAGGTTGATCGAGCCCACCAGCGCGATCTCGTCGTCCACGCTCAGGTGCTTGGCGTGCAGGAAGCGCGGGCGATGCAGGGCGACCTTGATCCCCGCTTCGAGCAGCGCGTCGAGGTAGGAATCCTGCGCCCATCGGGTCAGGCGCTGGTTGTTGCTGCGCGAGAGGATCAGCTGCACCTCGATCCCGGACAGCGCGGCGATCTCCAGCGCGTCGAGGGTGGCGTCGTCGGGCACGAAGTAGGGCGTGGCCACCACCAGCCGGCGACGCGCGCGCTGGGCCAGCGCGATCACCGCGTTGCGGGCATTGGCGAACGGGTAGGCGGGGCCGCTCGGCAGCAGTTGCGCCGGGCTGGTGCCGGCGGCGTCGGGCGGTTGCTCGGGCACCGCGAGCACCTCGCCGGTCTCGATGTACCAGTCGCTGGCGAAGATCGCGCCGAGCTGCGCCACCACCGGGCCCTGCACGCGCGCCACCACCTCGCGGTTCGGGAAGCCGGGGACGAAGCCGGGCGCCGCCAGGTTCTGCGAACCGGTGTGGCCGATGCGGCGATCGATCACCGCCAGCTTGCGGTGGTTGCGCAGGTCCATGCGCGCGCTGCGGCGCCAGGCCAGCCCGCCGGCGAGCATCGCCCGCACATCCACCCCCGCCGCGCGCAGGCGCGGGGCAAA
>WBZL01002957.1_pt1 | contig 15988 bp, 14 predicted proteins | sample 5204291 | NCBI WGS metagenome assembly WBZL01 (sample SAMN12344345, study PRJNA552823) | activated sludge metagenome | biome: Activated sludge suspended growth; feature: Nitrification reactor; material: Wastewater; isolation source: activated sludge from nitrification reactor of wastewater...
CCCCAGCCGGGGTTGCCATAGAGGACGAATTCGCTCATCGAGGGGCTCCGTGGTCGGTGGGAAGGGGGTACTCGGGGTCGGTCCCGCGGCGGTCCATGCGGAACCGGTCGGGCCCGGCCGGGATCGGGGCGGTCGATCGGCGGCTCATGCGGGTGCGGAGGTCCGGTGGCTCAGGCCGCGGACCCGGCACTCCGGGCCCGGCGCTGCCTGAATCGCCCGGCCTTGTGCGCGGCGCCGCAGGTCGCCATGTCGCACCAGCGCCGGCGTCCGGCCTTCGACAGGTCGATGAACAGCCAGCCGCAGTGCGCGCCGTCGCACTGGCGCAGCCGGTCCAGCGGTGGCTCGGCCAGCAGCGCCAGCGCGTCGGCCAGCACCACGTCGGCGACCAGGTCGAGCGACGAGTGAGCGGGGTCGAAGCGCAACGCGACCTGACCGCCACCGGCCACCAGGCGCCCGCGGCCTGCGGTGGCGCGGCGAAAGGTGTCCAACGTCGACAACGCCGCCGCCGGTGCGGCACGCTGGCGGCGCAGCGCATCGACCACCGCGTGCAGCGCCTCGCGCAGCCGGCGGCAACGGGCCAGCGCCGCGCGGGCGGCGGCCGGCCGCTCGCCGGCGAGTCGATCCAGTTGCGCCAGCGCGCGGCCGTCGAAACGGCCGGTCAGGCCGGCCCACTCCAGCAGTGCCGCATAGCTGGCCAGCCAGTCGCAAGGCTGGCTGTCGCGCGCGGTGACCGTGTTGACCAGGTCCAGCGCCAGATGGCCGGCGACGAGGTCGTGCGGCTGGAAGCGGTGCGGGGTGGTCTGCATGCGGGATACGCGTTCGGTGTCGAACCAGTATAAACAAGTTGACTGGTAAACAACGGAATACCGGAAAGTTGGTGAACCCGACGACGCGGCCGTGCCGGTGATCGGCGGCGATGGCCGATTGCCGCCGGGCACGTCTCGGTGAGTGGATGGCTCGAGCGGGTGGTGGGGGGCGCGTGCCGGGTGGCGGCCGGCGGTGGCGATGGGGCCGTCCATGGGCGGCGACACGCGGCGCGCGAGATGCAGCCGGTGACGGGTGGCCCGTGGTTCGCGTCGCGGCACGCCGGGGTCTCGTCGCCCAGCCCCTCGAGCGTCCCGCGTCGCTCGGGTCGCTGACGTCGATGACGGTTGCCGAAGGGGCCGAGGGGTGCACCGGCCCTTCGAGGCGCGAATCTGGTTGCCGCGCAGCGACCGGTAACGGGGCTGCCTCAGCGCCCGCGGTCGGCGTCGACCGCGTGGCGGCGGTGGCGTGCGCGCAGTGCGGCCAGCAGCAGCACGCCGGTCAGCGTGCCCAGCCACAGCGGTGCCCCACCCACGCGGTCGGGCAGATGCCACAGCAGCTCGGGGCTCTTCTGCTCCACGTACCGCACCAGCTCGAACACCTGCCGGCCGCTGAAGGCCTGGGCGTCCGCGATGCTGGGGTGCGGCCCGTCGTGCCAGCGCTGGGCCGGCAGCAGGCGGCCGAAGGCGCCGGCGGCGATGGTCACCAGGGCCAGCGGACCGACCGGGCGCAGCAGGTCGGCCAGCAGCTGCTGGCGGGTCTGTGGCGCCGCCTGCGTGTACAAGCGCGCCAGCAGGCGGGCGATGGACGTTCGCACGACGACCGTGCGCGGGGCCTCGAGGGCGAGCTGAGAAGTCGGTGGCATGACGGTCGATCCGGCAGCGATGTCCGGCACGGTAGCGCGCCGGCGATGTCGTTTCGATGACGACCTCGCAAGCGGGTGTATCGGAGCGTGTCGGTCACGACAGGTCGCGACGGCGGCCCGCCGGTTGCGTCTCCCACGGCCGAGGGCCGACCGGGCTCCGAGTCGGAGCTGCGAGCGGCGAGTTCCACGCATCGCCGGCGTCGAAGCGTTCGCCGGCCGGCAGCCGCCGCAGGCCGCCCCTTCCTGCACGCGGAGTCGGCCACCGGCCACCGGCCGGGGCCGCGAGTGTGCTGACGCGCCGGCAGTCAGCCCGGCCGCGGGCGGTCCAAGCGACGAACCACCGCCTGGACCGATGCCCTCGCCCGCTCAGGCGCCGAGCTGTCGCGCCAGGTCGAGCAGGTCGGTGGCCGAGACGTCCACCGGCCCGGCCGCGCGCGTCTCGCCGCGTCCAGGGCCGTGCTCGTCGGGGCGGGCGATGAAGGCGGTGCGCAGCCCGCAGGCCGCCGCGGCCGCCAGGTCGGACGAGTGGGCCGCCACCATCACGGTCTGCGCGGGCTCGCAGTCGAAGGCCTGCGCGGCATGGAGGTAGACCACCGGCTTGGGCTTGTAGTCGCGCGCCAGCTCGGCGCCGACGATGGCGTCCCACGGGAAGCCGTTGCGCCGCGCCAGGTCGACCATCAGCGAGATGTTGCCGTTGGAGCAGGGCGCGATGCGGAAGCGCTCGCGCAGCCGCAGCAGGGCCGGTGCGACGTCGGGCCAGGCGTCCAGCCGGTGCCAGGCGCCGTTGAGCTCGCGGCGCGTGGTCTCGTCGACGTCGTGCAGCCCGCGATCGGCCAGCACGCGGTCGAGGTTGTGCCGGTGCAGCACGTCGAGCTTGCAGAACGGCAGCGTGCCGCTGCGCACCGCCTCCATCGCCGGCTGATACTGGTCGCGCCAGTCGTCGGCGAAGGCTTCGGGGTCGGGCACGCGCGGGCCCAGGATCTGCCGCACCTCGCGCGCGACCGAGCTGCGCCAGTCGACCAGCGTGCCGAAGACGTCGAAGACCAGCGCGCGGACGTCGTGCAGCGGGGCGGACGCCGTCATGCCAGCACGCCGCGCTGGAAGTCTTCGATCGCCTGCAGGATCTCGGCGCGCGTGTTCATCACGAACGGGCCGTACTGCACGATCGGTTGGTTCAGCGGCGCGCCGGCGACCAGGATCGCCCGCGCGGGCTGCTCGCCGGCGCGCAGCACCACGTGGTCGGCCGCCGGCCGGTTGGCCAGGATGGCCATGCGCTGGGCCGGCACGGCGGTGCCGCCGACCTCCAGCGTGCCGCGGTAGACGTAGACGAAGGCGTTGTGCGTGGCCGGCACCGCCTGCTGCAGTTCGGCGAACGCGTCGACGTGCAGGTCGAGGAACAGGGGCGCCGTCGCCTCGCGCTGCATCGCGCCGGCCACGCCGTCCACCTGGCCGGCGATGACGCGCGTGCGCACGCCGGGGCGCTGCAGCTCGGGAATCTGGTCCGACGGGATGTCGCGGTACCAGGGGTCGCGCATCTTCTCGGCGGCGGGCAGGTTGAGCCAGAGCTGGAAGCCTTCCATGCGGCCTTCGGCCTGCTCGGGCATCTCGCTGTGGATCACGCCGCGGCCGGCGGTCATCCACTGCACGCCGCCGGGACCGAGCAAGCCTTCGTGGCCGGCCGAGTCGCGATGGCGCATGCGCCCGTCGAGCATGTAGGTCACGGTCTCGAAACCCCGGTGCGGGTGGTCGGGGAACCCGGCGATGTAGTCGTCGGGCCGGTCGGTGCCGAAGGCATCGAGCATCAGGAACGGGTCGAGCCGGCGCTGCAGGTCCTGCGTGAGCACGCGCACGAGCTTGACGCCGGCGCCGTCCTGCGTGGGCTGGCCGGCAACCAGGCGCTCGACGCCGCGTGCCGTGGAGGTGGTGGCTGTGTTCATGACCGCCAGCTTAGGCCAAGCGCGCCGGGCCTGGCGTGGCAAGGGATTGAACACAGCGTGGCGATCGATGCAAGGGTCGATCCCGGCGCGCACGCGGCGGGCCCGGGGCGAGAATGTCCGGCACGGGAACCGACCGCACGCGACGCCGACCGACCGCCGGCGGCATCGACCGTCGCCGACCGACCGCCAACGACAGCAACCGACAGCAACCCACAGCCATCGACCACGATGCAGCGACCGTACCGGGGCGTCTTTCCGGTGGTGCCCACCACCTTCACGGAGTCCGGCGAGCTCGACCTGGCCAGCCAGCGGCGCTGCGTCGACTTCATGATCGATGCCGGCTCCGACGGCCTGTGCATCCTGGCCAACTTCTCCGAGCAGTTCGTGCTGTCCGACGACGACCGCGAGGTGCTCACCCGCCACATCCTCGAGCACGTGGCCGGCCGCGTGCCGGTGATCGTGACCACCACGCACTTCGGCACGCAGGTGTGTGCCGAACGCAGCCGCCGCGCACAGGCCCAGGGCGCGGCGATGGTGATGGTGATGCCGCCCTATCACGGCGCGACGATCCGCGTCGGCGAGGCGCTGATCCACGAGTTCTACGCGCGCCTGTCCGACGCCATCGACATCCCGATCATGATCCAGGACGCCCCGGTCGCCGGCACGCCGATGAGTGCCGCCTTCCTGGCCCGCCTGGCCCGCGAGATCGAGCAGGTCGCCTACTTCAAGATCGAGACCGCCGGCGCCGCCAGCAAGCTGCGCGAGCTGCGCGCCCTGGGCGGCGACTCGATCGAAGGCCCGTGGGACGGCGAGGAGGGCATCACGCTGCTGGCCGACCTGGACGCCGGCGCCACCGGCAGCATGACCGGCGGGGGCTACCCCGACGGCATCCGCCAGATCGTCGATGCGCACGCCGCCGGCCGGCGCGACGAGGCCGTGGCCGCCTACACGCGCTGGCTGCCGCTGATCAACGACGAGAACCGCCAGGGCGGCCTGCTCACCGCCAAGGCGCTGATGAAGGCCGGCGGCGTCATCGCGTGCGACGCGCCGCGCCATCCGTTCCCGGCGCTGAACCCGGCGGTGCGTGCCGGCCTGCTGGAGACCGCCCGGCGGCTCGATCCGCTGGTGCTGCGCTGGGGGCGCTAAGGCGGGGGGCGGGCCGGCGCTCAGGCGGCCAGCACCGCCTGGCGCAGCTCGTCGAAGCCGTCGACGACGTGGTCGTAGGCGCGGTTGGGTTGCGGGTCCGGCGGGCCCTCGGGGCCCCACTCGGCGGGCCGTCGCACGAAGGCGGTGCGCAGGCCGGCGTCCATCGCCGCGTTGAGGTCGAAGTTGTGGCAGGCCACCATCAGGATCTGCTGCGGGGCCAGGTTCAGCCAGCGCGCCGCGGTCAGGTAGGCCTCGGGGTGCGGCTTGTACACGCCGATCATCTGGCACGACAGGATCGCGTCCCAGACGAAGCCGTTGCGGCGCGACACGTCCACCACCAGCGCGGTGGGCAGCATCGTGAACGACACCACCGGCACGCGCTCGCGCAGCGCAGTCAGCGCCGGCGCGAAGTCGGGCCACGCGCGCAGGCGGTGCCACACGCGCCAGAGCCGCTGGCGCTCGTCCGGCGGCAGCGCCGGCAGGCCGAAGGTGGTGACGGTCTCGTCCAGTGCCTGCAGGTGGGCGTCGTCCATGTCGAAGGCCGGTCGCTTCTGGCCGACGATGCGTTTCATCGTGCCGCGCCGCCAGGTGTTGGCGAACGCGTGCCGGTCGAAGGCCAGACCGCGCCACGCGGCCACCGCGGGCAGTTCGGCGACGATGCTGCCGTGCCAGTCGAGCACGGTGCCGCCGGTGTCGAAGGCCAGGGCCTGGTAGCGCATGTCAAGCTCCTCGGGTCACAGGGGGCCGGTGTACTCGCCGCGCGCCGGGTAGTTCTTGGCGAGCGCGAAGTCGATCGCCGCCAGCAGCTCGTCGAAGTGCGGTCGCGCGAAGGGCATGGTCTGCACCGCGCCGTAGTACAGCGTGCCGTCCGGACGCACCAGGAACACGCCGGGCTCGGCGAACAGCGCCGGCTCCTCGATGCCGATCGAGGTGCTGCCGCGGCTGGTGCTGATGGCGAGCCCCCAGGCGCGTGCGGTCGGCAGCGGCAGGTCGTAGCCGATGCGCAGACCGGGTGCGGTGAGCTTGTCGGCCATGGCCTGCGCGCGCTCGCGCCCGTCGCTGGACAGGGCCAGCACCGTCACGCCGCGCCGCTCGAACTCACTGCGCAGGCGGCCCAGTTCCAGCAGGTACTTGTGGCAGATGGGGCAGTGCAGGCCCCGGTAGAACACCAGCAGCGCGAAGGCCGGCGCGCCCTCGGTGGCGAGGTCGACGTCACCGTGGTCCAGCGTGGGCACCTGCAGCGCCGGGACGGCTTGGCGGGGGATCAGCATGCGTTCTCCAGGTTTCGAGCGGGCTTGCGGCAGGCGCCGGCGCCGGCTCCCGCGCCAGGCGAGGGCCAGGCGGGGCGCCCCGTGCTGGATGCGGCAGCGCGGCCATGCTACGGCCTGCGGTGAGACTGTGAGCATCCTTTCATCTCGTCTTGTAGACTGATCGTCTCATGTCGAGCCGCCCCTCTGCACCCGCTCGGGCCGATCGCTCCGCCGCGGCCGGGCGCCCCCGTGTCGCGGAGCGCAACGACCGCACCGACCGCGTCGACCGGTTGTCGGCCCTGCTCGATCGCTTCGAGCTGCGCGCGCACGCCGTGCAGGCCGCGGCGCTCGATGGCACGCTGCGCTTCGACGCCGAGCCGGGCATGGCCTGGCTGCACGTGCTGTGCAACGCGCGGGCGCGCCTGGTGGTGGGGCGCGCCCGGGCGCGCAGCCTGCCGCCCGTCGTGGCGGTGCTGGCTGCCGGGGCGCATCGGCTGCAGGCAGACGGCCCGCCGGGTGCCGAGTGCCTGTGCGCCCGCATCAGCTTCGGTGCGCCGGGCGAGAACCCCCTGCTGGGGGGCCTGCCCGATGCGCTGGTGGTGCCCCTGGATGCCGGCGCCGGCGGCGGGGACGACCCGCCGGCGTCACGGGGCGGAGCGGACGACGGCCCGGCCGGGTCCGACCGGGCCGCTGCCGGCTCGATGCCGCGCGCCGCGGGGCTGTCGGCGCAGCCGCCCTGGGCGCTGACCCTGCTATCCCTGCTCGCCGAGGTCCGGGTGCGCCGCTGCGGCCACGGGGCGGTGGTGCAGCGGCTGACCGAGGTCTTCGTCGTGCAGGTGCTGAGACTGGCGCTCGAACGCCGGCTGGTCGACGGCGGCGTGGTCGGTGGGCTGTCGGATGCGCGCCTGGCCCGCGCCATCGCCGCCGTGCACGCCGAGCCGGCCGGCCCCTGGACGCTGGACACCCTGGCGTCGCGCGCCGGCATGTCGCGGGCCCGCTTCGCGGCGCATTTCCACCGCGTCATCGGCATGCCGCCGGCGACTTACGTGGCCCGTTGGCGCATCGGCCTCGCGCAGTCGCTGCTGCGCCGCGGCCGGCCGGTCAAGGTGGTGGCGGCCGAAGTCGGCTACGGCAGCGCCAGTGCGCTGGGCCGCGCCTTCACGCAGGTGGTCGGGTCGTCGCCGCGGGCCTGGCTGGCGCAGCGGGAGCTGGCCTCAAGGTCTTCCGGTTCCTAGGCCGGCGAGCGTCGCCTGGCCCGCGTCCTGCGACCCCGGCGCCGGCGGCCGGGCCGCCGCATCCAGCAGGCCCGCGCGCAGGGCGCGGTGCTGGATCTTGCCGGTGGCGGTGCGCGGGATCTCCGGCGCGGCGACGAACGACCAGCCGCGCGGCCGCTTGAAGCCGGCGATGCGCGGTCGGCACCAGGCGTCGAGCGCGGCGGCGTCGGGCGCGTGGCCCGGTCGCGGCACCACCACGGCGTGCACGGTCTCGCCCCAGCGCGCGTCGGGCAGGCCGACGACGGCCACGTCCTGCACCGCCGGGTGGGCGGCCAGCACCGCCTCGACCTCCGACGGGTAGATGTTCTCGCCGCCGCTGATGATCATGTGGCTCTTGCGGTCGACCAGGTGGATGAATCCGTCGCCGTCGCGCCGGGCCAGGTCGCCCACCGAGCACCAGGCGCCGCGGAAGGCCTCGCGCGTCTTGTCGGGGTTCCTCCAGTAGCCGTCGAAGACGTAGGCGGTGCGCGAGTACAGCTCGCCGACCTCGCCGTCGGGCACCTCGCGGCCTTCGGGATCGAGCAGCCGGATGGCACCCGAGCCGGCCCACTCGCGGCCCACCGAGCCGGTGTGTGCCAGCTGCTCGTCGGGGCGCAGCACCGTCACCCAGCCGGCCTCGGTGGAGCCGTACAGCTCGAACAGCCGGCCGTTGGGGAACAGCTGCAGGATGGCCAGCTTGGTCTCGCGGCGCGCCGGCGCCGAGGAGATCAGCAGCTTGCCCACCGCGCGCAGGTCGAGCGCGTCGCGCTGCGCAGCAGGCAGCTCGAGCATCATCACGTAGTGCGTCGGCACCAGCGACGTGAAGGTGATGCGGTCGCGCGCCAGCTGGGCCAGCGTGGCGGCGGCGTCGAAGTGGCGGCGGTCGTCGATGACCAGGGTCGCGCCGAGCATCGTGAAGGTGACGCCGAAGTACAGCGAGTTGGCGTGGCACAGCGGCATCACCAGCAAGGCGGTGTCGTCGCGCGTGAGGCCGAACTCGAGCGCCGTGGCCAGGGCGATCAGGGCGTTGCCTTCGTGGCTGCGCATCGCGCCCTTGGGCCGGCCGGTGGTGCCCGAGGTGTACATCAGCGCGAACAGGTCCTGCGGCTGGACCTCCACCACCGGGGGCGTGTCGGAGGCGGTGGCGACGAGGTCCTCGAGGTCGCGCCAGCCGGCGGGTGCCGGCCTGTCGTCGTCGGCGAGACGCAGGCAGCGGCCGGCGTCGATCGGCAGGTCGGCGCGCACGCCGTCGACTGCCTCGCGCAGCGCGTCCTGCACGACGATGGCGCGCGCCTCGCTGTGCTGCACGATGTAGGCGATCTCGGCACCGGCGAGGCGGAAGTTGACCGGCACCGCCACCAGGCCGGCACGCGCCAGCGCCGCGTAGATCTCCAGCCACTCGATGCGGTTGTAGGCCAGCAGCGCCACGCGGTCGCCGGGCTCCAGGCCCAGCCCGAGCAGCGCGTTCGCCAGGCGCGTGGCGCGGCGGTCCCAGGTCGCGTAGTCGAGCGTGCGGCGGCTGTCGCGCAGCGCGATCCGGTGCGGTTGCAGCCGGGCGTGGGTGGCCACGGCCTCCGAGAGGGTCAGCAGCGGTGTCATGGCGCTCTCCGTCGGGTGGTGCTTGGCGACGCTCAGGCGCGACGCCGCTGTTCGGCTTCGTCCCAGGCGGTCAGCGCCTGGCGGTCGGGCACCCAGCCCAGCCCCTTGCCGGCGTCCGAGCTCAGCGCATCCCGGGTCGTCACGACGTCGATCAGCGCCGGCGCATGGGCCAGCGCGTCGCGGATCGCACCCTCCAGCCGTGCCGGGTCGGTGACGCGCTCGGCGTGCAGGCCGAAGGCGCGTGCCATCGCGGCGTAGTCGCTCCACGCCAGCGTGGTGCCGACGACGCGGCCGCCGTAGTTCATCTCCTGGTCCAGGCGCTCGATGTTCCAGGCCGCGTTGTTGGAGACGATGAACACCGCCTTCGCGCCGTGCCGCTGGGCGGAGTCGATCTCCATCGCGTTGATGCCGAAGGCGCCGTCGCCGGTGATCGTGACCACCTGGCGTCCCGGGTGCAGCAGGGCGGCGGCCACGCCGAAGGGCGTGCCCACGCCGAGGCAGCCGAAGGCGCCGGCGTCGAGGTAGTGGCGGGTGTCGAGGCCCATGCGCGCGAAGCTGAGCAGGTCGCCGCCGTCGGCGATGGTGATGGCGTCGGCCGCCAGCACCCGGCGCAGCGCGGCGAAGATGCGGTTGGGGTGCAGGTGGCCGTCGCGGCCGGGTGCAGCCAGCGCCATCGCCTCGGCATGCCGGGCGGCCCGCCGCGCATGCTCGTCGCGCAGCGCGGTGGTCCAGGCCCGATCGAGGGACGGTGACGGGTCGCCGACGGCGCCGGCCAGCGCGTCCATCGCGAGAGCCGGGTCGGCCAGCAGCTCGACCTCGCCGCGACGGTTGTCGCGCAGCTCGTCGGCATGGTCGGCGATGCGCACGAAGCGCGCCTGCGTGAACACCGCCGGCGAGCCGTAGGCCAGCTGGTAGTCGAGCTTGCGGCCGACCACCAGCACCAGGTCGGCCTCCTGCATGGCGCGGGCGCGCACCGCCCCCACCACCGCCGGGTGCGCCCCGTCGACGAGGCCGCGGCTTTCCTGGGTGTCCAGGTAGACGGCCCCGCTGGCGTCGAGCAGGCGCAGCAGGGCCGCGGCCGCGCCCTGCGACGCCCGAGCGCCGCGGCCGGTGATCACCAGCGGCCGGCGCGCGCCGCGCAGCAGCGCGGCCGCGCGTGCCACCAGGGTGGCGTCGGGCGCCAGCGGCGGGCGCGGCGTAGGCCGCAGGTGCTCGTCGAGCACGCAGGCCGGGGGCACGCTCTCGCGCAGCACGTCGGTGGGGATCTCCACGTACACCGGCCCGGGCGGGCCGCCATCGCCCTGGGCGATGGACCAGGCCTTGTCGAGGTCGCGCACGATCTGCTCGGCCACCCGCAGCGTGCGCGCGTGGCGCGTCACCGGGGCCATCAGCGCGACGTGGTCGATGCCCTGCAGCGGCCCCAGGTCGTCCTGCGGGCGCGGCGGGCAGCCGCCAATCAGCAGCACCGGCACGCGCTCGAGGTGCGCATGGGTCATCGCGGTGATGCAGTTGGTGACGCCGGGCCCGGCGGTTGCCATCGCGACCCCCACGCCGCCGGGGCCGCCGAGCGCCGCATGGGCATGCGCCATGTGCACCGCCGCGCCTTCGTCGCGCACGTCGACGATGCGCACGCCCAGGCGCGCCAGCCAGTCCCAGACGGGCTGGATGTGGCCGCCCTGCAGGCCGTAGATGCGGTCGACGCCGCGGGCGACGAGAAAGCGGGCGACCCGTTCGGCGACGCTGGCAGGGTGATCGGACATGCGGACTCCTGGCGATGCGGACGCAGTTGCCACCCTGGGGCGGATGGCCGGAGGATAATAGGATTCTGAATTCAGAGTTCTATCAGGGATAGTACGCAGGAGCCGCGCGCGGCGGTGGGGCGCCGCCTGCCCGATGGCGCCGTGTCGCCGAGGCCGGTGGGCGGTTCGTCGGCCCGGGCCGCGGCCTGGCGAGGCGCATCCATGACCGGTGCCGACACGCCGCACCCCGATGCGTCGGCCGTGCACCGCGTAGCGCGTGGGCGCCGGCCGCCTGCCAAACCGTCGGGCGGGCTGGATTTCCGGCGCGCCGAGGCCTATGGTGCGGGGGTGGACGGTGCCGCCGCGCGGGGCGCGCGGCGCACCGGACGTCGTCCACCCAGCCGCCATGCGGGGCACCGATGTTTCACCGCAGCGACTTCGCCGACCTGGTCAACGCCATCTACGCCGCAGCGGTCGATCCGGCGCGGTGGCCGGCCGCGCTGTCGCGCGTGCACCGCGCGCTCGGCGGCTCGACGGTCACCTCGCTGGCCTATGTCGAACGGCTGGGCCAGGGCGGGCTCGGCTTCACCAACACCGAGTACACCGACCCCGGCTGGCACTGGCAGGCGATCCAGGCGATGGAGCCCCGCTGCCCGCGCTTCCAGCATGCGGCCCTGAACTTCCGGCCCGGTGCGATCTTCTTCGACGCGCAGCACGGCCACGACGGACCGCGGGGCGACACCGACCCCTGCTACCAGTGGTACGAGCGCGAGCTCGACGCACGCTTCTACATCGCCGGCACGTTGTTCCAGGCCGCGGGACGTCATGCCTACGTGGCCGTGCAGCGGTCGCGGCGCAGCGGCCCCGTCGACGACGACGACACCCGCTGCCTGCGCGAGCTGCTGCCGCACCTGCGCCGCGCAGTCGAGATCAACCACCTGCTGGGCGAGGCACGGGTGGCGCAGTTCGGTGGCGAGGCGCTGGCGCACCTGGCCCAGCCTTGCGCCGCGCTCGATGGCGACGGCCGCGTGATCGAGGCCAATGCCGCGCTGCAGGCGCTGCTGCGGCTGAACGACGGCCTGGCCCTGCGTGACGGCAGCGTGCTGGCGCTGCGTCCACGCGACCAGCGGCGAGTGGAGCGCTTGATCGCTCGCGCCGTGCACGGCCGCGAGGCCGCGGCGATGCCGCTGGCCCGCCCGTCCGGCCGGCGCGCCTTCGGCCTGGTGGCGTCCCCGCTGCCGCGGACGCTGCCGTTCTTCATGGCGCGCCAGGTGGCTGCGCTGCTGTTCGTCATCGACCCCGAGTCGGTCAGCGCACAGCCGCTGGCCAGCGCCATGCTGGCCGAGGCCTTCGACCTGACGCCGATGCAGGCCCGCGTGGCCGGCCACCTGGGCCGTGGGCGCAGCGTGGACGCCTGCGCCGCCGCCCTGGGCGTGTCGCGCAACACCGTGCGTGCGCATGCCCGCGAGGTCTATCGCACGCTGGGGTTGGCGCGCCAGAGCGACCTGATGGCCCTGCTGTCGGCCTGGCCGGAGGCGTGGCTGAGCGATCCGGACAGCCCCCCCTGACGGGTCGACCGCGCGGCACGGCGCCGACCGGCCTCGTCCGCGCGGACGAGACGGTCCGCTTGCCAGGTGCATCGGGCGCCGACGCCCAGGCAGGAGACGCACGCAGGCACGACAAGGACTTGGCCGCGCTGGCACGCAAGCTGCTGGGCCGCTCCGACGCGTTGACAAGGAGGCGAGCATGACCCTGGGCATCGGAGGGCAGCGTGTGGTCACGGCCCTGGCGGCGATCCTGGCCGCTGCGGCGGGGCTGCCGTCGGCCTACGGCAACGTGGTGGTGCGCTACCAACCCTGCGACCCGCCGTCGCAGGGCGGCACCGAGATCTGCGCCGAGGATCCGCGCAACGTACCGCCGGCCACCTGGCTCAGCGACCGGTTCGGCAGCGTGTCGGGCGGCGGCTTCGCCGGCCCGACCACGCTCGGCGCCTACCTCGACAACACCCGCGGTGGCGGCCTGTCGGTGACCACCAACTTCTGGGACGACTACACGCTGTTCGGGCCTGGCACCGACCCGATCACGTTCACGGCCCTGCTGCACGTCGACGGCACCTGGGAGCACACCGATCGCTTCGCGAGCTCGGGCGTGGCCTTCGGCTTCCTGCTCGGCTCCGGCACCTACTGGCCGGCGCCGGCATCGCTGCTGGTGACCTTCCCCAGCGGCATCGGCGGCGAGCCGGTCGACCTCTTCGCCAATCGGCAGCTGTCTCTCACGCCCGGTGACACGATCCACCTGGGCTTCCAGCTGCAGATCACGGGTTCCAACAGCGGCGGCGGCTCGGTGCACACGCGGCTCGACTTCATGAACACCGCCGAGCTGGGCTTTCCCGACCTGCCGCCGGGCTACTACATCCGCTCGACCCAGGGCTTCGACGGTGTCGGCAGCCAGCCTGCCGGCAACGGCGTGCCGCTGCCGGCCACGCTGCCGCTGGCGCTGCTCGGCTTGGCGGCGCTCGGCTCGGCGGCGACGCGGCGCCGCACATCGGCGCCTTGAGCCTCCGGGCCCGCGCACCCGGCGCCGGCGTACCGGGCCCGGCCACCAGGGTCCGGACGAGGCGTCAGGCTGCGCGCGCGAACGGCACCACGTAAGGCCCTTCGGGGATCACCGCCAGGTCGGCATCGTTCTGCGCCGCGAGGCTCTGCGCCACCGCCTGCGCCACGCTGTGCGTGCGCGTCACGCCGGTCAGCGCATGGTCCTCGTCCGACAGTCCAGGGCTGTAGAGGACGATCGAGCCCGCGCGCATCGGCTTCAACTGCATCTCGGACTGCCACTCGTCGACGTCGGCCAGCGACTTGCGCTGCAGCGTAGCCAGGAAGGCCTGCGGCCCGAGCGTGACCAGGCGGCGTTGCGACTCGCGGAAGTGGGCCGAGCCGAAGCCCTCGCTGCACGGCGACGCGACGATCAGCGTGCCGCCGGGCTCCAGGATGTCCAGCGGCGTGACCATGCCCTTGACCGTCTGGTAGTAGGTCTGGTCCAGCGGATAGCCGGCGGCGCTGGTCAGCACCGTGCGGAAGCGCCGGCCCACCGGCACCTCGGCGTAGGCCCGCGTGTACGCCACCGCCGCCAGGTGGCTGGCGACGATCTCGCCGAAGCTGGCGTAGACCAGCCGCCGGTGCTCGTCGATCACGGTGTTGAAGGCGTGCACGTCGCCGAGCATGCGCACGATCTCGAGCTGCTCCTCGTGCAGCGGGTTGTGCTGCAGGTTGCACTGCACCGCCGCCGGGTCCTCCATGAAGCGCGCGCTGTGGAAGGTGCGGATCGTCTCGTGGTGCGCGATGCCCGGGGCCACCACCTTGCGTCCACCCGAGTAGCCGGCCATGAAGTGCGGCTCGACCAGGCCGGTGGCGATGCGCAGGCCCGCGTCGACGAAGCGGCGATCGAGCTTGACCGGGGTGCCGCGGGTGCGCGTGACGCCGAGGTCGACATGCGCCGCGTCGTCCTGCGCGAAGTGGTTGGCCACGCGCACGGTCTGCAGCACCCACGGGTCGCCCACCAGCTCGGCCAGCTCGGCGCCTTCGTTGGGGCGATGCAGCCCGGTGGCCACCAGCACCGTGATGGCGTCGGCCGGGATGCCCGCGGCCAAGAGGCGGCGGATCATCGGCTGCAGGAACAGCCCGTTGGGCACCGGCCGCGTGATGTCGCAGATCAGGATGCAGGCGCTGGCCCGCCCCTCGGCCACGCAGCGCCGCGCCAGCTCGTCCAGCCGTGCGCAGCCGATCGGCGCGTCCAGCGCGGCGTCGACCAGCGCCGCCGGCGAAGCCGGCAGCGGGAAGGCCGGCTTGCGGATCACCGTGGCGCGGGCCTCGGCCGGCAGCTCGACTTCGAGCACCGACTTGCCGTAGGACAGTTCGACCTTCATGGGTGTGCTCCTCGCCCGTGGATCCGATGCCGGCGCGCGGGCACGCGTCGGCAGGTCCTCAGTCTAGGGTCAGGCCCCGGGCGCTCAGCCCGGCCGCCGTGCCGCCGTGCGCAGCAGCTCGGCCAGCGCGTCCTTGTAGAACTTGGCCATGCCGGTGGTGCCGTGGCCGCGCGTGTCCACGCTGGCCGGGATCAGGTGCAGCTTGGCACCCGGGATGCGCGCCACCGCCGCCTCGGTCAATCCGGTCTCCGGCGGGTTGCGCTCGTCGTCCGCCGAGTTGATGACCAGCAGCGCGGCCTTGATGCGGTCGAGCTGGCCCGAAGGGTCGTAGTCGCCCGAGCTCTCCCACTGGTACAGGTAGTCGTTGGCGTCGGCGTTGAACGGCGCTTTGAGGCGATTGTCGAGCAGCTGGTCGGCCTTCTGACGGGTCGGCGCCATCTGCTGGTAGGCCAGATTGCCACCATTGGTGCCGATGCCGAAGAACACCGCCGCAAAGCGCGCCGACTTCGGCTGCACGGTGTAGTTGCCGCCGTTCCACTCGGGGTCGTTGCGGATCGAGTCGATGATCAGCCGCCGCATCATCCAGTTGCGGCTGGCCATCGGCGTGGGCTGGCTGGCCATCGGCGCCAGCGCGTCCATGAAGTCGGGATGCGTCACGCCCCACAACCAGGCGTGCATGCCGCCCATCGAGTTGCCGGTCACCAGCCGAAGGTGGCGGATGCCCAGCACCTCGGTGACGAGGCGGTACTGCGCGTGCACCATGTCGGCGTAGTTGTAGCGCGGGAAGCTGGCACGCAGGCCGTCGGACGGCTTGGCGCTGCGCCCCGCGCCGATGGCGTCGGGCAGGATGATGAAGTAGCGGCTGGCATCCAGCGCCTGGCCCGGGCCGAACAGCTCGCCGGCATAGGCCGGCGTCAGCATCGAGGCCGACGAGCCCGCGGTGCCGTGCAGCACCAGCACCGGCTCGCCGCCGGGCGTGCCGACGGTGCGGTAGTGCACCTTCATCTCGGCCATCACCTCGCCGGTGTGGAAGCGGAAGTCCTTCAGCACCGCGGTGGCCTCGCGCGGGGTGGGGAACTCGGCGGCCTGCGCCGGCGCGGCCAGCACGAGGCCGGCCAGGCCGGCCGCAGCGAGGCCGCGCCACAAGGCGGCGGCCGCGCGTCGGCGCGAAGGGTGGGAGGGTTTCGCGGTCATCGGTTGTCTCCTGGGTTCCGGCCAGCGACGGGGCCGGCTGGACCCGGATGATGACAGCGCCGCCGCTCGCCCGTGTGGGGGCCTGCACGGGTGCGTACACTGGGACGCATGAGTGAACCCGACGCGTACACGCCGCCCCGCGTGTGGACCTGGGACCGCGCCTCCGGCGGTCGTTTCGCCGCCATCAACCGCCCGGTGGCCGGGCCGACGCACGACCGGGACCTGCCGGTGGGCCAGCACCCGCTGCAGCTGTACTCGCTGGCCACGCCCAACGGCGTC
>WBZL01002958.1_pt1 | contig 15986 bp, 18 predicted proteins | sample 5204291 | NCBI WGS metagenome assembly WBZL01 (sample SAMN12344345, study PRJNA552823) | activated sludge metagenome | biome: Activated sludge suspended growth; feature: Nitrification reactor; material: Wastewater; isolation source: activated sludge from nitrification reactor of wastewater...
CGCCTACCGCCTCAAACACGGCCACCCCTTCCGCGACGCCTTCTACCACGCCTTGCCCCTTGACGCTTTGCACGGCGACGCCTACCCCCACAAACACGGCCACCCCTTCCGCGACGCCTTCTACCACGCCCTGCCCGTTGACGCTTTGCACGGCGACGCCTACCCCCACAAACACGGCCACCCCTTCCGCGACGCCTTCTACTACGCCTTGCCCCTTGACGCTTTGTACGGCGACGCCTACCCCCACAAACACGGCGACGTGGACGCCTTCCCCCACCCCTACCCCCACGGCCACCCTCCCGCCTGGCTGTCCCTGCTTCATCTATTTGCCCCTCGTCCAGGTGGAACCGCCCCGCGTGAGCGAACAGGAACCCAACGATCTCTTTGCCCAAGCGCAAGCGCTCCCCGTGCCGGGCATCCTCCACGGGACACATGACGGCGCGGCCAACACGGGCGACGTGTACCAAATCACCTTGCAGGCCGGGCAAATTGTCGAGGTAGTTCTGAGCACCGACAACCCCACGGGCGTGCAATTGCTGGCCTATGGGGGCGAAGCTCCTGATGAAATCGTCCGAGATTTCGAGGCTCCCCACACCCTCAACTTCGTCGCCACCACGACCGGGACATACTATCTGTATGTCTTCACCCCTGACAGCGCCAACAACCCCGCCGCCTACACCTTGCGCGTGGTGGTGACGGAGTAATCGGTGAACAAAAGGTATGTGGTGCTCGGCGTGATGCTGTGCGGCCTGTTGTGTTGCCTGGCCCTCCTCTTCGTGCAATTCCCGGAGCCGGCGCGTGATCTGACGCTGGATCAAGCCGCGCCGCCTGCGGGAGAGCAGGCCCAACCGCTCAACGGGGGGACAGGCGTCCCCCCGCCTAAGCGGGGCAACTGCGAAAACGTCGGGCAGGACTATGCCGAAAACCCCTTCCGGGGCTGGCCGCTCTTGTTCTATGAAGGCGATTGGCGCACGGTGTCCGCCTGGTGGTGCGATCCCATGTACGCGATTGACTTTGGGGCGGCGCATTGGGGGATCGATATTGCGTCGCATGTCGAATTACGGGAAACCGGGGAAGCAGTCTATGTCGGCCCAACCGGGGCGGAGGTGGTTTGCACCCTCCCTGAAGACGGGTATGGCTACGTGATCAGTGCCCGCGAGGATGGGGGCTGGCATTTTGGCATGGGCAACCATGTCAAAGTGATGGCGTTGACCTGTGAGGAGACCTGTGGCGAGAAACCCCCACAAGGCGACCTAGAACCGGGGGAAGTGGTCTTTGTCCTCGAAGAGGACGCCTCCCAATGTGCGCGGGGGGGCACGCCTCCCGCCCCTGGCGAAACTCCGCCTCCCCCTGCCGATCCCGATGATCTGCTGTTGGCATGTGAAGAATTGGGGTGGGTGGCGACGTACATGCACCTGGAATCCATCGCGGTCCAACCGCTCGAATTGGTTGAACGCGGGCAGGTGCTAGGGCGCGTCGATTCCACCGGCAATTCTTCTGGCCCCCATTTGCACTACCAAATCAACGGGCCGGGCGTGGGGGCGATAGACCCCGCTCCGGCCATGTGCGGGAGTTACACCGACGACATCCGGGCGATCCCGCGTTGGCAACGGTCGCCCTGTGGAGGATAAGCGGATGTGGAGACGTTTCTTTTTAGGACTGTGTTGGCTCGCCGTGAGCCTATCTGTTTTGCGCGGAGTGCAGGTGAAAGCCCAAACCCTCACGCCCGACGCTTTTTTTGCCGTCCGCCTGCTGATTTTGGACGCCACCGGCGACCCGGTGGCCGACTTAGGGTTGGAATTGATCCTGATTCAATATGGCGACGCCGTGCAACTGTTTTGGGCCGGGGCCTGTGTGACAGACACGTCCGGTTCCTGTGTGATCACGACGCACCTGCCCCCTTCCATTGCCCCGGATTGGTACGAGGGGGTGGTGTATGTGCAAGACCTGGGGCGGCAGGTCGTCGGCTGGCGCGGGGCGGAGGCCTTGTTGACCCTGCAACTAGCCGCCGATGGCCGCGTCCCCACCGAAGAGCCGGATTTGCATCCTCCGTATGACACCCAACCGAACTCTCCCACCGATGTCCCCCTCGGCACGCGGCTCCCCACGGAGACGGTGAACTTAGCCTCCGCCACGCCCCTGGGGGAGGCGACCCAACTCCTTCCCACCCCCACGGCTTCCCCGACGCCTACCGCGCACGTCACCCCCACGCCTCTCGCGCCCGGTCAAGTCCCAACCCAAGACTTGGGAGGCTTCGCCCTGGTCGTCGGGGTGGGTCTCTTAGGCGGCGTCTTGTTGGCCGGGATCATCCTCCTGCTGAGAAAAAAATCATGAAAAGGCTTGTCTTGTCCCTCCTGCTTTGCTTCTGCCTCGGGGGGGCCTGGTTCGGGTACGCGCCGCGGGCCCAGGCCGCCGCGCTCCCGGACACCGGGCCGGGAGAGTGCAATCCCTTCAATGCCGATGGCACGGTCAAATCCAGCCGCGATTGTGTGTGTAGCGACCGCCCCGCCGATGCGAACTACTGCCTCGATCCCACGGAATACCTCCAACTCAAAGTCTCACAAAACGTGGGCGCGGGCTTGCTCTCCGGCATGGAAAAACTCACCGGCCTCTTGTGGTTTGTGGAACGGTTGGCGGTCAACTTTGCTCAATTTGCGCTGTCGGGGACGTTGTGGACGCAAATCCGCGAGGCGATTTTGGCGATGCTGGCGAGTATTTTAGGCGGCTCAGGGGGGGTGCTGGACGTGATCATCCGCGGGCCAAACGGCCTGTTTTATCTCGCCCTGGTGCTGGCCGGGATCATCATGATCGTCCCCTTTGCGGTGTTTGGACAACGCCCGGTCAAGGTCGAGCGGGTGTTCTTGTGGGGGGTGTTCATCATCGCCCTGTTTATTGGGAGTACACAAGGGTTTGACCTGATTGGGGCTATCGAAACCTTGCGTGTGAAGCTCATGCAAACGGTGCTGAGTGGGGAAACGGTGGATTTAGCGAGTCTGGTGGGCGCGCCGATGCGCGCCACTGCCGCGGAAGCGGGGACGGTTGAGGAAGCCGAGCCGCTGGCGTTGCCGGTGGCGTTTACCGCGGCGTACTTTCCAGGCGTCGAGAACCTGGACGTGTGGCAATTTCGGGTGCGGGTGCCCACCCCGCTGAACAACATCATTGACGTGGTGTTTCCAGGGAATTTATTTCAAGAAGGCGCGTTGACAACGGCTTCCAGTCAAGCCGTGGGCGGGCTTTTGCTGGCCCTGCTGACCCTGGTTCCCGCCGGGGTGCTGTTTTTGACCGGGTTGATCCTGATGCTGTTGACCGCCGCCTCGCTGGTCTTGATCATCTTTTTTGTGGCGGCGTTGCCCCTCGGCTTTTTCGAGTTTGGGGCGACGATCTTGGGTGGGATTACCCGGCAATATATGGGGATTGTCCTGCTCTCGTTATTCACGGCCATTTTCATCCGCATTTTGGCCGGGTTGGGGGTGGGCATCTTTGGGAATGACTTCAGCTTAAGCGGGATGGTGTTTTACCTGGGGGGCTTGGGCCTGGTGATCATTGCGCTCCAAGCGGCCCTCCGGCAAGCGTGGACGGCGTTGGATGGCTCATTGGGCATGGTGCAAAATGCCTTTGTGCCGGTGTTTGCGTCGGTCGGCAACGTGCCCTACACCCGCGGCCCGGCAGGGGGGGCGGGGGAAGCCGGGCAACAAGGGGTGAACACCGCGGTGCAAACGGCCACGATGCTGGCGATGGGGGCGGCGACCGGGGGCAGTAGTCTGCTTGCGGCTTTGCCAGGGTTCATGGCGGGGAGCCAGGGAGCTTCCGGGCCAGGGGGAGGCAGTGCGCCTCCGCCTCCGGGGGATTTACCTGCTGTCGCCGCCGCCTTTCCTGCCGCCGCCTCAGGCCCAAGCCAGGCCTCCACCGCTTCCTCGTCCAGCCCGGCGACGGCCCCCTCTGTTGTGGGGACGCCTGTGCCTACGTCAACCCCTGCGACGCGCGTCGCCCAAACCACGCAAGATCGGCAACCTCCGGTCAAACCCCCTGGCGTCGTGCCTTTTGTCCCGGCGCATGATCCCGCATATGTCACCCCGGACCTCCAGGGTCTCCAAGCCGCCGAACACGCCTATTTCGACGCGGGCGATCAGGTCGCCGCCCAGCGGCATTTGGCGCAAGGGCTGGGGAGTACCGCCCTGGCCGAGGCGATCTTGGAGGTTTACCGCACGCGTGGTCGCCAGGGAGCCACGGAAGTACGCCAGGTGATCGAACTCACCCAGGACACGGCGGCGGCGGCCTCTGTGGGAGGGGAGAACCCGGTCAAGGACGGGCATTTCACCCCGACGTTTTATGCCCATTTGCAGGCGGCGCGAGGGCAATCCGGCCTCCCCGCCCTCCCGTTCCAGGAAGAACTGACGGCGGCCAGTGTGCGCCATCTCACGCCGGTGGCCGAACTCCCCCGCGAGGAGCGTGCCGAACTGCTGGCCTATGCGGTGGCCGCGCCGGATGACCCCCTGTTGATGGTTGAGGATGCCGCCGCCCAATACCGCCTCCACGATCTCTCTGAAAAGATGGGGTGGGAGGCGGACAAACTCAAGGCCCTGTTTGCCCACTATGACCAGGCGTTGCGGGAGGCGCAACGCGCGGGGCAACCGGTGTCAACGGCCCTGACCCAACGCGTCCAGGCTGACCCGGCGTTTGCCCAGGACGGCGACGCCACCCGCCAGGAGGCGGCGCGGCTGGCCGTTTTGGTGGCCGAGAAAACCTGGATACAACTGCCCACCGAAGCTCCGGCTTCCCCCCCAACCTCTGCGGCCTCTGCCCCCCCTGTCCCGGTGACGCTTCCCGCGCCAGGGGCAACGTCTGAACCCACCCCCGCTAACCCCGCGCCGGTCTCTGTCCCTGTGACGCCTCCCGCGCCCTTTGCGCCTCCCGCACCAGGGGCAACGTCTGAACCCACCCCCGCTAACCCCGCGCCGGTCTCTGTCCCTGTGACGCCTCCCGCGCCCTTTACGCCTCCTGTTCCGGGGGTAACGTCTGAACCTGCGCCTACTGACCCCGCGCCGGTCTCTGTCCCTGTGACGCCTCCCGCACCCCCTCCGCCTCCCGCGCCTGGGGAAACGTCTGACCCTGCACCTACTGACCCTGCCCCGGTCTCTGTCCCTGTGACGCCTCCTGCACCCCCTCCGCCTCCCGCGCCTGGGGAAACGTCTGACCCTGCACCTACTGACCCTGCCCCGGAACAACCCGCGGGCGAGCCAGACGAAGCCCCCTTGCCGTCCCCGGTTTATGCTTCTTTCCCAGAGGCCTCGCAAGCCTCTGCTTCCGATTCCGAGAGGCTTCCCTCTGCCGCACCCGTGGGAAGCCTCTCGGAAGTCGAGGAACCAGAGCCTGACCCCGATGAACCGGAGGACACCGCGTTACTTTGGTCACTATTGGAAACCGACTTACCCGTCTCGGAACCACCCGCGCCCCGCGCCTCTGTCCCTGCCCCGGTGAACCCGCCGCCCGCCGTCCCTGTGCCTGGCCCGGCTGTGCCCACCCCCACTCCCACCCCCCCGCCGCCCCCCGCGCCCCCCATCCCCTCCTCAGGAGAAAAATCCCCATGATGCGTAAACCCTTCCTGCTCTTTTTTGTCTTTGGCTTCCTGGTCTGGCTGGCCTGGCCGCGCGCGTTTTCCCACGCGCAAGGCGAAGCCACCCCCACGCCCCCGCCTCCGCCCCTCACGACCGCGACCCAACCGCCCCAACCCACCCAACCGCCGCAACCGACCCTCCCGCCTAATCCTGGCGGCGGCGGGAAAAAGCCCACGGCCACGGCCACGCGGCCTTCTGGAGGGGGAGGCCTCCCCCCCACCGTGCCCGGCACGCCTGGCGCGGGGAGTCCCACCCTCACGCCTACCCTCACCGAAACGCCCACGCCCACCCTGACGCCCACGCCCACCGTGCCCCCGACGCTTTTGCGTTTGGTAGTTTTTATGGACGCCAATGGCAATGGCGACTTCGACACCGGCGAGGGGGTGGATCACCTCCTTGCTTTAGCCCGGTGGGAAACCTGGCAGACCTATGGCTACACCGCGGACGGATATTTGACCTTCACTGTGCCCCCGGAAATCCCGGCAGGGGCGCAGATCGCCGTCGAAGCCCCGTATTTGCATTGGAGTAGCCAGGTCAAAGCCCCGGAATTGAGCGGGGTGGCGGCGGACACGGCCTTGAAACTCGAATTGCCGGAATTTCCGGTCTTTTTGCCATAAGGAGCCGACATGGATGCCAAACGCCGTCAACTGTTTGAAGCCTATCTCCAACAACAATTTGAACGCGGAAGCGCGTTCAGCGTCGGGGATAAACTCGCCCTCCTGGAGCGGCTCTACACCGACGCCGCCGAACAAGGGTTAGTCCCCCTCGCCCCCGGACAAGTCGCCCGCGTCCCCGTGGGCAGTGCGCGGGTGCAGGCGATTCTCGCCGGGAAAGAAGTCGCCCTCGGGGGGAAAACCATCCAGGGCCGCGTCACGCTCCAACAACGGGTCGCCAACCTCTCCCCGGCGATGAAAGTGCTGGTGTTACTGCTGGTCTTTCTCGTCCCGGCCTTCCTCATGTGGGGCTTTGGGCGGTATCAGGAAAGCGCGGCCCTGGCATTGGCCTTGACCGGGACGCCCACGCCCCTGGCAACGGAAACCGCCACCCCTACGGCCTCCCCTTTGCCCGGTTCACTTCCCCCTACGGCCACGCCCTACGCCCAGGTCTTGGACAATGCAGGCGTCCCTACGGAACCACACGATCCGGTCTCGATCTCGTTCGCGAATGTGGCTTTCAGCCTGGGGGTGGCAAAGCTAGACGAGGGCGCATGGCAACCGGCGGTCGCGGAATGGCTCCCCGGCACGGTTTTGCGCCGGGTGCTGGCGATTCCCTACACCCAGGAAGTTGGCAACGCGGTCGCACAGCTGACCTATGACGCCCCGATCAGCTTGCGCTTACTGAGCGGCGAAGTGGTGGTGTACCACATGCGGGAAGTGCAACGCCCCCAACGGCATGAAATTGAAATTCTCAACGCCTTGACCCCCTCGTTAGTGGTCATCCTGCACGGGGAACGGGCGGGGCAACGGTGGGTGCTGGTGGCCGAGGCCGAACAAGGGCTCGGCCTCCCGCCCTTGACCCCCCTGCCCACCCTGGAACCGCCTGCCACCCTGGAACCTACGGCGACCCCTGATTACGCCTTGACCCCCACAGAAACCCCTGTGCCGGAAGGCTCGCCCACCACGACCCCCACCCCGACCAACACCCCCACGCCTACCCCTACGCAAACCCCCACCGCGACCTTGACCCCCACCGCGACCGGCACGCCTGTTTTGGCTTTCACGCCGCCCGTGCCCGTGACAGAAATCTATACCGACACGCTCACCGTGGTCAACGAAACGGCGGGCTTGCAACTCACTGTGACCAACTGTGCGAAGGTGGCGCAGATCGGGGCCAATCAAGGCGATTTTGTGGTGTGTGACGTGGTGCTCACCGCCCTCCGGGACGGGGTGACGTATAGCAGTGACACCCTGGCCGTGACGGAAATGGCCCAAGTCCAACAAGTGCCGGGCTGGTGGCCGCCCGCGCTGAGTGTCGTGGGGAGTGTCGGGAACGGCTCGCTCAACGCGGGCGACACGGTGACGGGCAAAGTGGCAGGCGCAATCGCCAAAAAACAAAGTAACCCCGTCCTGCTGTGGGAACAAACCGGCTTACGGTATGTCCTCACCCTGGAGACGCTTTTGGATGAATGACCTGGCCTGCAAGGTCAAGGTTTTTCTCGCCGTTCTGAGTGCGCTTGGCTTCCTGTTCCGCCTCTTTTGGGGCTGGTGGGTGCCCTACCACGCAGAACAACACCACCGGGTGAGGCGGAACCCGGACCATCTTCTTTTTTACGATAAGGAGTAACCTCATGGATTTTGATTTTACTGAACTGGCAAAAGGCCTCGCGATCCTCAGCATTGGCGGGATTGGCGTGATTATGGCTGGCTCGTTTTTGTTTCCCCAACTGGCGGAACAATACAAGAAACAGACCATTAACGTCATCGTCGGCCTCATTATGGTGGGGATCGCCACCGCCCTCGTGGGCTATTTCTAACGGAGCCTGCCCATGTCTGCCCCTGCTACCCTCCCCCGCGTGGATGATCTGCAATATGACTGGCCGGTGGACATCGTGCATTACGAGTCCAAATACCTGCTTGGCTTGAACTTACAGGATTTGATGTTCGTGGCCCTTCCCGGCATTATCCCCATGATGTTCAATCGCCTCGGGTTGGGGGTGGTAGGGGCGATCTTGGGCTATCTCCTCGTCCGCAAATTCGAGGGGTTAGGGGATCGGAATGTCCTGGCCTATCTGCTGGCCCGCCTGCTGGCAAAGACCCAAGACCAAACCGTGACCCTGCCCCTCATTCTCCCTTCCGCACAGGTGGAAACGGTCATCGTCACCGACCTGGACGGCAATGAACTCGCCCGCATTGGAGGCGGGGACTAATGAATGTCGTGGAACTCGAAGCCTTTGATATCGCGACGGCCTCGCCCTGGCAAATGCTCGGCACGTCCGGGTTTTGGGCGTCTTTACCGCGTTTGAGTGCGGGTTTGCCCACCGCCCGGCTGTTGATGGTGGCCGATAGCCTGCAACCGGCAGACGTGACGCTCGGCTTTCAGCACGCGGCGGCGGCGGAACACATGCTCGCCCCTGGCTTGCGCGCCTATCGCCTGCAATATACCGAATACCTGAATCGGGCGGTGGAGGAAGTGCGCTTTATTCGTCTGTTCCTGGTGGTCGATACCCTGCTGGACGATCAGGGGGTGTGTAACCTCCTGGGCACGTATGGCGTGCCTGCCAGGCCGTTGGCGCGGGAGATTCCCATGCCGTTTCACTACGGCAAAGACACCTGGGAAACTATCGAGGCCGCGGACGGCAAGCGGTGGGGGATGTTGCGCTCGAAAACCGCGCAGTATGGGGCCATTTATCCGCGGGCCTTGCACCGCCTGTTTGCCCTCGACTTCCCGATTTGGGCGGTGATGCACGTCGGCGCATACGCCGAAACCGACGCGGTGAAAATGCTCAATCAAAAGGCGGCGGTCGCGAAATATGAACCGCGCCAATCGATTGAGACCGCCCAACAAGCCTCGGAAGTCGAGGGCACGATTGGGCGTCTGCGGAATGAAATGAACCGGGCCGGCGCGGCGTTACACACGATGCGCTTTTATGTCATGGTCGGCGGGTTGGATGACCAGGAACTCAAAACCCGGTTAGAGGTGGTTCGGGGGGCTGTGCCCTTCGACATGCTCCGCGTCACGCCCCCTGGGGCCACCGCCCGGAAAGTATTTGGGGTGCAACCCCTGGATGATTTGGAAGGCACGCCGCTGACTTCCCCCGGCGTGGGCCTGCTCACCGGCAGTGCGTTGTCTTATCGCCGCCGCACGGAAACGCGCGGGGTTCTGCTCGGCATTGACCGGAACCAGGCTCCGGTGATTATGAACATCTTCGACCCGCGCAACCCCTCCTACAACATGGCCGTCCTGGGCCAAACCGGGAGCGGAAAAACCTTCGCGGTCCTGCTTTTGATGTTGCGGCACTTGCTCCTGGGCTGTCACCTGATCATTGTTGACCCGCAAGGGAATGTTGACCTCTCCTTCCTGGGCGACGACCTGTATCACAAAGCGGTGATGGGCACAGGGGCGGCGGCGGTCAATGTCCTGGACATCACGCACGACGAAATCTCCAACCAGGTCGAGAGTGTGTGTGCGATGTTGGCCTTGTTGGGTTTATATGACCGACAGGACGCTTTAGCCCGCGCCGTGCTGGATCAGGTCTTGCTCGACCTCTACGAACCGTTATGGGGGCGCTCAGTCCAGTATATGCCCACCCTCGGGGCCGTGCAGGCCCGTTTGCGTCAACTGGCTGAAGACGCCTCCGCCTTACCGATGGTGCGCGACGTGGCCGCCCTGCTGGCCTTCAAACTCACGCCCTACGCCGATGGCAGTTATGCCGAATTGTTTGGCCGGGCCACGTCCGTAGATTTTTCCCTGTCCCGCGCCGTCACCGTGTATGACGTGTCCCGCCTGCCCAAGCAGGAACTCGGCGGCAACCTGCGTGCCGCCCTGCTCTCGATTTTGGTGGCGGACCTCAACCAGGCGATTCGGCGCAAACGGCGGGAAGGCGATACCACCCCCATTCTGTTTTTTGTGGATGAAATGGGGATGCTGATGCGCGATGGCGTGATTGCGGCCCATGTGAGTGGCGAGTACAAAACGGCGCGGGCGCGCCGCGTGGGGATGATTGTGGCCGACCAGGATTTACACAGTCTCCTGGGGCCTGCGGATGCCAGTGGCCTCCACCACGGCGCGCCCATCCTGGCGAATTCCGCCTTCAATTTGTTGTTTTATCAAAAAGATTCTGAGCGGCAGAGAATCCGGGAAACCTTTTCCGGTCTGCCGGAAACTTTATCCGAAGCGTTGTACACCCTGCCGCGGGGCGTCTGTCTGGCGCAATTGCCCGGTGATCTCCTGCTCGTGCATGTCAAACCGTCCCCCTTCGAGCAGGTGGTTTTGTCCTCGCAACTGCAAGACCGCCAACGTGCGCTCCACGTCGTGCAACGCATGATCCAGGAGTTAGCATGAGTATTGGCCTCGATTCAGAAGGTTTATTGGGCATTTATGCCGATTGGATCGCGTTTTTGCGCGAGAAAAAAGGGGCGTTGGAAGGGCAGTTGACGAAATTGCAAGCAAAGGGCGGGGGCAAGGACAAGCCCGTCCCGGTCGCCTCGCCTGGGGAGCCTCCCTCTGCGGCTCCCCAAGAGGCCCTCCCTGACCTCCCGGAGGAGGAGGCTCCGGCCTGGTTGTTTCAAGCCCCTCCGTCCGAGGGTTCCCCCGCCCCTGTGGTTCCCGACCCTGCGGCGGAGGCCCCGGACACCTGGATGTGACCCCGAGGCCCTGGTGAGATGAAGCATGAATACCCCCTCTCTCTTTTCACAAGCCCCCCTCCTTTCGCTCCTCTTGAGGCCGCGTTTTCTCTTGTTCCTGATCCTGCCAGTGCGCTGGTTTGCCTATCTGATGCGAAAACAATGCTTCCTGTGGTCGCTGACCAGGGCAGGACGCACCCCTGGAGCATGATAATGAAGGGCTTTCTTGGTTTAGGCTTGATTGTGGCTACCCTGACCATGCTCCACTTACCAATGGTAATGAGGTTAAAAGTGCGTTACTTCCCTGAGAAGCAAGCATGGAAAGTATCTGCCCTCCTGGTGGGAATATTGTTGCTCTGTGTCGTGCTTTGCATCTTGATGTTCAGCTTGGTAGGGTATCTTCACCAAATGACACCTCTCGCCCGGCCAAACGCGCCTCTTTTCACCCAATTTAGCGGGGTAATCCTGTTTGCTCCGCTTTTCCTCATAATCTATTGGTTCACGATCATCAAATTACCTCAACTGGTCATCTATGGCGTGGTCATCCGCCATGAGGCTTCGCAAAAGTCACTCCCTAATCAACAACAGGACGAAAACTAATGGATGCTGATCAAAAGAAAATGCTTGGCCTGGGGTTAGTGGCCGCCCTGATTTTTATCTTCCTGAGTATCACGCCTGCCCAAAAGCGCACGCTCCGCACCTGGTACAAATCCGGGGCCTGGGTTGCGCCGGTGGTGGCGGTCGCGGTGATCGCCCCTTCGACGGCTATCGGAGTCAAGGTCTATCAGGTACGGAAACAGAAAGCATACATGGCCGCTATCGCCCAACAGGTTGCCACCGGCCCCACCGTTCTGCTTTTGCCCCGCGCCGACTGGAAACCCGTTGACCCCTCAAAAATCAACCTATGGGGCCGCTTGGCCGATGCGCTCCCCCACGACGAACAAATCAGCCTGGAAGTGTTCGGAAGCGAGACGGAGATCGCCTTTGCCCTGCATGGCTCCGAAAATGGCGTTCGGGCCGCGTTGACCCAAATCAAAGCCGAATGGCCGGGCGTGCAACGGCGGGAGACCGCCGCCGATCCCACCCAGCCCCCGGAAGGCTGGGTGGGTTATTGGTGCGAGTGTGCCCCGGCGACGTGGGACAAGCCCATTGTGCCCCTCACCACTGACCCGCTCCGGGGAGCCATCGTCGAACTGAATGGCGTCGTCGGCCAGGGACGCGGCCTGCTCCAAATCCTCGCCAAACATGACTACGGGACAAAACGCAAAGTCGGGCAACGGGCGGTCGCCGCGCGGGGCGAAGGGCAACAAGTGCCTCACGCGGGCGTGAAAGCCCTCCGCACGAAGGAAGCCCGCGAACTGGAAGGCCGCTTTGACCGGAATTTTCTCCAAGTCACTGTCCGAGCGGTGGGCATGGCGGATACGCCAGAACGGGCGCAAGGCATTGCGCGGGGGTTGGCGCGGGCGGTGTGTGCCAGCTATGGCCCCCAAAATCCGGTCAAGGTGGTGAAAGAAGGGCAGGGGGACTTGACGGCCACGCAACAACGCGCCTTCGGGAAAATGCAAGCCTGGGCGGACACCGAACTCGCAAGCCTGGCGCACCTGGTGGGGAGTGACATGCTGACCGTCGCCCCCCGCTTGCTCGTTGCCAGTGCCAAATCTCTGCCCGTATCTCCCGCCATGCGGGTGATCCCCACCGATACCCTCGCCCGGTTTGCGGAGGAGGTGCGCTAATGCTCACAGCTCCCCCACCCCCGACCCCGGATAACCAGGCGCTGTTATTTTCCTTCACGAATTGGATCACCCTCCCGGTTGAGGATTGGGTGTGGTTGTTGGAATTGGCCCATTGCCAGGGGCAAGCCCTGGACGCCTATCTCGCGCATGTGCTCCATGACCATGTTACACAAAACCAACAAAAGGAGCTAAACCCATGAGTTTTATAAGGCAGTTAGCCACTTGGCTAACTAAACATTCCACTTTGCTTCGGGCGCGATATATCCATTGGCAGACGGTTCGTGCCGAGAGAGAGAAAGTTAAATCTCAGAAGCATGTAGAAAATATTGTTCGCAAATGGGATCACCTTCCTCCCTGGCTTCAAAAACGCATTTGGGCGGATATTGAAAAGGCTGAGGCGAAGGCCAAAAAAGAGAAACCCCATGACTAACCCCCGCACAATGGTTCTACTAGGCAAAAGCCTGGATGATAACGGAAACCCGGTCTTGGCCGGGATTCCGCTCGACGACTGGAAAACCCACGCCCTGGTGATTGGGACAACCGGCTCCGGCAAGTCCACCTTTCTTCGCAATGTAGCGGTGCAGACGTTTGGCCTGAATGCCACGACCTGTATCGTGGAACCGCACGGCGATCTGTGTCTCGATGCGCTGGCAGGGGTGCCGGATAGCGAACTCTCCCGCGTGGTGTATCTCTCCCTGGACAGTGCCCAACCCCCGGCGATTCCCCTGATGACCTTCGGCCTGGGCGGAGGGGTGGACGTGGGCATGGGGGCGGTCTTGTCCGTCATTCGCATGGCCGAACCCCAATCCTGGGACGCCTCGACCCGGATGCGCGAAGTTTTGCGGCACGCGGTCCGCGTGATTTTGGACACGATGAAGTGGAACGCCAGCATTGTGGCGCTGGATCGCTTTTTGACCAAAGACCAGGAATTATTCCGGGAAAAACTCCTGACCAATTGCTCGGATGAAGTGGCCCGCAGTCGAGAGTTTTGCCGGGACGAACTCAATCCCGCGCTCGAAGGGGCAAAGGGGACGGCGGGAATGCAAGAGAGTATCCGGGCGGCGCGTCGCCGGTTGGAAATCTTCACCAATGATCAACGCCTGCGCCGCACGTTGGCCCTGCCCCCGCTTGGCCCACGCGTGAACATGGCGGAATTGCTGACCGGGGGGAGGCTGGTACTTGTGCCCGTCAATGCGGCGGAATTGGGCGCGCAAGTGGCTCCGCTCGTCTCGATGCTGATCATGCAAATGGTCAAGACCGCCTTTCTCGGACGCACGGATCGTAGTCAACGTCAGCAGGCCGTCATCATCATGGACGAATTCGCGGCGATGGCCGAAAGTGAAGTGGCCGAGATTGTGGACACCTTGCTCCGGGAGGCCCGGAAGTTTGGGGCGGCGATCATTCTGGCGACGCAATCTATTAACCAACTCTCGAATGAGGTCAAAAAGAACGTCTCCATCAATACCAACCAAAAGATCGTCCTCCTGGTCAGTGACCCCAACGAGGCGGCGGAGGCGGCGAAGCTGTTGGGCAGTGACCAAATCCATGACACCGATATTCGCAACATGCCCAAATATCACGGCTATATCAAAGCAATGGCGGACAAGGCTCCCCAACCCCCGTGCCTGCTCCAAATGTATCCCCCGCAAACCCTGGCCCCGACCCGCCGCCTTGATCTCAGTCAACTGGACTTAAAGCGCCCGGAGGTCTCTGCCGAATGGCAACACGTCCGCGCCCTGGCGAAAGAGGCGGGAGATCCCAATGATCTCCGGGCCGCTGATCTCGTGGTGTCGTATCTCCGGGAGATGGATGACCCCACCTGGAAAGCGGTAGTCTCGGACGCAATGGCCTGGAACCGTTATCACGCTCATCGGCTATTAGCTGACCCTGCCCTTGAACCCGATAAGGTCGCACGGGCGAAGAAGATTAGTCGCGGTTTGTATGGCCTGCCCTGGTGGTTACGGGAGGCGTTTTACTGGCGCACCCTCAACGAGGGCAAGCGGAAAACCGGACGCCCGAAAGGAGCGGGGGTGGTGGACAAGCCCTCTGAGGGTTCCCCCTCCCCCCAACAAAAAGCCTGTCCGTATTGCACCACCCCGCATGAAAGCCAGGCTCCCAATTGTGTCAAATGTGGTGCGCCGTTTGCGCTCCCACCCGCACCTGCCGCAACAATGGTGGATGTGGATTAGAGGGCAGAGGCCATAACCCTGCCAACCTGCCATTCCTCAACCAATGGCCGTAACCATGCAAATTGCCATTACCCACACAAAAGCCATAACTCTGCCAGATGCCGTAACCCTGCAAACTGCCATTGCTCGAACAAAAGCCATAACCCTGCCAGAGGCCGTAACCCTGCAAACTGCCAATCCCTATACAAGGGCCATTAGTCTGTAAACCGCCATTACTCCACCAAATGCCGTAGCCCTCATAGATACCATTCTTATCCCGAAGGATTAACTTTTGATGACCCCCTCTTCCGCCCCCCTCACCCTGCCATACTCGGATAATTTCCAACGTAATCTCACGACCTATCTCTCCGCTTTGAGAGACCTGGCCTATCGTACCGATCAGCCTGCCCAGGTTTTCGAGACGGAGGTGTCCGTCTTTCTCAACGCCCTCGCGGAGCATTTTGGCCCCAACGCTCAGAAGGTATTTTTATGGTGTAAGCATTTTTCAGAAGGCCTCCTGGCGCATAGTGACAAACTCCTGGAACCTGTCATTTCCCACGAAACGCCAGCCCTTTCGACCTTTTCAGACGGGGAATACCTCGAGGTCTTGGAGCAGACCCGTCAATATCTCAAGCGTCTGGTGATGGACATGGCTCACGATCTCCTGGGGCGCACGCCCGACAATCTGCGCTTTTACCTGAGAGGCCTGGCTTCAGTTGTTCCCCCGGACGGGCTGAAAACCTTGTTGTTGAGCGTGCAACAGACCGCTGAAAGTTACTTATGTTTAGGGTATGACGTGTACCAACCGGCTAACCAATTCCACCTAAACAAGGTTGACCAGGGGCGCAATCAGGTCTCGGAATTACAAAAACACCTCACAGATGGGCACGCCCTGGCGAATTTCATCTCCTGGCGGCTCTTGAAATTCAGAAAAATCCTATGGTTCCACCTCGTTCCCACGCCGACTTATTCGGAAATGGCCGACGCGTGCATGGCGTTTTTTGCGAACGAAAAACGCCTATAAATCTATGCCATTACCCCAACAATAACCCCAACCATTACCCCAACATCAACGCGGTATTTACTGGTCGTCCCTTTTTTTGTCCAATTTGGTGTCCATGCCATTACCCCAACAATAACCCCAACCATTACCCCAACAATAACTATGTTTGGCTTTCAAACCCTCTC
>WBZL01002292.1_pt1 | contig 15954 bp, 13 predicted proteins | sample 5204291 | NCBI WGS metagenome assembly WBZL01 (sample SAMN12344345, study PRJNA552823) | activated sludge metagenome | biome: Activated sludge suspended growth; feature: Nitrification reactor; material: Wastewater; isolation source: activated sludge from nitrification reactor of wastewater...
TGCCTTGGCGGCCTCCACCTTGTTGCCACGGTTCACCGCGATGTTCATGTCCTTGAAGAAGATGTTGAAGAGCGGCCACCGCAAGAGCTCGTACTTGCCGATGAACAGGAAGTACTGCGGCACCACATTGTACATCTGTATGATGTCCAGATAGCTGCTGTGGTTGCAACAGATGATGTAGGGAGCTTCCGGCAATGCTGCACGCCTTTCGACCTGCAAACGCACGCCCAATGCCACTTGCAGGAACCGCGCCCAACGACGCTTGAGACGAAAGGCACGCACGTAGCGCTGCGGACGATGCAGCAACACCCTGAACGGGATGTAGAGCACGACCAAGGAGAAGAAGAAGACGAAGCCGAAGTACAACTTGTAGATCCACCGGAAGGGCAAGAACAGCCACCGCGACCAAGCGCTGCGCCGCTCTTCACCTTCGACCACCTTGGGGCGGTCCGTACCGTTGGGCCCGTTCATGAGCAAGGCGGCGAAGGTAGAAGGACCTACCGGCCATGTGCCGTTGGCGGCCGGTATCTTGCGCGCCCTTTCCGAACCACCCGTTCCGCACATGGCACGCATCCTCACCGGTATCCAGAGCACCGGCATATTGCACCTCGGCAACGTGCTGGGGGCCATTCGCCCAGCCATAGCCATGAGCAACGACCCGAAGAACGAGTCGTTCCTGTTCATCGCCGACCTGCACGCCCTCACCCAGATAAAGGATGCCGCTACCGTGCGGGCCAACAACCAGGATGTTGCCGCTACTTGGTTGGCGTGCGGATTGGACACCACACGAAGCGTGTTCTACCGTCAGAGCATGGTGCCGGAGGTGACCGAGCTCGCGTGGTACCTCAACTGCTTCTTCCCCTATTCCCGCTTGGCGCTTGCCCACAGCTTCAAGGACAAAGCCGACCGTTTGGAGGATGTGAACGCCGGTTTGTTCACCTACCCCCTGCTCATGGCGGCCGACATATTGCTCTACGACGCCGAGCTGGTACCCGTGGGCAAGGACCAGCTGCAGCATTTGGAAATGACCCGCGATGTGGCCGAGCGATTCAACCATCGCATGGGCACCACCTTCGTTCTACCCGAAGCCAAGGTGGACGCCGAAGTGATGATCGTTCCCGGCACGGACGGTGAGAAGATGAGCAAGAGCCGGAACAACACGATCCAACTGTTCGCGCCGGAGAAAACGGTGAAGCAACAAGTGATGGGCATCGTTACGGACAGCACGCCCTTGGAAGCACCGAAAGACCCGGACAAGGACCACGTGTTCGCCCTGTTCAAGTTGGTGGCGCCACCGGAAGCCGTGGCCACCATGCGCGAGAACTACTTGCGCGGCGGTTACGGTTACGGCCACGCGAAGAAGGAGTTGCTAGCTGCGCTGCTGGACGGTTTCGCCAAGGAGCGCGAAACGTACGGTCGTTTGATGGCCGACAAGGGCGAACTCGAAGCGCGGTTGAAAGAGGGCGAGGAACGCGCACGGGCCGTGGCCGCCGGCGTGCTGCATCGCGTGCGCGAAAAGCTGGGCTACTGATCGGTCGGCCGCTCTCGGTACTGCCGGTACAACTGCTTCTGGTGGTCGTCCAACCGGACGCTCCGACCGTGGATGAACGCAGCCTTGACGTCGTTGCCACGCATATCGAGCGCATCGCCCGAGCTGATGAACAGAGTGGCATCCTTGCCAACGGCCAAGCTGCCGTACCGATCATCGATCCCCAGCACCGCTGCGGCATCCAACGTGATCGAACGCAACGCATCTTCGGATGGAAGACCGTGCGCTCGTGCCGTGCCGGCGGTGAAGGCGATGTTCCGCAGACCCGCGTGCTCGCGATCGCCCGAGTAGCCCAGGCAGAAACGGACACCTGCTTCCTTCAACAAGCGTGGCAGCTTGTAGGACATGTCCACATCGTCATCGGGTCGCAACGGCAGGGAGTGCGTCCGGCGAAGCACCACATCCACCTTGTTCTCCCGCAACAGTTCGGGCACGCGCCAAGCGTCGTAACCACCCACGATGACCAAGCGCGCAACCCCTTCGGTCTTGGCGAACTGGACCGCTTCCACGATCTCCTTGGCCGCATTCGCCCTCACGAAGAGCGTTTTGCGCCCATCGAAGAGCCCGCGCATGGCTTCCATGCGCACATCGATCTCCGCGGGAGCCGTTGCACGCGCATAGGCGGCCGCTTTGCGGAAGAAGCCGCTGATCTCGCGGATACGCCGCTGTCGTTCATCCTTCTTCTCCGCATCGGTCTCCCCGGGTTCGGCCCACCAGCCGCTGCGTTGGTAAGCTGCAGGCCATGTCAGGTACACACCGTCATCGACGCGCACAGCGGCGTCGGCCACTTCCCATGCATCCAACTGCACCACCGAACTCGTACCGCCGATGGTGAGTCCCCGTGGTGCGATCTGCACCAGCAGCACGCCGTTGGAGCGCACGGTGGGCACCACGCGCGAATCGCTCTTGTAGGCTGAAAGAGCGCGCAACTCGGGTTCGAAAGACCCTACCTCCTGGTGATCGTTGGTAGCGCGTACCTGCTCGATCTCCATCAGTCCCAAGGGCGAATCGGGTACGATGAAGCCCGGGTAGATGTGTTGTCCGTTCGCGTTGATCACGGTATCGTAAGTCGCGCGCACCCCGTAGGCATAGCCCACATAGTCGATGGTACCGTTACTGAATCCAACGGCGCCTTCATCGATGGTGCGACCATCTCCCACGTGCACCGTACCGCCTGTGACCAAGATGCTCTTGCTCTGAGCAGGGGCGGGTGACGGATGCTGCGCGCGCAAACCGTTGAGCATCGTTACCGATGCGACCAGGAGCATCAGGTACCGTTCAATCCGCATCATGGTCCATTCCGGTTTCTTCCCCCAGATCATCGCAGTGCCACAAGCGGGGTTGGTCGCGGCGTGCCTTGCGCACGGGAGCACCTTCGCCCTTTGCTTGCACCATGGCCCTGACGATGCGATCGCGGTCAGCCAAAAGAACGCTACGCTGCGCCAGGTCCTGCACCTCATCGTAGTAGCACACACCATCCACATAGGTCTTCAGCACGCGCGCATCGATACCCAACGGATCGCTGCTCCAGAGCACGATATCGGCATCCATGCCTGGAGCCACCGAACCGATGCGATGATCGAGCTTCAGCATGCGAGCCGGATTGAGCGTCACCATCTTCCACGCTTCTGCCGGGGCAACGCCACCGTACTTCACCGCTTTCGCTGCCTCTTGGTTCAGGCGACGGCTCATCTCGGCATCATCGCTATTGATGCCGGTATTCACGCCATGCTCATGCAACAAGGCCGCGTTGTAGGGAATGGCATCGTACACCTCGAACTTGTAGGCCCACCAATCGCTGAAGGTGCTGGCACTGGCCCCGTGCTTCCGCATACGATCGGCCACTTTGTATCCCTCGAGGATGTGGGTGAAGGTGTTCACCTTGAAGCCCATGCTATCCGCCACGGACATGAGCATGGCCACTTCGCTCTGCACATAGCTGTGGCAGCTGATTTCACGCTGTCCATGGAGTATTTGCACCAGCGCTTCCAAGCGAAGGTCCCTACGCGGTGCGGTGCGCCCCTCGCGCTCCTTGGGTTTGAGCACCGACCAGCGTTCTTGTTCGTTGGCATAAGCCTTGGCACGCAGGAAGGCATCGTAGAAAAGCTGCTCGACACCCATGCGTGTTTGCGGGAACCGATCCGAAGGGCCCCAGTTGCTTTGCTTCACGTTCTCGCCGAGCGCGAACTTGATGCGGCCCGGAGCACCGCGCAGCAGCAGGCTATCGGCCGCGTGCCCCCACCGCAGTTTGATGATGGCACTCTGGCCGCCGATGGCGTTGGCGCTGCCGTGCAGCAGTTGGGCCGTGGTGACACCTCCCGCCAAGTCGCGGTAGATGTTCACATCATCGGGGTCCACCACATCCCCCATGCGCACCTCGCTGGTGATGCTGTGGGATCCTTCGTTCACGCCGCGCGCGATGGCGATGTGCGAGTGCTCGTCGACGATGCCGCAGGTGAGATGGTGTCCGGTGGCATCCACCTCGACCGCCGTTGGTTTGTGCCGACCGGTGAAGTGCGCAGCAACATCCAGCTTCTCTCCCACTGCGATGATGCGTCCTGCATGGATGAGCACATCGGCTTTCGGGAGTACACCTTGGTCCGTGTTCGTCCATACCGTCGCGTTGCGGAAAAGGACGGTCTCCTGTTCCGGTGGGTTGGTCCACCCGTAGCCCACGAGCGGGTAGGTGATGGGCCCGGGCACATGGCGCTGAGCAACGTTTGAACTGTCCGCAGCGGTGCGCTTGGTCGCGGGCTTTTCGGCCTGCCGTATCGCGCTCCACTTGAACCATGCACCGCCCGCACGTTGACCTTGACCATCCCAGAGCTTTCCGGCAGCGTGCATGGAACCGCTCAGGCGCACGATGCGATCGGGGTCGTTCTTGGGAGCGAAGCTCATGCTGATCAAGCGGCCCTGCACATCCAAGCGCACCTTCACCCGCAGACTATCGTCTTCGTTGGGACGCTTCACCGTGGCCTCTTGCTTATCACGCTCGCCGGTAACGCGCAAGCTCCATATCTCATCGACGAAGTTGAGGTCGTAGTTGCCCGCCAACTTCAGCCGTTCAGGATCGTCGTGCACGAAGGCTTTGCCCAAGATCCACGTTTCGTGCACCACGTTCTTCTCATGCAACAGGTGCTCCGACGTTATGAGGAAATTGGCCGCCATGCCTGCTCGAAGCGCACCGAAACGATCATCGAGGCCCATCAAGCGCGCCGGTTCCAAGGTGATGAGCTCGATGGCCCGAGCACTGTCCAAGCCACAGGATACCAACTTGCGCAACTCCTTCCAAAAGCTACTGAGCTCCTTGCGGCCATTGGCGGTGAGCGCGAATTGCACATGGGCGCTGTCCAGAACCGCCGCGTTGTAGGGCGCCCATTCCCATCGTTTCAGCCGTGCTGAGCTCACTTCCAGCGCATCGAAGGGATCCTCCACGTCGTAGGCCTCCGGCAACTCGAACGGAACGATCAGGGGCAGCCCGGTGCGCTTGATCTCCTGTAATCGGGCGAACTCATCACCGGCACCCTTGATGATCGCCGGGAGCTGGAATTCGGCGAGCAACGTGGACCAACGCAACACGTCGTTACGGTCGCTCGCTTCGCATACGATACGCCCGGTAAGCTGGCACCCCAGATCATGCAGCACCTGGTCCGTCTCCTTCGGCGAACGCTGCTCGGCATACCAGCGCGCGTCGTGCAGTGCTTGCCTCAATAGAGCAATGGAGCCCGTGAGCGAACTCGGGTAAGCGTTCGTCGAACTGCCCTTGCGAAAACTGAAATGTGCAGCGACATCGGCCCGCACAACGCTCTTCGCCGGGGCCTCGTCGGTAAGCGCTATCGCTGCCGAAGTTCCTCTCGCGATACCGTCCATACGATGCGCCACCACCAAGGCATACCCCAGCTCACGCAATTTGGCGGCACGTTCAGCGTCGGGGCGATAGAGCTCATGGGCGTGTGCATCGGCGCGTAGCGCCGGGTTCCAGTGGCGTGCCGCACGGTTCTCGCCTTTACGCTCATCAGCGGTGCTCTGGGGAAGGCCCAGGTCGCTGTAGGGCTCAACCAATGCGGGCCAAATGTGCAAGCCTCCCAGGTCGCGCACCACGGCGCCTGCTGGAATACCCATGCTGGTCCCCACGCCGAGCACCTCACCATCCCTCACGAGCAGGGTCGCCTTGGGTATCGCCGTACGCGCGTCCACATGAACGGTAGCATTCGTGAAAGCGTAGGTCGTGTGCTCGGAAGACGCTACATGCGCCACTGGCGGCATGGTCTGGGCGTTCGCCAGCACGGCCAGCGACAACAAGAGCAGCATGAACAGCGCGCGCATGGGGCCACGAATGTAGGATCCCCGTCAAGAGCGGCAGCGTCCCCGGGTGGACAGCGGTCCACTACCTTCGGCGCCCGTTACAAACCCTGCCATGGATACTGGCTTCCTCTCCTTCTTCCACAGTCTGTTGCGCTACGCAGTGCTCATCGCCCTGGTGTTCGCATTCATCGTCAACCTGCGCGGCATGTTGGCGAAACGCCCCATCCTGGTGGGTGAGCGCATGGTGACCATCATTGCCATGGTACTTTGCCACGTGCAACTCGTGCTCGGCCTTCTCCTGTACTTCATGAACCTCAGCGCCATCAACCAGATGGTGGATCCCTACAAGCGCTTCTGGAAGTTCGAGCACATCGGTGGCATGGTGGTGGCCATCGCGCTCATCACCGTGGGTCGTGTGCTATCCAAACGCGCCCAAGAAGAAAGCAAGAAGCAGCGCCACATCGTGGTGTTCTATGGTATCGGCCTGCTGCTCATCCTGGTCTCCATCCCTTGGCCTTTCCGCGAGGCCTTCCGCTCCTTCGGCTGGCTATGAAACGCTACACCACCTTGCTCCTGAGCGCAGTGCTGCTAGCGGTAGCCTGCGGTAGTACCGATGCACCCTTGGAATTGACGGCCGACAGCGGTATGGACCGAGGCGAACAAGTGTTCCGCATGAACTGCGTGCTGTGCCATGGCGCCGACGGCAAATTGGGCTTCAACGGGGCCAAAGACCTAACCAAGAGCACGCTCTCCAAGGAGGAAATGGTGGCCCGCGTTCGTGAAGGCAAAGGCACCATGATGGCGTACAAGAACGTGCTCTCTGCCAAGGATATCGAAGCCGTGGTGGCACACGTGCGCTCGCTGCCAAAGACGAAATGATCGACCCGCTCGAACTGAAAGGCAAGGCCGAACGCGCCGTGCTCATCGGTCTCATTACCGATGACCAGGATGCCGATCACGTAAAGGAGTACTTGGATGAGCTGGAATTCCTGGCAACCACTGCGGACATCACCACGCTCAAGCGCTTCACCCAGCGCATGCACCGGCCCGATGGACGCACCTATGTAGGAAGCGGAAAGCTCGCCGAGGTAAAAGCGTGGATGGAAGAGAACGGCGCCGACTGCGTGATCTTCGATGATGAACTCACTCCGGCCCAGCAGCGCAACCTGGAGAAGGAGATAGCCAAGCCGGTGCTCGACCGTCCGCGCTTGATCCTGGACATCTTCGCGCGAAGGGCGCGCACGGCCCACGCCAAGAAGCAAGTGGAACTGGCCCAGTACGAGTACATGCTGCCGCGCCTCACCAAGCTGTGGACCCACTTGGAACGGCAACGCGGGGGCACGGGCACGCGCGGAGGCGCGGGCGAAAAGGAGATCGAGACCGACCGTCGTCTGGTCCGCGACCGCATCGCACTGCTCAAGAGCCAGCTGCGGGACATCGACAAGCAGATGGCCACGCAGCGCGGTAACCGGGGCAAGTTGGTTCGCGTCGCGTTGGTGGGATACACCAACGTGGGCAAGAGCACGCTCATGAACCTCTTGAGCAAGAGCGACGTCTTCGCCGAGAACAAGCTCTTCGCCACGCTCGACACCACCGTACGGAAGCTGGTGCTCGGCAACCTGCCCTTCCTCATGAGCGATACGGTGGGCTTCATTCGCAAGCTGCCCCACCAACTGATCGAGAGCTTCAAGAGCACCCTGGACGAAACACGTGAAGCGGACCTATTGCTGCACGTGGTGGACATCAGCCATCACAACTTCGAGGAGCAATACAATACGGTGAAACAGACCCTCACCGAGATCGGCGCCGGTGACAAGCCGACCATCGTTGTCTTCAACAAGATCGACGCCTACCGACCGGCACCGCACGACCCGGACGATCTCGCGCCGAAGCGGGAGGACCAATACTCGCTGCAGGAACTGAAGGATACGTGGATGGCGCGTATGGCCAACGAAGAGTGCATCTTCATCAGTGCGGTCGCCAAGAACAATATCGACCAGCTGCGCAAGCTGCTCTACGCCCGTGTGAAGGAGTTGCACATAGCGCGCTACCCGTACGAAAGCGATCTGCTCTTCAAGGACGAATACCTCGAACCGTGAACCGCGCCGCGATAGCGCAACATGTCGCATCCATCCAGGCGGCAGTGGCGAACCTCGGCGTTGTGGATGCACCCCTTATTACCTACGGGAGCTGACGGATGGCCAAGAAGCGCGGCAAAGCCAGCAAGAAAGGCGGCTGGAGGACAGCGGTGAAGTGGTCGCTCATCCTGCTGGCCATCGCGATCGTGGGGTTCTTCATCCTGCTCCAAACGGTGCGTATGGGCGTCTTCGGCACGCTACCCTCCGAAGAAGAGTTGGGCAGCATCCGTCACGAGCAAGCAACATTGATACTGGCGGCCGACGGCACCATCATCGGTAAGGTCTTCGCGAAGGACCGCACCAATGTCCAATACGACGACCTACCGCGCCACCTGATCGACGCGCTCGTCTCCACGGAAGATGCGCGCTTCTTCACCCATGCCGGCGTCGATGGCCGCAGCTACTTGCGCGTGTTCTTCCGCACCTTGCTCGGTCGCGATCGCAGCGGTGGCGGCGGCAGCACCATCTCGCAACAGATCGTGAAGAACCTGTACGGACGGGAGAGCCATGGCCCGCTGACCCTGCCGGTGAACAAGATGAAGGAAGCCTTGGTGGCGCAGCGGTTGGAGCGCGTGCTCACCAAGAACGACGTGCTCGTCCTCTACTTCAACTCCGTACCCTTCGGCGAAAACACATATGGCATCGGATCAGCGGCCCAACGCTTCTTCAACAAACCGGTCAAGCGCCTCAGCATCGAAGAAAGCGCGGTGCTGGTGGGCATGCTGAAGGCCAACACCACCTACAACCCGCGCCTGCACCCGGAACGTTCCCGTGGGCGCCGCGACCAAGTGCTGGAGTTGATGCACGAGCGTGGCCATTTGACCCGCGCCGCCACCGACAGCCTGCGCAAGCTGCCGATAACCTTGGATTACACCGGCGGCGACGTGCTCGACCTCTACGGCTACGTGGACCAACAAGTGACCGAAGAAGCGCGCAAGCTGCTGCAGGAAGCGGGCGCCAAGAACGGTCGCAACTACGATCTCGAAAAGGACGGCCTGCGGATCACCACCACCATCGATCCGGTCTTGCAGCAACACGCACACACGGCTGCCCTGGAGCATTTGGCGATCATGCAGCCGAAGCTGGACAAGGAGTTGAAGGCCCGAAAGGCACGGGCAGCGTGGGAGAAGAGCACTCCCCTACGGAAACGCGAACGATGGAAGCGGAACGAAACCACGGTGAGCGAATTCTACACGCACGGTGGCCATCGCATGGACACGCTCAGCTACCGCGATAGCCTATGGCACTACCACCGTTTGCTCAACGCGGCTGTAGTCGCCATGGACCCCAGCACCGGCGATGTGCTCGCATGGGTGGGCGGCAACGACCACCGCTATCTGCCCTATGACCTGGTGAAGTCGAAGCGAGCTGTGGCAAGCACCATCAAACCCATTGTCTACGCCGCTGCCTTGGAGCGTGGCCTGCAGCCTTGCACCTACCTCGACAACTCCAAGAAGAGCTACGGGGACTACGATGATTGGGCGCCGGACAACTTCGACCGTGACACCACGGAAGGCGAAGTAGCCATGTGGTACGCACTCATGCGCAGCATGAACCGGCCAACGGTAGACCTCTACTTCCGCACCGGTGCGGACACCATTCGCCAGGTGATGCAAGCCTTGGGGCTGCCCACCAAGGATGTAGACAAGCCGGCCATGGCTTTGGGTGCCTGCGACATTCCCTTGCGGGACCTTGTACCGGCATATGGCACCTTCGCCACCGGAGGCCAGCGAACCCGGCCACGGCTCATCACGAAGATCACCGATGCGAAGGGAACGGTCATCTACAAAGCGAAGCGCGCTTCCGTTTCGCGGGCGATCAGCCCTTCCACCGCAGCGGGGATCACCTCCATGTTACAACGGGCGGTGAACGAAGGAACCGGCACCGCTCTGCGCACGCGGTACGGGCTCAATGGGCCGTACGCCGGTAAAACGGGTACCTCGCAGGACTACAGCGATGCATGGTTCGTAGGCTACACGCCCAAGTTGGTGATCGGCACTTGGGTGGGTGCGTTCGATCCGCAAGTCCATTTCACCAGCGCCAATGGAACCGGCGGTCAGCTGGCTCTGCCCATCGTGGGCCGTGTGCTGAAAGCCGTGGAAACCGACGCTACGCTCAAGCGACGCTACGTCGTGGACTTCGGCTGGATGGCCGACCAAGCCGTGGATATGGACTGCGAAGGACGAAGAACACGCGGTGCTTTGGAACGGTTCATCGAGGACGTGTTCAAGAACACGGAGCCGGACTCCACGCGCAACGCGAAACCGAACATCTTCGAGCGCTTGTTCAAGAAGAACTGACGCGGGTCTTTAGGCGCGCGCCGATGCGATCGCGCAGGTCCATGAAGCGCTTCTCCCAATAGCGGTGGACCAGCCACGCCAGTGCGATGCAGGCTAGCCAGTAGAGTACGTAACCGATCAGGTCCAGTGAGATCACATGGTCCCATAACAAGCGGTTCCAGCAGGCACGAACGGGCTGGTGCACCAGATAGAGCGAATAGCTGATGATGCTGATGCGCACGATCCATCCCCCACCGCGCGGAACCGCTTTCCAAGAAGCCAGGAAGGGAAGCATGGAAGCCATGACCAGGGCGTTCACGCTGTAGAACCAAGAGGAAGCATAGAGCATCCGATCGTTGTCGTACAGGGTACTGTTGAAGCCCATGCCCAACAGGCCGATGACGAACAGCGGCCACCGCACGGCAGTCCACCGGGCTGGATAGCGGTGGTGCAACCAGGCGGCCAGCATGCCGAAGCCGATGGTGTCCAACCGCGTGAACAACATCTTGCGTGCGCCCTGTTCAAATTCGAACAGCGAATGCGTATCGGCTGCCATCGAGGCACGTAGCACGGCAGGAAGAATGATGAACAAGGCACATACGAACAGGAACGAGCTCGATGCACGCGGTCTGAACAAGCGGGTCGCCGTCAACCAGCAAAGCGGAAACAAGATGTAGTACCACTCCTCCACAACGAGCGACCACGATTCCCAGAAGAAGAGGTCCATGGGGTGCCATACGTTCTGCAGGAACACCACGTAGACCCAGAGATTGTGGTTGATCAAACCACCCGTGATGCCCGTGATGGCCAGCAGCACGTTCACCAGCAGGAAGAGGTAATAGTTGGGCAACGTGCGCAACCAACGGCGCTGCCAGAAGTCGACCAACCAGGTCCACGAAGACGAGCCGACCTCCGCTCCATGGCGCAACAGGATACCACCGATGAGGTAACCGCTCAATACGAAGAAGAGGTCCACCCCTTCCATGTATGGCGGCAACCATAGTCGCGGATACAATTGTCCGAGCACATCCGCGCTGTGCCAAAAGACGACCAGCAGAATGGCCACGGCACGCATGAGGTCCAGGCCGAAAACGCGCTCACGGGTCATTGCGGTGAATGTAGTCGGATCAACGCCGAACGAAGCGCTCGCGCAGGTCCATGAGCGGTTCCTCGTAAGTGCGCTGTACGAACCAGGCGAGCGCGGCGCAAATAACCAGATAGAGCGCGAACTGCAGCCATCAGGATACGGGCCCGGTAGCGTCGTAATATGGCTCCAACAGCGCACGCACCGGCATGTGCACCAAGAAGAGTGCGTAGCTCACACGACTAAGCCAGGTGAATACACCGCCTGACTTCGTTCCATTCTTCCACGAAGCCATCAACGGCAATAGCAGGGCCATGGATAACGCGTTCAGCGTGTAGTACCAAGTAAGCGAATAGTGCAGGTTGGTATCACTATAGAAGGAGGGCACCACGCACATGCCAACGAGCCCCAACGCGAACAACGGCCAACGCAAGTTCATCCACACACGAGGCATGAAGGCTCGCACCCAAGCGGCAAGCACTCCGTAGGCAACAGCGTCCAAGCGGGTGGTCGCGAGCTTACGCACCGTGCGCTCCCCAGCGGCGATGGAATCAACCTCGGGCGCAAGCAGGTAGCGGGCGACAATCGGTAACACCAAGAACAAGAGCGTAGTGGCCAAGAGCGCCTTGCGTGCATCCATTCCCACCAGCTTCGAGAAAACGAACAAGAGAACGGGGAACAGCAAGTAGAACCACACTTCCACCACCAGCGACCATGACTCCCAGAAGAACAGATCGATGGAGACCCATGCATTCTGAAGGAAGACGAAATAGGCGAGCACGTTCACGTGCAGCAGACCGGGCCGCAGTCCGAGCCAAAGCAACAGGATGTTGAGGAGCAGGAACAGGTAATAGTTGGGCAGCGTGCGGAAGAAGCGGCGCAACCAGAAGTCCTTCAAACGCACTCCCCACGGCACGTCCTCCTTACGTAAGTGGGCGAGCAGGATACCGCCGATCAGGTAACCGCTGAGGACGAAGAACAGATCGACGCCGTCCAGGAAGAAAGGCGCCTCGAAGCCCGGTGCCAGTTCGGTGATCAGGTCATAGCTGTGCCAGAACACCACGAGCAGAATGGCCGTGGCGCGCATGACGTCCAAGCCGAAGATGCGGCCATCGGAAGCACTCATCGCGGTGAACATGGATCGAGGCCGCTAAGCGAAGGCCTGCATATCGCAGAGCTTTCGGTACTGCCCGCCCGCAGCGTAGAGATCGGCATGGGTACCGCGCTCTATGATTCGACCTTGCTGCATCACGCAGATCTCGTCGCAATGCTGGATGGTGCTGAGCCGGTGCGCGATAACAATGCTCGTGCGCCCTTCCATCATCTTGATGAGCGCCTCTTGCACCAAACGTTCGCTCTCGGTATCGAGCGCGCTGGTGGCTTCGTCCAGGATCAGGATGGGCGGGTTCTTGAGCACGGCGCGTGCGATGCTCAAGCGCTGCTTCTGGCCGCCGCTCAAACGATTTCCACCATCGCCGATGTTCGTTTGGTAGCCGCTGTCGAGCTTGGTGATGAACTCGTGCGCATTGGCGATGCGCGCTGCCCGTTCGATATCGGCCTGGCTGGTACCCGGCGCCCCGAAGGCGATGTTGTTGGCCACCGTATCGTTGAACAGGATGCTGTCCTGCGTTACGATCCCCATGAGCGCACGCAGGTCGGTGATGCGCAGATCACGGATGTCGTGCCCATCGATCGCCAAGACCCCATCGGTCACATCGAAGAAGCGGGGCAACAAGTTGGCGAGCGTGGTCTTGCCGCCACCGCTCGTGCCCACCAAGGCAACGCTCTTGCCTTTGGGCACCACCAATTGGATGTCCTGCAGTACTGCGGTCCGTCCATCTTGCGAAGCACCCTTCGGCGGGTTCTCGTATGCGAAGGCCACCCCGCGGTATTCGATGCGGTCATCGAAGGACTTCAACGGCTGCGCTCCGGGCCGCTCCTTCACCGTGTTCTCCACGGCGAGCAGGTCGAAGATGCGCTGGCCGCTGGCACCCCCGCGCGTGATACCGCTCCAGCCTTGGGAGAAGCCTTTGATGGGTGCCAGCAACTGCGAGAAGATGATGATGAAGCCGAGGAAACTATCGCCGGTCAAGGTCGGTTGGGCGCCCAACACGAACGAGCCGCCGATGTAGGCGATGGCGGCCATCACCGCCGCGCCCATGGTCTCGCTCAGCGGGCTGGCGATATCCTGTCGGTTGAGCATGGAGATGCTTCCTCGGGTGAGCAGGTCGTTCTCCCGTTCGAAACGACGCTTCATGTCGGCCTCGCCATTGAACGCCTTGATGACGCGGATGCCGGAAAGGGTCTCTTCCACGCGCGCGAGGAGGTCCGCGCTCTTCTCCTGCACCCGGGCGCTCTTGCGCTTGAGGCTCTTGCTGATGCGGGCGATGAGCAAACCGCTCACCGGAAGCAGCAGCAGCGAAATGACCGTGAGCTGGGGAGAAAGCGTGACCATCGTTACCAGGAATAGGATCACGGCGATGGGCTCGCGGAAGATCATCTCGATGTAGTACATCACGCTGTACTCCACCACCTGCATATCGTTCGTGATGAGCGAAAGGAGGTCGCCCTTGCGCTCGTTGGTATGGTAGCGCAAGGGAAGCTCCAGCAGCTTGTCGTAGATACGCGAACGGATATCGCGGACGATGAAATTGCGGAAGTTGCAAATGGCTACCACCGCCAAGTAGCGGAACACGTTCTTGAAGAGGAAGAGCAGCACCACGCCGATGCTGATCATCAGCAACGCGCCCATCTGGCCTCGGTCCTCGATCAAGCGTGTTAGCCCCCAGTTGAAGGTGCCTTCGAGGCCCTCGCGCGTCCAAAGCGCCTCGGGACGCACGTGCACCGGTTGCACCTGCCCCAACAAGAGCCGCAGGAAGGGGATGAACAGCAGCAGGGAGGCCAGGTGGAACAGCGTGGCCAGCAGGTTGAAGAACGCGTTGAGGAACGCATAGTGCCGGTAGGGTGCACCGAAACGGAGTATCCGGAAGAAGTTGCGCATCGCGGGCGGTGGGCGAAGGTAGGGGCGGGGTCGGGGCCGGTAAAGGCGGGAAATTTCCCGCCCTTACCACACGCGCCTACCTTCGCGGCGATGGACAGCATCAGACAGAACAAGGTGAACAGCCTGCTGCAGAAGGAACTGGCGGTGATCTTCCAACAGGAAGCTCGCAACCTGCTGCCCGGTGGGCTCATTACCGTGAGCGCCGTACGCACCAGCCCCGACCTCGGCGTGGCCAAGGTCTTCCTCAGCCTTTTCCCGGTGAAGGACAAAACGGCCGCCATCGGGGTGATCAAGGAACAGTCGCACCGCTTGCGGGGATTGCTCGGTGGGCGCATCGGTAAACAGATGCGCGTGGTCCCTGAACTCCTCTTCTACGTGGACGACTCCTTGGACCGTGCCGAAGCCATCGACAAATTGCTGAAAGGCTAGCCATGCAGTACGATCCCGTCAAGCGCCGGTTGGGCGTGGTCTTCAACCGCACGCCGTTCCTCCGCAAGTGCTTCTACGGATTGCTCGACCTGCTCCTGCTGCGCGCTTGGCACATCCAGCGGGAACTGCGCAAATGGGCCGTTGGCAAGCAGGACCGCCCCCTCGGCATCTACGACGCCGGTGCCGGCTTCGGACAGTACACCTATTGGCTCAGCGGCAAGTTGCCGAAGGCCAGCATCACCGCCATCGATGTGAAGGACGAACAAGTGGCCGATTGCAACGCCTTCTTCCAACGCATCGGTCGGCCGCAGGTGAAGTTCGAAGTGGGCGATGTGACCAAGTACCAAAAGGCGAACGCGTTCGACCTCGTGGTATGCGTGGACGTGATGGAGCACATCCTGGAGGATGAAGCCGCGCTTCGCTGCTACAGCACTTCGTTGCGGGAAGGCGGAATGCTCATCATCAGCACGCCCAGCGACCAGGGCGGAAGCGATGTGCACGAAGAAGGCGAAGGCTCCTTCATCGAAGAACATGTGCGCGATGGTTACAACATCGATGACATCCGCGCCAAGGCCCTGCGCAACGGTTTCAGCAAGGTGGAAGCACGCTACAGCTACGGTGCACCCGGCAAGATCAGCTGGAAACTGAGCATGAAGTGGCCGCTGTTGATGCTGCAAGCGAGCAAGCTCTTCTTCATCGTCCTGCCCTTCTACTACCTCCTCGCCTACCCCATCGCCTTCGTGCTGAACATGGCCGATGTGCGCATGACCCATTCGACCGGAACCGGGCTGATCGTGAAGGCGTGGAAGTGAAGCCCCACCGATCGCGATGAACCTCCCGCTCCTCTTCGCCCGTCGTTACCTGATCGCCAAGCGGAGCACGAACGCGATCAACATCATCACGGCCATCAGCATCGGCGTCATTGCCGTGGTCACCGGTGCCATGGTGGTGGTACTGAGCGCGGTGAACGGCATCGCAGAACTGGTGGATACCATCTACAGTCCGTTCGATCAGGATATCACGATCACCGCGGTGGAAGGCAAAACCTTCCCCAAGAGCACCATCGATCTGGGGGCGGTACTGGCCGACCCGGGTGTAGCACTGGCCAGCTGGACCATCGAGGAGAACGTACTGTTGCGCTGCGGCGACCAACAAGCCGTGGCCACGTT
>WBZL01002963.1_pt1 | contig 15950 bp, 13 predicted proteins | sample 5204291 | NCBI WGS metagenome assembly WBZL01 (sample SAMN12344345, study PRJNA552823) | activated sludge metagenome | biome: Activated sludge suspended growth; feature: Nitrification reactor; material: Wastewater; isolation source: activated sludge from nitrification reactor of wastewater...
GGTCAGCAACGAAGAGCAGGAACGCCGTTTCCAGAAGCGCATCTTTCATCCAGAAAAACACTGGAAGCTCAGTCCGATGGATCTCGAGTCGCGTGCGCGCTGGGTCGAATACTCCAAAGCCAAGGACGCCATGTTCGCGCACACCGACATCAAACAGGCACCCTGGTATGTCGTCGACGGCGACGACAAGAAGCGTGCCCGCCTTAACGTCATCACGCACCTGTTGAACATGATCGACTACGAGGACCTGACACCAGAGCCGATCGTCCTGCCGCCCCGTCAGGAGGAGGGGGGTTATGTTCGCCCGCCGCTTTCCGACCAGACCTTCATCCCAGAAGTGTACTGAGGCACTGAGACAAGAAAAACCCCGCTGTCGCGGGGTCTTGTCACTCTACAGGATATAGGAGCGCTGCGCTGTCGCAAGAGCACAGGCCTTCAGAGAAATCTTTACTTGTAGTAGCCGACCGCACACACCTGGTCGTCGACCCTGGTCACGAAGGCCACCTTCGCCACCGGATCGGTCTGACCAGGGCGCGGCCACATGTATGACACCTCGGCAATCGACCCATCCCTGGCCGCAGCGTAGACCTCCTCTCCCAAAGGTCTTCCGTACTTGTCCCTGAGCTCCTTGAGGCTCTTCCCGAGGAGCGTCGGATGCGCGGTGAAGTACCCATCCGGACCACCGCAATAGGGATACAGGTCACGATCCTTGAATCCCCCTTCACCCTTGGTGAACATCACAAGCGCTTTGGTCTTGTCAGCCTTCACAGCCATAACAGCCTTTTCGAGCAGGGCTTTGGCTTCGGCTGGAGTCCCATATTCCGCTGCCACGGCGCTACCGATAGACCCGAAGAAAGCCAGTGCAGAAACTGCAAACAATTGCTGTAGCATCCAAAATCTCCTTGTCAATCCTCAATCCATTTGCCAGCAAGAAAGAATTGCTGACCTGTCACAAGCGAGGAAGCCCCTCAGCAAGGATGGTAGCTCAAAATCGCTTCAGGATGCTTGACTTCATCAGCTTGTCGAAGGACACGGCCGCGCGCAGATCAGCCCCCCCATTCTCGGCGACCAAATCGATGAACTTGGCTGTTTTCTGTCCCCATACTGGCCTTTTTCCCGTAGTCAGGGCAGAGCCCCGGTAGACTGGTGAACCGGTAAACCGGCATCCAGCCATCGGTACTCTCCCGTGGTATGATCAAGCGCAGTCGACGACCCGATATCAATTGGACAACAGGCAATGAGCATCGGCAATGCAGAAGAACCCGTAAAAAGACGCCCAGTCTCAAAGAAGCCGCTTGCAGCAGCGAAACCGCCTGGCGACGCAGTGCTCCCGGTCCGCTCGGACGAGAGACCCTTCATCATCGGGATCGGCGCCTCTGCCGGTGGCCTGGAAGCGCTCCGTCTGCTCTTGCCGAGCCTGCCAAAGAATCTTGGGCTGACATACGTCGTCGTACAACACCTGTCGCCGACCTACCGCAGCATGATGGCACAGTTGCTCGGTCGTGAGACGACGATGCTGGTTCGGGACATTGAGGACGGAATGTTGCCCGAAGCAAATACGGTCTATATCACTCCACCGAATCGCAATCTGACGCTGCAGGCGGGCCACTTCCGGCTCGTCGAACCCACCAAGGAATCGATGCCCAAACCATCGGTCAACCGTTTCTTCGCCTCGCTGGCCGAGGAGATTGGCGAGTCGACGATCGGCATCATCCTGTCCGGCACGGGCTCTGACGGTGCTGCGGGAATTCACGCGATCAAGGCGGCTGGTGGTTTCACCTTTTCCCAGGATCCCGAAACAGCCAAGTATAGCGGCATGCCACAGTCGGCGATCGATACCGGTAGTGTCGACTGGATTCTCCCCCCCGAGACGATGGGTGCCGAGATCAGTCTGATCGTCCTCAACCGTGGCCTGATTCCGGTGGCCACCCAGGCAGCAAGCGCACCGGCAACGCTCAAGACGCTCCTTGGCAAGGTACGAAGCCGCACCAAGGTCGACTTTTCGCAATATAAGGAGCCGACACTGTGGCGACGGATCGAGCGGCGAATGGCGGCAAACCACGTCAGTACACTGCAAGATTACCTTAAGGTGGTCGATGACACGCCGGTCGAACTCGACCGGCTATGCAAGGACATCCTGATCTCGGTCACGGCTTTCTTTCGCGACAGCGACGCCTTTGCTCGTCTGGAAAAGGTGATTGGCGACATTCTCGCCAACAAGCAACCCGGCGACGATATCCGCATCTGGACTGCCGGTTGTGCGACCGGCGAGGAGGCTTATTCCCTGGCCATTCTGTTTTCTGAACGTCTGGGAGCTTCCTTCGATCAGTACCGTCTGCAGATCTTCGCCACCGATATCGATCTCGACGCGATGGCACTGGCGCGGCGTGGCGTGTTTGCTGCCTCCAGCCTGGCGCACATGGATCGCAATCGCATCCGCACCCATTTCACGCCCCACGGTGACCGTTACGAAATCAACAAGAACCTGCGCGACGTGGTCATCTTTGCTCGCCAGGATCTGGTACAGGATCCGCCGTTTCTCCGACTCGACCTGATCAGTTGCCGTAATGTACTAATTTATTTCCAGAGCGAGTTGCAGGCCCGCCTGCTGTCGGTATTCCATTACGCGCTCAATCCGGGTGCCTACCTGTTCCTTGGAAAATCGGAGGGAATCTTCCAGCAGGAGGCGCTGTTCGGCGTGGTCGACAAGGAAGGGCGACTTTACCGCCGACACGGGATCGCTGCCCGACTGCCGCTGCCACGTACCGAAATGCCCCTTGCCGCAGCCGGTCTGAACCAGCATCAGAGGCCGGCCAAACCGACCACCCCACTGGGTTTCGAGAACATCCTGCTAGAAGCGGCAGGACGATATTTCATTCCCACCAGCATCCTAGTCAACAGCAAGTTCGAAGTCCGCCACATCCATGGCGACGCCAGCCGACTGCTTAACGTTTCACCCGGCAAACCAGCTTTTGACCTGATCTCGTTGATCCGTCGCGAGCTGCGCACCGAGGTCCAGGTGCTGATGCGGCAGGTCCAGGTCAAGCAAACTGTGGCTCACGGACGGCCACGCCACATCAAGGCGCTCGACCCGAATCGCGGCATCCGCCTTTCAGTCCATCCGGTCCTGGCTCCCGGCAATGAAGCGCTGTTCATGGTCTGTATCGAGTGGATTGCGGCATCTGCCGGCAAGAATTCCACCGATGACAGTAACAATGTCACCGACAAGGAGCTCGAGGACGAACTGGCCGCAACGCGCGAACATCTGCAGACGCTGGTCGAGGAACTCGAGACCTCGAATGAGGAAATGCAGGCACTGAATGAGGAGATACAGGCCTCGAACGAGGAAATGCAGGCCTCCAACGAGGAACTTGAAGCTTCGAACGAGGAACTGCAATCGACCAACGAAGAGCTGGCAACGGTCAACGAGGAATTGCAGATCAAGACCGCCGAGACTCAAGAACTCAACATCGAACTGGAATGTATCCAGAACAGTGTCGACTATCCCTTGATGGTCCTCGACCAGAACTCTGCCCTGCAGCGCTTCAACAGCGCCGCTGCGCGGCTGTTCAGGCTCGGCGAGCCACAAATCGGCCGGCATCTGCGCGATCTGGCACTGCCAGACATGCCCGATCTGGTCACCGACAGCCAGAAGGTGATCGACACCCAAAACGCCCTCGACCGCCAGATCGTGAACGCCAACCGTCGCCACTACGCGCTGCACATCGCACCGTTATTGCGCACTTCGCAGCGCAGTGCCGGCGCGATCCTGCTGTTCGCCGACAACACCAATTTGTACGAAATCGAGCGTTCGGCGCGCGAAACTCAGGTCAGGTTGCTGGCAGTGATGAACAACTCGGTCTCGTTGATGGCCGTCAAGGACGCCAGCGGTCGCTACCAGTTTGTCAACCCGAAGTTTGAACAGACTTTTGGCTTCGCCGCCGGGTGGGTCATCGGAAAAACCGACCTGCAGCTCTTTCCCGACGCCGTATCGAAAATCTTCCGTGAGAGCGAACTTGAAGCGATGCGTCTGCGCCAGGAGATCGAAGGTGAAGAAACCTTGCCTCTGACTAGCGGAAATCACCACTTTCTGGCAGTTCGTTTTCCGCTCTTCGACCACGACGGAGCAATCACCGGCCTCTGTTTCCAGGCCACCGACATCTCCGCCCGCAAGCGCGCTGAGGAAAGTTTGCGGCTAGCGGCGATGGTCTTCGATCGCGCTTCCGAAGGCGTCCTGGTAACCGATACCGAGCAACGCATCCTGACCGTCAATGACGCTTTCACGACCCTCACCGGGTTCACACGCCAGGAGGTCATCGGCAAGAAGCCCAGCCTTCTGCGATCCGAGAAGACCCCACCCGAGCTCTATGTCGAAATGTGGGATCGGGTCAATCGCCTGGGCGTCTGGCAGGGCGAGATCTGGAATCGACGGAAAAACGGCGAGACTTTCCTCGAATGGTTGTCGATCAATACCGTCAAGGACAAGAGTGGCAAGATAGTCAACTACGTCGGCATGTTCAGCGACATTACCAAGGTGCGCGAGTCGCAGCAGCGCGTCGAGTATCTGGCAACCCACGATGAACTGACCGGACTGCCCAACCGGGCATTGTTCAATGACCGTCTGCATCTCGCTCTGGCACGAGCCGAGCGATCACGCGAGAGTATCGGAGTGGTGTTCATCGATCTCGACAATTTCAAGGTGGTCAATGACACCCTCGGTCATGCCACCGGCGACAAGTTGCTCAAGCAGGCCGCCATGCGTCTGCTCGACTGCGTGCGTGCCGAAGACACGGTGGCACGACTGGGCGGTGACGAGTTCGTGGTCCTGCTCGGAACCGCCGATCGTCACAAGGCAACACTGACCGCCGAGCGTTTGCTGAGCGCCTTGAGTACCAGTTATCAGTTCGACGAGCACGAATGCTTCATCAGTGCCAGCATCGGGCTAAGCATGTTTCCGGAGGATGCCGCCGACGCCAGCGCCTTGATGCGCAATGCCGACTCTGCGATGTACCGCGCCAAGGATCATGGCAAGAACGCTTTTCGCTTCTTCACCGCCGACCTGGCTCACCAGGCGACGCGTCGACTGGCGCTGGAAACGGGTTTGCGACGTGCGATCGAAAACGGCGAGCTGTTCATTCATTACCAACCGCAGGTCAACCTCGAAAACCAACGTGTCGTCGGAGCCGAGGCGCTGTTGCGCTGGCAATACAACGGCGAAGTCGTGGATCCGGTGGTGTTCATTCCGGTCGCCGAGCAAAGCAGCCTGATCGTGTCGATCGACGAATGGGTACTTGGAGAGGTTTGCCGACAGATCGACCAGTGGAACAAGGCCGGATTGCCAGCGGTACGCATCAGTGTCAACATCTCTGCTCGGCATTTCCGCAAGGAAGGCATGGCAGCCGATCTGATGCAGATCGTCAATGCGCATCGCGTCTCCCCGCAGCAGCTGTGCATCGAAATCACCGAAGGGGTGCTGATGGACTTCGAGCGAGCTCAGCGCATGCTGGCTGAACTGGTGGCTTTCGGTCTGGTGATCAGCATCGATGACTTTGGTACCGGCTTTTCTTCCTTGTCGTACCTCAAGCGTTTCCCGATCCACGAACTCAAAATTGCCCGCAGCTTCGTTGACGGCATATCGAGCAACGCCGATGACCGTGCAATTGGTTCGGCGATCATTGCACTGGCGCGCCACCTCGGGATGAGCGTCGTCGCCGAGGGCGTCGAACTCACCGATCAGCACGTCGAACTCGACGCCTCCGGATGCCACAATGGCCAGGGTTACCTCTATTCCCGACCACTGCCGCCAGACGATTTCGCGCAGTGGCTGCGCGAGCGCAACCTGCCCTGATACGATCAGTCCGTGCCGTTGCCTGCAGACGAACCTTCCTCGACGCCTGGATTCTCCTCCTCTATGAGGCGCTGCTCGAGACTCTCGAGCAGCCCACTGGCGGCATCCTCGATCATGTCGAGCACCAGGTCAAAGCCATGCCCAAGACCATAGTAGGGATCAGGAACTTCATCGTCGTCGAAGTTCTTTGAATAGCTCATCAGCAATCCCAAACGGTCATGTTTGTCCGGGGGACAGATGCGTTTCAGAACTGTAAGGTTGTTGTGATCCATCGCGAGAATGAGGTCAAAGTACTCGAGATCCTGCGATGCTACCTTGCGTGCCCGCATGTCGGACAGCTTGTACTGACGAACCGCTGCGGCACGCTGCGTCCGTTGATCCGGTGCCTCACCCGCGTGATAGCCATGCGTCCCTGCCGAATCGACCTCGATCCTGTCTTCGAGGTTCCTCTGACGCAGAAGGTGGCGGAAAACGCCCTCGGCCGTCGGCGAGCGGCAAATGTTCCCCATGCAAACGAATAGAACCTTGATCACCGTCCATTTTTCCAGATACGTTTGTTCCCCTGCCTCCGTTCGACTGATCCTGCACCGTCAGCCACAGGCCTGTCGTGCCGATCACCGCTCCTTGCGTCAAACGACGGTCGCCCGCTTACCTGACCCATCCCTTGGCAACGGCAACATGCTACCGAGGCCTTCATCATCCGTCGAAAAGGCCACCATTGCAACCTTGCGCGAGCATTTGGGGGGATTATGTACATGCCTTCGTTACGGTTTCCGGCACTCGCGACCTTCTCGCAGCGGCCAATCAACGAGACCTGGATAGCGGCCTGGATCTGGTTTTCCCGCCGGATACTGGCTGGGCTTCGCTTCTGGAAGCAAGCTTTCCGGGCTTAAGCTTGCGCCGGTTCTGCTCGGGGGCCGGTTTGTCGGCGAAGGGGTTGATCGAGACCTTGAACTGGATTTGCAACGGCGTTCCCTGCAACTTGAACACCTCACGGAAGGTATGTTCAAGATAACGACGATAGGATTCCGGGATTTTGTCGAGGGCATTGCCATGAACCACGATCAGCGGCGGATTCCTGCCACCCTGATGCGCGTAGCGCAGCTTAGGCCGGATCAGACCACTGCGTGGCGGCGCCTGGCGAGCCACTGCGTCAATCAGCGCACGCGTCAGCTTGGGTGTCGGCAGATCGGCAGTGGCGGCCCGGTAAGCGGCATCCACCGAGCGGAAAAGCGTTTCGAGACCCTGCGCCCTGAGCGCCGACACGTAGTGAAAACGGGCAAAATCAATGAACGACAAGCGGCTTTCAAGGGCGCCCTTGACCTGCTCGCGAACGTAGGCATCCAGTCCATCCCATTTGTTCACGGCAACCACCAGCGCGCGCCCGGATTCGCGGATAAAGCTGCCGATGTGCGCATCCTGGTCGGAGATATCCTGACGTGCGTCGACCACCAGAATCACCACCTGCGCGTCTTCGATCGCCTGTAGTGTCTTGATCACCGAAAACTTCTCGATGGCCTCGAAAATCTTGCCGCGACGGCGCAGGCCAGCGGTGTCGATGAGGGTATACCGGCCACCGCCGCGCTCGAAATCGACTTCTATGGCATCGCGAGTCGTTCCCGGCTGATCAAAGGCGATGACCCGTTCTTCGCCGAGCAGCGCGTTGATCATTGTGCTCTTGCCGACATTCGGGCGGCCGACGATGGCGACTTTGATCACTCCACCGTCGAAGTGGTCCTCTGGCGGTTCCTCATACGGAGCGAGTGCCTCCTCGATCAGCGTCCTGACTCCCTCGCCGTGCGCCGCCGAGATCGCAAATGGTTCGCCGAGGCCGAGTTCGTAAAAATCAGCGACGACGAGTCCATGGCTCATCCCTTCAGTTTTGTTGACGGCAAGCAGTACCGAACGGTCGGACCTGCGCAGGCGGTTGGCAATTTCCTTATCAAGGGCAGTAATGCCACTGCGACCATCGACGACGAAAATCACGACGTCGGCCTCAAAGATCGCCTGCTCTGTCTGACGCGCCATCTGGTACATGATCCCCTCCCTGGCGAGAGGTTCGAAGCCACCGGTATCGATCACCAGATGAGGTTTGTTGCCGAGTCTTCCGTGGCCATAATGACGGTCGCGTGTCAGGCCGGGGAGATCGGCGACCAGGGCATCGCGGGTCCTGGTCAGTCGATTGAAGAGCGTTGATTTGCCGACATTGGGACGCCCGACGAGAACCACACTCGGCTTCATTGCGTTTCGATCACGAGCAGGCGCCCATTGGCGGTCTGCACGACCAGGTGGCTACCCAGTCGTTGCAGAGGCGCTCGCACCGCGCTGCCATCGGTCGTCTGACGCGCCGCAAACGAGCCATCGTCTCGACTCAGGTAATGGACGACGCCCTTGACATCCGCCACGGCGATCAGATGGCGCATCGGCAACGGCGCCGTAAGCCGTCGCAGGAAAAGCTTATCCTGCTTCCAGAGGCTGGCACCACTGGCCTTGTCGAGCGCATGCACAGCCCCCTTGTCGTCAGAAACATAAACGTAGCGGCTGTCGATCGCCACACCGGCAGCACTCGATATATCGCGCGACCAGATCAGGTTGCCGTTTCCCAGGTCGAAACAGGCCACTCGCCCCTGGAAAGCAACCGCGCAGATCATGCGTCCATCGATCACCGGCACGCTGGTGACATCGGCAATACGGTCGAGTTCAGTGGCGCCTTTAGGCAAAGCAACCGTTCCCTCCCACAACGGTGCGCCGTTTTCTGCGCTCACCGCAATCAGCTTGCCACCGGGAAAACCGGCAAAGACATATCTGTCAATCAGCACCGGGCCGGCCACCACTCGCAAAGATAGAGGTGTGCTGGGACGTTGATAGACCCATTTGCGCTTGCCGTCGAGCGGGTCATAGGCTGTCAGGCGATGATCGCCACTACGCACGATCACCAGACCAGAGCTGACCGTAGGCGGCGCAACGATCTCGCTACTGGCACGGGCTTTCCACAGCAGGCTGCCGTCCGCCGTAGCAAAAGCAAACAGCTCGCCCTTGGCGGTGCCGACCACGACCATTCGCTGATCCGCACCAACGCCTCCCGAGAGGGGCTTCCCGGCGTTGATTTTCCAGACCTGCTGGCCATCGTCAAGGCGAACGACCGTACCGTCCAGGGCCGCCGAGTAAACCGATGAACCCACCACCGCCGGAACGAAGGTATGGTCGCCGGCCTTACCAATGTCTGCTGACCACAGCACACGCACTGCATCCGTTGGCTGGATCGTCTGCAATTCAGCCATCTTCGGCCCGCTAGCGCCAGAAAACGGATTCAGGGCATCAAGCGTCGAACAGCCGACCAGAAGCAACAACAGCCCCGCCGCCGCGCGGAAGGAATACCCCATCAACTGGCCCCCCCAAGCGCATCCAGCTTCTGCTGCAGCGATTCACGATAAGCAGCATTGGCCTGCCGGTCCTGCAGGGTGTTCTTGCCACCCGGTTCGGCCTCATCCAGCCTGGCCAAAGCCGCCTGGTAGGCCGCACGCGCCTCGGCGGTTTTGCCCTGAGCGTCGAGGATGTCGCCGCGCGTGTCCTGGAAACGGACGACAAAGCCGGCACTCGACCCGCCATCGAGTTGCTTGAGCGCCTCATCATAGGCCTGGTCGTCGAGCAGGACGCTGGCCAGACGCAAACGCGCCAGATCCCGCAGTTCGTTCTTGCCATGTTCCACCACCCAGAGCAATTGGAGCCTGGCGGTTTTGACATCACCAGCGGCATACGTCACCTTGGCAGCGGTCAAGGCGGCCAAGGGTGCATACGCCGTTCCCGGGTATTTCTCGAGCAGTTCTCCACTCGCCGCCTTGATGCGCTGGGCATCGTTGTCGAGAACGGCTTTCTGCATGACGCTGTATACCTGAGAGGCCTGTGCAGCCTGACTGCGCTGATACCAGTTCCAGCCTTGCCAGCCAACAATGCCGATCGAGGCCGCGGTCACGAGGCCGGTCAGCAGAGTGCCGTACTGCTGCCACCACGCCTTCATTTGGGCGATTTGTTCCTGCTCTTCGAGGTCGTAAGTTGCCATTACGAGTCTTCCTGGTTCAAAATGGAGCTGATGATTGCGTCAGCGAGATCGTCGACACGTACCCGCGTCTGTTCGTTCGGCTGTTCGCCGAGCGGGTGCATCGGCTTGAGAGTCACCTCGCCAGCGTTGGCCTCGTCATCGCCGATGATCACGGCAAAAGCCGCGCCAGAGGCATCGGCTTTCTTCATCTGCGTTTTGAAGCTGCCACCGCCACAATGGAAAAGGACATCGATACCATGGTCGCGCAGGCCCTCGGCGACGCGCGCAGCCAAACGCGAAGCCGCACTGCCCTGATGCACCACATAGACGTCGATGGCTGCCGCCCTGGCCTCGCCGCCGGCCTCGCGAATCAGGGCCAGCAAACGCTCGACACCCATTGCAAAACCACAGGCGGGTGCCGGCTTGCCACCGAGTTGCTGTACCAGACCGTCGTAACGACCGCCGGCACAGACGGTTCCTTGCGCGCCGAGGCGATCAGTGAGCCACTCGTAAACCGTCAGGTTGTAATAGTCGAGGCCGCGCACCAAACGCGGATTGATCTGGAACGGCAAGCCAGCGTCACGCAGTACCTGCTGCACGCCCTCGAAATGAGCCAGCGATTCGGCCCCCAGGTGATCAATCAGTCGTGGTGCTCCGACGATGATGTCGTGCAAAGCCGGGTTCTTGCTGTCGAGGATGCGTAGCGGATTGGTGTACAAGCGCCGTCTGCCATCATCGTCGAGAGCTTCCTTGTGCTCCTCAAAATAGCGGATCAACTCTGCACGATGGCAAGCACGTTCGGCAGGTTGGCCCAGGGTGTTGAGCTGCAGGGTGATGCCTTCAAGACCGAGGTCATCCCAGAGGCGGGCCCCCATCAGGATCTGTTCGGCATCGATGTCCGGTCCGGGAAATCCCAGCGCTTCGACGCCGACCTGGTGAAACTGGCGGTAGCGTCCTTTCTGTGGCCGTTCGTGCCGGAACATCTGGCCCAGGTAGTAAAGCCGCTGCGGCTGTTGCGCGATCAGGTTGTGCTGAATGACGGCACGAACGCAACCTGCGGTCCCTTCAGGACGCAGCGTCAGTGGCTCGCCATTGAGACTATCTACAAAGGAGTACATCTCCTTCTCGACGATGTCGGTCACTTCGCCGATGGCGCGCTTGAACAGCGGTGTCGGCTCGACGATCGGCAGGCGCAGCGGGCGGTAGCCGTAACTCTTGAGCCATGAGCGGATGGTTTCTTCGAACTGGTCCCAGAATTCGGCCTCGTCCGGCAGGATATCGTTCATCCCGCGTACCGACTGGATTTTTGCAATCATTACGAACCTGCGGACTTTCTCTGATAGCTGCGCGCCACATAAGCGTCGACGATGCGGGTGAATTCCTCGGCGATATGCTCACCACGCAGCGTGACGGTCTTGACACCATCCTCAAAAACCGGTGCTGCCGGAGCCTCGCCGGTACCTGGCAGGCTGATGCCGATGTTGGCATGCTTGCTCTCGCCCGGACCATTGACCACGCACCCCATGACCGCCAGGGTCATGTTCTCGACACCATCATAGTCGGCCCGCCACTGCGGCATCTGCCGGCGAACGTGCGCCTGTATCGACTGCGCGAGTTCCTGAAAGAAGGTACTGGTCGTCCGCCCGCAACCCGGACAGGCGACAACCATCGGTGTGAACGCCCGCAAACCCATGGTCTGCAGCAGTTCCTGCGCGACGATCACCTCCTGGGTACGCTTGCCGCCGGGTTCGGGGGTCAGAGAGACACGGATCGTGTCGCCGATGCCTTCCTGCAGCAGCACCGCCATCGCTGCTGTCGACGCGACGATGCCTTTGGAGCCCATGCCGGCTTCGGTCAGACCAAGATGCAGTGGATAGTCACAGCGGCGCGACAACTCCCGATAGATAGCGATCAAATCCTGCACGCCGGAAACCTTGCACGAAAGTATGATGCACTCTCCCGGCAGGCCAATGGCTTCGGCGCGAGCAGCCGATTCGAGCGCTGAGGCAACCATTGCTTCTCGCATCACTTCGACCGCATCGCAGGGATTGGGGCGAAGCGCATTCTCGTCCATGATGCGCGCCAGCAGATCCTGGTCGAGGCTTCCCCAGTTCACCCCGATGCGCACCGGTTTTTCGTACCGACAGGCAATCTCGATCATCTGCGCGAACTGTTCGTCGCGCTTGCGACCGTGCCCGACATTGCCTGGATTGATGCGATATTTTGCCAGCACCTCGGCGCAAGCGGGGTGATCGGCAAGCAGGCGATGACCGTTATAGTGAAAATCGCCGATCAACGGTACGTCGACACCCATGCGGTCGAGGTGGGCGCGGATTGCCGCCACAGATGCCGCCGCTTCGGACGTATTGACGGTGATACGTACCAGTTCCGACCCGGCACGCGCCAATTCGGCGCATTGAATCGCTGTCCTGACCACGTCTACAGTATCGGTATTGGTCATCGACTGGACGACCACCGGCGAATCACCACCCACCGTGACCTGGCCAACCCTGACTGGACGCGTACGCCGACGTCCCGCGCCGGGTAATGTCTGGCTCATGATGGGTGCCTCGGCCGACACCGGCTCATTCGATCGTCAGTCGGGCGACATCGCCCTTGATGCGCTGCGAAATGTCGATCATCCGACCCTGGTACTCGATCGTCACCTGTGTCGCATTGCCCACCACCAGAGAGAACGGCGGTTGCCCGGTCACTTCCCGCTGGCTACCGGCCGGGCTCAACTCGGCAAAAACTATCTGGCCACGACCGTCGCGGACCTCGACCCAGGCGGGTTGCATGAAACGCAGCCGCAGACCACGGCCATTGGTTGTCGTATCCGAAAGCACCGTTGCATTCGGCGTCGGTACGATCGTCACCGACTCGCCGGTCGCAGCTGGCGATGGCGCAACCGGTGGGGCAGCCGGCTGCTGGACAGGAACTGGGTTACGGGCGAGCAGCGCCGCCAGCTTTTCCTGCCAGAAATCCGCCGGAGCATAGAAATAGGCCAGCACGGCCAGTCCCAACAGCAACAGGCCCGCCAATACGGCAAGATAATCCCGGCGCTGTGGGCGCCGGTTGCTGGGATTCGGGAGGCTGGCAGTGGTTCCGGCCGACACCTCGAGCTGTGCTGTTTGCTGCAGTTGTGCGGCATCCAGCCCGTGCATCAGGGTATCGGCATCCACATTGAGCAGGCGCGCATAGTTGCGAACGAAGCCACGGATCATGGTATTACCAGGCAATGACGCCCAATCCTCGGCCTCTATCGCTGCTATCTGCCTGGGGCCCAGCTTGAGCGACTGTGCCACCTCGGCCAGACTCATGTTTCTGGCTTCCCGAGCGGTACGCAATTGTTGGCCGACGCTTCCGCTCACGGGTGCCAGCGTTTCACCACTCGTCAACTGCTCGCGGAACGGATCCGCCGCTGGCAGACCGGGCGCAGCCGGAGCTGAAAAACGGGATGATTCACTCATTCGAAGTTGCCTCTCAGCAATTGCTGCGCCTCGGGCGAGAGCGGGAATCTTCGCCGCAACTGACTGACGTATTTGGCCTCGGCAACACGCTCACCGAGTCGGCGTTCAATCCGTACCCCCAGCCACAGAGCCTCGGCGCTTGGCTCGGTCCTGCGCAATAGACTCGAGAGTTGTTGCTTGGCCAGTTCCAGATGACCGCGTTCATAATTGATGCTGGCCAGTTGCAGCAAGGCCTGGGGGTTATTCGGCGCGATCAGCAGGCTCTGCTGGACATAATTCTCGGCAGTGACCAGTTCGCCAAGCTTGGCGTAACAGGAGCCCGCGTTCAGATAGGCCTTTTCGGGAGTCTCATAGAGCGGGTTCTTGATCGCCTGCTGAAAGAACGTGATCGCCTCCTTCTCCCGCCCCACCTGGCAGAGGAACCAGCCGTAATTATTATTGATCTCGGGGTCGTTGGCGTCGAGACTCAAGGCTCGCCGAAAGTCCTGGTCGGCGGACTGCATCTCGCGCACCCGGAAGCCCGCCAGTCCCCGCGTCGCGTAGGCCTTGGCGTAGTCGGGGTCGATGTCGATGGCAATGGTCAGTTCTTCAAGAGCCACCGCCAGATTGCCATCCTGGAGATAGAGCGAACCCAGTTCGGTATGCAGTTTGGCGCGCGTGCGGGCGTCTCGAGGTTTGGTCGGGGTACGCGAATCTGCTGCCTCATCGACTTCCTTCTGCTTCGTCGTCTGCAATACGCCTGACGACGAGCAGGCCGCGATGCACAGACAGGCAAGGATCGCCCAGCACGCCTTCCTCCTCAAGTGCAGACCTCCTGACGATCAAGGTGGAGAACAAAGCTTCGCCGACCCGTCCGCTGCGTTCTGTCGAGAACCTGTCCGGCCAGTTGGCCACAGGCAGCAGCGATGTCCTCGCCACGTGTCTTGCGAGTGGTGGTCACCACTCCGGCATCGCTCAGAAGCTCGACGAAACGCCGGATGCGCGTCGCTGGCGAACGCCGATAGCGCGAGCCCGGAAAGGGATTGAAGGGGATCAGGTTGAATTTGCACGGCACGTCGCGCGTCAGGGCCAGCAATTCGCGCGCCAGCGCATCGGTGTCATTGACCCCGTCGAGCATCACATACTCGAAGGTCACGAAGTCACGTGGCGCTTTCTCGAGATAGCGCAGGCAGGCGGCCAGCAACTCACGCAGGGGGTATTTCCGGTTGATCGGCACCAGTTCATCACGCAAGCGGTCGTTTGGAGCGTGCAAAGAGACTGCCAGCGCCACCGCACATTCGTCGCGCAGACGATCCATCGCCGGCACCAGACCCGAGGTGGATACCGTGACCCGGCGGCGCGACAAGCCATAGGCATGGTCGTCAAGCATCAGGCGCAGTGCTGTCACCGTATTGTCGAGGTTGGCCAGCGGCTCGCCCATGCCCATCAGTACGACATTGCTGATCACCCGTTCGGACTGCCCCTTCTGCTCCTGGCAAGCACCCAGCGCCTGCCTGGCCTGCCATAACTGACCGACGATCTCGGCCACTGTCAGATTGCGGTTGAATCCCTGTTTTCCGGTCGAGCAGAACGAACAGTCGAGCGCGCAGCCGGCCTGCGTTGAAATGCACAGCGTTCCCCGATCAAGCTCGGGGATGAAGACCGATTCGATGACGTTACCGCCACCGACATCGAACAGGAACTTGCGCGTTCCGTCGTCCGAGACCCGATCGGCGAGGAGCCCTGGCGGCACCACCACCGCCAGGGCCTTGAGTTTCTCGCGCAGACTCTTGGCAATGTCGGTCATGGCATCGAAATCACGCTGCCCAAAACGATGCAGCCAGCGCAGCACCTGTCTGGCACGAAAAGGCTTTTCACCGTTATCGGCCAGAAAGGCCGTCAGTCTGGCGGCATCGAGGTCGAGCAGATTGACCGTCATCTGGGCGAATGGCTCTGACCTAGCGGCCGGAATAGACGTTCATCGCCGGGAAGAAGAAAGCGATTTCCACCTTCGCTGTTTCCTCTCCGTCGGAACCATGCACTGCGTTGGCGTCGATCGACTCGGCGAAATCAGCGCGAATCGTTCCCGGATCGGCCTTTTTCGGATCGGTTGCGCCCATCAGTTCGCGGTTCTTGGCGATGGCGTTCTCGCCCTCAAGAACCTGAATCATCACCGGGCCGGAAATCATGAAGGAAACCAGATCGTTGAAGAAGGGGCGCTCCTTATGAACGGCGTAAAAGGCGCCCGCTTCCTGCGGCGACAACCAAGCCAGTTTGGCGGCAATGACCTTCAGGCCATTCGTCTCAAAACGGGAGTAAATCTTGCCGATCACATTCTTGGCAACTGCGTCGGGTTTGATGATGGAAAGAGTACGTTCGATGGCCATGCGTCATTCTCCAAGGGCGGGTAAATCAACAAAAACAACGGCAAATCATGTTCCTAGACACATAACCTTAAATTATACCAAGAGTAGGACAGGAATGCCGCGCTCTGCGCAAAATGGGGTGTGATTCAAAGTGATGCAAGCCCCATAATTTCAGCATTTGCCACCAGAGGGAACAGCCATGCTAGCCACTGACCGCGACCAGATGTTGTTGGAGCGTCTGAATCGTC
>WBZL01002964.1_pt1 | contig 15946 bp, 14 predicted proteins | sample 5204291 | NCBI WGS metagenome assembly WBZL01 (sample SAMN12344345, study PRJNA552823) | activated sludge metagenome | biome: Activated sludge suspended growth; feature: Nitrification reactor; material: Wastewater; isolation source: activated sludge from nitrification reactor of wastewater...
CCTGACACCTATGTATTGCTGGTTGAAGCTAAGGACAAGGCGCAAGAGGGGGGGGGGGCAGAATTTTAGGCACGATGAGAATTCATGTCAATCGTAATAAACCACTCCCGCTGGAAAGCTCGATTCAGCTTCCTGAACAGTTAAATAAGCTTACTTTAGCTGAAGCTGTTCGTTTTGGAATAGTCGATGGCAATGTTGGGCAGCATGCTCGAAATGCCTTACTCAAAGCATTTTACCTTGTGTGCTTAGCGCTTAGAGTTGATTTTATGCTTGTTTGTGCTCGTTATCCAGTTCATAAGTTGTACCTTGGCTTGTTGTTTCAAGATATCTCGCCAAATGATGAGTCTGTTAAGTTATCCTACGCTAATAACATTCCGCATCGATTACTAAAGTTGGGGACTAATGAAGTGGAATCGCTTTGGGAACAGAACCAACATTCTCTGTATCGATATTTCTTTAAAACAAGGCACCCAGATCTAGATGAGGTGATTCATTGTATTCATTCAAGCTAGCTGTTTAGTTCCATTATTAATGAGAATTTATTGATGTCATCTAGCTCAAATAAGCTTTGCAGCTTTGTAACTTATACACTTAGGCCAAGTTTGCAGGCAGGAGGATTATCTACCAGAGCAAAACAAGAGATTTTATCGCTTTCTGGGGATCGACCCATTCGTTTTATCGCCGAACTAATACTTAACTGGATTGTTATCGCATTCATTATCAGTATTGGAGTCTATTTCTCTAATCTTTTTGTAACAGTAGTTTGCATACTATTGATGGGAACGCGTCAGATGGTATTGGGTTTGTTGCTGCACGAGCAAGTGCACCGTTTAGGGTTGCGCAACAAATACGGTGACTGGATTGTAAACCTATTAGTAGCTTATCCAATCGTTGTTACAACCGTGGAAGACTATGCTAAAGTCCATCTAATGCATCACAAGTATTTTTTTACAAAACAGGATCCTGACTTTGTAAGGAAATCTGGAGATGAGTGGACTTTTCCAATGTCCATTGGTGCGATGGTTGCAATTGTTTTGAGAGATTTGTCTGGTATTAATACGATAAAGCTTATCCGTGGTAAGACAGCGCCCAAGAATGCTGATGAATTTCAGCGAAAAAACCCAAGCCCATCATGGCTTAGATGGGTGTTTTATTCGATTATTGCAGTTATCTTAACGATAGCTGAGGGATGGACAGTATTCTTAATCTATTGGATATTACCATTATTAACATCAACCCAACTTTGTATACGCTGGATTGCTGTTAGTGAGCATCAATACAATATAGAAAATGCAAATAGCCGAGATGTTACGCCATTAATTTTCTTAAAGTGGTGGCAAAAGATTTTGATGCCTGATTTGAATTTCTCGATGCATATCTATCACCATGAGCATCCTGGAGTATCTTTCTCAAATTTACCCAAAGTACACGCGATCTATCAACGTGAAGGGCTTGTGGATGAATCCTCTATTTTTAGAGGGCAAGGCGCTTATTTGAGATATTTACTCGGTCGGAATTAGCTTAATCGTTTAGAGATATCCTGATCTGCGGATATGAGCAGGGGGTAAATCACTATGAGTGCCACTTCTTGAGGAGATTACTCACTCCTCAGCGCATCGATTGGATTTAGTCGTGCTGCTTGAATGGCTGGAAAGACACCGGCAATGAGTCCAATCAAGGTGGAAATGCCAAGTGCGATACTCACAAACTGCCAGGGAATGTCGACTGGTAAAGCGCTGACAAAAATTTTAAGTAGAAAAGCAATACTCGCGCCAATAATAAGGCCCGCTAAACCACCGATTGTCGACAAGATAGTCGATTCCAGGAGAAACAACGTTCTAATACGAGCGCGTGTAGCACCCAGTGCATTGAGTAAACCAATTTCGGCGACACGTTCCGTAACCGTAATGTGCATAAGGGCGATCATGCCAACGGTACCGACAAGCAACGAAATACCGCCGAGTGCAGCGACTGCAAACGTGAGTACTTTCAAGACGGTAGAAAGCGTACTTAACATTTGTTTTTGCGGAGTAATGGTGAAATCTTCCCTCCCATGACGCTCGATGAGGATACGTTGTAAATCCTCGGTAACGAGGTTAACAGGAAATTCCGGAGGGTAAACTGCTTGGATTTCCATCACACCTTCGCGATTGAAGACTTCTAGTGCACGAGCAGTAGGGATAAACACGGTATCGTCCAAATCGAAGCCAAGCACTTGTCCTTTTGCAGCCATGACACCGATCACGCGAAAGCGCGAGCTGCCGACTTGCAGAATGGCGCCTAACGGACTCATGGTTCCAAATAATTCCTGATGAACCTTAGCGCCGAGCACAGCAAAGGCACGGGGGTTACGGGGATCGTCGGCAGGTAAATACTGACCGATCGCCACGTTCATATTAAACGCTTTATCAAAATCGGGACCTTGCCCATAAACAGTTACTCGGCGGCTAAGCCCTTCCGCACGGATTTCTGCGTTACCAAATACCGTTGCATTGATATATTGGACATAGCGCGATGTTTTCAACGCAAGCGCATCTTCGATCGTGAGGATACGTGCGCTACCAATTGAGCCGACGGAACCACCATGTGCGCGAATTTTTCCTGGCGTGATGTTGAGAATATTGGTGCCAAATTGCGTAAATTCGGAAATTACAAAGCGCTGAATACCTTCCCCAATCGAAGTCAGTAGTAAAACAGCGGCGATACCAATCGCGATCCCGGATGCGGATAAAATCGTGCGGCCGCGGTGGGCTGATAGCGCATAAAGGGCAAACTGGAGCGATTCAGTAAGATTCATTTGCTACTTAGTGCTTGCACCGGGTCAAGGCGCGATGCGCGAACGGCTGGTAAAATACCTGCAATGATGCCAGTACTAATGGCGACAACAATACCTGCAATGCAAGCCCAGATCGGTGGCCAAGCTGGCAGAAGTGGGTAAGCAATTCGTATTAACAGGCTACCGAGTTGGCCTAATATAAAACCAATGATAGCGCCAACCAGCGATAGCCAAGTGGCTTCAGCTAGAAACAAATAGCGGATATCATGGGATTGAGCACCAATTGCTTTAAATAGGCCAATCTCAGCCGTTCGTTGACTGACTGAAACCAGCATGACATTCATGACGAGTATCCCTGCAACCGCTAAACTGATAGCAGCAATGCCAGCAACACCCAGTGTCAGAGCATTAAGGATACGATCAAAGGTTGATAACACGGCGTCTTGGGTAATAACCGTTACATCGTCTTCGCCATCATGGCGTTGAATTAGCATTTCTTGTATCGCTTGCTTGGTGGTTAGAATATCGCTGCGATTCCTGACTTCAATCAAAATTCGAAACAGTGAAGTGGTGTTGAACAGAGCTTGGGCATGATAAATCGGGATGATTACAATTTCGTCAGAATTAAAGCCCATGGTTTCACCCTGACTGGCTAATACACCAGAAATGATAAATCGCCGATCGGCTAACCGAACTCTTTGACCCACTGCATTACCATCTGGGAAGAATTCTTTGGCAAGCTTAGCACCCAATACAATTTGTGCATTATTTTCAGAACCTTGATTGAGGAACCCCCCTTGAGCAAGCTCCATATGGCGAATCGGTAGTAAATCGACCGTGCTGCCCAATACGGTAACTTCGCGTAGCCGACCGGCACCTGCAAGTTCCGCAGCGCCAACATTGAGCGGTGCATAGCGCCGGATTTGGGGTATGTATCCTAACCAACGAGCATCTTCCAAGGTCAGTTCACGCGGCGTTTGCCCCATGGCAGCGCCAGGAAAACTTCCTGCTGTTTCAGCTCGGCCGGGTAGAACGACAATTAGATTGGTTCCAATCGATGAAAATTGCTGGATGACATAGCGTCGTGCGCCGTCCCCTAGCGCAGTTAGGACGACGACAGCCGCTACGCCCAAAGCCATGGCGAGAACGATGAGAAACGAGCGAATCGGGTAGCTTCTTAGCGTATTCAATGAAAATTGTAGGATATCGGAGAGTTTCATTGTTCGTCAGCGATGATGCTGCCATCGCGCATCGCGATACGACGATGGGCACGTAATCCAAGCTCACGATCATGCGTTACGATGATCAGTGTTGTTCCGCTATGGTGAAGATTTTCCAGCAGGGCGATGACTTCTGATCCAATGCGGTGATCGAGATTGCCAGTTGGTTCATCTGCCAATAATGCAGTAGGGCGGAGAACTGTAGCACGGGCAATTGCAACACGCTGCCGTTGCCCACCCGATAACTCTGCGGGACGATGTTGCGCACGCTCAACTAAGTTAAATGCCAGCAATGCAGCTTCAACGCGCTGCTTACGCTCACTGGGAGTAATGCCCGATAAGATCAGCGGCAACTCGATATTTTCAGCGGCGGTCAGACGAGGGATGAGATGGAATGATTGAAATACAAAGCCAATTTTATCTCGGCGCACGTGGGCCTGTTCTGATTCGGATAAATGGGTAACATCGCTACCATCTAAAAGATATCGTCCGCTATTGGGCTGATCGAGTAATCCAATCACATTGAGCAATGTCGATTTTCCTGAGCCGGAAGGCCCCATAATGGAAACATATTCGCCAGCAGTAATTTTTAGATTAATCTGATTTAGCGCATGAATTGCTTGATCACCCATCTGAAAGGTACGACAGATGCCTAAGAGTTCAATCACGATGGTGGACCTTTAGGTTTTACTTGAATGCCGGGAACAATCGTTTCGATATCGGTTGCGATTAATACTTGATCACCTGCTTGCAAGCCGCTGATGATTTCTGTATAGGCCCAGTTTGAAAGCCCAATTTCCAGGGTGCGTTCTTCAAGCCGATCCTGAGGACCGAGTGCCCATACTTTATTGCGCTGCCGAATCGCTTGAGTTGGAATTCGTAATACTTGCTCGCGTTGGTCAGTAATCACTTCAACATCTGCACTGTAACCGACTAACAACACTTGATTTGAATTTTCTACGAAATTGACTTCAACATCGACGGTTCTTGCTTGTTTTTCAATTTCTGTTACATAAGGGGCAATACGCCGGACTACACCAGCAAATGTTTGATTGGTTAATGCATCGAGCGTGATGCGTGCTTTTTGCCCAATGGCGAGTTTGGGTGCATCGATTTCATCCATAGGGGCACTGACATAGAGGCAGGAATCATCGATTAAATCGATTGCAGGTGGTGTTGGAATGCCAGGAGGAGAGGGGGTTGTGTACTCACCGAGTTCCCCAGTTACTTGAGCAATGACGCCCGAGAACGGTGCATTGAGTAGGGTACGGTTAAGATTAGCTTGGGTTACCTCAAGTTGTGCTTGGGCACGTTTCACATCTGCACCTGCAGCGGCACAACTGGCTTGTTGTGCTTGTGCATTGGCTTCGGCATCTTCGGCACGTTGTGAACTGACAAACCCTTTTGCAACGAGTTGCTGGGTTCTTATGGATTCTCGTTGTGCGTTATTGGCGATAATACAACTTTCCCGTTGACGGCTTTTGGCCGTTGCCAGCTGTTGAGCTGCAAGCTCATGTTGCGCAGCAAGATCAGCATTCCACAGTTCCAGTAATCGTTGTCCTTGGACAACCCGTTCTCCTTCTTTTACTAAAAGCTTAACGATCTGGCCGCCTGCAGCCGGTGCGAGTTTTGCTCGTCGGCAAGCTTTAATCGTTCCTGCCCGAGTATTGACGACAATCGCTTCCACAGTGCCATGACTAGCAGTAGCTAACTCTATTTCGACTGGCGGTTTACGCGACAGGTGCCAACCGATATAGCCCGCGACCATGATCGTAACAAGAATGATAAGTAAACGACTGATAATTTTATTTTTCTGCATGATGAGTGATGTAAGGCCTAAGCATGTAGCCCGTTTAATAATTGATATTTTAGATTAAATCAAAATGTCTAGGGTTGGGGGCGTTGGTGACGCTTATGCCAGGCATGAATAACATAAAACCGCCAAATCAGTCGGACCAAAAAATAACCGATGATGGCAAGCAATGATGCAAGTAAGACCAATCCGATGATCAACGGCTTTCCAAAAGAGGTGAGCCAAGTCACGATAGCCGGCATCCATTCAGAAAAAGATTTGTCAGCTAAATTGAGTTCCAATGGCGGAAGATTATTCATGCCATTATCGATAAAGAAACCACCCAGTAAGTATGCGGTCCAATAGAGCGGTAGAATCGTAAATGGATTTGAATAGAGTGTTGTCAAAGCAGCAACTGGTAAATTCACTTTAAAGGTGATGGAGAATAAAGCGGCAAAGAAGAATTGAACTGGGTTACTACCGGGAATGAGTCCTGCGAATAACCCCGCAGCAAAGCCACCTGCCACCGATCGACGATGGAGATGCCACAGATTATGATGATGCAACAGCTCACCAAAAAAATTGATGAACCGATTCTGTTGAATACTTTCGTGAGAAGGGAGATATTTTTTAAAAAATTTTCGAGGCACGGGTGTGTTTTCTCAAAATACTATGCACTATGGAGTATTAAAAATAAGTTTTGTTTCATGTCAGCAATTAATGAGTGGTATTTCTCGTTATATTGCAGCTAAACGCTGTGAGAAATAACATATAGCAATTTATATACATATATTTGAAGGTGGTTTATGACAGAAGTGACTGACTCAACCCCAACCGCTATTTTTCGAACACCCTATATCTTATCAAATCGTAAGCAACCTGCTGAGATAAAGGGGACGAGACCTACTGAAACGGAATATGGTGTGCTTGATCCGAAAACATTTGACGCTGTCGAAGTGGACGCACTATTTGAAGGAATGAATCATGCTGAGACTCAAATCGGCCAGGCCGTATTGTATCGCTCATTAGCTCAACCGACACATCATGTTGAACAACTGCATAAAAAACAGGAAGCATTACGAGAGTTAGCGATGAATCCCCCGTTACTAGCCGCTTGCGAACAGTTCATCAAGAAAATGGCCGATGGGGAAGAAACGCTTTACCATTTACTATATGGTGAGTTTTCTGGTGGATTTACGACAGATCACCCTAAGAATAGGGTTGGTAAACTTGAATTTGGGGGGTATGGTTATCGACAATTCATCGATGGAACTGAATTTGCTGTCGATTTGGTGGAAGAAGCTGGTGAGCTACCGCCGGTACAAAGTGCCTATTTGCAGGAATTGCTTCAGGCGATTCGTGATTTTGGCGGTTCAAAAACCTATGCTTTGATGCATGGTCCTTTTTATGTCATCGATGGTAAGTTTAAAACTAAAGACGAAAAACCGCCCTATTTACCTATTCCGCGATTCCGGCCGTCGATGTTCAAGTGGCTACCCAGCTTAATTTTTGTTCTGATTGTGAGTGGTTTACTTTATTTCTTCGAGAACATGTTGGTTGAACTAGGTGCCAATTATATTGGATACGGTATTTTAATCCTGACAGTGCCAATTTTTCCGATCATTGTTCAGGCGGTAAGTTCTTCAGATCGGGATTCGGTTATTTACCCGTTGCAGAAACTTTTTCGACAAAGCTCGGAATTAGCAAAGGCGATGGAAGCACTCGGTATGCTCGATGAGCTTTTATCGCTGCATCGTTATGCCAAGGCATCACATCATGAAATGGTCTTGCCTGAGATTATGGCTGCTGGCCAACATACGCTAACAGCAATACAAGCTAAGAATCCTTTGCTTCTGAACACTAATACGCACTATGTGGCTAATGACGTGAAATTGGATGCAGCGAATCGATTGTTGATTATTACCGGCCCTAATAGCGGGGGTAAAACCGCTTATTGCAAAATGATCGTGCAACTGCAGATTTTAGGGCAAGCGGGAAGTTATCTATCTGCATCCATGGCGCGGATTGTCCCTGCCGAACATATTTTTTATCAAATACCCGATGCAGGGAAACTAGAAGAAGGAATGGGTCGATTTGCACATGAGTTGAAACAGACCCGTGAGATTTTTTTCAATTCGACATCACTTAGCTTGGTTATTCTGGATGAATTGGCTGAAGGGACGACATTTGAAGAGAAAATGACGTTGTCTGAATATGTTTTAAAGGGATTTCATCAATTGGGAGCATCAACGCTATTAGTGACACATAATCATGAACTCTGTGAGCGGCTACTCAGTGAAGGAATTGGAAGCTATCTGCAAGTAGAATTTTTACAAGGTGAGCCTACCCATCGATTGATTCCCGGTATTTCACGAGTCAGCCATGCTGACCGCGTTGCGAGCGCAATTGGATTTAGCAAAGCTGATGTGGAAAAACATCTCGAGTCTTTAAAATCCTGACGAAATTTGTGGATGCGCTATTTGCCACTTTTGTAAGAATACTGATAGACATACTTGCCATATCCATAGCCAGGACGCGAGGCAAGTTCTGGCAAGTCATTGAACACGATGCCTTTTAGGTTGACACCCGCTTGGATCAGTCTTTTGGTACTTTGCTCCAATTCTCTTGCAGGATGTTGCCCTGCTTTGATGACCATCAGTGTGGCGCCAGCCAAACGACCGATTACGGCGGCATCTGTAACAGCAAGAATAGGCGGAGAATCAATGATGACTAGATCATATTGTTTGCTAAGGTTGTCTAAAAGATTTGCAAAACGCTCATGCAGTAATAATTCGGATGGATTAGGTGGTATGGCGCCTGTTGCAATGAAATCAAAATGAGCTCTCTCAATGGGATGAATGGCTTTATCTAAACTGATCGATTCAAAAATGAGCTCAGATAAACCATTTTCTCGATTTACACCGAGTACTTTGTTGATATAGCCCCGGCGCATATCACCATCGATCAGCAGCAGTTTTTTGCCTGCATCAGCCATAACGACGGCTAGATTGACGGAAACGAAAGTTTTACCAATACCAGGACTGGGTCCCGTGATCATAATGATATTATTCTGTGCTTCGAGGAAAGCAAAATGCAGTGTCGTTCTTAAGCTGCGCAAGCTTTCAATGGCAACGTCTTCTTTATTCTCGAGTGCAAGAATAACCGGTGAAGCTACATTATTTGCTTGATTATGCTTCAATTTGTTGCTGAGTGCTTTTTGAAATTTACTATGCGGTATCGTTGCATAAACTGGGGTATTCAGTAGTTTTTCAATTAAATCAGGATCTTCAATGCCACGATTGAGCGATTTACGAATTAATGCGGTTACAACACCAAAGATGATTCCTAAAACGAGTGCAATGCCGATAATCAATACTTTTCTGGGACGAATCGGCTCATCCGGTAGAATGGCATAATCAATAATCCTAACATTTCCAATGGTTCCCGCTTTTGCAATGCGCAATGTTTGGGCATTGTTGAGCAGCGTTGTATATAACTCGGTACTGACTTTTACATCTCTGGATAATTTCAGAATGGCCTGTTGCGTTTCAGGTAGAGTCTCGATTTTTTTATCTTGCGTGCTGATTTGGCCTTGTAATCTTGCAATCTGTTTATCGATGGCAATGATATGAGGATGCGATTCGGTAAACCGTTGCCTGAGTTCATCGCGTTTCTGCTGCAAAATGGTAGTTTGTGTTTTGAGTTCGACGGAGTTTTTAAGAATATTTTGCATTTCGAGATTCAAATCGACAGACCCTTTTCGGGTGCGATATTCATTTAGCGCCGTTGTTGCGGCATCTAATTGATCTTTTAGAATTGGCAATTGCTTCTCAAGAAACTCCAGGGTTTTTTGTGATTCCGCTGATTTTTGGTCGACATTCTGTTGAACATAAATATTGGCAATTTCGTTTAGAACGCTAACTGCGGCATCAGGTAAGGATGACTCCACAGTTATCTCAAGCATGCCAGTATTTTTGCCTTTTTCCGCAATCGAAATCCTTTCTTTGAGTTGGCGAATCGCTTGATTCTCGGATTGGCGCACGATGGTAAAGTGTGTCTCAGGTCGTGATTTCAGCAATGAAACAAAAATGGCGATTGGTTGCGAATAGCCTTCGATTTGCTTATTCGCAAGCTTCCCGACTTCTCCCGCCAAAATGATTTCATCTTTATAGAATAGTTTGAAGAAGCCTTCCTGATCTGTTTTTAAAATGAACTCTTCATCTTCTAAAATTGGCGGAACAATGAATGTTTCTACTTGAATCGCTTCCCCACCCCAAGCATACTGCGTTAGTCCAAAGAGTGGATTTGAGACGCTTCCATCTTGATTTCGATTTTGAAACTGCCGGGCAATGGTTTCTCCTACAATTGGAAAATATCTGGGTTTGGCCATAACATCGAGATGTAAGCTTTTTATGGTTTTACCCAAAATCATTCTCGACTTGATTAATTCGATCTCAGCCATAACAGCCATTTTACCTTCTATCAAACCGGTCAAAGGTTCTAAGCCCGCCATCGAGGTTGAGTTTTCTTTGACTTGGAGCAGACCATCTGCTTTATAAATTGGTCTATCTAACTGTGTTTTAGCAAAACCAATTAAAACCGTGACCGTCGTTATCAATAGAATTAACCATTTACTCTCATATAACGTACCGAATAGTTCACCTAAATTGATAACATCTTCATCTTGGTTAAGAGAATAATCGAATGCAGTGGGTGAACGATCAGTGGGTAAATTAGACATAGTATTTTGTTAGTAGAGAAAAAGTGTTTTTTTAGCGCATGGATATTTAGTAAATAACAGCGTCCCCATTCCCTTACTTGATCGGGTTAACGACTAGCTTGTCATTAGTTCAATGATCGATGGACTGTTATCGTATCGTACTCGGTGCTGACGGAAACGCTCGAAAGGGTTGAATTCTTAACACGCCATCAAACGAATTCAATAAATTTACAGTCGGTTGGATTTGAGCAATGATTTGGTTCCAACGAATACCTTCCGCCCTATCAACATAAATGACATCACGCGGTTGTAGTGGGAAGCGATCTGCTAACAGTAATGCGTCGGGTGATTTGGCATCGAGGTGAAAAATTTCTGATTTACCCACACCGCCTCTAAATACAAATATTCTGGCAGGATCGGATGTTTCTTGATCGAATCCACCTGCATCGCTGAGTGCTTCGGTTAATGTCATTCGCGCTTTATTCATGACCAGGCTTCTAGAACGTCCAATACCGGCGCCGCCAAGCACTCTAAAATTAGTTTCGCCTAATATGAAAACTTTATTTAATGAACTATCCGGTACATTGAGGATATCTCCATGTTTTAGAAGCACATTCTGAGTGATATCCCCTCCTTCATATAAGCTTAACAAATTGATACTGTAAGTTTTATCATCTCTCGTTAAGGTAATATTGCGCTGATCGGCTTCCGACTTGACACCTCCCGCATTATTGATCGCTTCGAGCACGGTTAGTGGAATATCTTTAACTAGCTGAATGCCCGGTTGAGCAACTTCACCGACGACATATACGCGCTGGCTACGGTAATCAGCGACACGGACATCTAATTGGACATTTTCAATATATCTCGATAATCGTTCGGTTAACTCATCCCGAATCTCTTCCACCGTTCTTCCCGCAGCATGCACAATGCCTACATAGGGATAAAAAAAGGCCCCATCTTCCCCAACGACATTGCCTGCTTTCTCAGCTGCTCGGAACTGACCTGCAGGGATCGTGAGTTCAGGATGATCCCAAACCGTGATGTTAAGGATATCGCGGGGCCCAACCCGGTACTGAGTATAAGGCTCTGCTTCCATGGGAACGCCTTTGATGGTTCTTGAACCGATACGGTAATCAAAATAGTGATTGGCCACATTATCAGGACCAAGGCTGCGTGTATTGAAATCACGCTCTAACGCTAAGACGAGCTCGGCATTAATGGTTTGAATATCAAGCGTTTTTAAAATTGTCTCATTATTCTCAGTCACTGGCATTTTAACGCTCGATTGTCTGGAAAAAGGACTCATGTGTTGTCCTGGTACGATTGAGCAGGCGGGAAGTGCGCACGCTGCAAGGACTAAGAAAATTTTTAAATGCATAGAGTTCCCTATAAAAAAATATCTACTATGTAAAAATTTCCGACATCGCAAGAGAGCATGTTTAAGCTATTCTGGCTTTTTTGTCAAACTTGCGTTGAATGTATATACAGCTGATTACAATTTTGTTAACCATTGATTAATACCTTGCTCGATGAGCAATGCTGAATCTTCAAAGATTGATAAGTCTTTCTGGTAAGGATCTGCTATTTCAAATTTTCCCCATTCTCCCAGCCGAAAAACTTTTCCTCTAGCGCCAGGCTCGTTGTCCTCTATAGCCTTTTTATGCGATGTCTCCATGACCAAAATGAGGTCGGCTTTGCGAACCATGACACTATTGAGTTGGCAGGCCCGGTGTGAAGAAATATCAATGCCTTTTTGCATTAACACATGGCAAGCTTTCTCATCTGCTTTGTGCCCGACTAGCGCATTTAGTCCTGCAGAAGTCACAAAATGCCTTGTTTGAGCTGATTGAGCTAAATGATGCTTTAATAATCCCTCAGCCATGGGGCTTCTGCAAATATTACCAACGCAAACAAGGAGTATATTGGTAAACATAAGCTACCTCTTTTTGGATTTCGAGGTGTTAGGCTCTTTTTTGTTTATATAGCCATATAGCTCCATAAATCCTCTACCCGTATGGGTTCCTTCAATCTTCAGTGCACCTTCCCAGTAATGGTTATAGGTTGTCAGCTGAGCGTCAAATTCACTATTTTCTACTTTGCTCCGAGTTTTGATATGGATATTTTTTTTGGGTATCTTGATCTCCCAGGCAATGGGGTAGGTGTATCCTGTTTTCTTGCTGGTCCACTGATCACCCAGCTGAGAAAGCGTAAAGTCACTACTAAGCAGAGCCTCGGTAACATTGTTCTGTGTGATACTTCCGGTATAAAGCAGTGGCTTATCGTGCTTGTCACGTAGTTGATAAATCATTAAATCAATTCCATTATCTAGCTGTAGGCTAAACCAATCCCAAGACAAGAGGTTGGTTGAAAAGTCACCCCATTGATGATCAAACCAAGATAAACCCCGAACAGTTTCAGTAGTACTGCCAATTTTGATTGTTCCGGTGATATCCATTCTGGTTCGCGAGTAGTAATAACTATTCCCCGCTTCTTCTAAGAAAATAATACCATCGGTGCCATGAAAGACAGGAGGGATAGTATTGGTTAATTTGAGATTAAAGCTAAACTGGGGTGTTGAAACAATTAATTGATCATTGCCATCATTTCCAACCATTTTCCAACTATCTAAAAGGAACTCAAACCCATTTTCGATATTTGAGGAAAAGCCTCCGCCCGTCGTTCTTTTTTGATCGGTATAGTGTTTACCGGTCTGGTGATCACTAAGCGAAACCTGTTTGACCAAATGGCTTACAAGCTCGGTAACCATAAAGGTTGTGTAGTGAAAGCTGAATTGCTTGCCTGATTCAGTCCATAAATGCCCGTTATAGTACCACCATTCCATTTTTGCAAGATGCGGCGCATCATCTTTGGGCAGATTAACAGAACTACTGGTTTTTGCTTTGACTTCAAACCAATCATCCGCGGGTTGCAGATAGAAGACTTCATAGGCTAACCATACCCCTAACCCTAACATCATGATTAAGATCATCTTCATGAGGACTGAGGCAAGCGAGTGATTGCTTTTGGGTTTAGTTTTCATATTTAATTCGTTTGATTTACTGCGTATTAAAACAAAAGATTGTTGATACTTGAGGAGCTGCCCGAATAGTAGTTCATATTATCCAATGTATTCTGTGATCGAGTGAAGTAAAAATATCGCAATGTGATATTGTTTGCGATGGAGTTTAAAAAAAACCATTCAATTCATAAATTTATACTTTACTTGTCATATCGAGATAGATTAGAATGCGTTAGGATTTTTCTAATTAATGCGTAAGTATAAGACTATATTAGATGTAAATTCTTGTAACATTTGTTGTGTAAATTAGGCTGGCTAGCTGAAAAATAAATAAAAAATGGGTTAATTGAATCCTGAATTTATTGGCTGCGTTATTGATAAAGATATCTAATTCTAATAACTGTTGGAGGATGCTCGAATGAATATAAAGTATCAGATTAAAAACTTACTACTAGCGACTTCTATCACGATAGGGCTATCAGCAACTTCAGCTATGGCTAACGTTGTTGGATTTATGGGCTTGGAATTGGATGGATGTTTTTCATCGAATGCAAACACGGCAGTATGTGGTCCTCATGAGAATAATGCTGCAGTTTTTGCAACGGGTACTGCTGTATTTAATGAGTCACTATTAAGTAGATTTGGCGGTACTGCAGGACTCGCGACTCAACCTTTTAGTTATGCAGGATTTGGTGAACTATTAGTAGGCACTGGCCCAGGCGCACCACTTGCACCGTTTGCAGATGTAACAAGAACCTGGGCTGATTATACAGCATTGTCAAGTGATCCTAATCTCATGCTTGGATTTGCGATTCTGAATCAGATTGCGGCACATCCGAATGATGCGAGCAGTTCTTTTACTTTCGACCTAACACCGAATCCAGGTGATGAATTCTCTATTTTTTGGAGTATTACGAATATTGTTACCAATGGTTCTGTCACAACGGGAGATTGGAAAGCTTGGTCTGATGATGTCTTACCATTAAATGGATTATCGATGGCGCTATTCGGTTCAGTATTGCCATCTGATGTAAATTTCAATCTTAACCTAACGTTAAATGCGATACCTGAACCTGTTACACTTGCTTTGATTGGGCTAGGTGTATTAGGCATGACAACAGTGGGTCGCCGTCGTAGTAACACCAGCAATATTAGTTTCGCTTGATATATTGGATAGGTAAAGTCATTTTGATCAGTAAATGACTTTACAGCCTGGTTTTATAAAAAGTTTTTTGTTTGGTTTTTAAAGTGGCGCGGGCGCAACACCCGCCCAAATAAGGACAACCGCAATTAATGCGATGCCAACCCCGATTGTGCCCACAATCATACCGCCGATAATCACAAGCCCGTCTTTACTGAGCAGCCCGAGTGACATAATCATTACGCCCCATCCCGGTAAAAAATTAATCATGGGAATGGGTAAGGCAATCGTGATGGAGAAAATGAGGACAAATATCCCGATGATGCGTTCCCACGCAGGGACGCTGATATAAGTGATTCTTGGATGCAGGTAGCTTTCAATTTTACGTAACCACGGCGCTGCTTTTTGAACTAATTTTTCTAATCCTTTGCGGCTAATTTTCTTGTCGGTTAGCCATCGAGGAAGCCAGGGTGATCGCATGCCACAAATCATTTGTAGCGAGAAAATGATCAGTGGTAATGAAAAAACGGTTGTAAAACCTGGAGGAGCTGGGATTGGAAGGCAGATTGGGATGGCAGCAATGACCAATAATACTCCAAACCCCCTTTCATGGAGCATATTCTTAATTTCACCGATACTTAATTTATCATTGACGTTTTGTACAACGACTAATTGCAGTAAATCAGAGGTATTGTGCTGCGATCGTTGTGGTTGTTCATTCTCCATGCAGTCATCCAGGTAAGCGTACTATTTACGTAAAAAAACAAACCCCCTAGCTAAGAGGGGGGTTGGAATGATGATTTTGTGGGGCCTCAATAAATTTTCTAACGTTACTGGGAAGCCTGTTGTGCGGATTGATTGTGTTGTTCGTCAATCACGGGTTCATTTACGGCTTCTGCATCGGCTTTGCGTCCAGATGGGTCAGTAAATAAATCATTGAGCGATTGAATATAGTCGTTTGCTTCGTCTTTAACTTCCGCAAGAATTTGCTGATTAGAGGAATTCCAACCCGATGGTTTGCTCAGAAACATGGGTCTAAATGCAGAAGTACATTTCAAGAACGCCTGAGTATATTGCTTGCAAGAGTTGTGGTCATGTCCAAATTCAGCAGGTAGTTTTTTGACTAAACTTTTTGCGACAGCACCTCGAATTGAAAAATGGATATAACCGATTATGCTGACCATGATACCTAAAATAACCAGCGACTGGGTATCTTGGGCGATGACGTTCTCAGCAAAGGGCTGTAGGATTCCCCAGCTTTCGGTCATAGTAAGA
>WBZL01002967.1_pt1 | contig 15943 bp, 2 predicted proteins | sample 5204291 | NCBI WGS metagenome assembly WBZL01 (sample SAMN12344345, study PRJNA552823) | activated sludge metagenome | biome: Activated sludge suspended growth; feature: Nitrification reactor; material: Wastewater; isolation source: activated sludge from nitrification reactor of wastewater treatment...
AGTTCAGCGGCCAGCTTGTAGCCCGACGGGCGCTCGCAGGACGATAAGGCTGTTCCGTTTCCATATCCGTCGTTGTCCTGGTCGGGGAACCAGGTCTGATCCGGAAATTCGTTCGGGTCGTTGTCGTCGCAATCTCCGATGACATCGGCCAGTTCGCCGGCCGTCTTGTAACCGGTTGGGCGGGAGCATTGGGTCAGGGTTACGCCGTCGGAATAGCCGTCGTTGTCGGTGTCCTTGTACCAGACCTGACCAGGAAATTCGTTTGCGTCGTTGTCGTTGCAGTCTGCATTGTAGAATGTGAAACCGTCGGGTTGACTGCAGGCGTCCTGCCAAACGTCAGGGTCGCCGAAGCCGTCTCCATCGGTGTCGGCGTAGAACCTCGTCAATACGCCTTCGTCTGTTTGCCCGTCGCAGTCGTTGTCGATACCGTCGCAATACTCTGTAGCGCCGGGGTGGATGGTCTCGCCGGTGACCGGATCATCGTTACAATCCATATCCGTCGTGTTGACGAGTTCACCGGCCGTTTTGTAGCCCGCTGGGCGCTGGCATTGAATCAGGGTTGTGCCGTCGGAATAGCCGTCGTTGTCGGTGTCCTTGTACCAGACCTGGCCGGGGAATTCTTCGGCGTCGGTATCGTCACAATCGGTGTTGTCGGCAACGTAGCCCGCACCACAGACATCGCAGAAAGTCGCAGGATTTAGCGGGTCGCCAAAGTTGTCGCCGTCGCTGTCAAGGTAGCAGGTCACGAACACGGGACAACAACTGGTCGCCTCCACCTCCCATTGAACCGTGCGGGTACAGCCGCCCGTGGGGTCTTCTATTTTTACATAAAAAACAACCGGGGACATGGGCAAGGGATTGGAAGGGATAAAGGTGTTCGTGCCCACATCGTAAGTCCCGGCAGACTGGGTAGCGGAGGCGTCAGTGAAAACGCCGAGTATGCTGAAGTCCACAGTCGCACCCAATTGGAAAGCAGGGCTGGTCGAGGCGCAATCAGCCGCCGTGACCGGGGCGACGATGATTCCGTTGTTTGTGCCGCCAAAAGGCGCACCCTGAATATTTTCTATGATTCCATTGTTAACAATTTTACTGAAGTTCAGGCCGTCGGATGCATCTATATAGAGCAGGCCTTTGTTGTCAAAAATATTGCTGGAGGGGGAAATATCAGGTGGCGTGTGCAGGAAAACCATCGAACAGCGGTCATTGACAAATGTCCCTCCGGAGCTGGTACGGATGCTGGAAAGGGTGGTGTTGTCGATGGAGACAATTCCGCCGTTTTTGTTTTCAAAAGTGCCCGGCAGCAAAATAATGGCACTAAACACAATATTGTCCACCCCGCCGTTCATGCCGATATTCAGGATTCCTTCATTGGAAAAGTATCCGTCTGTGCTTAACGCATATGATTGGGTATTGTCAATATTTATGCTCCCGCTGCCGAGGTTGAAAAAATTCGAATTTGCAGAATTTATAGCGTAATTCCCGATGTTGCCCGGGCCGCCGTTTTGCCCGAAATTCAGGATAGCCTGGTTGTTGAAGGTACTGCCGGAATTACAGGAAATACCATTGGATTTAGTGTTGTCAATATTAATTTGCCCGGCCAAATTATTGAAGATGCTACGATTTTGGATGCCGCGAATATTCAGATTTCCGGTTCCGCCGTACTGCCCGATGTCTAGGGTGGCGGCATTATTGAAGATGCCGTTCGCGCTATTTTCGATACCATCTCCGATATCCGTGTTGTCAATAGTGATGAGGCCGTCGTTATTATTGAAAGTGCCCCTATTGAAGATTCCGTCGTAAGAAATATTTTTCAGTCCTCCGTTTTTCCCGATGTGGATGGCGCCGGTATTGTCAAAGACAGCATCCAGGTAATTCCAGATACCGACATCTAAAGTATTGTCTATAGTGATTTGCCCGGCCAGGTTGTTGAAAATGCCTGTATTGTAGATACCTTCATTTTTGATGTTGTCCGTTCCGCCGTTCTGGCCGATGTTGACGGTAGCAGTATTGTTGAAAGTGCCGCCGGAAAAATTCCTGACGCCGCCCGTATTATCCAATTGCAGGAGGCCGTTGTTGTTAACTGTTCCGCTGTTCCTGAAGCCGTCCAAAGAACCCTGGTCAATAATCAGGCTGCCGCCGCTTGCAATATCCAATTGGGCATTGGCCTGGACTTCTACAGACTTCGCCACTGCGGTGGTTGTGCTGCCGACGACGGGGTTGTTGGCCACATTTAAAATGACTGCCTTGTCGGAGGAGGTGGGCACGGCCCCTTTGCTCCAGTTGCCGGCCGTGTTCCAATCCGTGTCGGTACAGCCCGTCCAGAGTACGCCGGCAGCGGTCGTCAGCGCCCCGTTGTTGGTGTTGATGGTGAAAGTGCCGCCGTTGAGGTTCTGTACGACACCGCTGTTGGTGGTGATGTTGCTGTTGCCGCCGGCATTTTCGATGAGGGTACCGTTGTTGGTGAAAGTGCCGCTGTCGGTGATGGGGCCGTCGGTAAGGATTTCGATGACGGCTGAGCAGCCGTTGTTCAGGAAGTTGCCGCTGATGTTGCGGATGGCCTCATAGCCCATCGGGTTCAAATCGGAGATAAAGATTTTGCCCTTGTTGGTAAAACCGCCCAATTGGGCAGGAGATTCGCTATCGATGCCGCGACCGTTGATGTCGTACAGGTTGATTTCCGAACCGGTTTCATTGATGAAGGTTCCCAGGTTGATGATGCCATCGCCGTCCACCAAATTGTTGGCACCAATATTGAGGATGCCGTAGTTGGTGAAAATGGACCGGTTTTGAAACCCGTCCAGGCCGGTGTCGTCAATCTGGATTTCGCCTCCGGCGAGGTTTTTCATCAAGCCGATGTTGTCAATGCCGAATTTGTCGTCGTGGGTCATGCTGCCGATGGCGATCGTGCCGCTGTTGTTTAAAGTCCCGTTGGAACCGTTCTCTAAAGCATCATTGGCCGTGGCGTCTATGGCCAGCGTGCCGCCGGCTTCGTTTTCGAACGTCGCTTCGTTCAATAACCCGATGTAGCCGATGTTGCCATTCTCCCCAATTGAGATTTGACCCCGGTTGGTGAAACTCCCGCCGGGCACCCACAGGCCTGTCCAGCTGGTTTGGTCAATGGTCATCACTGCTCCGGGTTCGTTGGCAGCGCTGGCGGAAGCGGAGAAATTTCTGTAGCCGACATTTCCAATATCTTTAATGAATAACTGCGCACCTGTCCGGTTGGTGAAGGTGTTCCTGTTGTCAAGGCCATCCCCGCCGATATGTTCAATCAAGCCGATGCGGATAGTTCCGCTGTTGTCAATGGCGCCATTGCTGAGGATGCCGTTGAAACGGGTATCGTCCACGCTCATGGTACCGCCGTGGTTGACAATCAGGGTGCCGTCATTGGTGAGGCCGTGTGAAGTGTTTTCGTTGTCAATGTTCAGGATGCCGCCGTTCGCTATGGTGAGGCTGCTGTTGGAGTAAATGGCGATGGTTTGGGCAAGGGCGGTGATCCCGTTTCCGATGACGGGGTCGTTGGCCGCATCCGGGATTTGCACGGTACTGATGGCGGTGGGTACGCCGAGCGGCGACCAGTTGCAGGAATTGCCCCAATCATTGTCCACAGCACCCGTCCAGGTGAAAACGGTGGAAGTGGGCGTAGAAATGGCGGCAGAAAGCAGAAAATTGCAGGCGCCGTTGTCGGCGGTGAAATGCAATTCGCCGGCGTTGTCCTGCACGTTGGTGGGGGTGAAAGTATTCGAGGCCTGGTTGTAGTCGCCTGCCTTGTCGGTCAGATCGGGGTCGTTAAACCACTCGTTCAGAATGGTGAAACTATTGCCGCCGCCGATTTGCAGGATATTGTTGTTGGCCCCGCAGTGTAGCTCAAACGGCGCGACGATGATGTCGTTGTTGACGATGCCGGCCATGAGCGGCAGTTGGGCAAAATTGACGACGCCGTTGTTGGTGAAGGCGCCTGTATTTTCATGGTCGGCGTTCGTGTCGAAATAAAAGTAGCCTTCGTTGGTCGTGATCCCTTCATTGAACATACTGCCGGAGAGCGAGACAAAGGAACAACCGGCATTGGCGAAGGAGCCGAGCGAAGCGTTGACAAAAGCGTCGCCATTTACATTTTGCCCTATTTCGAGCCTCCCGCTGTTTTGGTTGACAAATGTCGCGTCGTTGTAAAACCCCCAATTGCCGGTATGGTCCAGGAGGAGTTTGCCGCCGTCAATGGTGAACGTGCTTCCCGGCATGTAATTGAACACACCGAAGTCACCGATATTCCCCGCCGTTGTTCCGATTTGCACATAGGCGCTGGTCAGGATATTGAACTGGGCGTCCTCATTCCGGATGCCGTAGCCTGCGCAGTTGTCAATCCGGACATTGCTGCCCAGGCAGTTGAAAGCACCTCCATCGTAATTATAAACGCCGGCAGCCCCGATATTGCCGTCGTTGTTGCCTACGTACAGTTCCGAACTAAAAGAATTGTTGAACACGCCCGTACCGTGGTTGTAGATGCCGTCCGACCCGGTATTGTCCACCTTGATGATTCCGGCATTGATCAGGGTGCCTTCATTTTCAATTCCGGCGCCTGATGCTCCGTTGATGGTCAGATTGGCGAAACAGTTCAACTGCCCCCCTGCCAATACTTTGAGCGACCGGATGGCAACAGGTTGTGGTCCGCCGATGGAGGGAAAGTTGGTTGCCGGGGGGATGATGACATGATCAGCGGAAGCCGGGGCCGCACCGCCCACCCAGTTGGCGGCATCAGACCAGCTGTCGTTGTTGCAACCTGCCCAGAGGACGCCTTCGTCTGTGACAACAGCGCCGCTGCCCGCACCGGTATTGAACAGGCCGCCGCCCAGGTTCTGGATGACGCCGTTGTTGGTCCCGATTTCATTGTTCAGCGCAGAATAGTCCAGGATCCAGCCGTTGTTGGTCAGGGCAGGGGCATCAATTTTATTTAAGCCGTACTGGACGATCCCGGAGCAACTCGCGTTGGTAAATCCCTCCGCATCCGAATAGATGCTGGCTGCAGAAAAGGTACTCGTTGCCCCGAGCAGGAGCTGGCCTTGTCCGTTATTTTCGAACAAACCATTGCTTTGAACCCGGATGCCACTGTCAGAGGAATGATCAATTTTCAAAAGGCCGCCTTCATTTAAAAAAGTGGCATCAAAGGATCCTATTCCGACAATCGTACTTCCCCCGGCTTGCCCGACCCTGATTTCTCCTGAAGTGTTGTTGGTAAATAAACCGCCGTTAAAAGCAAGAACACCGATATTACCGCATTGCTCCACTATTATCAAACCGGCGTTTGTAAATGAAGAACCGGCGTTTTTAACGATGATGCCGTTGATTCCAACCGGCGCCGACTTGGCAATTTCTATTGTACCTGAATTCGAGAAACTACCCGCTGATAGGTCCAGCCCGTTATTGCCGGTATTATTGATAGCAATTAATCCAGCAGATGAGAACGCCCCCTGGTTACTGACACCATAGAATTCGATCTGCCCGGTGGCTGAGCCGATCTTCAATTCGGCGCCGGCGTTCATCGAAAAGTCGCCGCCGGTGACATTGGAAAGGCCGTTTTTGCCCGCCCCGCTGTCTTCGATAGTGAGCGTACCCGCTGAGAAATTGAAATCTCCGTTGTTGGCAACGCCGATGTTGCCGACGGCGCCCGCGGTCCCGATTTTCACTTGTGTATTGGGGGTGAAAAGGCCGCTGCCGCTTTGCCGTACGTTCACTGTGCCGAGGAAACAGGAAATGCCGTTGCCTGAGACGTTGTCAATGGTCAGGGTCGGGGTCTGGTCATTTTGCAGGGCGGGGTCCATGTCAATGGTCAGCAGGTCTTCCACCAGGATACCGTCTCCGCCGATGCTGCCGCTGTTGCCGATGTAGGTGTCGCCGTAGAGCAGGGCTTTGGCGTTGCCGTCCGAACCTGCTACATAAATGGCTGACCCGCCGGTGTTGTTGATATATGTTTTCCCGTTGTTTTTCAGTTCGCCCCTGACGTAAACCCCCACAGCGGTTGCGCCGCTCACATTGAGCGTACCGGTGGAGGTTACGGTTAGTTTTGCGTTCTCCCTGATATCCACTGATTTTACCGTGACCGAAGTAGAGATGGAAGGAAAATTGGGTACGCCGGCGGGGATGATCACATCATCCGAAGCGGTGGGCGCCGAGTTGGTGCTCCAGTTCGCGGCCGATGTCCAACTGGTGTTGGAACTGCCGTTCCAGGTAACGGTGGCCGCATGGCCGGCGACTGTCGTGAGGAGCAGTGCGAACAACAGGCTGACACGCCACAGCAAACCGAACCCGGAAAAAGAATTGGATGATTCATTCGGGGAATGTTGAACGTTCTTTAGCATGGCATTTGAATTTTTACTGATTGAAGAATAATGAGTTTTAGGGACAGGCAAAGAGAAGGCTTGCCCGGTATCCCGGTGAAATCGTTTTTTCATTTTGTATTGCTTGAAATGGCAGATGGATTGAAAAGTGCCGGGCATCCCGAACGGGCAGCCCGACCTTAATCAATCAGAAAAATTTAGTCTCTGTTGATCTGCAGTTTTTGGGTCGAGACTATCCCGTTGTTTCGTATCCGGATGAAATAAAGCCCTGATGGGAAAGCGGCGAGGTCGAGCCTGTAATCCGCACCTTGTCCCAGATCTTTTTCCTCGAAAACCCCCCGCCCTTGCGCATCCGTTATCGTTAGGACGGCATGGTCCGTGTCGGCCGGAAATTGTACCGTAATCTGTTTTGAGGCCGGATTGGGGAATATTTTTACGGATCCCGGCGCATTGTCGAGGGTCACGGAACGGATTGCCGAGTATTCGGCCCGGCCGTCAAAATCGATCTGGCGGAGGCGGTAATAGTTGATGCCGCAGGCCGGGTTTTCATGCATGAAACGATATGCGTACCGGTCCGTTGCTGTACCGCGTCCGGTCACAAATCCGAGGACATTCCAGTTTCGGCCGTCCGTACTGTGTTCAATCTCGAATCCGCTGTTGTTCGTTTCTGAGGCGGTTTGCCAGGTCAATTCCACGGATTCTCTTTTTTTCACCACTGAAAAGCCGACCAGTTCCACGGGCAGGATACCGTTGAAAACCAGCGCCACCTCCCCGGGTACCGAGTAGTCGAGCGACCAGTTTGCCGGAAGGGCGGGGCTGACGTTGCCGAACGTGCCGGAAACCGCGGAAGCCGTGAGGAAAACAATGCGGTCGTTTGCGGCAGGCGTGTAGCTGATGGATGCGTTGAGCGTACCGCCGAGCGTGGCCGTGCCGTTCACTTCCACCACGTCGTACTGTGTTTCAGGAGTTGTGCCGTTCACCTCGATTTCGAGGGTATTCGTTGCCGGGAAGGATTGGTTATCGACGAAGACAGCCTTGCCGGGTGAATTGCCGGGAGCGAAGGCGCCGCCGAGGGGAATGGCGTTCAGGTCGAACGTCCCTACCCCTTTCAGTATGCCTGTATTGTCGAGACCCGTCTGGCTCCAACAGGCCAAACCCGACGTACCGGTGATGGCGATGGTCCCCGTGTTGGCCATGGCGGTCGAGTTATGGATGCCGTCCTGGCCGATGCCGAGCGTACCGCCGATGGTGAGTTGCCCGTCATTTTGAAAATTGCCCGCAGTGAATTCTATACCATGGCCGGAAACCTGGTCAATGGAGATGGCGCCGCTACCGGAATTCAGCAATTGGGAACCGGACTGGTTGCCGAAAAATCCATCCCCGGTAACAGGGCCGTTGGCGCCGATTTGCACTAACCCATCGTTTGTGAAGCTGTTGTACACATACACGGCGTTGAAACCCGTGTTGTCAACAGACAGGAAACCGCCGGGTTTGTTTTCGAAGGAGCCGCCGGCAATTACCACGACGCCCCCGTTGGTAACGGCCCCGGAATCCCCGATCTTTATATCGGCGTAATTGACAACGCTTCCTCCGTCGGAAGAGAAAATGCCGCTGAAGGCTTCGTCGATCAGCACTTCCCCGGCGATGTTGTTGATGACGCCGCTGTTGTCTATGCTGATGTCCGAAATATTGCCCGGCCCGCCGTTCTGCCCCAAGCCGACGGTTCCGTAGTTATTGACAGTCCCCTGGTTCAAAATTCCGCTGAAGCCTGTGTTGTCAATACTTAAGAGTCCGTGGTTGTCGAAGGTGCCCTGATTAAAAAGGCCGGTAATATGGATGTTATCTGACCCACCGTTCTGCCCGATGTGGAGGTTGCCGTTGTTGGTAAAGACGCTGCCGGAAAAATTATGGACGCCATAATCTGCTATGTTGTCAATATAGAGGGCGCCGTTGTTGGTGAAAATGCCGTTGTTGCTGAAGCCTGCACCGGCTGATCCGTCTATGGTGAGGCTGCCGCCGGGCGCGATGTCCAATTGTGCATCGCTTAATACGGTCACGGACTGCGCCATAGCATTGGAAGTCCCGCCGATAACGGGGTGGTTGGCCACATTCGGAATGGTGACATTCTCGGCGGCGGAGGGCACAACAAAGGGCATCCAGTTGCAGGGGTCATCCCAGTCGGAGCCTGCCAGTCCCGTCCAGGTCTTGCCGGCGCCGCCCATGGCCACTGCCGCCGTGACCGTAGCGAAGACATTAAAGGCACATCCTCCGCCGGTTGCCGTAAAATACAGGGGTTGCGTACCGGCAGGCAGGTCGGTGGCGGTGAAGGTATTGGCGCCCTGGTTATAATCGCCCGCTTTGTCGGTGAGGCCCTCGTCTTTGAACCACTCGCTTAAGATCGTAAAGCTGTTGCTGCCGCCTAATTGCAGCGCATTGCTCAGAGATATGCCCGTTGTACAATCCAGCGTGAGCGGGGGGATAATGACATCGTTGTTGACGATGTTGGCCATGACCGGCAGCTGGGCGAAGACCATGACGCCGTTGTTGGTGAACGTGCTGCCGTTACCGTGCGCCTGGTTGGTATTGAAATAAAAATATCCGTCGTTGACGGTGCTGCCGATGTTGATCATGGTACCCTCCACCAAAAATGAAGCGCACCCGGTATTGGTAATCGTGCCTACCGATGTGTTGTATAATTCCGTACTGCTGTTGTTCGGGCCGATATGGATCTCTCCGCCGTTTTGGTTATTGAAAACGATCTCGTTGGAAATGCCCCGGTTGGCGGCATGGTCCACGTAGATGGCGCTCGCGTTGTTGGTAAAAACCCCGCCCGTACCCCGGTTCACGACGCCGTTCGAGCCGATGTTGCCGCCCGACATGCCTACCCGGATAATGCCGCTCGCCTGGTTGGTGAACGCGGCGCTCTGGTTGTGGATGCCCCTGCCGGTGCAGTTGTCCACCCGGATTTCGCCCCCGCCGTTGGAGAAGATGGCGTTGATGTGGTTGTAAATGCCGTCGGACCCGATGTTCCCGCCGTTGTTGCCGACGTTCAGCAGGGAGCCGGGATAACAGGTAATCACTCCGCCGTTGCGGTTGTAGATGCCGTACGACGCGGTGTTGTCGACCGTGATGACGCCGTCGTTGTTCAGTTCGCCCTGATTCTCGATGCCGATCCCCGCCGAGCCGCTGATCTGGAGCGTGGCGTTGGTTTGGAGGTCCAGCAAAGCCCCGCTTTCGATACGGATTGACCTGGCAAAAACAGAAGCGGCGGCGGGAATGACGGGGTCATTGGCGGTATTGGGAATGACCACGTCGTTGGCGGCCGCCGGCACGCAGTTGGGCGACCAGTTGCAGTCCGTGAACCAATCGTTACTGGTGTAGCCGGTCCAGGTGCGGGTGATCGTGGAGCAATCGGGGCTGGGATTCACGTTGGGGTCGGTGTCGTTGCAGTCGCCGGTTGTGCTTACATAATCGGCGGATGGCGGCATACAGTAGTTAACAGGTGCGCCTGCCCCATATCCGTCGCCGTCGCCGTCATAGTAATAATCGGAGTAGGCGCCGAGAAAACCTCCGTCTATGATATTCCAGCTCAGGCCGTTGATATCGGTCATGAGGGCCCTTGCCGCTACTGCGGCACAGGTGTACATGCTGGTCCCGGCTCCGAAGTTCACATCGGGTTGCAGGGCCAGGGCGCTCCAGCCTATCAGCAGGTCATCGTAGTTGGCGGCGGAAAGTTCAACATCAGTAAACATACTGTACATATCTCCGACATTGGCCACATTCCAATCGCCGAGGGGTTGGTCGAAGGAAGTGGCCCCTGAAAACATTCTGATCATAGTGGTGACCTGGCTGACATCCCAGCCGCCGATCGGTTGGTCGAAGGAGGTAGCCCCTGAAAACATGTAATCCATATTGGTCACCTGGCCCACTTCCCACCCGCTGATGTCCTGATTGAAGGAAGTGGCGCCGGAAAACATGGAATGCATGCTCAATACGTTGCCGACATCCCAACCGCCGATCGGTTGGTTGAAAGCGGCAGCCCCTGAAAACATGGAACTCATAGCCGAAACCTGGCTGACATCCCACCCGGCAAGGGGCTGGTTGAAGGAAACGGCCCCTGAAAACATGTTGGCCGTATTGCCGAGATTGCCGGTATTCCACCCGCCGACGGGTTGGTTAAAAGCAGATGCCTCTGAGAACATCTGGTACATGTTCGTAACCTGGCTGACATCCCACCCGGCCAGAGGTTGGTTGAAGGAGGAGGCGCCCCAGAACACACCCTGCATATCGTTCACATTGGCTACATTCCAGGTGTTGATGTTTTCGTTGAATACGGCAGCTTCCCGGAACAAATTGGCCATCGAATTGACCATCGAAAGGTTCGGGCTGTCCGTGGCGGTAACGTGCAGGTTGGCGCAACCGTAAAATGCGTTTGCCATACCGCCCCAGACGATGTCTCCCCACTGGTTCACCGACAGGATTTTTAGCCTGTCTCCGCCATTGGAAAATTCGATGCGGGGAAAGGCTCCCCGTATCCTGATGGTATAGGTGCCGGCCGTTCCGTAGGTGTGCGTCACCGAACCGGTTATGCCCAATTCGTCGTAAGTCCCGTCATTGTTCCAGTCCACGTCGTACAGATAGGTATCGGCTGGATGCGTGGGAATGGTGATGGATTTGCTGCCGGACGTACCCGGGTTGTTCGTTTTCCAGGTGGTGATGAACGGGTTTTGGGCGCGAAGGCCCCGGGCAGACAGGAGAACCATCAGGAAAAGGGCTGTCCTCCAATAGTTGGTTTCCGGGTTATGGACGGTTGCCCAATACTTATGGCAACGGCAAATTAAATTTTTCATGATTGATTCAATTGAGTAGCCCAAAGGTGGGGGCAGGCAGGCCCGGAGGGCTTTCACTCATGTTTCAGGGGTTTGCACCCATGTTGCAGGGCCTGGAAAAGTTTGCACTGATGTTGCACAAGGCGGGCAAAAAACAATTTAAGCTATTGTTTTTCAGAAATTTATGTGTTCCATCTTTTATTTGAAATAAATGGGGAAAATCGGCGAGCGCAGCGTGTACGGACATGAATCCTCCCGAATAAGCTTGGGCAGGTGTATAATGTAGTGCCGATGGGGGAGTTGTTTTGAAAAACCTCACCCCCGCACCCCGCTCGGCGCAACGCCGAACTCCTCCTGAAACGCCCTTGAAAAATAGCTCAGCGAAGTAAAGCCCACCTCGTAAGCGACCTCCGAAATATTCAGTTCACCTTTGGCGAGCAGTTGTTTGCCTTTCTGGAGGCGGATAGAGCGGATAAATAGGGAGGCGGATTTTCCGGTGAGCGCCTTCAGCTTGCGGAAGACCTGCGAGCGGCTCATTCCGAGCGCACGGCACAGGCGGTTCATGTCCAGGTCCGGATTGGCAATCTCTTTTTCAACGAGGGCGTAGAATTTCTGCAGGAAGGGGTCTTCGATCCCGGTTGTCCCGTTTTCATCGGGAGCAAACCGGGCGTAGCGGGCCTGCAGTTTTTGGCGCAGTTCCAGCAGTTTTTCCAGGCGCACCAGCAATTCCCTCTTATCGAAGGGTTTGGCCAGGTAGGCGTCGGCCCCCTTCTCAAGGCCGCTGATCCTGGAATCCATATCTGCCCGGGCGGTGAGCAATACAATGGGGATATGGTCGGTGCGTTCGTCGTTCTTCAGGGTATCGGTGAGCTCGTAGCCGTCTTTTTCGGGCATCATCACATCGCTGATGATGAGGTCGGGGATATATTCGATTGCCATTTCGATACCCTCCCGACCGTTGGCAGCAATTTCCAGGTGATAGTGGTCTTCGAGGCAGGCGATGAGAATTTGCACGATTTGGGGGTTGTCTTCCACAATCAGCAAGGTAGGCAATTCTTCGGGGTCGCCGGTGGAAGACGCCATTCTTTTGTATTCGGAAAGGGTCGGTTTTTCGTCATTGAGGGTCAATTCAGGCAGCGAAAATTCCGTATTTTTCACCTCGGCTACCTGCGTAACCGGCAATTTGATGGTGAACGTTGTACCGACGCCCACCTGGCTTTCCACTTCGATCTCGCCGCTCATCAGTTTGACCAATTCCCAAGTCAGCGCCAACCCGATCCCCGACCCTACTACCTTCTTTTCGCCAGGCTGATTTGCCGTATAAAAGAGGTCAAAAATTTCGGGCAGCTTTTCCGCGGGGACTCCCTCCCCGGTATCTTGTATGCGCAGGCGGAGATATTCGCGGTCGCCGTCTCTGGTGATTTTTTCCACTTGAAAATAAATATGCCCCCCTTCTCTGTTGTACTTGATGGCATTGGCCAGCAGGTTGGATACGATGCGCAGGATTTTATCGGGGTCATAGTCCATAACCACCGAAGGGGTGACGGCCAGAAAATGCAATTGCAGCCCCTCGTTCTCCGCATAGGACTGATAGGATTCTGACAGGTAGCGCAGGTATTGCACGAGATCGCCTTGCAGGAGATTGAGTTTCAGGTTTTTGGATTCCAGTTTCCGCAAATCCAGGATCTGGTTAATGAGATTGAGCAGGTTGAGGGTGTTTTGTTTGATGAGCTTCGTTCCTTTTTCAAACCAAATGTCGGGTTTGGCTTTCAACTGATCTACCATGCCGGAAATGATGGTCAGCGGGGTGCGGAACTCATGGGAGATATTGGTAAAAAAGCGGGATTTGGCCACGTCCAGCTCTTTCAGGGCCTCTGCCTGGCGTTCGATGGTTTCCTTGTCCCTCCGGATGGTCTCAGTGGCTTTTTTCACCTCTGTGCTCAGGCGTTGTATCCAAAGGAAAGACAAACCGGCCAGGAGGGTTATGCAAATCAGATAGAACCAGATCTGTTTATAAAAAAGCGCCTTGGCGCGAATGGAGATGGCAATCGGCTTGCCGGTGACGTTGCCCGAACCGTCGCTGCCCCTGACCAGCAGGCGATACCGGCCGGCAGGCAGGTTGTCCAGGCTGAGGGTATGCCGATTGCCGACCGGTATCCAGCCATCGGAAATCCCTTCCAGTTGGTACGCGTATTGGTTGTATTCAGGTTTAAAATAATTGGAAAGGGCAAATTTCAGGCGCAGGTTCCGCTTGGAAGCAGGCAGGGTGATCGTACCCAGGTCATCCAGCCGATAGCTTCGGGTGATCAGCTCGTTGCTGCCGGGGTTGTAATAACTTATGGCGTTCAGGTAGATTTCCAGGTTTTTCGACCCCGCCAGCCGGTCCTTCAATTTCCTCGGTTCAATGATGTTAAGCCCTGCCACCGTGCCGATGAGGAGCTTTCCGTCGCTGGTTTTCAGGTAGGCGTAGCGGTTGCATTCTTTGTCGGTCAAGCCGTCCTCCTGATAAAGGTTTGCCTTTAAATCTCCTTCAGGAGAGACGATGGAAATGCCGTTGTAGGTACCGATCCAGCGGTCGCCGTCGTCATCCGCAATGATGCTGGCGACCGTGTTGTTTGCCAGCCCCTTGTCGCTGCCGAGGATTTTCAGTTCGCCGGTGACGGGGTTTAAAATATGGACGCCCCCAAGCGAAGTACCCAGCCAGAGCAAGCCTTTTTCGTCCTCATGGATGCACATGAAGCGGAAGTCGAGGAACGGCTCGGTCAGTCCGATAACCGCTGAGGTTTGTTTTTCCAAATCCACCCTGACCAGGCCCTGTGTCGTAGCAATCCACAACAAGCCGGCCCGGCTGTACAACATGTCGTGGACAAAACCTTCAATTTTCAAAGGCTTGCCCCCGATGATCACAGGCCGGCTTACCCCCGTATTGCGATCGAAGAGCGCGAGGTGTTCCGGATTGTCCGCTTCAATGAAAGCAATATCGTTGCCCCCGGCAAAGGCGAACACGATGCTCGAGGCGATGACAGGAAATGTCCGGCAGGTATTTGTGGTTTGATCGTATTTCACAAAGAAAGGCCGCTTCATACCCCAAAGGAAGCCTTTTTCGTCCTCTTCCAGTTTCGCCTGCCCCATGAGACACGCCGTTTTTGCCCAATTTTCCAACCTGCCTGTTTTGGGGTCCAGGATGAACTCCGTTCCGCTTTTATCTTGGGTGGCGATAATGATGCGTCCGTCCCTCAGTTCCCGCATAACCCGCATCGAGGTGCCTGGCAAAAGGTGTGAAATGGCCTCGGTGGCCTTGACCGTTTGGAGCAGGATGCCCTTTGTGTGGCAAGCCTGCAACTGCCGCTTGAAATCAGGACTTTTCAAATTTGTAATAAATGCCCCCCGCAACAGAGCGGGTGCAAAAAAGGCGGAATAATCGTAGCGCCTGCCTTCCGTATCCTGCAAAACAGCGTAGTACTCGTCGTTGACCTGTTGGAAAAGAAAGACGAGGTTGCCGCGGTCATCACTGAAAACTTTGGCGTCTTTTACGTCGACCGGCATCCCTTGAATCAGCTTGAATCGCCCGGCAGACGGGTCAAATTTCAGCAGGAGCTTGCGGTTGGCATCCTGGTTTTCCAACACATAGTAATACTTGCCGTTCAAGAGCGATATCTGCCCGCCAAGTTTTGAAAAAACACCCTTAACGGCAGAAGGAATCTCAAAATCGGCGATGGTGAAAGTCTTTTTGTTGCCCGTAGCAAACACATGCTGGTAGAGCGTATCCAGCATCGGGCCGAGGTGCCAGATTTCGTTGCCGTCCTCATAAGAGATATCCGCAAAACACTTATTGGCCTTGCAATTCGCCTCTACCTTGCTGCGCAGGACAAACTGCCCGTTCACGAGTTCATGCAGCAGGAAATGCGACTCCGTACCGGAAATAGTGACGATGTTGCCGTTTTCGTTTCGTGACATCCCAAGTATTACATCCCTTTCAGCAACCGGAAGGCGGAAAGTGGTCAGCTCGTTCGAGTTCAGGTCATAAAAAATTGCCTGTTGGTTACCCGTTTCGTTGACGTAACCCACGAGCCGCCCGATTTCATCCGTCATTACGAATTTGGAGTTGGTGGGCAGCTGGTCCAGATTGCCTCTGACCACAACGAACTCATACCCGTCGAACTGGAACAGGTGCAACCCCGTCAGCCCGCTTGGGCAGGGTGTGAGCCAGAGTTTGCCCTTCTGGTCGAAAAAGGCATCCTCGAAGCAGAGGGAGGGGTAGGATTTGAGGTGGAAGAAGTCTTCGGAATAAGAGGGAAGAAGTTTGGGCAGGGAAAGGTCATCCTGTCCCGGCATGAGGGATGGGATAGAAGCTAAAGCGCAGGTGTAAATCAGGAGTGACCTAAAGGCGTTCATTTGATCTTTTCTGCTCTGGTGTGCCAAGATACGGAAGTTGGCGTACATCTTCACCTATTTCATTTGTCTTGAGGCAGCAGAATCTACTGATTTAAGGCAGATATTTTAGCCTTCAATACAGATAGTTGGCTGTTATAACTTCGATGTAATGATGAAAAAAGCCGGGCTCAAAATCGGGCCCGGCCGTTTCTATAAATCACGCCTTCGGAATGGTTCCTAAGTTACCTTTCGATTAATTTTCAACTGCTCTTACCTTTACCTGGCAATGACCATCCTCCTGGCAGCCAGCAAACCGTTCTGCCCTTCGATTCTGACCAGGTAAATACCCGGCGGCTGATCCTCCAGATTGAAACGGACCTGGTTCTCATCCGAAGTGTCCACTATCCG
>WBZL01002969.1_pt1 | contig 15931 bp, 7 predicted proteins | sample 5204291 | NCBI WGS metagenome assembly WBZL01 (sample SAMN12344345, study PRJNA552823) | activated sludge metagenome | biome: Activated sludge suspended growth; feature: Nitrification reactor; material: Wastewater; isolation source: activated sludge from nitrification reactor of wastewater treatment...
TATAGTTGGACAAAATTAAGAATACTTATCCGTCATGTCAAATTGTAAAAAATCGATTTTGTGAAACGGGTTTGAAGAAATGGATTCAAAGCCATATTAGCAGGAGTTTTAAGCATTCCGCCGCAGAGATTGTCGCTGAAGAAATTGATAGTTGAGATTCAATTTTAAGTTTATTTATAAATTTTGTATTCGTGTATTCGTAGCAAAAAGCGTTAGCCACGAATGCACGAATAATGTTATTGAAATCCATTTGTAATCCGTAAATAATATCACTCCTTCGAGTTAAGGTGTTGCATGTAACCGGTGCTATAATCATGTCAGCCCTTCGGGCTTTCTATCTCAGGTGAGACTCGTTGTTAAGTTAAACAATTGATTTGGCATTCGTGTATTCGTGGCAAAAGAGATGTTTGCCACGAATGCACGAATAATGTCTTGAAATCCATTTGTAGTCCGTAAATAATATCACCCCTACGGGGTTAAGGTGTTGCATGTGATCAGTGCTATAATCATGTCAGCCATTCGTGCTTTCTATCTTAGGTGAGATTCGTTGTTAAGTTAAACAATTGATTTGGCATTCGTGTATTCGTGGCAAAAGAGATGTTTGCCACGAATGCACGAATAATGTTATTGAAATCCATTTGAAATCCGGAAATAATATCACCCCTTCACGGTTAAGGTGTTGCATGTGATCAGTGCTATAATCATGTCAGCCATTCGTGCTTTCACCCTCAGGTGAGCTTCGTTGTTAAGTTAAAAAATCTATTTGGTATTCGTGTATTCGTTGCAAAAAGCGCAAGCCACGAATGCACGAATAATGTTATTGGAATACATTTGTAATCAGTAAATAATATCACTCCTTCGGGGTTAAGGTGTTGCATGTAACCGGTGCTATAATCATGTCAGCCCTTCGGGCTTTCTATCTCAGGTGAGATTCGTTGTTAAGTTAAAAAATCTATTTTGTATTCGTGCATTCGTGGCAAAGAGATGCCAGCCACGAATTGCATTATTGAAATCCATCACTTGCGATTATTCATTAGCCATCTTCAGAGGACACATTAACCATTTGTGACCCGGATATTTTTCATCTCGCCTATTGAAGTTAAACTCAAAAATACATAGTTTGTATTTACATCTAATCAGTAGAACCCAATTTACTCCTTAGGTAGATTTAAAATTATTTATTAATGATTTCTAAAATTAAAGGAGATCAAAATGAAAAGAGCATTACTTCTCTTCATCCTCAGCTTTGCCGGTTTTGCAACGGCACAATGGACGGAACAAGTTTCCGGTGTCAATACAACCCTTTGGTCAGTCTCTGCAGTTGACGACAATGTTGTCTGGGCTTGCGGCTCCGGCGGCAAAGTGTTGCTTACCGTTAACTCGGGCGTCACATGGACCACCGTAACATCTCCAAATTCATCAATTGATCTTTACACCATTCAGGGCATTGACGCATCAAGAGCCCTGGTTGGCGGTGCAGATGCATCATTCACTTATGCTTACAAGACCATTGACGGAGGAGCAACCTGGACACAAACCTTTGTTCAAGCTGACGGCTTCATTGATGCCCTTAAGATGTTCAACGGTTTCCCCGGTCTCTACGGATTGCTTGGTGATCCTGTTGATGGAAGATGGACTCAGTTTGTGAGCTTAGATTACGGTTCGACCTGGGATTCCACGGGTTTCTACAAACCGGCAACAAATACTGAAGCGGGTTGGAATAACTCGTTCTTCGCTGCAACACCAAGTTTTTACTCCTGGTATGGAACAAACAATACAAAGATTGTTCAGGCCTTTGCCAATGGAACTACTATTGACCATCCTACACCCGGACTTCCAAGTTCATATGCAATCTGGGGAAATGACAACAGCCGTTTGATGACAGGCGGAAACATTATGCTTTATTCTGTTGATGCAGGAGCTACATGGACAAATGTAAATGCTATCGGCACAGGTGACATCGCCGGAATTGTCGGCGGTGCTTCAACATGGTTTTATGTAAGAGGAAGCTCTGTTTACAAATCTATAAACGACGGAGCAACCTGGGCTACTGATTACACTGTAGGTTCCGGTACTTATTATCATATGTCTCTATCACCAAGAGGCAGATATATTTGGGCTATCCGTGACAATGGCGGAATTTCAAGGAATGAGCTCGACTTTCCTCTTCCTGTTGAACTTGCAGCTTTTACATCATCAATCAACAACAGAGATGTAACACTTAATTGGTCAACTGTTGCAGAAACAGATAATTCCGGTTTTGACATAGAGAGAGCTGTTGCTACCGAAGGTGCTGAGCAACTTTGGTCTACGATCGGTTTTGTCAATGGCAGCGGTACCACGTCAGAGATGAAAAATTATTCCTTTACAGACAGGGGGCTAAGCACAGGAAAGTATAACTACAGACTGAAGCAAGTTGATTACAATGGTAACTTTAAATATTACAGACTTGGTTCTGAAGTTGTGATTGGTGTTCCTGAGAAATTTAGTCTTTCACAGAACTATCCGAATCCTTTTAATCCATCAACCAAGATCAACTTTGACGTACCTGTTGATACGAAGGTGGATTTGAGAGTCTATGACATGACAGGAAAGGAAATGGCAATTATCTTAAATGAGTTTAAGACTGCGGGTTATTATACGATCACTTTCAACAGTGCCAATCTTCCAAGCGGAGTATATGTTTACAAACTTAGCGCAGGAAGTCAGTCACAAACAAAGAAGATGACGCTAGTAAAATAGTTTGGGTTAAACTGTACCGAAACAAACAAGAGCCGTGGGGATTTCTCTCACGGCTCTGTGTTTTTTGATAATCGAAAAGGAAAGTGTTCAAGAATTGAGAGTTGTGAGATGAAATCAATTCTTGCTTAGTTGAACATATCAGAAAGTGAAATGATGCACAAAGGCCGGCTAGACCGGAGATTACATGAGTTGGAAAGTATTGAGAAATGAATCATCTGACATCTATAATTTGAAGCTTTTAATTTTAAATTGTGCTGGACAAATCACTGCTCGAAATCCTCCGCACATTTTCAAAACACGGGCTGACAAAGTTGAAGACCTTGTCAGATTGGCTTCCTTCAACTTAGATGGAAAACTTACTGACGATAAACTGATTCGCAGGCAAGAACAGAGGACTAAGAAAGCCCTCCAAATGAAATCGCCCTTCCGCCATTGTTGGTACCGGACCGTCCGGGCAAAGGGCAGGCGGCACCGGCATTGACGGCTGATACAGCTAATTGCTGAAACTGAATTTTACATTATCAATTCAAACTATTTGTAAAGTGAAAAAGACCATATCCTTCAATCGTCATCACTTGATCAAAACCATTTTCTTCACATCCCTGAAATTACCTGCGGTCAATTCATAAAAATAAGTTCCGCTGGATAAATCAGCTCCGTCTATCTGTACTCTGTAAGTTCCTGCCTGCAAATTTGTTGATGCATAGCTTCTGACTTCAATACCTCTTGCATCATATATTTTGAATGAGACATTACCGGCAAAGGGAATTGTGAACGTAACATTTGTCGAGGGATTAAAGGGATTCGGGTAATTCTGATTCAGTGAAAATCTATCCGGTATCTCCGTGCTTATATTCCGAATACTTATTATTTCCGAATACTGTCGCTTCCAAACGGAATGATATTTTGCGGCAAAGATATCTCCGTTAGATACATAAATGGAGTATACATACTGTGGTCCTGTAAATCCTTGACTCTTATCTAACCAGTTTGCACCGTTGTCCGTGGTCATATAAAGTTGACCGGGAGGATTTGTTCCGACAAATACATTTGATCCGGAAGCATACAATGTGTTCACATAAAGCAGCCCGGGCAATCCTGCGTTTGCCTGAGACCAGTTGTTGCCGCCATTGGCAGAGACATAAACTCCTGCAGCCGTTCCGGCAAAAAGAGTTGTACCGGAGACCGCCAGGCATATTACATTACCATTCATCAGACCGTTTACAGCCAGAGCCCAGTTGCTTCCTCCGTCCGTGCTTCTGAATATCCCTCCCGGACGCCCGGTGCCTGTGCTGTTTTCGCCTGCGAAAACTCCTGCTGCGGAAACAACAAGAGATGTTGCAGCAAAGTTATCAGGCAAGCCACTTAGCAGTTCAGTCCAGCTTGCTCCATTGTTTACGCTTAGGAATACACCCCCTGATCCGCCGGCATAAATATTTGTCCCGGAGACCGCAAAGGATTGAATGTTTCCTACAATGCCCGTGTTTGAAAGATACCAGTTTGATCCATTGTTCTGACTTGCGAATACTCCATTCAAAGTACCGGCAAACAATGTTGATCCTGAAAAAGCAAGCGTATAGACGCCCAGTTGAGTGAGACCGTTATTTACAGTAACCCAGCTTGCTCCGTTGTTTGAACTTAGATAAACACCTTCACCTGATGTTCCAGCAAAAATGTTTGCTCCTGAACCGGCAAGCGATCTGATGTTTACACTTCCGGTTATACCAATTGAAGATGTTATCCACTGTGCATGAGATTCATTTGAAAGGAAGGTGATGAAAGAAATAATAATCAGAATTCCCAAGGATTTAATCAAGTACTTCATAACATTCTTAGCTTTTAGGTTTTAGAATTTATCCACAAAGAGAGTCATTGATCAATTCAAGGCGAATGATTTCCTGATTTATGATAATTTTTCCTGAGAAAGGATTCGGGTTGGATCAAATCAAAGAACTGAATGCAGATATATTATTGAACTGAACAAAATTATCATGATTTGATGGAAGTTTCAATTGTGAAAGAATAGACCTGATGCAAAGCTAAGTAAACGAGAAGACTTTCAGAAAATTTTTCGAATTCAAAATTCAGTTTGGTCTCAGTCAATTGTGTTTTTCTAATATACATAAGTCTATCTCTGAAAATGCTCTTCTAATCTTTTGGTGATTTCTCATTCTGATTTCATTGCCGTAGCAGAGTCACCGGTGCTCTTCCGGGACTCTGCGAGATAGAAGTTTCACAGCGAAGTGACGGCTCCTCTATTCCTCTCAATTCTCAATTCTCACCTCTCACCTCTCAATTTCAAATTGCATTTCACGGTGTGATCACACTCACAAAATTCGTCGCGTTGTTGTCTGCGATCAGGAAGTCCGTTCCGTCAACAAAATCATCACCTGTGAGATCTGTTACTACATAACCGCCGACAAAGTTTTGCGCATCATTGTCTAACATGCTTACATCTGTTGCATCAATGGTTCCGTCCTGATTCACATCGCCGCCGTAAATGGCGAATTCAACCGGCGATGTGTCAACCTGAATAAGATTATCTCCGAATGCCTGAGAATTTGAAGTTGAAAAATCGTAAGCGATTTCAGAGTTGACAAAGGATTGCGTTGTTTTGCTCCAGGTTTCGATGGAGTTTCTGTGCTTTGTCTGTATATAGTATTGTGTATAATTTGATGCCCTACTGAATGAAAATGTTCCCTCCCCGGAATTGTTCACAATTGCTTTAGTGGAATCCGCAATGGCAAAAGGTGTGGTTGCGTTTCTAAGATAGACTCTTACAGTGTCAGGTGTCATTGAGTTTGACGTTGCACTGTAAAATCCCTGAACTGGTAACGCAAGCGTAAGGGTCTTAATCAGCGGAGACACATCAATGTTTGCATCAATGCTTGCGATGTTGTCTATCAATATTTCCGGAGGCACAGGCAAGCCCCAACCCATTGAGGAGATATTGACTTGCGGCGTAACTATTCCGTTTTCATTTCCTCGAACAACAAACCTGAACTCTTTCCAAGCTGAAGTATCTATTGATCCTATGGGCAAACTTGCAGCTGACAACACAGTGAGCTTATTATTGAGTGAAGACACATCAAGCGAGATATTACCGCCCTCTAGATTCACAGTGTGACTGTTGTTGATGATCTTTGCCTTTAAAGTGTCAATCTGTCCGATCGGGATATTATATCGTGTTGAAGTCAATTGATATGACGGCTGTGGAACATGATCACCCCGCAGGAACTTGACCTGAAAATTAAATGCCGCTGAGGTCTCGGGGAAAAAGTTGATTGTCGGTCCTACGGCATTTTGGCCTATATACCCTACTCTAAGCTTTGATATTATTCTTACATTTCCTGTCTCACCGGCTCCTGATCCTGTAAGAATTTTAAAGTTATCTGCAGTCAGACTCCCCCCATCAAAGAATACTGCTCTTATGTCTGCGTTTAGAACATTATGGTTATAAACATAATTTAAGAGATTAATGGAGCTGTTATTTTCTGCGCTGAGAGACAATGCACTTATATTTGATATTGGAGTTATTCCAATTCCTCCGCCGGGGAAATCAACGGAAAAATCATATGAGAATGACCAGTTATTTCCGTTTGTACCGGTCACATTGTACAAGCCGTTGTTGAATCTGTCCCCTGTTCCGCCGGTGATGGTAATCGGACTTTCAGATGGCTCAGCGTTCGAATAAAGAATTTCGTAACTGCCGCCTGTGCCAAAATACAGGAAGGGATTAGCTACCGGTGGAATTCCTGTTTGATTTCTCCTCTCACAGTTTATGAAGTCAGTGTATAGATTATACTCTGCATCATTTGTTGATGCTGTAACATACGGAGATACAACCGCTGTTACTCTGGCTTCAAAGAATAGTTGAACCGAACCGAATGCACCGTTAACATCCAGCAAGCGGCTTTTGGTCTGACTGGCCTGATTAGTGATTGAACTTACACCATCCGGTGAATTAGAATCACTTTCATCACTAAGTTCAGATTCAGAAACAGAAGTTATATAATTTACAAGTTCAGTATCAAACAGCACTTTCCATTTCTTGTCAAAGACTGCAATTGATCTGACAGAATTAGATTCACCATTGCCTGTGATCACCCATTGCACAACTGCAAGCATTTTCTGACTACCGTCATAATCTGAAATCAAATTCACAATACTTTCATGATCCTGACCATAGTCTTTGTAAATCTCCTTAAAAAAGTTTCGAATTGATTCAGACAATGACGTAGTCCAATCAGCAACTCTTGTACATCTGAGATTGCTGATGTCTTTGCCCGGACTTGCAAAGTTGAGACCCATCCTGGCTTTGGTTCTGAAATCAGACAAATCAGGTTGTGCAGAATGATTTTCCGGAACTGAATAAATTGCAGATAAGAGTTTACCGAACTCTGAATTTGCATTACTACCGGGGAAGTCTCTGCTCAGAGGAGATCCTTGAGCACTGCTTAAGATTGTTGCACAGAAAATGAAGATTGAAAAAACTTTAAACATAACAGCCTCCTGTTTTTTATTTAGTGCCAAACTATATATTATTCACGGTTGCCACAAAGAAAATTTCCAATGATTATTATGAAAGATTCTGGGCCAATTTGCCATCTTTTCAATATTTCTGCGTGATAAATCGAATCTTTTTGTATAAATTTGTTATGAAGCTTCAACTCAGATATGGACTACAAAGACACAAAACTGATAGTATTCCTGAAGACTTTTAGTAACCGGGAGCTTAATGATCTCGAGAGATTCATTGCCTCACCTTTCTTCAGGCAGAGCAGAGATCCTCTTCCATTGCTAAAGGTTTTGAGAAAATTTCATCCTGATTTTGAATCAGATAAGTTCAGGGAAGAAAATGTATTCGGAGAACTTTACCCGGACTCGGATTTTTCTGATAAAAAATCTCAGAACAATTTCAGGTCTCTTTCGTCATATTTGCTGAAGGCATTGGAGGAGTATCTGTTCGTATCAGGCGTCTGTGAAGACGATGCTCTAAGAAAGAGGATTATTTTAGACAAGTTATTGAGCAGGAACCTCCTGAAATATTGTGATCAGTATCTGAAATCCGCATACGAAGTATTGAAAGATCGCCTGAGAGTTTCAGTGCATAGTGATATTGAAGAATTCTTGCTTTCCGAGATACACTCACGATTTTACACAATGAAGGCGGACCTTATCGGATATCTCGAAGTCAATTTCCGCAGCGTTGAAATTCTTTCCGCTTGTTACTGGACATCTGTTTTGAGAATAGCAAAGACCAAGTATCTGGTTGAAACATACAGGCAGATAGATTCCGGGAACAATTCGATCGAAGAATTTATAAACTCTTCTGATGTTGAAAGAATTCTTGAAATTCATAAGGGATCTTCTCAGTATGTTGACCTGTGTTTCAATTACTTCACCTACATGAGCCTCAGGAATGACAATGATGCTGAGTATTATGAGAAAGCAAAGAAAATATTCTTTGAAAACAAATCCGGGATCAGCAGGGCTGACATGAATTACTACTATTCCGATTTGATCAACATTAACTCGGCAATTATGGAAAAGAGTGACGAGAATGGCTCGGAAGAATACTCACTTCTGGTTTCGTGCCTCGAAGATATGGCGTACAAGGTTTCAGATTCCGATTTCATGCCTCCGGATTATTTCAGAAATGTAATTGTATCGGCAAACAGGCTGAGGAAGTTTGAATTTGCCGAGAAATTTGTCAGCGAATTTGCAGATGAACTTATGCCGGAAATTCGAGAGAGCCTGGTTAACTATTCCAAAGGCCTTATATCTTTCGGGAAGAAAGAATTTGAAAAGTCTTTGGAATACATTTCAAGGGTTAAGTATGATCTTGTCAGTTTCAAGTCAGACCTGAAAATTATGATGCTCAAGATTTTCTATGAGCTTGAAATGTATGAACAGATCTACTCATTGTCAGATACATTCAAGCATTACATTAGAAACTCCAAAAACCTTTCAAATAGTATTAAACATTCCTATGAAAGTTTTGTCAACTATTATTTGAAGATCCTGAAGCTGAAATCTTCTTCAGACAAAAACGAATCGGCTCATATCAGGAAACACTTAGAAAAGGAAATCTCGATCACCCAAAAGATCTGGCTTTTGGAGAAGCTTGATGAACTTGATCTGCAAAATGAATCTAAGCGAACGTAATCACAGAATACTCTAACGCCCGCAAAGTAACGGCTTCGAAGCACTTAACACCTCTCATCTCTAATTTTCATTTCTTGTCGTCACATAGTCACCGGTGCTCTTCCGGAATTCTTAGAGAAAGCAGTGAAGGCTTCGAAGTACCTCTCAACTAACACATCTCAACTCACACCTCTCAACTCTCAACTCACACCTCTCAACTCTCAACTCACACCTCTCACTTCTCAAATCCAGATTTCTTGCCGTCGCAGAGTCACCGGTGCCTTTCCGGGACTCTGCGAGAAAGAATTTACTCAGCGACTTGACGGAGCGGAAACGGATTCTTAGATTCTTCACTTTTTGAATAATGATATTTATGCTCTGCATTGTTATGCGAATCAATTGACGGGAAGCAATATCTCTTTCTTGCACAACATCTCGGTCTTACTTTGATCCCGGTAGATCTCCATGTTGCATCTAACAAATGTCAAATCCTTTGTTTCTTCTCCTTTGTAATACACACTGTACATACCGGTTTCCATATCCCCTTCTGCAAGCATTGTCATGTCTTGGTCCATGACTCTTAATGTTACATAGCAGTCTGTTACCAGTGTGAATTGCACACGCTGAATATTTTCACCTCTGACATTAAATACCTCGAGTTTGTAACCCTGATTTTCAATTGACTGTGCAGATTCATGGCAATGCACACCGGTGTTGAACTGTTGTTGCAGAATAAACGAAATTGAGACGACGATTAAGATGATCCTTTTCATTTTGTTCTCCTTGTTGTTTAGTTTTGGGGTAATGAAAAAAATGTCAGCCCTGCATACCGGCGATGCAATTAAGTGAATATGTTCGCGTACAATTCACGGGCTGATATCCATTCCAAAGAACCTGTACAAAATTAACCCGGGCTTGTATCCTGCACAAAGAAACTTTCTTGCGAGTTTCACAGATAAGTTCTTACATTTTTGGCGAAAAAGTTCTATTTTAAGCCGTTATCAAAATATTTCGGCAAAATCTTTCATAACGGCTATCTCTTCAGCAAACAATTTGGTTAGAATTTCAAATTATTGATTGGCTAATGTAAGCTTCCAAATGCCAGAACTCTTATGCTAAAAAGCTCATTACTCGAGATCCTCCGCACATTTTCAAAACAGGAGTTGACAAAGTTTGAAGACTTAATCCGGTCGCCTTATTTCAATAAGATCAGAAACGTCAACATTTTGTTTCTTCAAATTAAACAATACGCACCAGATTTTTTGAATGAGAATCTTCGTAAAGAAAAAGTGTGGCAAGTTCTTTTTCCGGGGAAAGATTACAATTACGGGATAATGAAGAATCTCATACACGAAGTCAATAAGCTTGCAATAAAGTTTATTGAACTTGAAAATTATAATAAGTTGAAATATGAAAGCGATGTTAATGTCATTCAGCAGTTTAAGTCAAGAGGACTGTTAAATTTGTTTGACAAGAAGATCAAAGAGAGCAAAGATGAACTGAAACATTCCTTTACAGATTCGGAATCCCTCTATTACAGCTATGTATTAGAATTATTTGAGGTCCATGTCCTTTCGCTGAGGCATAATGTTAAAGAAATGAGGGCTTATGATTTTAATTTATACAACATGAATCTGATTCAATATTTTTATATAATGTTTTTCGAAACAAACTCACTCTTCTGTGAGATGTCATTTCTGTATAACAAGCCGTTGGACAAAAGCAAAATTGAACCGGTTGTAAGATTTTACGAAGAATCCTCTTACAGAAGTTTCATCACTGATTCACACTATTATGCACTTAAGATCGTATTTGATCCCTTCTGCGAGGACAATTATCGAAAACTGAAGGAAATGTTTTACAGTAATTTCGACAAGTATTCAGCCAGGGATAAATATATGTTTGCAATAGCACTGATGAATTTCTGCAAAAATAATTCGAATTTCGGTAACTCCTCTTATATTAAGGAAAGGTATCAGTATAACAAGATCATAGCTGACAAGGAATTATTCTTTTATGATGACACTGATACTATTGACAGATACCTGTTTATGAGTATTGTAATTGCCGGGTGTACTGCGGGCGAATTTGAATGGTGTGAACAATTCATAAAGAAGTACGAACAGTATCTCGAGAAAGAAACCAGAGAGCAGTTCGTAAACTTCGCATACACTCATATAAATTTCAAAAGCAAAAAGTTTGAAAAAGCGCTAAGTTATTTATCAAACTGCACCGGCGCAACCGGTATGGATAAGATCAACATAAAGACATATGAATTCTTTTTGTATTACGAACTTGGATACAGAGAAGAGTTAATGAACCTTGCAGATACCAGCCGGCACTTTGCAAAGAATGACAAGACAATATCAAGTGGATGGAACATGCTTTTTTCTAATTTTGTCTATGCAGTAAGCAGGCTTTCTGAATACCGGTATGGCCTGAAGAATAAAAGCAAGAATGAATATTAACTTAAAGAGATAAAAGATTTCATATCCGGAAATAAAATTTCAAATAAATTCTGGCTGAACGAAAAAATTTCTGAACTGGAAAGCAAGTAATTGATCCGTTTAAATTGCTGACAGATAACAAATCCAAATTTCTTGTCTCTGCAGAGTCACCGGTGTTCTTCCGGGACTCTGCGAGAAAGAAGATTCACTGAGAAGTGACAGCTCAGCAGTATTTCACACCTCTCATCTGTTGTTTCCTTTTGTTCCAGCTAAGTCTGAGCAGGGCTGAATTTTTAATTCTTAATTTTCAATTTTTAATTGCTCTTCAAGGTCTTATCACACTCACAAAATTCGCTGCATTGTTATCGGCAATCGCAAAGTCCGTTCCGTCAACGAAGTTGTCGCCGGTGAGATCTGTTACTACATAACCGCCGACAAAATTAGCCGCGTCATTATCAATCGTACTCACATCCGTTGCGTCAACAGTTTCGTCCTGGTTAACGTCTCCTCCGTAAATCGCAAAGACAACGGGTGATGCATCCACCTGTATCATATTGTCACCGTATGCTTGTGTAGCTGCATCTGACAAATCATAATACAATTCATTTGATGCAAAGCTCTGCGTTCCTGAACTCCATGTCGTTATTGAATTTCTGTGTGTTACCTGAATATAATACGGAGAACCATTTACGGCATGTGTGAAAGTAAATTGCGTATTGATTATGCCACTCTTACCGGTTCCGTTTATGTATGCTCTTGCAGTATCAACAATGCTGTAAGGCGAGTTGGCGTTTCTCAAATAAACTGTTACAGTATCCTGCACAAGTGAATTGAAAGCAGCATCATAGAATCCCTGCATCGCAACCTTTAAAAACAGATCCATTGACGGCGGAGATAAAATTGCATATGAATTGATCGTTCCGCCTATTGGAAATGCAGCGCTTGTCAGACTGTCGTTATTAGGAGCTGATGCAAAAGTTCCGCTGTTGATGCCAACGTGTACCGGACCGAAACTTCTTTCGTCCTGTGCAATTACAAAATACTGAATCGTATCCAAAACAGAGATACCTCCGTTAAGTATTGAATAGTTAATGAGAAATTCAAAAGGAGAACTGCTATTGGTTGCTTCAGAAAATTTCCATCCGTCAGTTGCATTAGTATTGTCATTGAATACGTTTGAATCAGATTTCACTTTGTAATAAACTCTCGGACGGCTTCCGGATGTACCATTCACCCCGCTCGCATCTGTAATTGTTACGCCTGTAAGTGTTCGTGTTCCTCCTATTCCGGTATCTGTCAGTGCAGTATATGAAATTGCAGGAGCATCATCGTCAACAATAATAGCTTTAAAACATCCGAACGGAACAGGAATGTAATTTGTATAATATTTCCACGGACCGAATTTCTGATATGGATTATTTACAAGATTATATTGGACTCTTGCTCTCCATTTGTATTCTTTAGTTGTAAGTAATCCTGAGATATCATTGTTAAGCTGAATTCCCGTTAAAGTTGTGCCGAGGTCAGTGTTTGTTCCTGAACCGGAAGATGAAGTACTGTTTGTAATGGTTGTTCCGCTGAATGGTACTCCGTTATCTTTGTATTCATAAACTATCTTTCCGTCCGCTCTACCATACGGGCTCTTTCCAAAAATATTAAGTCTTACCTGATTGTTTGTTCCGGTCAATCCGCCTGAATATAAAATGTTTGTAGTTCCGGGTTTGTATTGTCTTATAGTTGCTTTTAACCCACTACCACCATTACCATGATAGACAAATACCTGACCATTGTCGGTAAAACCATTATCGTATCTTTCTGCTCCAATAATAACATCAGAATATCCGTCACCGTTAACATCTCCTGCTGTAGATACACTTATTCCAAAATTTGCAACTGCCTGATCACTTTCAGCTGACCAGTCTGCATTTGAAGGAGTTCCGTCAGCGCCAAGTCCGGACGGTGAACCGTACCAGCAAAATGCACCGCCTTCATTGGCTTCACCATTATCATACAATCTGGCTCCTGCAATTATATCTGAATAGCCGTCGCCGTTTACATCACCGGCAGTTGAAACACTCCAGCCAAGCTGAGCGAAAGCCTGATCGCTTTCTGCAGACCAATCAGCATTTGATGGAGTACCGTTTGCTACTGGACCTGTTGCCGAACCATACCATAGAAATATTCCTCCTTCATTTGAGCTTCCGTTGTTATATAGTACAGCTCCGGCTAATATATCAGCAAAACCATCTCCATTAACATCGCCTGCAGTTGACAAGCTGAATCCAATCCTGCCGCTATTCTGATCTGATTCTCCGGTCCAGTTTGCAATTGTTGAAAGACCATTTGCTGATCCGAAATATGCACTAACTCTGCCTTCATCACTGTTTCCGTTATCATAATAAGATGATCCTACTAAAATATCAGAATAACCGTCTCCATTCACATCTCCTGCTGTTGAAACAGCATTACCAAATTGAGCTGATGACTGGTCAGATTCAGTTGTCCAGTTTGGATTTATTGAAATCCCTGTTGCAGAACCGTAATAAGCAAAAACTTTTCCTTCATCAGTTTGTCCGTTATCATACAGATCAGAACCTACAATTACATCGGAATAACCGTCTCCGTTTACATCTCCTGCAGCAGAAACGCTCGTTCCGAAATTTGCATCCGCCTGATTACTTTCGACTGATGTGCTGAATGTAAGATATGGAGTTAGCGCTGACCCAAAGTAAATGTATGCTCTTCCTTCATTGCTTTGTCCGTTATTATAAAAAGGAGCACCAATAATTACATCACAGTAACCGTCACCGTTTAAATCCCCTGCAGTAGAAGCGCTTTCTCCAAATTGAGCCGAATCCTGATTACCTTCTATGCTTGCAAAAGCTATGGGATTTAGTCCGTTAACAGCACCTCCGAATAAATATACAATTCCTTCATCAGTCTGACCTCCGTCAAAATAAGGAGCGCTTATCAATACATCAGAAAAACCGTCACCGTTTACATCACCGGCTGAAGAAACATTTGATCCTAAGTTATCGGAACCCGCTGTACCGGCTTTAGTAAAATTAGCATTTGCCGACAATCCGGACGCCGAGCCGTGATAAACAAAAGCTCTTCCTTCTTCAGTGTGACCGTTGTCATAACCATGCGCTCCAACAATTACATCACTGTATCCATCACCGTTGACATCTCCGGCAGTCGAAACGCTGTTTCCAAAGCGTGCGTCTGCCTGATCGCTTTCGGCAGTCCAGTTTTCAGTTGGTGGCAATCCTGTTGCAGAGCCGTGATATACGAACGCTCTGCCTTCTTCTGTTTGTCCATTATCATAAAGCCACGCTCCAATAATCACATCACTGTATCCATCTCCGTTGACATCTCCGGCTGTCGAAACGCTGTATCCAAAGTTAGTACTTGCCTGACTACCCTCGGCAATCCAGTTTGGTCCAATCGACAATCCTGATGCAGAACCGTGATAAACAAAAGCTCTTCCTTCTTCAGATTGACCGTTGTCATAACCAACCGCTCCAACAATCACATCACTATATCCATCACCGTTTACATCTCCGGCAGTTGAAGCGCTATATCCAAATAATGCAAATGCCTGGTTGCTTTCGGCAGTCCAGTTTGGCGAAAACGACAATACGGATGCAGAGCCGTGATAAACATAAGATCTTCCTTCATCAGTTTGACCGTTGTCATAATTATACGCCCCAACAATTACATCACTTCTTCCATCACCGTTTACATCTCCGGCAGTTGAAACGCTGAATCCAAAATTTGCATCTGCCTGATTGCTTTCGGCAGCCCAGTTTGCATTTGCCGACAATCCTGATGCAGAGCCGAGATAAACAAAAGCTCTGCCTTCTTCAGATTGACCGTTGTCATAACCATGCGCTCCAACAATTACATCACTGTATCCATCGCCGTTGACATCTCCGGCAGTGGAAACGCTGACTCCAAAAAGTGCAAATACCTGATCACTTTCGTCAGTCCAGTTAGCAGTTATTGACAATCCGGATGCAGAGCCGTGATAAACGTATGCTCTGCCTTCATCAGTTTGTCCATTGTCATAAAAATACGATCCAACAATTATATCGCTATATCCGTCGCCGTTTACATCGCCGGCAGTTGAAACGCAGTAGCCAAAAAGTGCATATGCCTGATTGCTTTCGGCAGTCCAGTTTGCAGTTGCAGACAATCCGGACGCCGAGCCGTGATAAACGAACGCTCTTCCTTCATCAGTTTGACCGTTGTCATAATTTTGCGCTCCAACAATCACATCACTGTATCCATCACCATTTACATCGCCGGCAGTTGAAACGCTGTTTCCAAAAAGTGCAGTTGCCTGATCACTTTCGGCAATCCAGTTTGTTGATGTCGAAAGCGGATCGATTGTAATAGGATAGGCAGCGTCTTCGTCGTTGACTACGATGGAGAAAGAATTCAACCCTTCCTGCCTCCCCCTTAAGGAGGTTGTCTCAAAACCTCTCGATAAAAATTTGTATTTTTGTACAAACAAAATCTTCAAATGTCCAGACAGATAAAGGCAAATTACGAGCAGCAGTTATTACTTCCTCAGAGTTTGGAGGACTGGG
>WBZL01002972.1_pt1 | contig 15924 bp, 1 predicted proteins | sample 5204291 | NCBI WGS metagenome assembly WBZL01 (sample SAMN12344345, study PRJNA552823) | activated sludge metagenome | biome: Activated sludge suspended growth; feature: Nitrification reactor; material: Wastewater; isolation source: activated sludge from nitrification reactor of wastewater treatment...
ACAGCGCTTGCCGTAGTGGAGCCGTTTCCGTTAGCGTCCAACTGGACGGTCACATTCTGACACAGGGCCGTCGGCGCTACGTTATCTTCCACCGTTACGGTTGCCGTACAGGTAGAGACATTATCGTTGTTGTCGGTTATCGTCAGGGTCACGCTATTTGCCCCGATATCGGCACAACTGAAAGACTGCTGACTGAGGACTGTGGACTGAACCCCGCAGGCATCGTTGGAGCCGTTATTCACAGCGCTAGCCGTGGTGGAGCCCGATCCGGCCGCGTTGAGCTGCACGGTCACATTCTGGCAAAGGGCCGTCGGCGCTACGTTATCTTCCACCGTTACGGTTGCCGTACAGGTAGAGACGTTATCGTTGTTGTCGGTTACCGTCAAGGTCACGCTATTTGCTCCGATATCGGCACAACTGAAAGACTGCCCACTGAGCACTGTGGACTGAACCCCGCAAGCGTCGCTGGAGCCGTTGTTCACCGCAGCGGCCGGGGCGGAACCCGATCCGGCAGCGTTCAACTGCACGGTCACATTCTTGCAAAGGGCCGTCGGTGCTATGTTGTCTTCCACTGTCACGGTTGCCGTGCAGGTCGAAACATTGTCATTGACGTCCGTTACTGTCAGGGTAACTGTATTGCTGCCCACATCCCCGCAACTGAAAGACTGTTGACTGAGGACTGTGGACTGAACCCCGCAGGCGTCACCGGAACCGTTATTCACAGCGCTTGCCGTAGTGGAGCCGTTTCCGTTAGCGTCCAACTGGACGGTCACATTCTGACACAGGGCCGTCGGCGCCACGTTATCTTCCACCGTGACGGTTGCCGTACAGGTAGAAACATTATCGTTGTTGTCGGTTACCGTCAGGGTCACGCTATTTGCCCCGATATCGGCACAACTGAATGACTGCCCACTGAGCACTGTGGACTGAACCCCGCAGGCATCATTGGAGCCGTTATTCACAGCGCTAGCCGTGGTGGAGCCCGATCCGGCCGCGTTGAGCTGAACGGTCACATTCCGGCAAAGGGCCGTCGGCGCTACGTTATCTTCCACCGTTACGGTTGCCGTACAGGTAGAGCCGTTATCGTTATTGTCGGTTACCGTCAAGGTCACGCTATTTGCCCCGATATCGGCACAACTGAAAGACTGCCCACTGAGCACTGTGGACTGAATCCCGCAAGCGTCGCTGGAGCCGTTGTTCACAGCGCTTGCCGCAATGGAACCCGATCCGGCTGCATTGAGCTGAACCGTTGCGTTCTGACAAAGGGCCGTCGGGGCCACTTTATCTTCCACTGTCACGGTCGCTGTACAGGTGCTCTGGTCATTATTGATGTCCGTTATCGTAAGGGTTACCGTTGAAGGCGTACCCACATCACTGCAATCGAAGCTGGTAAGGTCAATCCCGATCGACTGGAAGCCGCAGCCGGCGGTACTGCCGTTGTCGACATCACCGACCGCCAACGTGCCGTTGCCGCTTGCATCTAGCTGAACGGTGGCATTATGGCAGAGGGCCTGCGGCGGAGCGCAACACGGGTTGTTGTCATCGGCTACAGTTACCGTTGAGGTACAGGTTGCCGAATTGCCGTGGGTATCGAAAACGGTCAGCGTTACGGTATTGGGCCCCAGGTCATCGCAGTCGAAATTGGTTTGGCTGGGGGTGCGTATCGGCGCTCCGCAGGCGTCGCCCGAGTTATTATTGATATCGTCGCCGGAGATGGAAGCCGTGTGGTTGATATCCAGCTGTACGGTGATATTCTTGCAAGCCGCTGTCGGCGGGGTATTGTCCTGCACGGTTACATTGCCGGTACAGGTCGACGAATTGCCGTTGATGTCCTCTACGGTCAGGGTCAGGGTATTGGCCCCCACATCCCCGCAATTGTACACAGCCGGAGAACCGCCCAAGGTAGCTATGCCGCAATTGTCAAAGGAACCGTTGTTCAAACTGGCGGGAAAGACCATGACCGTACCCGAGCTGTTGAGCTGCGCGGTAATGTCCATGCAAAGCGCTGTCGGCGCAACATTATCCTGCACCGTCACCGTTGCCGTGCAGGTCGACGAGTTGTTATTCACATCCGTCACGGTCAGCGTTATGGTATTTGAGCCCAGGACATTGCAATCAAAATCCGATTGGCTGAGGCTCAGGGATTGCAATCCGCAATTCGCCGTACTGCCGTTGTCGACATCGCCGGTCGTGATCGAGGCATCTCCGGCTGCATCCACCTCAACGGTCACATTCTTGCAAAGCGCCTGTGGCGGATCGCAACACGGATTGACGTCCGCCGCTGCCGTTACATTGGAAATGCAGGTGGAGGAATTGCCGTTGACATCGGTCACCGTCAGCGTGACGGTAGAGGTCGTCCCGACATCGGTGCAGTTAAAATTCGTAATGCTCGGGGTCAGGCTGGCGATCCCGCAGTTATCCGAAGAACCGTTGTCAATATCGGCGCCGGTGATGGCAGCCGTATGGGACGGGCTCATCTGGACGGTAATGTCCTTGCAGAGCGCTGTTGGAGCCTGAGCGTCGTTGATCTGGATATAGAAGGAACAGGTATTTTGATTGCCGGACGGATCTTCCGCCAGCCATTGCATTTCGTACCGGCCGACATCGTAAAAACCGCTCGGGTTGGCGCTGTAGCCGCTGAAAGTGCCAAGGGGAAGGCCTAGCGGATCTACAAGCCGGTACCTGGCCACCAGATTGGAAACGCTGCAATTGTCGTTTGCGACCGGCGTCGGTACGTCGATCCCGCGTCCGCATTGGTTGGCCTGGTTGTTGAACGAAACATCGCCCGGGCAAATCAGGGTGGGCGACGCCAGATCCTGGACATTAACAGTCGTAGTGCAAAAATCGGTATCGCCTTTATTGTCGGTCACGGTCAGCGTGACGGTCTGAATTCCGATGGAAGCGCAGCTGAACGAACCCGGGGAAACGCTCAGGCCTTGCAACCCGCAACCGGCCGTACTGCCGGCATCCACCTGGAGTGTCAACAGGGGGACGGTGCCGGCGCCGTTCAGGACCAGGCTGACCGGTCCGGTCACGCAGTTGGCAACCGGCGGGTTGCAACAGACCGTTTTGACTAAAATTTCGTCGCTGGCGCTGGAAGAGCACCCTCCCGGAAGGGTATAGGTTACTGTAATGTTTCCGCCGGGGGTGGCCGACGGGTTAAAGGAAAAGGTCGAGCCGTTGTTTTCGTCCGTCACGCCGGTACCGCTGTACACGCCGCCGGAGGGAGAACCGCCGCCCAGGCCGGTGATGATGCCGTCTTCCACGCAGACATCCAATGACGGCGCCGTGAAGGTAACGACCGGTTGGTTGATCTGCACCACGAATTCGGTGGCCGGTCCTTCGCAACCGTAGGAATTCACCTGGGTCACCCAATAGGACTGCGTGGTCGTATTGTGCGGGTCGTAGGAGGCTGTCGGGCCGGCAAGCAGGTTGGCCGGACCATTGTCGGGGTTGGCATCGTAGAAGTTGAACAGGCAATCCGCCGGTCCGTCGGCGTAAATGCCGAAGTTGTCGATCGCGTATTCCTCGCCGGTCTCATCCACGTGCATAAAGATCCGCAGTTTGAACAGCGGCCCCGGGTTGGGTATCGGGAAGGAGAATTCCTTGAAATCGCGGGTCAGCAGGTCACAATCGCCGACGCCGTCGAAGTCGGTGTCAAGCGACAAACCTACACCGCCCGCACTGCGCGCAAATTGCAGCGCCGGGGTCCAGAATCCGGCGTCGATCTGATAATCTACCCGGAGGTAGCTGTCGGGTTCACCTACCGCTGCACCCGATCCGTTCGGGGAGAAAGGCGAATTGGGGTTGGCAGCGAACAGCCCTTTGAAGACCACATTGGTCTCCCCTACGATATTGGCAGTCGGCGCGCCGGCCGAAAGATCGATCTGGAGGGACGGGTCGCCGTTGCCGACCTGAGTGTTGTCATGGTCTTCACCCGCCCAATAATATGAACCGACTTCGCCGTTGTAGTCAATGTTGAGGTTTGCGTCCGTCACCCGTGCGAAGTAAGCGTCAGGTGTGCCGATTGCATCGAGGGTCGCATCATAGCGGGTGCCTTCTCCTTCGGTTTCAAACGATTCGATGAACAGCACTTTCTGACCGGTACATCCGCCGCCGGAGGCCACCGGAAAGATTTCCGTCGATCCGACCGCGCAAGCGTCAATCGTCTGGGCCTGGGGCGCTGTCGGTACGGCGCGTACGGTCAGTTGCGAACAAGCTTCAGCTTCGCAACCGCCGGAGTTGATGGTATAAACAATGGTATGCGTGCCTGCGCCGGCAATTGCCGGGTTGAAGGTAAAAGTGGAACCATTGTTGTTGTTGGTCACGCCCGGGCCGCTGTATACGCCGCCGGTGGGCTGCCCGCCGCCGAGCACCTGGATGCCGTCGCCGGCGCAGATGTCCGCCAGACCGGCGAATACCGGCGGCGTAGTCTCCGGAACGCCGCAACCGCAGTTGCCGGGTTCCGTTTTATTCGGGTCGTTGGGGCAACCGTCCACATCATTGCAGACGCCGTCGAAATCGCTGTCGCCGATCGGGCCGCAAGGGTCGATGATGACGTTTGATGTGGGGACGGAAATGTCGTCAATGGTAATCGTCTCGGAAGCACCGTTGTTCAGAATGCTGATCCTGATGACCAGGGTGTTGCCGCTGATGCTTCCTTTGGAAACGGTTAAAGTACCGAATTCGATATCGCTGTCGCCATTGCCAAGGATACTGTGGCCGGAACCGCTGAAGGCAGTGGTGACCAGTTGAAACGGACCGCCGTCGACACTGTATTCAACATCGACATAGTCCGTATTTTCAAAATCGGATCCGCCGTCATTGACCACAACCGAAAAGGAAACGGTACCTGCGGCTCCAATTAGCAAGGTCGGACTGACCCAACTGACCTCATTGTCCACATCGGTAGCAGTCAGCGCTTCATTGATCACTCCGAAGTCGTCAGGGCTTCCCGGGTCGAAACCGGAGAAATTCCCTTCGATGGTCCAGGTGACCCCGGAAAGGTTTGCCGCCGGCGAACAGGTCGTGATGCTGGTTCCGGTACACCCGGCATTGATCAGGCCTTTACCATTCTGGCCGGTAAAATTTTCAAGGTACTGCCCCGAAACGAGGCCAGGGATGATCGCAAGTACAAGAATCGCGATTTTTTGGGTAAGGTTGCGAAATAGGGCGTTTCGCAAAAAATAGTGTTTCATAATTGGATGGTTGTAAATAAAAATATTATATGAAATTGATTTTCAAATACTTAATTGATTATTTTGTGAATTTGTTTGGTGGGTATACTAACGGCAGAATACAACAATGCTCATCAATGGATGCCATTGGAGTGGACCAAAAAAGCAGAAAAACGATTGGAAAGCCTCTAAAACTTAAGTGCTTAAATCGGAAAGATCGGGGGAAGGGGAAAGACTAAAGCCCAAATGTAGGCATAATCCTTAAAACGGCCAAGATTTATTAAATATTAAAATTAAATTAATGTTTTACCTTGTAAATCAAGTTGATTCATGAAAAAAAACGACCCGGGAAGATCCACTCCCGGGCCGTTTACTGTTATTGATTGAATATTGCGTCTTTCTATGGTCTGACCACCAGCAGCCTGAGGGCTGTTGAATGGCCTTCGCTATCCTGCACCCGGATGAAATACACCCCTGGTGCCTGACGGCTCATATCGAGGCTGACAGTATTGTCAACCCTGGCATCTACCCGATGGGTAACAACCACCTTGCCGAATTCGTCCATTACGGTTACCGATACCTCGGCCGATTCGGTACGACCCCATTCTTCGCTCAGTGAAAGGGTCGCCAGATTGGCAGCCGGGTTGGGCCACAATTCAACTGCCGGCGAGGATGCGGGTTCCAGACTTGCTGAGAATTCCGGATCGAAAGCGCTGCGCTGGTTCATGCCGCCGCTGTAAGGCGGGGTGATCGTGACGTGGTCAAAGGTCGCTGTCACCGCGCTGCCGGAGCTGGCGCCCCACGCGATCAAACCGATCTGGATGCATTCGTTCATCGGTACGGAAACGGTAAAGGCGTAAGTCCAGTTGATGCCGTTGTAAGAATGGTATCCTTTGAAGATATTGCCCGTGCGTTCGATGCGGAGCCACCTGGAGCCCGGCGTATTGATATACGACGGATAGGCCGGACCGTTGGTGGTGTAGCGGATGTAGCGTGCTATCGCATTCACACCCTGGTAGGCCATAGCTACTTTTTTGGCGCCCGGGTCATCCGATTCGCGCATGACGATGCCTGCGAATCCGGGCAGGGTAAGGCCTGCGATATGCGCCGTAATGGAGCCGTCGCCGCAAAGCGGGAACTTGATGAAACCGCTTTCGTCGGATGTAGCGCTCGGGGTGTAACAACCGCTGGCCATCAGCGTAAAGGTTTCGCTCGGAATGTCGTAATCCGCTTCGTTACCGTTGGTGCAACCGATGCCGTCGGGCATTTCCATCCAACCGCAAGGCAGGCCTTCAACGGTTACCAGGGAAGTACAGGAAGCTGTATTGCCGCTCGGGTCATTTACCGTTACCGTTACCGGAATCGTCTCACCGAGGGTCGAACAATCCAGCAGCGGGGGATTCGTTGCGTAGCCGTCGATGGTGCAGTTGTCGGTTCCTTCGGCCATGGTCGAGCCGTCAAGGATGATCGAACCTTCACCGTTGAGGGTCACCGTGATATCGTTGCATTCCACTTCCGGATCGATATCGTCGCCTACCGTTACAGTAGCCGTACAGGTTGCCGTATTGTCATTGATATCCGTTACGGTCAGCGTTACGGTTGCGACCCCGGCATCGGAGCAATCGAAGGAAGTCTGGTTCAGGCTGACGCCGGCCAGGCCGCAGGCGTCCGTCGAGCCGTTGTCAATGGCTTCGGCCGTCGTGGAGGCCTCCCCGTTTTCATCCAGCTGAACGGTTACATTCTGACAAAGCGCTGTCGGCGCTATATTGTCTTCCACCGTTACGGTCGCGGAGCATGCCGAAGCGTTGCCATTGACGTCGGTTACCGTCAGGGTTACCGTATTGGCGCCGGCATTGTTGCAGTTAAAACCGGTCTGGCTCAATTCCAGGCTCTGAATGCCGCAGGCATCCTCTGAGCCGTTGTCGACCGCTTCGGCTGTCGTGGAGCCCTCGCCGTTCTCTCCGAGCTGTACCGTTACGTTCCGGCACAAGGCTTCCGGAGCGACCGGGTCGATGATGGTGACCGTAGCGGGGCAGGTGCCCTGGTTGGTGTTGACGTCGGTAGCGATCAGCGTAACGACGACCGTACCTACATTGCCGCAGTCGAACTTGGTCTGGTTGAGGGTCAGCGTAAAGATGCCGCAGGCGTCGCTGGAGCCGTTATCGACCTCCTGGGCCGTGATCTCGCCCTGTCCGTCGTCATTGAGCAGTACCGTAATATCGTTGCACAAAGCCACCGGCGCTATCTGGTCGGCTACATTCACCGTTGCCGTACAGGTTGACTGGTTGCCGTTGTTATCCGTTACCGTCAGCGTTACGGTATTGTCGCCGACATCCGCACAACTGAAGGACTGCCCACTGAGAACTGTGGACTGAACTCCGCAAGCGTCGTTGGAGCCGTTATCGACATCCTCTGCCGTAGTGGAGCCTTGGCCGTTCTCATCCAGTTGAACGGTTACATTCCGGCAAAGCGCAGTCGGCGCTACGTTATCTTCTACGGTTACGTTTGCTGAACAGGTCGAAGCATTGCCGTTGACATCGGTTACCGTCAGCGTTACCATATTGCTGCCCACATTTGCACAGGTAAAGGACTGCGGGCTGAGAACCGCGGACTGAACCCCGCAGGCGTCGCTGGAGCCGTTGTTCACCGCTTCGGCAGCCGCTGAGCCTTCGCCGTTCTCATCCAGCTGAACGGTGATGTTTTGGCAGAGCGCAGTCGGCGCTACGTTATCTTCCACCGTTACAGTTGCAGAACAGGTCGAAGCATTGCCGTTGACGTCGGTTACCGTCAGGGTCACCGTATTGCTGCCGACATTGCTGCAGTTAAAACCGGTCTGGCTCAATGCGAGGCTCTGAATTCCGCACGCGTCGAACGAGTTGTTGTCAACATTTCCGGCGGAAGCCGTTCCCTCTCCGTTGGCGCCCAGTTGAACCGTTGTGTTCTGACAATTGGCGGTCGGCGCCACGTTGTCCTCTACGGTTACGGTTGCCGTACAGGTAGCGGTATTTTCATTGACATCAGATACGGTCAGGGTGACGGTTACCGGGCTGCCTACATCGTTGCAATCAAAATCGGCGATGTCAACCTCCAGGGATTCCAGTCCGCATTCGGACGTACTGCCGTTGTCGATGTCATCACCGGTGATGGTCGCGTTACCGGAACCGTCCAGTTGTACCGTAATATTCTGGCAAACGGCTTGCGGCCCTTCACAGCATGGATTCTGGGAATCGGAAACCGTTACGGATGCCGTACAGGTAGACGTATTGCCGTAATTGTCCGTTACGGTCAGCGTGACGGAAACCGGCTCTGCAACGTCGTCGCAATCAAAACCGGTCTGATTCAGGCTGATCGAAGCGATGCCGCAGTTGTCGCTGGAACCGTTGTCAATCTCCTCGGCGGTTACCGAAGCGGTGTGTTCCGCGCCGAGTTGAACGGTCAGGTTCTGGCAAAGCGCTGTCGGCGCCAGCTTATCTTTGATGGTAACGGTCGCTGTGCAGGTGGAGGAATTTTCGCTGCCGTCGGCTACGGTCAGCGTGACGGTCGTACCGCCGCTATTGATGGAATGGCTGCCCAGATTGGAGCTGGTATTGTTCGGGAATTCGGTCCATTCGGTACCCAGGCTCGGGAATCCCGCCGCGTTGGCGGTATTGCCGCTCAGAACATTCGGATTGCGGACCAGCGTATGGTCTTGCGTGCTGTTGCCGGAAACGTTCCATTGCGTACCCGGGTCCTCGCCGATGCGGCCGATGATGTCGATCGGTGTGCCGTTTTTGGTCAGGACGACCGCGTCATCGCCGTTGAAAAAGCCTGAGTTGGAGGTTTGGTCGGCCTGGTTGAGGAAGGATGAATTTGCATCGTTATCGCAAACCACCCAAACATCGCCGTCGGCGACCGTCCCGCTCAGGGCGATCGTCGTACCGGCGGTATTGCTGCCGCCGAAGTAGAACAGCAACTGGTAGCCGGAGAGGTTGACCGATGCGCCGGTGCCGTTGTAAATCTCAATGCATTTGTTGTTGCTGCTGCCTTCGATGTATTCGGAAATGAACAGGTCTGCGATTTCCGGAGCAGGCGTGACATCCTCGCAATCAAAACCGGTGATGTCCAGGCTCAGGCTGCTGACGCCGCAGTTATCGGAAGAACCGTTGTCGATGTCCTCGCCTGTGATCGCAGCGGTACCGTTTTCGTTGAGTTCGACGACGATGTCCTGACAAACAGCATCCGGATCCGTGTTGTCCGTTACGGTTACGGTAGCCGTACAGGTGGCTGTATTGTCGTGGTTGTCGGTCACGGTGAGGGTGACCGTATTGGCGCCCAGGTCGTCGCAGTCGAAGCTGGTCTGGTTGAGGCTGACCGAAGCGATGCCGCAACCGTCATTGGAGCCGTTATTGACAGCTGCCGCCGTGGTGCTGCCGTTGCCGTTGCTGTTCAGTTGAACCGTTACGTTCCGGCAAATGGCGTTGGGCGCGGCGTTGTCTTCCACCGTCACGACTGCCGAACAGGTTGACGTGTTGCCGCTTGGATCGGTAGCCGTCAGGGTGACGGTTGCCGGCCCGTTAACGGTATGGCTGCCGAGATGGGAGCTGGTATTGTTGGCATATTCCGTCCATTCGGTGCCCAGGCTCGGGAATCCCGCTGCGTTGGCCGTATTGCCGGACATTACATCCGGATTGCGGACGAGGGTATGGTCCTGCGTGCTGTTGCCGGATACGCTCCAGTCAGAACCCGGATCCTCGCCGATGCGGCCGATGATGTCGATCGCGGTGCCGTTTTTGGCCAGGACAACCGCATCATCACCGTTGTAGAAGGTTGAGAATGAGATCTGATCCGACTGATTCAGGAAGGAAGAGCCGGCATCGTTATCACAGACCACCCAAACATCGCCGTTGGCGACCGTTCCGCTCAGGTTGATCGTGGTGCCGGCGGAACTGCTGCCGTTGAAGTAGAAGCGCAACTGGTATCCGGATAGGTTGACCGAAGCGCCGGTGCCGTTATAGATCTCGATACATTTATTGCTGGAAGATCCTTCGATGTATTCCGAAATGAACAATTCGGTGATGGTACCGGTACTGATGTCATCGCAGTCAAAACTGGTTTGATCCAGGCTGAGCGATACGCCGCAGTTGTCGGAGGAGCCGTTGTCAACGGCAGCGGCTGCGAGCGTGCCGGTACCGCCGGTGTTCAGCTGGACGGTCACATCCTGGCAAACAGCGTCCGGATCGAGGTCGTCTCTCACGGTTACGGCAGCGGTGCAGGTACTGGTACGGTTGCTGATATCGGTTACGGTGAGCGTAACGGTCTCCGGAGCGGGACCGCTGGCGGAAATGCAATTGAAGCTGCTGAAATCAAGGGCCAGCGATTGGAGTCCGCATTCCGCCGTACTGCCGTTGTTGACATCATTGGCTGTGATGGAAGCGTTTCCGTTTTCATCGAGCTGAACGGTGACATCCTGGCAAATGGCTTGCGGGGCGTCGCAGCAAGGATGATCATCCTCAGCAACCGTCACAGTCGATTGGCAGGTGGCGGTATTGCCGTTCACGTCGGTTACCGACAGGGTTACCGCTACCGGCGTTTCAAGGTCGTCGCAATCAAAACCGGTGATATCCGGCGTCAGGCTTCCGATCCCGCAATTGTCGGAAGAACCGTTATCAATGTCGCTGCCGGTAATGGATGCCGTATGATCCGAACCCAACTGGACGGTAATGTTCTTGCACAGTGCTGTGGGAAACTGAAGGTCGCGGATTTCAATATAGAAAGAGCAGGACTCCTGGTTATTGGCGGCGTCCACTGCCGTCCATTGCATTTCATACCTGCCGACATCATAGAAACCGCTGGGGTCGTTGCTGTAGCCGCTGAAAGGCCCAAGCGGGATGCCGAGTTGGTCGACCAGGCGGTAGCGTGCGACCGTTTCAACTACCTCACAATTGTCGGAAGTAATTGGGGTCGGCACATCAATGCCAATGCCGCACTGGTTGAGCTGATTACCCAATATCAGCAGGCCGGGACAGGCAATTGAAGGCGGCGTATTGTCGGCAACATTGATCGTCGTGATGCAATTGTCATTATCGCCTTTGGAATCGGTGATCGTCAGGGTAACGGAGTGGATGCCGGTGCTGTTGCAGTCGAACGTATTCGGGGAAACGGTCAGGCTTTGCAGCCCGCAATCCGCCGTACTGCCGTTGTCCACCTGTGCGGCCAGGAGCGTTGCGTTGCCGGAATTGTCGAGGAAAAGGTCGACCGGGCCGGTGGCGCAAATGGCCTCCGGGCCGTCGCAGCAAACGGTATTGACAAATATATCATCGGTGGCCTCGGAAGTGCATCCGCCGGACAGGCTGTAAGTGATGGTTTTCGTCCCGCTGCCGGCTGCTGCCGGGTTGAAACTGAAGGTCGTGCCGTTGTTGCCGTCGATCACGCCGGGACCGCTGTACACACCGCCGGTGGGAGAACCTCCGCCGAGGCCGGTGATGACGCCGTCTTCAGCACAGACGTCCAGGTCAGGCGCCGTAAAGGTGACGATGGGTTGAGAGATCTGTACGATAAATTCTGTAGCCGGTCCTTCGCATCCGTAGGAGTTGACCTGGGTAACCCAGTAGGATTGCGTTGTCGTATTGCCGGGGTCGTAAGATGATGCCGGTCCGGCCAGCAAGTTGGCGGGCCCCAGATCGGGGTTGGCATCGTAGAAGTTGAACAGGCAATCTGCCGGTCCGTCGGCGTAAATGCCGAAATTGTCAATGGCGTATTCCTCGCCGGCTTCATCCACATGCATGAAGATCCGCAGCTTGAACAGCGGGCCAGGGTTGGGTATCGGGAAGGAGAATTCCTTGAAATCGCGGCTCAGCACATCGCAGTCGCCCACGCCGTCAAAGTCGGTATCCAGGGCCAGGCCGGTGCCGCTTGCGCTCCTCGCGAATTGCAGGGCGGGGATCCAGAAACCGGCGTCGATCTGATAGTCGACCCGCAGGTAGCTGTCGGGTTCGCCGACATTGGCGCCCGATCCGTTGGGTGAAAACGGCGAGTTGGGGTTGGCCGCAAACAAGCCTTTGAACACGACCCCGGTCTCACCTACGATATTGGTCGTCGGCCCGCCGGCAGAGAAGTCGATCTGGAGCGATGGGTCGCCGTTGCCCACCAGGAGGTTGTCGTGGTCTTCACCGGCCCAGTAGTAGGAGCCGACTTCGCCGTTGTAGTCGATGTTGAGGTCGGCATCAGTGACGCGGTTGAAATAAGCGTCAGGCGTACCGATGGTTTCAAGCGTAGCGTCGTACCGGGTCTGTTCTCCGTCTGTTTCGAAAGATTCTACAAAGAGCACCTTCTGGTTGGTGCAGCCGACTCCGGAGGAGGCCGGCGTGATCTCGGTCGAACCGGCGAGGCAGGCGTCGATCACCTGGGCGGGCGGAGCTCCCGGAGTAGGGTGTACCGTCAGTTGTGAACAAGCTTCTTCTTCGCAGACGCCGGAAGACAACGTATAAACGATCGTGTGGGTGCCCGGCCCGGCTAGGGCCGGATTAAAGGAAAAGGTCAGGCCGTTACCGCCGTCGATCACGCCGGGGCCGCTGTATACGCCGCCCATGGGCACGCCGCCGCTGAGACCGGTCTGCAGGCCGCTGCCTTCACAAACGTCGGCCAGGCCGATGAACAGGGGCGTCTGGATATCGGGAACGCCGCATCCGCAAACGCCAGGATCAATCTTGTTGGGGTCGTTCGGGCAACCGTCAAGGCAGTTCGGGGTGCCGTCGTTGTCAGAATCGGTATCCGGTGTGCCGCATCCGCAGTCCCCGGGAGCGATTTTATTGGGGTCATTCGGGCAACCGTCCACGTCGTCGCAGGTGCCGTCGTTGTCGGCATCCCCGATCCCGTCGCAAGGACCGCCGCCGGTGTAAAGCGTCACGCCGGATTGCGGAACCAGGATATTATCGAACCGGATGGCTTCCCCGTCGACATCCACGCAAATGCGGATGACAAGCGTGTTTCCGGTAAGTCCGGATACGGTGAATGTTCTGGTGCCTGATGGGAAATCATCCGCCTGGTAGCCGAATTGCACAAACGGTCCGCCGTTCAGGCTATACTCGGCCCTGATATAATCGTCCGGTTCAAGGTTGTCCTGTTCAGACGCAAAAACCGAAATAGAAACAGCCCCCGGAGCGCTGATGTCCAGGGTAGGACTCACCCAGCAAACTTCGTTGTCGGTGTCCTCCGCCTGGAAGAATGCAAATCCTCCAAATGTAAATACACCGAAATCATCCCCGTTGCTGAACCCGGAGAAGTCGCCTGTAATGGTCCAGTTGACACCCGTCAGGTTGGGAGCAGGCGTACAGGTTGAAGCGCTTGCGCCCGTACAGGTAGCGTTCACAACACCCTTCCCGCCTTGTCCGGTGAAATATTCCAGGTATTGTCCCTGTAAAAAATGAGGGAGAATAATGAGGATGATGGCCGCAAGAGGAATTCGGCCAGGTTTGCGAAAAAGCGCATTCCGCAGTAGAAATTGTTTCATAATAGATGGTTGTAGAGAATATTTGATAAATATTTGGTCCTATGCTCTTTCATAGGTAAATGCCCTTCCAAACGCATGCAGGGAATAGCCGGGCCAAGGCGATACAGCGCCTTCAGCAATGAAAATCCTGATAGTGAATGAGATCTTTTCGGTAATGTATTTGAAGAGCCTCTAAAGTACTTAAACCTTGTGGTATATCGGCGGGGGAGAATAACAGGTGGCAAAATTAATATTAACCCCGGGAAAAACAAAATAAAATCAAAAACCTTGCAGATTTTGATTTATAAAAATTTGATTTTCAGTTCTGTAGAAGAGTAATAAAAATCGCCCTGGAAATTTGGAATTCATTTCCAGGGCGAAAAAGAATATTTGATCTAGTGGCGCGAAATTTAAGTAACGTGGTAGTTTCGGGAGGCTATTTGGCCTCGTGGCTAGGCGCGAAGAGGGAAAATAGCGGGACTATATGACCGATGAGCAACGACGCCACGGGGACAAAGAGACCGCGAAACTGCTGTGGTATTTAGATTTCGCGCCACTAATGGCGCGAAACTTGTGTGGCATCCAGATTTCGCGCCACCAGGTTAGTTCCTGGTGATCACAAGCGGCGCAACCGACGTCCGTCCCGCTTCATCCCGCACCCGGATAAAATAAAGTCCGGGTGCATGATTCCCCAGGTCTATTGCTGTAAAAATGCCCGGTTCCCGGTCGGCTATGGCATTCCGTACCAGCTGGCCGAGCCCGTCACGCACCTCCACGGTGACCTGATCGCCCCAGCCGTCTGAAAACAGAATCGTTGCCCTGCCGTCAGTCGGGTTGGGCCAGACGGCAATATCCGGAGCGGTAAGCGCCTGCGCTGCGCCCGGATGAACACCCATTCGCTGGACACCGCCGAACGGAGGCTCAATCGTAACGTTGTCAAATGTGGCAGTAACCACTCCGTTGGACGTCATGCCTGAAACGATCAACCCGGCAAGTATGCAGTCGTTCATATCCACATAGTAACTGAAGGCAAGTATCCAGTAAACCCCATTGGCGGAATGATACCCCTGGAAGAGGTTGCCGGTCCGGATAATCCTGAACCACGTTGAACCCGGCGTGGGAAGGTAGCTGGGGAAAGCAGCTCCATTGGTCGTGTATCGAACATAACGCGCCACAGTGTTGCCGCCCTGATAAACCAACGCTACTTTCTTGGACCCCGGCTGGTCGGTTTCCCGCATGGTGATCCCCGCAAATCCGGGAAGGGTCAGGCCGGCAATATGGGCCGTTATCGAACCGTCTCCGCACAGCGGAAATTTGATGAACGCATTCTCATCCGTCGTGTAGCCGGGCGTATAACAACCGGTAGCCGTAAGGCTGAAGGTGCCGGTGCCGGCATCATAACTGCTTTCGCTGCCGTTGACACAGCCGATGCCATTGGTCATTTCCATCCAGTTGCACGGGAAGCCGGTTATGGTGACCGTGCTTGAACAGGTCTCCTCCGCACCGTTATTATCCCGGACAGTTACGAAAACTTCTACCGCGCTGCCGATCTGTTCGCAAGTGACCTCAGCAGGCGAAAGAACGATCTCCTGGATGCCCGCGCCGGAAACAATCTGGACCAGATCTTCCGGTTTCAGCAAAATGCCCGGCTCACCGTTGAAAGTCACCGTGTGATCGTTGCACTCAATGGATAATGGAACGCTTTCTATTTTTTCGACCGTAAAACTGCAGGACGCACTGTTGCCGGCAGCATCCGCAGCCGTTATCATAACCGTCAGCGGTCCGGATCCGGATTGAACGGCGCCCGTCGCAGGGCTTTGGGTCAGAACAGGCGTACCGCAGGCATCATCAGCCGTTGCCAGATCCGTATAATCGGGAAGCGGCGCCGATGCACCCGCAATCACCAGCGTTTGTGTCCCCGGACAGGTCAGCGCGGGTGGTGTGGTGTCCACGTAATTGGGATCATCACTGTCCACCAGGTTGTTGCAGTCGTTGTCGAGGTCGTCGCAGATCTCGGGCGCTCCGGGATAGACGGTATTGTTGCTGTCATCGCAGTCGCCGTCCTGTGTGGCGGTGTTGGCGGGCTGGGAACAGGCCAGTATGGGATCGCCGGTCCCGAATCCGTCGCCGTCGCTATCGGCGTAGTAGGTATTCAGCAGTCCTTCGTCGGTATTGCCGTCGCAGTTGTTGTCGATGCCGTCGCAGATCTCCGTTGCATCGGGGTTGACGGCCGGGTTATCGTCGTCGCAATCGCCGTCGGTCAGGGCGCTGTTGGGGGGT